>VFQS010000391.1_pt1 | contig 51346 bp, 34 predicted proteins | sample 3512361 | NCBI WGS metagenome assembly VFQS01 (sample SAMN10412375, study PRJNA504923) | tailings metagenome | isolation source: Relicate 1 Philex TSF3 active mining | place: Philippines | reverse complement strand
CATGGCGGCCCCGGTGTGCCCAGCGACTACCTGTTTCCGCTGGCGGAGCTCCTGCCGCGGCCGGTGATCTTCTTCGATCAGCTGGGCTGTGGACGCAGCGACCGCCCTGAACCAGCGGATCAGGAGTATTCGATCGCCGCCTCCGTGCGCGACCTGGTTGCGGTGATTGATGCTCTGGTGGATGAGGCGTGGATCCCGCGGCGCGCTGGGCGTCCGGGCTACCACCTCTACGGCCAGTCGTTTGGCGGCATCCTGGCCTTTGAGACCCTCACCGCGGCCGGTGGCCCACCACTGCCCCGCTCGATCACCCTCTCCAACGTGCCGAGCTCGGTGCCCGTGCTGCTTGAGGATGTGGCGGGTTTACTGGCTGAGCTTGGTGGCGACGGCACCCGCTTTGATGCCACCCACGTCTGTCGGGCGACGCCTCGCCCGGCGGCCCTGCTGGCGGCCTACGCGCCAGGGCACCCCGGCGACCACTGGCGTGGGGTGGATGTGATCGCCGATTGGTGTGTGCCTGAGGGTGGCCTGGCTGCCTTCCCCACGCCCGTGCTGCTCCTCGCTGCCGAACATGACTTCGTCACCTCCCGTTCGATGCAGGGGTGGCGTGAACTCCCTGATCAGCACCTGGTGGTGCTTCCGGGAGTGGCGCACCATGCTCTGCTGGAGAGGCCAGCGGCCTACGGAGCCCACCTGGAGGCCTTCCTCCGGAAGCACGAGGGCTGAGGGCCAGCAGGCAGCCGATCATGCTGCAAAGGTGGCAACCCCGTTGGCCGCCACGCTGAGTGTGCCGTTGGCGAGGTTGAAGAGCCCGCCATTGGCTCCGCCCACCTTTTCAAACGCGTTCACCGTCATCGTCAAACCGCCAGACGTGATGCTGCTGGCGGTGATGGTGTACGTTCCCTGCCCGAGCAGGATCCTGTCGGTGCCGGATCCGCCATCAAACGTGCCGAGCGTGAATCCTGCCTGGCTTCCCGGCACAACAAACCCCTTCACGGTGTCATTGCCGGAGCCGAGATAGGTCTGGCCAATGCCGCTGAAGCCGCCCTGTAGGGCATCGATGCTGTCATCTCCGGCGCCGGTGTCGATGATGCGGTCGTTCTGGATGCCAGAACTGCGACCTGAGCCCTTGATCACATCGTTGCCGTAGCCGGTGCTGATGGTGCCGTTGTTGTAGATGCCGATGCTTGGTCCGATCCCAACAATGCTGTCTTTGCCTGATCCGGTATCGATCGTGCCGGTGTTGTAGATGCCGTTGCCGTTGCCGTTGGCATCGGCACTCGTGCCCGTGATCCTGTCATCGCCTGACCCAGTGTCGAGCTTGCCTTCGATCTGAATGCCTACGATGCCGCCGCGACCCGTGATCTTGTCGTTGCCTGCAAGGGCGTTGACGGTCTGGTTCGAGATGATATACCAACCGCCTTTGGAAATTGCTGTATTCGAAGAACTGTTGAAGGTGAATGAGGCTAGGTTCCTGAACATGGGCATCGAGGGGTGGGTGTTTGGGGCCTGCTGTGTGCGGCCTGAGCTGGCAGCGTCTTTTGGTCAGAAGAGCCCCAGCGAAATACCGCTGAGGATCACGATGTTGTCGTTGAAGTCCCTGTCGCCGAGTCCGGAGGCGACGGCGATGTCCTCGATGCCGAGGACGAAGCGTTTGGGATCGGAGCCGAGGCGAACCATCTGGGTTTCAGCGCCTGGGTTGGCGTCACTGAAGGAGGAGAAGATGGAGTTGGTATTGCCGTTCTGAACAAGCAGAACGCCGTAGCGCTTCTGGCTGTTGATCGGCAGTGCGTTGTAGGTGGCTGTTTTGCCGAAGGCTGGCAGCTCGGCGGCAGTGAGGAGGAGATCTTCTGCCTCGGAGCGTGCCAGTGCGGCCTGGAGGTAGCCCGCATCGCCTGGTTTGCGGCCATCCACCATGCCGGTGATGCCATCAACGGAATAGAAGCCGATCCAGTTGTTGAAACCAGCGAGGCGTTGCACCTCCACCGACGGTGCGACGGGGAGCTGGGCCGGTTCGCTGCCACTGGCCTGCCAGAGCTCGGCGGTGATGCCACCGGTAAAGCGTGCGGTGATCTGGTTGCCGTTGATGGCGAGATCGATCAGCGGGAGATCGGTGCCGTCGCGGGTTGCGGTGGGAGTCCAGGTCTGGCTGGTGACGTTGGGAACGAGGGTGATGGAGCTTGTGCCGACGGCACGGCCCTCACTGGCGAGCCAGCCTGTGGTGGGGTTGTTGTCGAGGGCGCTGTTTGGGTTGATGGAGCCTGCGCTGCCGCCGGCCGCATTGCTGAGCAGGGGTTGCGTGGTGGTTCCAGCCCGCAGGCCGAAGCTCACCTTGCCGCTGCCGCTGTCTGAGCGCCAGGTTGTGAGGGGAGCATCCCGTAGGAAGCGGATCTGGTTGGCGCCCACCCGTTCCACGGTGTCTGTGGGGAGGAAGGCGGGGCCGAGGAGGGAGACAACCGGGCCCTGGGTGGCAGCCAGGAGATCGAGCTCGAGATCGATGCCCACCTGCTGATTCGCGCGCTCATCGCGATCGATGGGAAGGTCGGAGAGTTGGCCGAGAGATAGCGACAACGGGCCGTCCGGATCGAAGTCGCGGATTGCCACCTCTTTGCTTGTTTGCACGGCCAGTTGAGCAGCGCTGGAGCGCAGGCCGATGCGCAGGCGCAGCTGGTTCTGGTCTTGGTTGTTCACGTCAGCGCGCAGACTGATCGAGGCGTTGTCTGCGATTTCCGAGGGCGTGACACTGATGCCCGACAGGGTGGGACGTTTGCCGCTGCCGGCATCTGGCAGCGATTCGATCAGGACGTGCACCTCCTTCTGCTGCTTGTAAGGCAGTTCGCGAAGCTCAAGCGAGAGGGAACTGCCCCGGCTGCCCTGGAAGGCGCCCGGAGTCCAGGGCACGGTGATGTCCTTGCTGGTCTCCCCGGGTTGGAAGACGAGGGTGCCGGCTGCCAGTGGATGATCGCGGCCAGCGACGGCGCGGCTGTTGAGGGGATTGGTGCCATAGAACACCACCTGGATCCCGGAGGAGTTCTGCCGGGAGATGATGAAGCGGCTGAAGGCCGTGTTGGAGGAGCTGCTGAAGGCGGTGACGGCCAGGCCCTCACCGAAGGCTGTGGTGGTGCCCTGGTTGCTGCTGCCCAGCAAAGCCGGTTCGGATGATGCCGGTTGCGTGGCCATGGCCGAGGTCATGCCGAAGCCTGGCGATGTCAGGTCGTCGCCGTCGGCCAGGACGCTCACGCCCGGCGTGGCGCCGCTGCCGGTGGCAGCAAGCCAGCCGGGGTTGAGCGGCTCTGGGTTGAGCACGTAGATCACGGCAGGGCTGGCGTCGCCGGGGGTGGCCGTAGCGGGGCCCGCCGTGAAGGCGCTCCAGAGCACGCCGGACAACTTGGCGTCGAAGTTGGTGTTGCGCTTGAACTCACTGCTGAGCACGATGCTGTCGCTGGCGTCGGGCGTCAGGAACAGGAAGCGGTTGGCGTTGAAGGCGCTCACCGCGGCCCCGTCGAACGCCAGGAGGTTGGATCCGTAGTCAGCGGAGTTGATTGCCTCGATGCTCTGCAGCTTGGTGCCGGCGTAATAGGAGGGGGCCGGAACATTCAGGCGGAAGTCGTAACGCTGATTCGCCATGCCATGCAGCAGCAGCGTATCGAAGCCAGGGCCTGCATCGATGCGTTGAAAGCGGTTGTCCATGATCGTGATCAGGTCGTCACCGCTGGCGGTGAGGATCACATCGCGGCCGCCGCGGCTGTCCACCCGATCGGAGCCCGAGAGGGTGTAGATCACGTCGGCCAGAGCGGTGCCGAGCATCACGTCGTCGCCAGTGGTGCCCACCTGGGTGGCGATGTTGAGGTAGTCGCCGCCGAAGAGGGCGTACTGGTTATCGACGGCCTGGCTCGGGTCAGAAGGATCGGAGATGAGGCTGTCGGCGAAGCCATCACCGTTGATGTCGATGCCGCCATCGATGGAATAGCCGGCGAGGGATTGTTGGGCGGGGGCCGTGACGGTGGTGTTGAGAACAGCCGACTGAATCGGCTTGTTGGGATCTTGTGACCAGGTTCCGATCAGTGACCCCTGTCTCATTGCCAGTCCGAAGACAATCGGGAACGAATAGCCACTGTTGAGGATGGTGTTCTTCGTGATCGAGAGATCGGGAACACCGTCAATGCGTTTGCTACCCTGCAAGACCCAGGCTGACGGATCGTCAGAAAGATTGCCGCCCGGCGCGTAGGCGGTGAGTTGGGCATTGACTGAAACAGCTGGAAAGCCAGTTTCTGCAGAGGTTGTGTCGTACGCATGGCCCAGATACAGCATGGACTGATCCGTCGTTAGGCTGAATCCCTGAGCCTGGAATACGGTTGGCTTTAGGCCGTATGGCTTTAGCGTCGCCCCTGGAGCGCTGCCCAGCGGTTCGGTGGCCAGCCGCACATCAGCAAAAGGCGTGGGTTTGTAAGCCAGCACGGTCTTCCCCCTGAAGACGGTGGCGGCCACGGGGGTCATGGTGGTGGCCTCCATGACCTCGCCGCCCGAGGCCTGCACCTTCAGCACGCTGGCGGGGCCGCTGAAGCGGTTCTGGGCATTGAGGCTGGATCCCCAGGAGCTGCCGGCGCCGTCTTCGGGGTTGTTGCTCGAGGCGAGCAGGATCTGCTGCCCACTCCGAGCAGAGCCGTCTTTGTCGAGAGCCGGCGGCACCGCCCCGGGCAGGATCAGCGTGAGCACGCCGTGGTTCGCCACCAGGGTGGGGCTGATCAGCGTTCTGGCCGGGCTCCCGTCGATGCTCACGGCGAAATCGCTCCAGGTCCATGTGGCCGGGTCGCTCTCTGGTGTGATGCGTTCTGTGGTGTGGGAGATCCGCACGGCGCCGTTCTGATCGGCGTAGGCCACAAACAACCTGTCGCCGTAGAACACCGCCGATGGGGTGACGGCCGAGAGCGTGGCCACGCCGATGTCGACGGTGCGGCTGGTCCAGCTGCCGTTCACGCGGTAGCCGAGGCGCAGCTGGCTGGCCAGCACTGAGCCGCTGCTGCTGCCGGCGGTGTAAACGAGGAACTCACGCCCGTGCTCATCCACCACCATCAGGGGTGCGCTGGCGGAGTTCTCGCCGGGCGCGCTGGAGCCCTCTGCCGAAGCGGCGCTGAGGGTGCCGGGCTTGAAGGTGAGAATCGGCTCGATCCAGGCCTGCAGCGGCGGCAGGTAGTCCTTGCTGCTGGTGCTGCTGAGATCGAAGACCTCAGCCTGGGTGTAGGGATTGAGCGGTGCCTTGAGGGAACCGAGGGAGAAGGTGTTGGTGTTGGTGTCCACCTCGAAGAGGGCGCCATCGAGCAGCACCGGCTGAATGACCGAGGGGCTCCCATCGGCATTGGGTCTGTAGGCCGGCCCCTGGGGCACCAGGGCCACAAGCACATCATCCAAGCCGTTGCCGTTGGCATCGCCGGCGGCCCGGATGTCCCACACCGTGTAATTCAGGGCGCCGTTTGCGGTCTGGAAACGGGCTAGGCCATCAGCGGCGAGGTAGTCGAGCCGGCCATCACCGTTGAGGTCGCCGAAGCGGCTGGAGCGCAGCTCGGGCTTGCCCCAGAGGGATGGGCTTGGGAGGTTGCCGGTGACCGGCGTGGCGCCTGTGCCGAAGAGGGAACGCAGGGAGGAGGGCGTGCTGGCGCTGGCCGAGAAGTTGGCGAGGCTCTGGTTGGCGGCGTCGGTGCTGATCCGGCTGCGATCTGTTGTGGCGTTGGCGGCGATGGTGAGCTGTGGCAGTGCGCCCAGGGCACCAGCGGCGGTGGGGGCAGTGCTGGGCGGCTCGGCGCTGAGGGAGAAGGCGGGGGCGAGCTGGAGGCTCTGGCTGGTGGCGTTGTTGTCGTTCCCATCGCGGAAAGCGGCGCTGGTGGCTGCGCCGCTCAGCAGGCGCACCCCCGTTTGCAGCGGGAACGTGCTGGTGTCGCTGTCGTTCAGCACAACGTTGGCGGCGGTGATCAGCGCATCGCTGAAGCCATCGCCGGTGATGTCGCCCACCGGGATGAGCGTTGAGCGGGTCTGACCGGGCGTGAGCACCAACGAGGGTGGTAGAGGCTCGGCCCAGACGTTGGTGATCGCCTCATTGGCATTGGGATTGATCCGTCCCACCAGCACCTGGTCGCTGCTCGTCCGGGCGTAGAGGCTGTTGGCGCCGTCGTTGCGGGCGCTGCTGTTGCCTGGGGTCTGCAGCACGGTGTAGGGGGAGAAGCTCCAGCTCGTGCCTGAGCCTGTGCCCTGCTGCACCGATACAACGTTTCTGCCGTTGACCACATCGCTGTAGCTGAGCACCAGCCCCTTGCTGTTGGCGGTGAGCCCCACGCCGGTGTGGCTGGCTGAGGCTGGCTGGGGCACTGGGTTCAGCAGGGTCCAGTTTGTGTTGTTGGCACTGCCGGTGGTGAGGAAGATCTGGTTGGATTTGCCTGGCAGACCCTTGCCGGATTGATAAGTGCCGCCCTGGTAGGTGAGATAGGTCTTGCCGTTCAGCCGTGCTGCGGCGAGTGGCCCTGAGGCTCTCTGTATCTGGGTGTCATCGTTGTATCTGATGACGGTGGACGAGCTGAACGTGCCGTTGAGACCGGCGCCATCGAACACCTGTGGGTCGTCAGCGCTGGAACTGGTGCTGTAGAGCTCGTTTTTGTCGGTGCCAACGTAATAAATGGCCAGCTGGCTGTCTTCATTGACCAGGGTGGCGAACTCGGCGGTCTGATTGGAGAGGTCGCTGATGCCTTTGCGTACTGGGATCTGCGTTGCCCACTGGTTGGCGTCGGCGTTTTCGAGCTTGGTGAGGTTGAGGCTCTGGGCGTTGTCCTGGCCGATGAAAGCGAGGTAGAGCCTGCCCTTGTAAGCGGCGATGGTGGGTGGCTTGTCGGAGGTCATGCCACCGGGCAGTTGCTGCCAGGGGCTCCAGGTGCGGCCGTTGTCGGTGCTGCGGTTCCAGTAGAGCTGTCTGTTGTTGTTGGCGCTGTTCCAGCCGCGCACGGCGGAATAGAGCACGCCGTTGAGCTCCGCGAAGGAGGGCGCCCAGGGTGAGAGGCCGTTGTTGATCGCCTCCCAACCGGGATTGAGCACGCCGATGGCGACGGGATGGTCGGCGCCGGCCTGCTGCTGCACCAGCCAGCCGCCGTTGCCATCGGGCAGTTGGAGGGTGGTGTCGATCCAGATGTTGCGGTTATCCCGCTGGGGTGCGGCGATGGCGTTGAGCCAGATCTGGGTGTTCTGGGCCGCGTCGGCGCGCACGTTGCCGAGCAGGAGGGTGCCGTTGACCATCAGCGGCACGCTGCCGACGGTGGAGGTGAGGCCGCTGAGGGTGGTGGGCTGCCAGGTCTGCTGGATCAGGGGTTCGAGGTCTGCAGCGGTGTTGAGGGTGTTGCCCTCCAGGTCGATCAGATCCAGCCGCTGCAGCAGTACCCCGTTGCCGGCGGTGCCGTAGGTGAGGGCCAGGCCGGTGTCGGTGCTCGCCAGGCTGGGGCCCGTGGCCAGCGCCTCCGCCGTGGCCGCGAAGCGGGAGGCTTCGCTCCAGCGCACACTGCCAGGCGTGCTGGTGAGCACGCGGATCAGGGCGCTGCTGCCCTCGCTCGCGCCCACGGCCATCGCCAGCACCCCGTCGCCGAGGGAGGTGAGCGATGGGGCAGTGAGCGAGCGGATCGGTGCCGAGCTGCCGTCGGCGAGGCGCTCCTGCAGGCTGGTGGCTGGCAGCCAGTCGCCGCCGCCGAGGGCGTCGGTGGAGTAGCTGCTCTGCAGGCTGCCGTCGCTGCCCGCCCAGATCAGGGCGAGGTCGCCCTCGAAGGAGAGCAGCTGGGGGGTCTGGCTGGCGCTGATCGGCTGGTTGTTGAGCCTGGGCTGGAAGGGGGCCGTCCACTGGGCCAGGGCGGCGCTGGCGGGGTCCCAGCTGCTGAGGCTGATCTGCCCCTGGGGATCGAGCAGGCCCAGCACCAGGCGATCCTCATGCCAGGCGAGGGTTGGTGCGTGGCCGCTGGCGATGCGCAGGCCGCTCTGCAGGCCGGTGAGGTTGGTCCAGCTGTCCCAGGTGCTGCCGCCATCGCGGCTCTGGTTAAACCAGAGGCTGTCGGTGTTGCCGACCCCTTTGACGACGGTGTAGATGGTGTCGCCAACGGTGAGGAAGGCCGGGGTGGCGTCGGTGAGGCCGCCCACCACATTGCGCTGCGGCATCGGCGCCCCTTCAGGTGCCAGCAGGCCGAAGCCGCTGCCGAGCGGCAACTCGGCGCTGCGGCGGCCGTAGAGGATGCCGGTGGTGCTGCCTGCGCCCTGGCTGCCGCCACTGTAGTTGCGGTCGATGAACAGCGCCAGATCGCTGAACCCGTCACCGTTGCTGTCACCGATGGGCGTGATCTCGGTGTCGTTGCTGACGGTGAAGCTGTAGAAGTTGTAGGGATACTCGGCCAGCACCTCCTGGGTATCGGCCCCCAGCTGCAGCCGCACGGTGGTGAGCTCTGGGCCGCGCTGAATCGAGATGAAGTCTCCGTAGCCATCGAAGTTGAAATCTCCGATCGCCCGCAGGCTGCCCTGCTCCTTGCTGGCGAGGCCCTCAAGCAGGTAGCCGTTGGAGCTGCTCAGCTTGTCGAGGGCGAGGCTGCTGATGGCCTCCAGGTAAGGCTGGCCCCAGGTGATGTAGGCGCTGCCATTGCCGGGCGAGCCCAACAGCACATCCGCCAGTCCATCGCCGTCTACATCGGCAGGGCCGTAGCTGCCCGAGCCGGTCTGGGCTGAGCCGCCATAGCCGATCTGCTCGAGGATTGGGGTGGTGATGGTGATCGTCTTGTTGCCTTTGATGATGGTGCCAAGCGTTCCGATCGCTCCAGGCGCTACCGAGCCGAACAGCGGCATGGCAGAGTCAGCTGGCAGGAGCTGATCGGAGCCGAACAGGAGATAGCCACTGCCGGCGCCGCCGCGGGCGTTGGGGGCGGTGATCAGAACGTCGTCATAGTTGTCGTCGTTGACATCGCCAAGGCTGACGATGCGATGGCCGAACTGATCGAGATCGGCAGCTCCCTGCAGCAGCAAGCTGGCCGCTTGATAGCCGATGTAAGTGTTCGGTTGATCGGCGATCGCGATCGCAGGATTGTTGTCTTGGCTGAGGAAACGGGCAGCGTTGATCGTCATCATCCCTCCCCTGCCCATGGCGGCATTGGCGCCGATCAGCAGCATGGGGGATTTGGTGTTGGCGAGATCGGCGAAGCCCAGGCTGCCGCCAAAACCAGTGGCCCCCAGGGTGTTCCAGGGGTTGTTGCCATAGAAGGTGGCTCCTTTGAGCGTGGCCACATCACTGGCCCACAGCTCAGTGCCACTGCTGCTGATCAGATCTTCTGCCTTGCTCAGCAGATACACCGCCCCTGCCGCATCATTCTGCAGCGCCTGGTTATACGAAACCGTAGGCGTGGCAATGTTCTGAGTACCATCCTTCAGGATCTGATCGCGGATCTTCTGCATGAACGCAGAGTCTGGCTTGTAGCGGGAGTCCTTGGCCACTGCTCCCAGTTGCTTGCGGTCCGTGCCGTTGAGTACGCTGATCTCGTCTGGATTCTTGGGGCGTGAGGGAAAGTCGGCCTTGATGAGGGCGCCCCAGTTTTTCTGCTTGTCCTGGCCGGACTGGCCCGAGAGGGTCTGCGCAATCAGTTCGTCGGTGCCGCTGTACTCCATCGCCGCGGGAACGCCGGGAGCGGAGACGGCCAGCTCGCCGCCGGCACTGATCGCGATCGCCGCCCCCAGCCGCGCGCCCCAGTAGTTGGTGGTCTCCGAGCCATCGGTGGCGCCGGGTGTGATCTGTTTGCCATAGGAGCCCAGTCGGGTGGGTGCCAGAGAGATGCTGCCGCCGGTGCGCTGCTGGCTGTAGCTGAAGCTGTACAGAGCGCCGATGGTCTGCAGTGCCTGATTGTCGGTCTGGCCGCTGAGCAGAGGCAGCTGACGCACATAGTCGGGGGCACCGATCCAGAGCCTTTTGCTGATCGGATCAACCGCCAGGGCCGTGCCGAAGTTGGCGAAACTGACGATGTCCTTGGCTGTGGGGTTGACCGGATTCTCAGCAGCGGCCTGGGGGCGCAGGATCGTTACCACATCGCTGCCGTAGGCGTTGGGGTTGTTCAGATCAAGGGTGAGCGCCTTGCTGTTGAGGTTGTTGGCGATCCATTTGCCGGCGATGATGTAAACGCAGCCGCCGCCGTTGGCGTTGGGCGCGGCGATGATCAGTTCATCCAGCCCATCGTTATCAAGATCAGCGCTGGTCATGGTCTGGCCCAGATTGGCGTCGAGCCCCAGGGTCGGGTCGGCCTTGATCAGCAGCCCGCCGCTCTGACTGGCATAGGCAGGGTCGTTGAGCAGCGGCAGATTGGGCCGCTCCGGATCGAAGTTGGAGCTTGCCAGCGCATTCAGCCAGGTGGTGGGGGCCTGCTCCACCGGCACCTTCGCGTTGCCATCGGCCTCGGGATCCTTCGGCCGCATGCCGCTGTAGTTCACCCACACCCTGCCGGCCGGATCGGTGGCGGCATTGGTGGCCACGGGCTGGGCGATCGCCAGCCAGCCCCTTTGCAGCGAGGTTGGATCATCGGCCACGGTGTAGGAGCCGCCCACCTGCGAGACTCCGAACTGCTGCGCTGGCAGGGATGCGGCGGGGGTGTTGGCGGCGGCGGCGCTGATTTCGCTGCTGAGCTTGATGCCGCTGTTGATGTATTTCAGCTGCAGCGGTGCGGCCTCGATCACCGAGGCCGTGGCGAGAGCAGCCTGGGACTCGGTGAACGCCTGCCGCGTGGTGGTTGCAACGAAGCCGCTGCTTCTGAATGCGTTGTAGCTGGCATAGGCGTTGAGGTTGACCGGCGTGGGGTTGCTGACAATCGAATCCAGCAGATTGCCGCTGTCGTTGCTGGCAAAGGTGAGTGCGTAAGTGGCTGTGAGATTCGAGCCCTGCGGTAGTTGATCGCGCGGAATCAGCAATGTGAGATCTGGCGTGGCATTGAGAACGCTGTACTGCAGCTGCGGCCCCTGCGCATCCGTCAGGCTGGCTTTGGTGGTGGAGCGCGGTTGCAGTGAGGCGATCGTCTGATCGCCAACGAGCACCTGATCGGGTCTGAGTGAAACGGAGCTGCTGCTGCCTGTGGCGGGGTCGCTGACCGTGACCTGGACGCTCTTGAGGATCTGTCCGCTGGGATTGAAGCCCGGTCTGCTGCTGGCGCTGGTTGTGAGCTTGGCCCAGTCCTCGGGGCTCACACGCAGGCTTAAGGCATCGGCAACTGAGCCGCCCCGGTATGCGCTTGGCTGGGTGGGCTGCAGCTCAAGCACAGGATCAAGGCCGCTCGCTTCCGACCACTGCCAGCTGTTGCCGCCGTCAGCGGGAAGGAGGCTGGCTGTGTAGGTGGCATTGAGAGCCCCCTTGGGATTCACGGTGCGGGCCAGCCAGTGCTGACTCACCGCACCGCGCCGTTCGCCGGGGTCGGGGGAGGAGGGCAAGGCCGTCAGGCCCGCCTCCGCCAACAGGGCGAAGGCATCGGCAGCGGTGACCGTCGGCCAGCTGCCGTCGGGCTGCAGCAGCGGGGACAGGGTGAGGGCCTGGTTGTAGAGGGCGACATGGTCGATGGCGCCGCCGGCATTGTTGGCCAGCAGCACGGCCTGGTTGTTGGCATTGATTGGCAGGAAGGCCTTGCTCACGGCCGCCTCGCTCACCTGTTTGCCGTCGATGTACAGCCGCGCCGTGCCGTTGTTGGTGGGCAGCTGCAGCTCCTTGCCGTTCTGGGTGTAGAGGATGTAGTCGGGCGTGTAGGTGGCTGTGACCGCATGCCAGGCCCCATCGCGCAGATCGGTGCCGGGGCCGGAGCCGAGAGCCAGCGAGTTGCTGGCATCGAAGATGAGCTGGCCGTTGCCGTCCACCGAGATGGCGGGGCCGGCCCAGAGGCCAAAACCCAGCCCGTAGCCGCTGTAGCTCTCGCTCTGCAGCGGACTGGGCTTGCCCGGTGCGGTGATGCTGGTGGTTGCAGGGGCAGCGGCGGGCGGAGGCGCCAGATCAAACCGCACCTTCGCCTCATTGGTCTGCTGCTGGAAGTTCCAGAGCGACTGGAACATGGCGGCGAGATTGCTGTCGCCATTCGCCTCGTCAGCGGACACCACGCCACTGTTGAGCATGGTGGTGGTGGGATCGAGGGCGATCGTGTTGAGCTTGCTGCTGGGCTGCAGGGTCAGTGGGTCGGGGCTGTTGGTGAACTGCAGCTCGGTGCTGGGTACCAGCGCCATGGTGTTGGCGGTTGTGCCATCGAAGCCCTGCAGCTGAGACGCGCTGAGGCCATAGCTGGCGAGAAACGCATCAACGCCGGCAATCTTGACGCCGGTGAAGAGGTTGAGAATGCTGAGGGCATTGCTGTAGAGATTTGAACCTCCATTGCCATCGGCGGCGGTGGTGTTTGCCCCATCGGCCACCAGGCTCCAGTTCCACTGATAGAGCGCCTCTTCCTTGCCCTCCGGGATTGCGGTGATCAAGCCGAGTGAGGCGGCATCCTTGTAGGTGATGCGATCCACCAGGAAACTGCTGGTGAGCGTCCATCCCTGGGGCAACGTTGCCTTGCCCACGGCTGTTTCGGAGGGCTGGCCGAAGGCCACAATCCCGGCGCCATCGGGGTTGGAATCCGGTTGCAGCTGCACCCAGCACTCGATCGAGTAGGGGGCGCTGCCCACCGGTGGCTCATTGGCGGGTGGCGTTGGGTTGGTCTCCGGCACGGCCAGCGGCACCTGGCGGATCGCCTCCAGCACCCGGGTGTACGAAGATCCCAGGCCTGTGCTGAGATTGCCGCTGCCATCGATGTTGCGCACGGCAGTGGTCTGCTCAACGGCCAGGGCGCCGGCCACGTTGTAGTCGAGCCCGGTGGCAGAGGCTGTCGTGAGCGACAAATCAGATCCCATGCTGCCCAGATTGAGGTCGTTCAACCCTGGCTGCAGGTCTGCCATCGGGAGATAGAGCGTTGGCTCATCGCGCAGCACCGATTGCTGGTAGGGGGTGCGCACGGTCTGGCTCCAGGAGAGAACCGGGGCCTGCTGCACGCTGCCATCGGCGAGCTTGATCGTCTGGGAGGATGCCGTCAGGTCGGCGATGCCCATGCCCACGCTGGTGGCGGGATCCCAGGGGATGTCGATCACGCCTTCGCTGAGATCGGTCCAGTCGATGGAGGCGCTGTCGGCATCGATCCAGGTGGCCTTGATCGTGGCGGGCAGCGACAGCCCGGATCCGAATTCCGTGGTCAGTCCCTTGATGGCACTGATCTTGATCTCTGACCATGTCAGCAGGGTCTGCAGCCGGCCACCGCGGGCCGGATTGGGCAGGTTGAATGCCTGCAGATTGGTGATGATGGCGTTGTCGGGCCTGTAATTGAGGCTGGCATCCGGCGCGCTCCAGTTGTTGACGCTGCCCTTCACAGCCACGCGATAATTGATCGCCTGACTGCCATAGGCAGCCGTCAGGTAGTTCTGGTAGTTCTCGGCACCGTTGTTTGTGCTGTAGGGAATCAGGGGGTCGCCTGCCTGCACCCAGGCCACAAGCGTCCAGCCGGTGCGATCTGCATTGGGCTGGCCGGCGATACTGATCGCCGTTGGGTTGCTGGCGAAGCTGAACTCCGGTGCGGTGTTGGCAACGATGCGCTCGTTGCTGAGGTCTTCCGCAGAGGCTGAGGCGTTGGTGGAATTGCTGCCATCCGCAGCCTGGGTGTTGAGATAAACGGTGAGAGGATTCTTGTTGGCATCGGTGGTGGTGTAGGCCACCCGGTTCTGCAGGCGCTTGTAGCCATCGCTGGGGAACAGCGCAAGCTCATCGCTGCGCCCCTCCGTGATGAACACACCGGTATCGGTTGCCCCCTGCTGGGCCGAGAAGCTGCCATCCTGCACCAGGTTGTTCAGCTCAACTGCGCTGGCCCGCAGTGTCAGGCTGGCCGGCTGGGTGGGTGCGATCCCCGCTGGCAGGGTGAGCTCCATCCCGAACACCTGATCGGTCGTCAGGTCGGCGGCGTCGAGATAGAGAGGTTGCTCCAGATCGATCCGCTGGATGCTGCCGCCCACCAGGCGCACGGTGGCCGTGGCTGGCTTGGTGGCGCTGAAGCCGATCAGGTTGACGGCTGCCCCATTGCGGGTGAGCTGCAACGGCACCCCTTCATAGACATAGGCCAGGTTGTTGTTCGTGGCCGGCACGCCGCCATTGCTTGGCTGATCAGCAGAGGGGTTGAGCCGGCTGTAACCCTCGCCGCCGAAATCAACCTGAACCGCCTCACACACCAGCAGTTTGCTCAACAGCAGCCTGCCTTCACCGCTGCCCTGGCGAATGCTGAGCACGGGTAGATCGATTGCTGCCGACGATCCCGTTGCCAGCTGGGGCGGCGTGGCGATGGTGCCGACACCCTCAACCGCCTGGAACACATCGAGCGGCAGGTAGAACTTGCCGCTGCCGGTGGACGTCTCCGGCAGCGACACATAGGAGGCGCCCTGGAGGTTGGAGAGCCCCGCCAGATTTCCGTTGCTGATGGTGACATCCACTGTGGCGTACTCGCCATTCACCAGGGGTACGCCGAGTATGCGAATACCCGGGTAGACGCCGTCATTGAGATTGGCGCCGATTGCATCGATCACGATACCCCCCAGGGAAGCGGCGTTCAGCTGCAGGCGCCTCGGGCTGCGGGGCACGGCATCGCCGAGCAGAGAGATCTTGGCATCGAGAATTGAGGGTGCAGCCGTGGAGGTACGGGGTGACCCTGCGTACACAGTGCTGCCGCTGCTGGGCAGGTAGGCGAAGGGAACCTCCTCGCTTTCGGTGAAGTCGATCGATACATCCTGATTGGTGCCATCAGCCGTTGCCTGAACCTGGACTGCCGCAGGCGTGCTTGCACCAGAATCGCTCTTGAGAGCAAACTTTGTGTAGTAGCTTAGAAGCGGTATCCGGGCTCCTCCAATGATGCGTACGCCCGCATCGGCGTAAATCTGCTCATCAATCGAATCGAAAAAACCTGCATTGTTGTTGCCTGGATTGCGCGAATATTCATTTGTGGTTGAAGTGCGGCTGATCAGATTCCAGTCTATTCCGGCAATGCCATTTTTCAGAATGCTGCCGGAGTAGCGCAGTATCAGTTGGATTCCGTTGGAGAGATTTGCGCTGGAGGTGTTTGGATCGAGCCACATCGATAGCGGCCCCACCATGGAACTCAGTGCTCCAAAGGCGCCAGCTCCAGCGCCGCCGTTCGTGTTGCCCGCGTACAGGTCGCGGGTGAGTGAGGGCGTCGCTGACTTCTTGAGGGCAAAGGCATTCAGGCCTGTGGCCGCTGCGATGCCCAGCAGGCCGAAAACACCGGCATAGACGGGTAGCGCACCGCCAGTATTGGCCGTGTTTTGCTTCCAATAGAAGCCACTGGAGATGTTATATACACCAGTTGAAACCCATCGATTGGAGCTCAGCGAGCGATTGCGAAGTAGCGCATCAATGCCAACCGTTTCAGCGGTTGTCATAGACTTGAGCTCAAGCCGGTCGCTTTTCCCGTAGTTGTAAGCTGTTAGAATCGAGCCACCCAGCCCCCAGTTGTAGGTTCTGTCGGTGAATAAAGGAGGCAAGTTATTCTGGCGAATATTCTCATAAACCTTCAGCCTCCGCCTGTTGGTCGCCAGCCGGCCGGCAAGCGTGCCTCCGAACTCGTATTTCTTTGTTAGTTCTTTTTCCTCTGCGATGCCTGAGTAGCCAAGGGTCTCGGCATCGTCGTTGCCTTTGCCAATGACGAACTTCGCGAAGCTAACTGCCTGGAGGTTGCCGATGCCACCTTGCAGGGCGCCAAATGCCCCTTTGAGCGTCGCCGTTGTTCTCGCCCCATAGCTGGCCGTCGGTTGCGCAGGGTTGTGATAAATCAAGGACGTTGTCCGCGGCGGACGTCTCTTTTCCCGATTCCCAATCCTGATGGCTTCTGCTGTCTGAGTAACCTGTACGCGCTCGGCGCTGGTTAGCCTCAAATTCAACCATTGTAATTGTTCGCCAAATAGGTATTCCGTCCTGCCATTGAAAAGTCCAACCTCGTAAAGATCTGAAAGCTGATCTTGCGTTGCTGTTCGGCCGCTGGCTATGTTTACTCTGTAGTTGACATCGAATTCCCGTGTTTCTGCCCTGCCGCCGGGGAGTTTTATCGCCTGGCTATAGCTGTCCATGGTTGGACGTTCTCCCGCCAGCGTGAGCTTATAGCGATACAGATCCTGCCCCTTGATGCCCGCAAATGCAGTGCCGAGCCGGCCGCTTGAACTCCACCCTGCTGTCCCCAGCTCGAACACCGTTGTGCTGCTCGCCAGCAGTGCCGGCTCGGCTTCCGCACTTGGCTGGCTTGCGGCAAGCACCGGTGTGGATCTGAGCATGGAGGCCCCGCTGGGCGTGGCCTGGTTGCCTGAGCCGAGGGCGTACAGATCGCCCCGTGTGATCTGTGAGTTGCCGCCAACCAGCGGCCCTGGATTGCTGTAGTGCGGCGGAACCGTTGCGTCTTTGAGCGGATTGGTCGCTGTGCTCACCACCTTCCAGCTGCCACCGGCAGTGGCGAGCTGTTCAAGCTGGTAGCCGCTCGCATCGATGCGGAAGCGATAGTTGTAGAGATCGCTGTCGGGTGTGGTGCTGGTGATGGTGGTGGCCAGCTGGTCGCGCACCGCCGCCGCATCGCCACCGGCCTGCTGCGCCAGCGTGTCCAGCACCGTGGACACCGGAGCAGCTCCGGCTGTCTGTTGCACCACCAGGTTGAAGCTGCTGTTGTCGCCCGCCACCAGGCTGAATTCGCCGGCGCCGCTCTGCTCCTGGCTCAGTCGCACCGGTGCCGTCCACACCAGCTGGCCAGCTTCGTTCCAGCGGCCGAAGCTCGCTGAGATTCCCGCTTCGGCGCCCTGCCCCACCCGATAGGCCAGCACAAGGCCCGGATCCCAGGTGGTGGGCGTGGTGCCGCCGTTGTTGGCCGTGGTCCAGAACCTGGGCAGCACCAGGGCCTGCACCTTCTCCCCGCCGAAGGCGTCTGGCACGATCGTGCCCTTGTCCCAGCGCTGGGCTTCGCTGTTCCACTGGCACTGCCAGATGCGGCCATCCTCCACCAGGAAGGCGAGCGCTGTGCCGTTGGCGTCGGTGACGACCTGGATGTTGCTGGCGTATGGCATGGCGGGCGCCCCGGGCGGGCTTAACAGAACCTTTGGGCATGGTGAATCTGTTGCCCATCCGCCTGCTACCTACATTTGTCGTGGCTTCGCGGGCCGAGCCGTGCGGGCATGCCGCTGCACCGCCGGCCCCCACTGCGTCAACATTCAGGAGGCCAAGACCCACCTGTCGGCCCTGCTGGCCCGCCATGGCAAGCCGATCGCCCAGCTGGTGCCGCTTGATCCCCGCCCCCGCCGGCAGCTCGGCTTCCTGCAGGGTTGCGTGGATCAGGCGTTCTTCGAGCCCCTGCCCGATGAGGAACTGGAGCGCTGGGGCTGATGAACCTGCTGCCCGACACCCATGTGCTGCTGTGGGCCCTGCTGGAACCCGAGAAGCTCTCGCCGGCGTTGCGCAGCGCCCTGGAGGACAGCGACAACACGCTCGTTGTGAGCGCCGCTTCCGCCTGGGAGATCGCCACCAAGTGGAGGCTTGGAAAACTGCAACATGCCGGCCTCTGGGATGTGCCGCACCCGGGACCCTTTGATCGCCTGCTGGCGGCCCAGGCCCGGTCTGACGACCTTCTGCTCGCCAGCACGGATCCTGCGTTCGCCTTGTTCGAGGGGGTGATGACGCTGGGATGAACGGTGTCGGCAGCCGTCAGCCCCGGTTCTGCACCAGGCCCAGGTCGATCGCGCGCGTCACCACCTGGGTGCGGTTGGCGGCGCCCAGCCGGCGGCAGAGGCGGCTCACGTAATCGCGCACGGTGGTGGTGGCGATCTCGGCGTTCTGGGCGATCTGCTTGTTGGAGAGGCCCCGCACCAGGCCCTGCAGCACCTGCCGCTCGCGGCCGGTGAGCTGCAGGGCCTGCGTGTCGTCCAGCCGCTCGCGGATGCGCGGATCCCGGTAGGTCTGCCCCCGCCGCAGGGCCTGCAGCGCGCGGATCACCACGCCGGTGCCGAAGCTCTCGGCATGCACGATCGCCTGGGCCTGGCACTCGGCCAGGGTGTCGGCCGTGAGCCACTGGTCGTTCTGCACCAGCACCAGGACCTGCACCGCCGGGTTGAGGTTGCGCAGCCGCTGCGTCAGGGCGCTGCCCTGATCAGCGCCGAGCGAATCGCAGAGCACCACCAGCGGGGCTCCGCGGTTGCCCTCCTCCAGCTCCTGCTCTACCAGATCCCACACCTCCTCCTCCGTGATGCCGCAGCCGCGCAGGTTCGGCTGGCGTGAGGCCACGGCCAGGCGTGTCACCAGATGGGCCTCCAGCCAGGAGCCGCTGCCGAACACGATCGGCCAGCCCCCCAGCAGGCTGTTCACCAGGCGCGTGCGGCGCAGGAAGGCCCGGCTGCCGGGCAGGAAGCGGTGGGCCTCGCCGGGGGCGGCAAAGAGCAGCATCCCGGGATTTGGCTCTCCGCCCGAGCGTTGCGGCATCAGCAGGAGCCCTCGGAATCCGTGGCACTCCGGCGCAACTGCCTGCGCACCCCCCGGGCCAGCAGCAGCAGCGCCGCTCCAGTGGCCGCCAGCGCCACCAGCCGCAGCGCCAGCGACACGGGGCTCAGCGACCCGCGCAGGGCCGCCGCACCGAGATCCCCGGCGAACACCATCAGGGCGAACCGCGGCAGCAGCACCACACAGGCCAGGGCGTACGGCCGGGGGGCGGTGGGGCTGAGGGCGCAGGCGGCGTTCACCAGCACCATCGGAATCAGGGCCAGCCGCAGCAGCACCATCAGGCCCAGGCTGGCCGGCCGCTGCAGCAGCCGCTCCAGGCGGCGCCCCCACTGGCTTGCCGCCAGCCAGCGCTGCAGCCGAGGCCGCAGCACGCCACGGCAGAGATGCCAGTTGATGGTGAGGCCGATGGCCTGGGCGAGCACCACAGTGACCAGGCCAACGGCGGATCCGAACAGGCCGCCGGCCAGCACCACCAGCGCCCCGCACGGCAGGCTCAGGCCCACGCCAGCAGCCAGCAGCACCCCGAGCACCAGGGGCTGGAACGGTTCAGCCAGCAGAGGGGCCAGTGGCAGGCCGAGAGGTGCCGAGTGCGGGATCCAGGCAGGCGCAGCCATTGTGGCGTTTTCTGCGCTGGCGGTCGCGGAGCCAGCGCAGGGCATCGACGTCTGGTGCAAGTCCGCTGGAGCGCCAGGCGATGCTGTGCGCCTCCGGCAGCCCAATCAAGCGAGCGTTGTCCCGGCGCAACGGATCCAACTCAGAGGGGTCGGCGTCGGCCATGGGGCATGAGCTTCAGCGTTGGTCAGCCTGGCGGTAGACAGCATTGCGCTCTCGCTGTCCCACCGCCACAACCAGCACCACCACCTCGCGATCACGCACCTCGTAGACGAGGCGGAACCCGGCGGCACGGAGCTTGATTTTGTGGCGATGACTCGATCCCCGCAGCTTGCTGGCTGGAATCCGCGGTTCGATCAGCCGTTCGGCCAGCTTCTTCTTGAACTGCTCCCGGATCCCTGCGCTCAGGGTGCGCCATTCCCGCAGGGCCCGGATTGATCAAAGACAGTCCAACCAGGCCGTGAACCGACCCAGCTCTGTGAGAAGCCTTGCGAGAAGGTTGTGCCAATCGTTGGCATCCTTCTGTCATCGGCAGCTACGACATGGCGTGCTGCCAGCGAGTACCAAGCGAGATGATCGCTTGAAGCGCAGCAGATTCCAGGGCTGAACTGATAAGCGGGTGACCGGATTCGAACCGGCGACGTTCAGCTTGGGAAGCTGACATTCTACCACTGAATTACACCCGCAAGGAGCAGGGGTGGCCCTGGGGCTGCCCCTGCTGTGGGCCAACCTAGCCGGCCAGCGCTGCCGCCGCCGCCGCCACGCCGGCGCCCATGCTGCCCTTGTGCAGCCCCAGGCCCTGCAGGGTGGCCTCAATCGCCGCCACGGCGGTGAGCACGTCGCGGTCGCAGACGAAGCCCAGGTGGCCGATGCGGAACACCTTGCCCTTGAGGTGGTCCTGGCCGCCGGCCAGCAGGATGTCGAAGCGCTCCTTCACGGCCTTGCGCATCGCCTCGGCATCGATGCCCTCGGGCGCCACGGCGGTGATCGCCGGGCTGCCGTGGCCCTCGGCCGCGTAGAGGGGCAGGCCGATCGCCTTCATGCCGGCCTGGGCGGCGGCCCGGTGGCGGGCGTGGCGGGCGAAGATCGCCTCGAGGCCCTCCTTCTGCATCATCTCCAGCGCCGCCTCAAGGGCGAAGTAGAGGTTGATCGCCGGGGTGAAGGGGTTGCTGTCGGCCTTGGCGGATTTGCGGTATTTGCCGAGATCCAGATAGAACTTCGGCAGGTCGGAGCGCTTGTGGGCCTCCCAGGCCCGCTCGCTCATGGCCACGAAGCTGAGGCCCGGCGGCATCATGTAACCCTTCTGGGAGCCGGAGCCGATCACGTCGATGCCCCAGGCATCCATCGGCACGTTGCAGGCACCCAGGCTGGTCACGCAGTCGGCGATGGTGAGGGCGGTGCCGTGGGCACGCACATGGCCGGCGATGGCCTCCAGGTCGTTGATCACCCCGGTGGAGGTTTCCGAGTGGGTGAGGATCACGGCCTTGATCGCCTTGGCGCTGTCGGCTTCCAGGGCGGCACGGAAGGCTTCAGGGTCGAGGGGCTGGCCCCATTCCGCCTTGATCACCTGCACGTCCAGGCCGTAGGCCTGGGCCACCTTCACCCAGCGCTCGCCGAACTTGCCGTTGTCGCCGCAGAGCACCCGGTCGCCGCGGCTGAGGGTGTTGATGATGCCGGCCTCCATGGCGGCGGTGCCGCTGCCGGTGATCACCAGCACGTCGTTGCTGGTCTGGTGCAGCCACTGCAGCTGCTCGGTGGTGCGCTTGACGATCTTCTGGAAGTCGGCGCTGCGGTGCCCGATCGGGTGACGGCCCATCGCCTGCAGGACGGTTTCCGGCACCGGTGTGGGTCCGGGGATCATCAGGGTGAGCTTGTCCTGCATGGGTAAGCGGCGCGGCGCAATCCTCCACCATAAAAAACGGACCGTCCCCGCCCCCATGCCCTCCGAACCCCCCGCCGCCGCCGCCAGCGGCCGTGGCTGGACCCTGCCGGTGTGGCTGGCCGCCGCCGCCCGGGCCGCGCTGGGCTGCCTGCTGCGGCAACCTTTCCGCGCCGAGCAGCCCCTGGAGCTGCTCGAGCCCGCCGGGCTGCAGCCGGTGCCGGTGCGCGCCGCGGCGGAGCTGGCCGAGGGCTGGGCCCTGGGCGAGAGCTGCTGCGATCCCGGCGATGGGCTCGACCTCACCCGCGGCCTGGTGGTGTGGGTGCTGGCCCGCTGGCTGGAGGGGCCCGGCCCCTGGCTGGAGCTGGAGGCCGGTGAGGGGGTGGGCCGCCACGCCGGCAGCGGCGAGGCCTGCCTCTCGGCCTACGCCCGCCGCCTGCTGGAGGCCAACCTGCGCCCGCTCCTGCCCGAGGGGCGCCGCCTCAGCCTGCGGGTGGTGCTGCCGGCCGGTCGCGGCCTGGCGGAGCGCACCAGCAACGCCGCCTTCGGGGTGGTGGAGGGTCTGGCCCTGATCGGCACCCAGGCGGAGGTGCAGGCCAGCGCCGACCCCGGCCAGCTGCAGCGCGCCCTCGAGGCCCTCCGCCAGCGCTGCGCCGCCCCCGGCTTCGGCGGTGATCTCGTGCTGGTGATCGGGGAGAACGGCCTCGATCTGGCGCCGCGGCTGGGCCTGCCGGCCGGGCTGCTGCTCAAGGCGGGCAACTGGCTCGGGCCGCTGCTGGTGGCGGCCGCCGACGCCGGCGTGCAGCGGTTGCTGCTGTTCGGCTATCAGGGGAAGCTGATCAAGCTGGCCGGCGGCATCTTCCACACCCACCACCACCTGGCCGATGGCCGCCGCGAGGTGCTCACCGCCCTCGCCGCCCTGGAGGGCCTCGCTGGCCCGGCCCTGGAGGAGCTGCACGGTGCCGCCACGGTGGAGGCCGCCCTGGCGGGCCTGCAGGCCCGCGATCCCGCCCGCGCCGAGCGGCTGCGGGCCCGCATCGCCGCCACCATCGAGGAGCGCGCCGGCGCCTACCTGCGCCGCCACGCCAGCGCCGAACCGCCCCTGCTGGGGGCGGCGCTGTTCGACCGGGAGCGGCGGCTCTGCGCCCTCGGCCCCCATGGGGCCGGGCTGCTCGAGGCCTTGCGTGGGCGGAACGGCGATGCCGGTGCGCCGTAGGGTGCAGCTACCGAATGCGGTGGGTGGGGCCGGCAGTGCCCCGCCACCCGGCACCAGCGATCGAGATCCGTATGTCCTCCCTGCCGATGACCCCCACGGCCGCCGCGCCCGCCGCTGATCCCGGCAGCGTCACCCCGGATCCCACCTCCGGCTCCAGCCGGCGGCCGGCGATCGTGATCCTTGATTTCGGCTCCCAGTATTCGGAGCTGATCGCCCGCCGCGTGCGCGAGACCGAGGTGTTCTCGCTTGTGCTCGGCCACACCACCAGCGCCGAGGAGCTGCGCGCCCTGCAGCCGAAGGGCATCATCCTCAGCGGTGGGCCCAGCTCGGTGTACGAGCCCGGTGCGCCCCTCTGCGATCCGGCCATCTGGGAGCTGGGCGTTCCGGTGCTCGGGGTCTGCTACGGCATGCAGCTGATGGTGCAGCAGCTGGGCGGTTCCGTGGTGGCCGCCGGCCGGGCCGAGTACGGCAAGGCGCCGCTCCACGTGGACGACCCCACCGACCTGCTCACCAACGTCGAGCAGGACTCCACGATGTGGATGAGCCATGGCGATTCGGTGCAGACCCTGCCGCCCGGATTCGTGCGGCTGGCCCACACCGACAACACGCCGGAGGCCGCGGTAGCCGACCACGCCCGCCGGCTCTATGGCGTGCAGTTCCATCCGGAGGTGGTGCATTCCACCTGCGGCATGGCGATGATCCGCAACTTCGTGTATCACATCTGCGGTTGTGAACCCGACTGGACCACCGCCGCCTTCATTGAGGAGGCGATCGCGGATGTGCGCGCCCAGGTGGGCGACAAGCGCGTGCTGCTGGCCCTCTCCGGTGGCGTGGATTCCTCCACCCTCGCCTTCCTGCTGCACCAGGCGATCGGTGATCAGCTCACCTGCATGTTCATCGATCAGGGGTTCATGCGCAAGGGTGAACCGGAGTTCCTGATGGACTTCTTTGATCGCAAATTCCACATCCGTGTGGAATACATCAATGCCCGGGAGCGCTTCGTCAGCAAGCTGGCCGGCATCACCGATCCTGAGGAGAAGCGCAAGATCATCGGGGCGGAGTTCATCCGCGTGTTTGAAGAGGAGAGCAAGCGTCTCGGCCCCTTCGATTACCTGGCCCAGGGCACCCTCTACCCCGATGTGATCGAATCCGCCGGCACCAATGTGGACCCCAAGACGGGTGAGCGGGTGGCGGTGAAGATCAAGAGCCACCACAACGTGGGCGGCCTGCCCAAGGATCTGCAGTTCAAGCTGGTGGAGCCCCTGCGCCGCCTGTTCAAGGATGAGGTGCGCAAGGTGGGCCGCAGCCTCGGCCTGCCGGAGGAGATCGTGGGCCGCCATCCGTTCCCCGGCCCTGGCCTGGCGATCCGGATCCTCGGTGAGGTCACCGACGACAAGCTCAACATCCTGCGCGATGCCGATCTGGTGGTGCGCGAGGAGGTCAAGGAGGCCGGGCTCTACAACCAGATCTGGCAGGCCTTTGCCGTGCTGCTGCCGGTGCGCAGCGTGGGCGTGATGGGCGACAAGCGCACCTACGCCTTCCCGATCGTGCTGCGCTGCGTGTCGTCGGAAGACGGCATGACCGCCGACTGGTCGCGCCTGCCCTACGACCTGCTGGAGCGCATCTCCAACCGGATCGTCAACGAGGTGCGCGGCGTGAACCGGGTGGTGCTCGACATCACCAGCAAACCGCCCGGCACGATCGAGTGGGAGTAGGGCGAGTGGGCGCAGGGCAGGTGGCGGCAGGCACGGCGGCTGCCCCTGCGGGGGTGGCCCGGGCCGCCGGCGGCCGATACCATCGGTGCGCCTGATTCCTGCCCCGTGCCAGCCGTGACTCCAGCCGTCGGCTCCGAGCAGGACCACCAGCTGCAGCGCCGTCTCCAGCAGGACAGCATCCAGCTGGCCGGTCGCACCGTCTACCTCAATCCCTTCCTCTACTGGCGCCGTTTCGACGCCAACACCGACCGCTGGCTGCGGGAGCCCGGCCAGCTGCCCGAGGAGCAGATCGCTGGCAACCGCTTCCGCTTCTACCCCGAGGTGGAGTGGGACCAGCTCGACCCCGAGGAGCTGGCGATCAAGGAGGGGGCGGTGGAGATGTTCCTCAAGACCCTGGAGCTGATCAGCACCTTCCATCCCGACCTCAGCGCCGGCCACCTGCTGGAGGTGGAGCGCAAGATGGCGGTCACCAAGAAGCGCGCCTTCGAGCGCTGGGTCACCCGCGCCCTGCGCCGCCGCGAGCAGGAGGAGGTGCGGGAGCGCCGCCGCTTCGACCGCGACCGCTTCGTGCGCGCCTGGACGGAGTGGCTGGCCCTGGATGTGACCCGCCAGGCCCTGCTGCCCCTCAGCGCCCTGCTGGTGCTGGCCGTTGCGGGCGGCTGGTGGATGGGCAGCCAGAAGTTCTGCCGGCCGGGTCTGGTGGATCCCGGTGTGCAGCAGCCGCTGCGGGCCCCCACCCCCTGAGCCCGGCGTCAGACTGGGGCTGACCGCACGATCCGCGCCATGGCCACCGATCCGCTCGATGCCCTGCGCCTCACCCTGATGCAGGATGTGCTGCCGGTGGGGATGGCCGTCGTCGACCGCGTGCGGCGGGGCGGGCCCCAGGAGGTGCTGGCCGCCTTCGATGGCACCTCCGCCGATCCCCTCGGCCGCCTGCGCAGCGAGGGCGAACCCGCCGCCAGCCAGTTGCGCGAGAACCTCGACCGGCTGCAGCCCGGCCTGGGCAACCCGGTGGTGCGCGTGGAGGTGCGGGATGTGCCCGAGGACCCCCGCGACGCCGATGAGCTGCGCCAGGTGCTGAGCCGCATCAGCCAGCGGCTCGATCTGCTGGAGCATCGCCTCGGCCTCGCTGCCCCCGGCGGTTCCGACTCCTCCACTTGATGCGCCGCGCGCCGCCGCTGCTGCGCACCCCTCCCCAGCGCACCCCCCCCGCCGCCTACGTGCCGGGGGGGGTGCGCCACACGGGCGTCGGCGCCCAGTCGGGCGTGCTCTTCCTGGTGGTGCTGCTCTTCAGCGGCGCGATGGTGGCCCGCCTGGCCTGGCTCCAGCTCGTGCAGGGACGGGCCTACCGGGAGATGGCGGCCGAGAACCGGATCCGCCTGATCCCGCGCGATCCCGTGCGTGGCCGGCTGCTCGACCGCCATGGCCGGGTGCTGGCCTCCAACCGCCTCACCTACGGCCTGGCGGTGTCGCCCCGGCTGGTGGATGGGCGGCAGTGGCCGCCCCTGCGCGACCGGCTGGCCCGCCTGCTGGCCATCCCGCCCGCCAGCCTCGATCGGGCCTGGCGGCGGGGGGCGCCCGAAGGCGAGATGCGCATTCCGATCGCCGGGCCGCTCACCCCCCAGCAGGTGCTGCGCTTCCGCGAGCAGGCCCACCAGCTCAACGGGGCGGAGATCAGCGTCGACGTGCTGCGCCACTACCCGCACGGCAGCCTGGCGGCCCACGTGATCGGCTACACCAGCAGCATTACCGGCGAGGAGTACGACCGGCTGCGGGAGCGGGCCTACCGCCTGCGCGACCGCATCGGCCGCACCGGTCTGGAGGCCCAGTACGAGTCGCACCTGCGCGGCGAGTGGGGCGGACAGCAGCTGGAGGTGGATGCGGCCGGCCGCGTGCAGCGGGTGCTCGGCGATCGGCCCGCCCGCCCCGGCCGCGACCTGCGGCTCACCCTCGATCTGGAGCTGCAGCAGGCGGCCGAGCGTGCCCTCGCCGGTCTGCGCAAGGGGGCGATCGTGGCCCTCGACCCCCGCACCGGCGCCATCCGGGCCCTCGCCAGCCAGCCCGGCTTCGATCCCAACATCTTCGCCGAGGGGCCCACCACCGCCCAGTGGAACCGGCTGAGCGGCCCGGAGGCCCCCATGCTCAACCGGGCCTTCCAGGGCTTTCCCCCCGCCAGCACCTTCAAGATCGTGTCCACGGTGGCGGGGCTGGAATCGGGCCGCTACCGCCCCGACGACACCATCCCCACCGTGGGGCAGTTCTGCTACGACGGCCAGTGCTACGGCGACCACGGCGCCTACGGGGCCATCGGCTTCCAGAAGGCCCTGGCCGTGAGCAGCAACAGCTTCTACTACCAGCTCGGGCTGAAGCTGGGCCCGGAGCCGCTCTTCCGCACCGCCCGCCGGCTGGGCTACGGCAGCCCCACCGGCATCGAGCTGCGTGAGGAGGAGACCGCTGGCCTGCTGGGCGATCCGGCCTGGAAGCAGCGCGTGCTGGGCGAGCCCTGGACCTCCGTGGACACGATCACCTCGGCCATCGGCCAGGGGGCCGTGACGGTGACGCCGCTGCAGATGGCCCGCCTCTACGCCGCCATCGCCAATGGGGGCTGGCTGGTGCAGCCCCATCTGGTGGAGCGGCCCACCAAGCGCCAGTGGATCGGCCTGCGCCCCGCCACCCTGCGGGTGGTGCGCGAAGGCCTGCGCCAGGTCGTCACCGAGGGCACCGCCACGATCCTCAACGACCCCTCGCTGCCGCCCGTGGCCGGCAAGACGGGCACCGGCGAGGATCCGCCCCGGCCGGATCACGCCTGGTTCGGTGGCTACGCGCCGGCTGGCCACCCGGAGCTGGTGATCGTGGCCTTCGGCGAGAACTCCGGCGGCTACGGCGGCACCGTGGCCGCCCCGATGGTCAAGGCGCTGCTGAGCACCTGGTTTCGGCGTTAGGCGAGTGTTCCGGCGCTAGGCCGCCAGCTCCAGCTGCGGCCGGCCCAGCACGCCGCGGTAGTAGCTGCGCAGCTGCTCGGTGGCGCCCGCCCAGCCCCAGCGCTCGGCCTCCAGCCGGGCCGCCTGGCGCAGCTGGCCGCGCGTGCCCGCATCGCCGAGCAGCCGCTCCACGGCCGCCGTGAGGCTCTGCGGTTCGTCGGGGTCGTAGAGGCAGCCGTTGATGCCGTCGCTCACGATGTCCGGGATGCCGCCGCGGGCGGCCCCCACCACGGGGCATCCCGCCGCCATCGCCTCGAGCAGCACCAGGCCGAGGGTTTCGGTGCTGGAGGGGAAGAGGAAGGCATCGCCGCTGGCGTAGGCCGCCGCCAGCTCCGCCCCGGCCAGATAGCCCACGAAGGTGGTGGCGGTGCCTTCAAACACCCGCTCCAGCTGCTGCCGGTGCGGGCCGTCGCCCACAAGGGCCAGGCGGGTGTGGGGCAGCGCCTCGAGCACGGGCCGGATCCGCTCGATCTGTTTCTCCGCCGAGAGCCGGCCGATGTAGAGCAGCAGGTTGCCGGTGTCGTCGTGGCCGCCGTGCAGCCTGCGGCGCATCTCCGCCGAGGCCAGCTCCGGCCGGAACATCTCCGTGTCGACCCCGCGCTGCCACAGCGCCGTGTGCTGGATGCCCTTGCCGCTCAGCTCCTCCACCATCGCCGTGGAGGTGCAGAGGTTGAGCAGGGCCTGGTTGTGGGCGGCCTTGAGCAGCTCCCAGAGCAGCGGCTCGAGCATGCCCATGCCGTAGTGCTCAAGGTATTTGGGCAGGTGGGTGTGGTAGCTCGCCACCAGGGGGATGCCCCGGGTGCGGGCCAGCCAGATCCCGCCGAGCCCGAGCACCGCCGGGTTCACCACGTGCACCAGATCGGGCTGGAAGCGCTCCAGCGCCTCCGACACCGCCGGCCGGGGCAGGGCCAGCTTCAGCTCCGGGTAGAGCGGTAGCGGCATCGCTGGCACCCCCACCACCCGGGCCCCCAGGTAGGTCTCCGGGGCGCCCTCCGGGCAGAAGATCAGCACCTCGTCGCCGGCGCCCACCAGGTGCTGCAGCGTTTTGGTGAGCCGCGTGACAATGCCGTCCACCTTCGGCAGGAAGGTTTCGGTGAAGAAGGCGATCCTCACGGCGGCGTCCCCAGCTCAGACCGCGTTGCCGATGGCTTCCGCCTGGCGTCGGGTCCAGGCCGACACGCAGGGGATGCGCGAGCGATCGCAGCGGTCCGCCCAGCGGCGGGCCACGTCGACCACCTCGCGCAGCAGGCCATCGTCGAGGGTGGTGGGCTGCAGGCCCAGCTCGATGAAGCAGCGGTTGTCGACGATCAGGTCGTTTTCGATCGCCTCCTTGCGGGGGTTGGGCAGGTGGCTGACCTCGGCGCCCGTGAGGTCGGCCACCTTGCGGGCGAGCTCACCCACCTGGTGGCTCTCGGTCATCTGGTTGAAGATCTTCACCTTCTCGCCCACGGCCGGCGGGTTCTCCAGGGCCAGCTGCACGCAGCGCACCGAGTCGCGGATGTGGATGAAGGCGCGGGTCTGGCCGCCGGTGCCATGCACGGTGAGCGGGTAGCCGATCGCCGCCTGCATCAGGAAGCGGTTGAGCACCGTGCCGTAATCGCCGTCGTAGTCGAAGCGGTTGGTGAGGCGGGGATCCTTCTCGGTGAGTTCGGTGTTCGTGCCCCAGACGATGCCCTGGTGCAGATCGGTGACCCGCACGGCGTCGTTCTTGTTGTAGTAGTAAAAGAGCAGCTGATCGAGCGTCTTCGTCATGTGATAGACGCTGCCCGGATCAGCCGGGTGGAGGATCTTCTCGGTGAAGCGGCTGCCATCGGGCTGGGGCACCTCCACGGTGAGATAGCCCTCGGGGATGGTGGCCCCCCGGTGGGACCCATAGCCGTAGACCCCCATGGTGCCCAGGTGCACGATGTGCACATCGAGGCCGCTCTCCACGATCGCGGCGAGCAGGTTGTGGGTGCCGTTGACGTTGTTGTCGACGGTGTAGCGCTTGGTGGCGCTGCTCTTCATCGAGTAGGGGGCGGCCCGTTGTTCGGCGAAGTGCACCACGGCGCCCGGCTGTTCGCTGCGCAGCAGATCCAGCAGCCGGTCGTACTCGCGGGCGATGTCGAGCCCCACGAAGCGCATGGCCCGGCCGCCCACCTGCTCCCAGGCCTGCAGGCGCTCCTGAATGGTGGCGATCGGGGTGAGCGACTCCACGCCCAGATCGATGTCGATCTTGCGGCGGCTGAGGTTGTCGATGATGACCACGTCGTGGCCGGCATCGGCCAGGTTCACCGCACAGGGCCAACCGCAGAAGCCGTCGCCGCCAAGAACGAAAACCTTCACCCCAGACTCCTGAACGAGCAGTTGCTCCGTCGCGTCAAGCTACTACAGGCGTTCCGGCCGGACCCGCCCCGCTCAGCTGATCCCTGCCGCCACGGCCACCAGGGCCAGCACGAGCACCAGGCCGCCGATCAGCAGGGCCCGGTTGGCCCGCCCATCGCGCTCGCCTGCTTCCACCACCACCATGCGCGGTTCCCGGGCGAAGGCGTTGAGCCTGCCCCCATCTTCTTCGGTGACCTGCATGGGGGTGACGCTGCCGCTGGGGTGTGGCAACCCTATGGAGGGTGCCCCGGAGGGTCCCGTCACCGGAACGGTTCGTCACAGTCGCTGCGCGTCAGCCCCCGGGCGTTGGCCCTGAGGCGTCAGCCGTCGCCACCCACCCGGCCCTGCAGCGGCGAGCTGGCGCTGGCCTCGGCGCGCACCGGCAGCCGGCCGGCGTGGAAGGCGGCGCGGCCGGCGGCGGCGGCCTGGGCCATGGCCCGGGCCATCAGCGGCGGGTCGCCCGCCAGGGCGATGGCGCTGTTGATCAGCAGGGCGTCGGCGCCCATCTCCATGGCCTGGGCCGCCTCGCTGGGCACGCCGATGCCCGCATCCACCACCACCGGCACGCGGGCGTTCTCGATGATCAGGGCGATGTTGGCCGCGTTGCGGATGCCCTGGCCGGAGCCGATCGGCGAGCCCAGCGGCATCACCGTGGCGCAGCCGGCCTCCTCCAGGTGGCGGGCCAGCAGCGGGTCGGCGTTGATGTAGGGCAGCACCGTGAAGCCCTCCCGCACCAGCTGCTCGGCCGCCCGCAGCGTGCCGATCGGGTCGGGCAGGAGGTGGCGCGAATCCGGGATCACCTCCAGCTTCACGAAGGTGTTGTCCTCCTGGCCGGCCAGCTTCGCCAGTTCGCGGCCGAGCCGGGCCACCCGGATCGCCTCCTCGGCGGTGGCGCAGCCGGCCGTGTTGGGCAGCATCCAGATGCGCGACCAGTCGATCGCCTCCATCAGGCCCTCATGGCCCGCCGCCTGGCTCTGCACCCGCCGCACCGCCACGGTGACGATCTCGCAGGCGCTGGCGGCCAGGCTGGCCTGCATCGCCGCCAGGGAGGGGTATTTCCCCGTGCCGGTCATCAGACGGCTGCGGAAGCGCCGCCCGCCGATGCAGAGGTCATCGCCGCCTTCGCTGTCGCCGCTGGGGCGAACGCTTTGGCGAGCGCTGGGGTCGGGGTTGGGGCTTGGGCAGGGGGTGTCGGTCACGCCGGACTGTGCGGGCTCTCGCGTTCCCCTTAGTCTGCGCCCTGGTGCCCACGCTCTCCGTCATGCCGCTGTCGCTGCTGCTCGCCGTCAGCCCGCCGATGCTGCAGGCGGCCACCCCCCTGCCCAGCACCCCCTTCGCGCCCGCCGCGCGGCCCCGGCCCCAGGTGCAGTCGCCCGCGTTCCAGTCGATGGAGCCGCTGCCGGAGGGCGGCCCCGTGGAGACCTTCGATCCGGCTGCCCGGGCCCAGCGCATCACCGCCCTGATGCCCCGCCTCTGGCGCGGCACCTACCGCAGCTTCGCCGGCGGCGGCCGCCTGCCGGCCGAGCTGCGCATCAGCTCCGCCGATGCCCGCGGCCAGATGGTGGTGCTGGAGGGCGAGCTGCGGGTGGGCGACCTGGCCAGCCGCGTGCAGGGCAACCTCAACGCCAAATCCGACCAGCTCGATCTGCTGGTGCTCGACCAGCTGCCGGGGGTGGACCTCGGCACCCAGTTCCAGGGGCTGCAAGGGCTCTCGCTGATGGGGCTCTACCCCTCGAGGCTCACTAACCCCGGCGGCAGGCTGCAGCTCAGCCCCCAGCGGGGCACGGCCCCTGCGGCCACAGCGGGCGGCAGCGTTCGCGGCCTGTGGTGAGCCAGCTGGCCTGAGGCCCACCGGCCTGATTCGCCCTCAGGCCCCCCCCTCAGGCCGCCCGGCTGTCCGGCGCCTCACCGGAGCGGCGCTCGAGGGTGCGCAGGCGCTTGCGCGCCGTCTTGTTGGCGGGGTCCAGGGCCAGCGCCTTTTCGTAGGTTTCGCGGGCCTCCCCTTCCTTGCCCTGCTTCTCGAGGGCGTAGGCCAGGTTGTTGAGGGCCACCGGGTAGTCGGCTTTCGCCTTCAGGGCGGAGCGGTAGTGCCGCACGGCGGCGGGGTATTTGTTCTGGGCGGCCAGGGCGAAACCCAGCCCGTTCTGGATCAGGGCCAGGGCCTCGGCGGGCTCGTTGCCGTTCTCGGCGAGCTTGAGCGCCTTGCGCAGATTGTCGGCCGCCTGGCCGTAGAGCCGCTTGCGCAGCTGCACGGAGGCGAGTTCGTAGAGGGCGCCGGCATCGCCGCCGCCCGTGGCCTCGCCACCGCTGCCGAGGCGGGCCAGGGTCATCTCGTCGCGGCGCACCCGCCAGATCTGGCGGGCGACCACCACGGCCGCCCCGCTGAGCAGCACGATCAGGCCGATCAGGTAGGCCTGGGGCAGGAGCTCATTCATGGGGCAGCCGTTCTCCGCTGTCAGCGCCCAGCGGCGCTGGCCACGGTGCTGAAGCTGCCGGGGTCGGCCACGGCCAGCTGGGCCAGCATCTTGCGGTTGAGGCGCACATCGGCCTTCTTGAGGCCACCGATCAGACGGCTGTAGCTCAGGCCGTTGATGCGGGCGGCGGCGTTGATGCGGGCGATCCAGAGGCGACGGAAGTCGCGCTTGCGGCGACGACGGTCGCGGTAGGCGTTGCAGAGCGCCTTCATCACCCGCTGGTTGGCGGTGCGGAAGAGGCTGCCGTTGCCGCCGCGGAAGCCCCGGGCGAGGCGGAGGATCTTGTTGCGGCGCTTACGGGCGACGTTGCCCCTCTTGACGCGAGCCATGGGTGAAGGTGCGGAGGAAAAACTGGGTTAGGTGGGGGAGACGCGGGCGATCAGCCGCTGTACGGCAGCATCAGAGCGACGTTGTCATGGTCGCGCTCGTCGACCACCGCCATCGTCCCCAGGTAGCGCTTGCGCTTGGGGCTCTTGTGGTCGAGGAGGTGGTTGCGGAAGGCGCGCCGGCGCATGAACTTGCCGCTGCCGGTCGCCTTGAACCGCTTGGCGGCCGCTTTGCGGGTCTTGAGCTTCGGCATTTCGGTTGGCACAGGCACAGTCGATCAGAGTACGACGCGGCAGATCCCTCCTCCAAGCCCCGCCCGATGCCAAGCCGTTTCCCCGCCCCGTCGCCCCGCCGCGCCCGTGCCCTGCCGGGCGCCCTGCTGCTGCTGCTCAGCGGTGGCTGCCGCGCGGCGGACCTGCCGCCGCCGCTGCGGCCGCCCCAGGCCCTGCACTGGCCGGTTGCCGCTCCGCCGCGGCTCGATCCCCGCCAGCCGGTGCTGTGGGTGGCTCTCGCCGCCCGCCTCGGGCCGGCGGCCGGGGTGAAGGTCGCTGCCGCCGCCCCGCTGCGGCTGGCGGCGGACTCGGGGTCTGTGCGGCTGATCGATGCGGAGGGCAGGCGCTTCATGGCGCCAGAGCTGACGCTGCACTGGCGGCGCCAGCCCCTGCCCGAGCCCCTGCAGATCCAGCGGCGCGTGCTCGGACCCTTCGCCAGCTTCGAGAGCGCCGAGCAGGCCGCCACCCGCTGGCGCTCGGTCGGGGCCGATCCCCGCATCGCCAACCCCGGCACCTGGGAGGTGTGGGCGGCCGCCGATGCCCCGCCCCCACCCGAGGGTCAGGCCCGGCTGGTGACCCGCAGCGAACGGGAGGCGCTCGCCCTGGAGCTGCGCCGGCGCGAGGGGGTGGTGCCTCTCTCCGGCCCCATCCGGCTGGAGGTCCCCGGCGGCCTGCGCTGGGGCAATGGCGTCTTCGCCGGGCCGTTCCTGCTCTCGCGGGATGCCCATGGCAGCTGGAGCCTGGTGGAGCAGCTGCCGCTGGAGCGCTACCTCGAGGGGGTGGTGCCCCATGAAATCGGTGCCGGCGCCCCTGCCCAGGCCCTGGCCGCCCAGGCGGTGCTGGCCCGCACCTGGGCGGTGCGCAACAGCCACCGCTTCGCCGTCGACGGCTACCACCTCTGCGCCGACACCCAGTGCCAGGTGTACAGCGATCCGCGCCATGCCAGCCCTCCCGTGCGCAGCGCCATCCAGGCCACCCGCCTTCAGGTGCTCAGCGCCGCGGGTGAGCCGATCCACGCGGTGTATCACGCCAGCAACGGGGGCGTGGCCGCCGCCTTCGACGAGGTCTGGAGCGCGACGCCGCTGGCCTATCTGCAGCCCTTCGTCGACGGGCCGCCGCCCCTGCCGGCCGCCTGGCCCCTGCCCCTGGCCTCCGCCTCCGTGCCCGCCCTGCTGCGCGGCACCGCCGCAGCCTATGGATCCGATCACCCGCTCTTCCGCTGGCAGCGCACGCTGCCCGCCCGCCGCCTGCGGGTGCTGCAGCGCGGGCCCAGCGGCCGCGTGCTGGCCCTCGAGATCGAGGATGGGGCCGGCCTGCGCGTGCTGCGCCGCGATGCGATCCGCCGTGCCCTGCGCCAGCTGCCCAGCACCCTGTTCCACGTGCGCTCCGCCGGTCCCGGCCAGTGGCTGGTGGAGGGGGGTGGCTTCGGCCACGGCGCCGGCCTCTCCCAGGCCGGGGCCATCGACCTGGCCCGCCGCGGCTGGAACACATCCCGGATCCTGGCCCACTACTATCCCGGCACCCGACTGGAGCCGCTGGATGCCCTCCAACGGACTCCCTGAGCGGGCCGCGTAGAGTTTCACGATCTCGGGGGATGCCATGGCCGCTGGCGCCGCTTCCAGCAACGGCACGCCCGGCGGCACCCCCGGCAGCAACGCTGAGACCGGGGCCCGGCGGCCCCGGGCCGCCCTTTTTCTGTTCGCCTGCGCCCTGGCCGGCATCGCGCCCCATGCCCTGGGGCCCTGGCGCAGCATGGTGCCCTCGATCAGCCTGGCGCTGCTGCTGGGGATCTACAGCCTGCGCACGGTGCTGCTGCAGCCGCCCGGCCAGCCGGGCAGCGATCCGGCGGTGGACCCGCCGGATGATTCTGCGGCGACCGGACCCCTGCCCAGCGTCGACATCGTGGTGGCGGCCCGCGACGAACAGGCCGTGATCGGCCGGCTGGTGGATCGTCTGCTGCGGGTGCGCTACCCCGCCGGGCTGCTGCGGCTCTGGGTGATCGACGACGGCAGTGAGGACCGCACCCCCGAGCTGCTCGCCGACCTGCAGCAGCGCACCCCCCAGCTGCGGGTGCTGCGCCGCCCCCGCGATGCCGGCGGCGGCAAGTCGGGGGCGCTGAATCTCGTGCTCGGCCAGCTCGAGGGCACCTGGATGCTGGTGCTCGATGCCGATGCCGACCTCCAGCCCGATGTGCTGGAGCGGCTGGTGCCCTTCGCCGAGGCCGGTGGCTGGTCGGCCGTGCAGCTGCGCAAGGCTGTCGTCAACGCCGGCGAGAACCTGCTCACCCGCGCCCAGGCCATGGAGATGGCCCTCGATGCGGAGATCCAGCAGGGGCGCCTCGCCGCCGGCGGCATCGCCGAACTGCGGGGCAACGGCCAGCTGCTCAGGCGGGAGGCGGTGCTGGCCTGCGGCGGCTTCAACGAGGCCACCGTCACCGACGACCTCGATCTGAGCTTCCGGCTGCTGCTCGGCGGTCAGCCGATCGGGCTGCTCTGGGATCCCCCGGTGCAGGAGGAGGCCGTGCTCAGCCTGGCGGCCCTGTGGCGCCAGCGCCAGCGCTGGGCCGAGGGCGGCCTGCAGCGCTTCCTCGACTATGCGCCCGGCCTGCTTTCCAACCGGCTCAGCGGCCGCGCCCGGCTCGATCTGCTCTGCTTCTTCGCCATCCAGTACGTGCTGCCGGTGATGGCCGCCGCCGACCTCTGCGGCGCCCTGATCACCCGCACGCCACCGGCCGCCTGGCCCTTCTCGATCGTCGCCCTGGGCCTCTCCGGCGGGGCGATCGTGAAGGGCTGCCGCCGCCCTTCCGAAGGCCCCGCCCTGCCGGCGATGACGCCCTTCGCCATGGCCCTGGGCATCGTGTATCTCACCCACTGGTTCGTGGTGATCCCCTGGGTCAGCCTGCGCATGGCCCTGCTGCCGAAGCGCCTCGTGTGGGCCAAAACCTTGCACCTCGGCCATGGGGAGGCCGACGACGCCGAGCCGGATCCGGACGCCGAGGCCGAACTGGCCACCGAGGGCGGCCAGGCCTGATCAGGCCACGTCGTCGTCCTCCCAGTCGCTGATCACTTCGCCGTTGAAGAAATCGGCGAGGCGGCGCGCCTTCTCCTCCAGGGCGGAGGGGTTCGGGATCCCGGCTGGGGTCATCGGCCGGGCGCCGGCCGGCGTTGCCGGGGCCGTTGCCGCTGCTGCCGCGGGCACTGACGGTGACGGCGTGGCAGGGGCTGCTGGTGCCACGGGGGCTGCTGGCGGCTCCGGTTCCGGTTCTGGCGCCTGCGACGGCGCCGGGGGCACGGCTGCAGCGGGAGCCGCCGCCATGGGAGCCGTCGCCATCGGGGGTGTGGCCGCAGGGCGCGCCGGGGGGGGCTGGCCGGGCGCCGCGCCGCCGCCCGGGGCCGCGGTTGCCCTGGCCTGGCCATCGCCCGGGCCGCCGCTGCCGCCGGCCTCCAGCACGAGCTGGCGGGGGCTGCCCAGGGCGCCCGCCAGGGCCTTCTCCAGGAGGGGCAGGCGGCTCTGCACCATCGCCATCCAGGTGCCGGCCACCCGCACCACCGCCCGCCTCTCGTCGAGGCGCACAAGCTGGGCCTGCTGGCTCAGCAGCATGCGGGTGGAGGGCAGCTCCAGCCCCGCCAGGATCTGTTGCCAGAGCTCGGCCAGGTCGGTCGTCTGGCCTGGGCTGGCCGGCGGTGTTTGGGTCTCCGGTCCGGCAGGTGGGGCGGCCGGCGGCGCTTCAGCCTGCCCAGCCGCAGGAGCCGCAGGAGCCGCCGGAGCAGCGGGAGCAACAGCAACAGCCGGCGAAGGGGTCTGGGCCGCCAGCGGAGCCTGTGGCTGTTGAGCTGCCGGGGCAGGGGCAGGCGCGGTGGCTGCCGTCCTTGGCGCCGCCGCCGCGGCAGGCGTGGGCGCCGCCGTGGCGACGGCGGCCTCGGCCAGCAGGCCCAGCAGCAGCACCTCCAGCCAGAGGCGGGGCTGCACGCTCAGGCGAAGCTGCTGTTCGCTGCCCTTGAGCTGCGCCTGCCAGTGCAGCAGCCGCGCCCGCCCGATGCGCCGGGCCAGCTCGGGCAGGGCCGGCCGCAGCCCCGGCGCCACCGCGGTGAGTTCGAGCCGGTCCGGGGCAACGCCGGCCAGCAGCAGGTCCCGCAGGATGCCCGCCAATCCCTGCAGCAGGGCCGAGGGTTCGCGCCCCCGCTCCAGCAGCCGGCGGCAGGATTCGATCACCGCCAGCGGATCGCTGCCGGCCATGGCCTCCGCCAGCTCCAGGAGCTCCTCCTCCGGCACCGCCCCCAGCAGCTCCCACACCGCCCCGGCCTCGATCGGCGCGGGCAGCAGGCTGAGCTGGTCGAGCAGGCTTTCGGCGTCGCGCAGGCCGCCCTGGGCCCGCTGGGCCACCACGTGCAGGGCCTCCTCGCTGATGCCGATGCTTTCCTCGGCGGCGATCCAGCGCAGGTGACCCTGCAGGGCCTCGAGGGGGATGCGCCGGAAGTCGAAACGCTGGCAGCGGCTCAGGATCGTGGGCAGCACCCGCTGGGGATCGGTGGTGGCCAGCACGAACACCACCCGCGGCGGCGGTTCCTCCAGGGTCTTGAGCAGGGCATTGAAGGCCGCGGTGGAGAGCATGTGGCACTCGTCCACCACGTACACCTTCCAGCGGGCCTGCACCGGAGCGAAGCGCGAGCGATCGATCAGTTCGCGGATGTTGTCGACGCCCGTGTTGGAGGCCGCGTCGATCTCGATCACATCGAGGGCGGTGCCGGCGGCGATGGTGCGGCACAGCTCGCACCGGCCGCAGGGCTCCGGCGTGGGCCCGTCGCTGCTCAGACAGTTGAGCGAGCGCGCCAGGATGCGGGCGCTGGAGGTCTTGCCGGTGCCCCGCGGCCCGCTGAACAGATAGGCCGGCGCGATCCGGTTGCTGCGCAGCGCCTGGCCCAGGGTGGCCGCGATCGCCTCCTGGCCGACGAGCTGGTCGAACCGCTGCGGCCGGTATTTGTGGTGCAGTGGCTGGTAGGCCTGGCCCATGCGGGGCCGCCTCGCGGCAGGGGACCCAGGCTACCGGCCGCCGTCTGCCTCCAGCAGATGGGTGATCCGCTCCTCCAGCTCCTCCACCTGGCTGAGCTGGTCGGCCAGGCGCTGGGCGGCCGCCCGCAGCCGGTCGAACTGGCGGTCGCCGCCATCGCCATCGCCGTGGCTGCCCCAGCGCACCTCCGCCTTGGCCAGCTCCTCCTCCAGGCGCTCCTGCAGCTTCAGCCGCAGCCCGTCGAGCTGCTCGATCGTGCGCACCGCCAGCTCGCGGCCCTGCTGCAGCTGGCGCTCATCGAGGCTGAGGCCCTGGCGCAGCAGCATGCGGGCGCCCGTCAGCAGCGCGGCGGGCACGAACTGGCCCAGGGCCAGGGCCCCCAGGCTGCCGGTGTGCAGCCAGTCCTCCACCTGGGTGCTGCGGTGACGCCCGGTCTTGCACCAGTGGGCGAAGTGCTCGCAGTTGTTGAACAGCAGGTTGTAGCGCTGTTCCCCCAGCCGGCCCATCGCCCGCCGCAGGGTCACGCCCGCGGGCGAGATCTCCCCGTCGGGGTAGTCGACCACCGTGATCGGCTGGCCGCGGCTGAAGTCGTCCCGGGGGCTGCGCAGGATGGCGCGGCCCTCGAGGTAGTGGGCCACCGTGCCATCGCCCAGGTCGATGCCGTGGTGGGTGAACAGACCGTGCTGCCGGGGGGCCTGCAGGTGGTCGGCGGCGGCCAAGGCGGGAGTGGGGGGTGCGCGCATCAGCATCGCCCTGACCGCGGCCTGGCGGACCGCACCGGCCGGTGGGGATGGCCGACCCGTGCGGGGCCGGGGCAGACCGGGCTCAGGCGCTGGCCTGGTTGTCGTGCTCGCCGGCGCTCGGGTGCGGCACCACCTTGCCCCGGCTGCGCTGCTCCACCAGGTCGCGGGTGATCGTGAAGCTCTGCACGTCCCGCCGGGACGGCAGGTCGTACATCACATCCAGCATCAGGTCTTCCACGATCCCGCGCAGGGCCCGGGCGCCGGTCTTGCGGCGGTGCGCCTCGGCGGCGATGGCCTCCACCGCGCCTTGCTCGAAGTCGAGCTGCACGTTGTCCATGCTCAGCAGCGTCTGGAACTGCTTCACCAGGGCGTCTCGCGGCTCCGTGAGGATCGCCTCAAGGGCATTGGCATCGAGGGGCTCGAGCACGGCGCTCACCGGCAGGCGGCCGATGAACTCGGGGATCAGGCCGTAGCGCACGAGATCCTCCGGCTCCAGATGGCGCAGCGCCTCGGAGTTCTGGCGCTCGCGCACCCCCCGGGGCCGCGGCTGGCCATCGGCGGGCAGGAAACCGATCGCGTTGCGGCCCATCCGCTTCTGCACCACGTCCTCCAGGCCGACGAAGGCACCACCGCAGATGAACAGGATCTGGCTGGTGTCGATCTGGATGCAGTCCTGGTAGGGGTGCTTGCGGCCGCCCTGGGGTGGCACGTTGGCCACGGTGCCTTCCAGCAACTTGAGCAGCGCCTGCTGCACCCCCTCCCCCGACACATCACGGGTGATCGAGGGGTTCTCGCTCTTGCGGGCGATCTTGTCGATCTCGTCGATGTAGATGATGCCGCGCTGGGCCTGCTCCACATCCAGTTCGGCCTTCTGCAGCAGCCGCAGCAGGATGTTCTCCACGTCCTCCCCCACGTAGCCCGCTTCGGTGAGGGTGGTGGCATCGGCCACTGCGAAGGGCACATCCAGCATCTCGGCGAGAGACTGGGCCAGCAGCGTCTTGCCGCAGCCGGTGGGGCCGATCAGCAGGATGTTGGATTTGTGCAGCTGGGTGGCCGGCCGGTCGGCCTCGGCCTTGCCGTCGCCCTGCCAGGCCAGGCGCTTGTAGTGGTTGTAGACCGCCACGGAGAGCACCTTCTTGGCCTCCTCCTGGCCCACCACCTGCTGGTCGAGGAAGGATTTGATCTGCTGGGGCTTGGGGATCGAGGCGAGGGTGGGAGCCGGCTTGGAGGTCTTGCGGGGCGCCGCCCGGCGCGCGTTCTCCGCCGCCGGCCGGCTGGCCTGGCCCTGGGCGTTGCCCTGACCCTGGCCGTCGGCCAGCTCCTCATCGAGGATCTCGTTGCAGAGATCGATGCACTCGTCGCAGATGTAGACGCCCGGGCCCGCGATCAGCTTGCGCACCTGTTCCTGCGATTTCCCGCAGAAGGAGCACTTCAGGTGGGCGTCGAACTTGGCCATCGGCGGGGGGAGGGCGGCAATGCGCCAGGGACGGAGCAGAGAGGGGTCTGGTGTCCAGGATGACCCGAACCGGGGCTTCGTCAGCGATGCTTAACGATCAAACCACGGTTCCCGATCAGGCGGCAGGAACGGATCCCTCCGTCACCACCCGATCGATCAGGCCGTAGTCAACCGCTTCTGCGGGAGAAAGGAAGTAGTCGCGGTCGGTGTCCTCGGCGATCTTGTCCAGGGGCTGGCCGGTGTGCTCGGCCAGCAGCCCGTTGAGCGTGTCCTTCAGGAAGAGGATCTCGCGCGCCTGGATCTCGATGTCCACGGCCTGGCCCTGGGCGCCGCCGAGGGGCTGGTGGATCATGATCCGGGCGTTGGGCAGGGCCAGCCGCTTGCCCTTGGCCCCGCCGGAGAGCAGGAAGGCGCCCATGCTGGCCGCCAGTCCATAGCAGATCGTCACCACGTCGGGTGACACCTGCTGCATGGTGTCGTAGATCGCCAGGCCGGCCGTGACCGATCCGCCCGGGGAGTTGATGTAGATCTGGATGTCCTTCTCAGGGTCCTCCGCCTCCAGGAACAGGAGCTGGGCCACCAGCGAATCGGCCACCTGGTCGTCGATGCCGGTGCCGAGGAAGATGATCCGCTCCCGCAGCAGCCGGGAGTAGATGTCGAAGGCCCGCTCGCCCCGGCCCGACTGCTCCACCACGGTGGGCAGCACGCCGGGGCTCGCCTGGGGCACCTCCCCGGCCAGGCCCGCCCAGGGGGATGCCCCCTGCCAGCGGTTGGTGATCGGGTGGGGCACCACCCCGGCGGGCGGGAGGGGCCGGGGGAAACCGGGCAGGGAGGCGTCGATCACGCGGGCGGCGGCTGGGCGTTCACTCTGCCGTCAATCTATGGGCAGAGAGGGGGGGCTTGTGCCCGCCTCAGCCTTCGCCGCCGGCCTCGCCCTTCTTGGCCCGCGCGGCGCGGCCGCCCGTCTTCGGCTTGCCGGCGCCGTCCGCGTCGTCGTCGGCCCCACCGTCATCGGCGGAGGGGGCCTTCTCGGTGATGGTGCTGTTGGCCTCCAGCCACTCCAGCAGGCTGGTGCGCAGCAGGTCGTCGGCCACCGCCTGGCGCAGGCGGGCGGGGTCGATGCGGCTGGTGTCGCTCAGGCCCTGGCTCACCTCGCTCACCTTGGCGTTGAGATCGGCCTCCGACACCTCGATCTTCTCGGCGCTGGCGAGGGCGCGCAGGGCCATGCTGCGCCGCAGGCGCTGCTCGGCCTCGGGCCGGGAGGTGTCCATCAGGCTGCGCACCAGATCGGGGGTGAACAGCTTGCGCACGTCCATCCCTTGCTGGGCGATCTGGCCGGCGGTCTGCTCCACCAGGTTGCGCACCTCCTCCTGGATCAGGCTTTCCGGCAGTTCCACCTCGAGCTGCTCCACCAGCGCCGCCAGCAGAGCCTCCTGGCGGTTGCTGCGCTGGCGCCGTTCGGCGTCGTCCCGCAGGCGGGTCTCCAGGTCGGCGCGGAGCTCGGCCAGGGTCTCCTTGTCGCTGGCCTGGCTCGCGAAGGCGTCGTCGAGTTCGGGCAGTTCCCGGGCCTTCAGCTCCAGCAGGGTGATGCTGAAGGTGGCCGGCCGGCCCGCCGCCTCCTCCTGGGGATAGGACTCGGGGAAGGTGCAGTCGACGCTGCGGGTTTCGCCGATGGCCATGCCGATGATGCCGGCCACGAAGCCGGGGATCATCCGGCCCTCCTCCAGCTCCACCTCCATGCCATCGCTGCTGCCGCCGCTGATCGCCTCGCCGCTGTCGGCGTAGGAGCCGCTGAAGCTGATCTGGGCCACATCGCCGGCGGCGGCGGGCCGGTCCTCCACCGGCACGAGGGTGGCCAGCTGCCGGCGCGACTGCTCGAGCAGTTCATCCACCCGGGCCGGGTCGAAGCTCACGGCCTCGGCCTCCGCCGTGAGGCCGCGGGTGGCGCGCAGCGACGGGGTCGGCTCGACGTCGGTCTCGAGGCTGATCGTGAGCTCCTCGCCGGGGGTGAAGCGCTCCAGCACCACCTCAAAGCTCTCGCTCAGGGCCGGCCGGCCGAGGGCCTCGATCTTCTCCTGGCGCAGCGCATCGCGGAACACGCTGTCGACCAGATCCTCGAGGGCGGTGGCGCGCACCCGTTCCGGACCGAGTTGCTGCAGCAGCACCGGCCGCGGCACCTTGCCCTTGCGGAAGCCGGGCAGGCGCACGCTGCGGCTCAGCTTCTCCACGGCGGCCTCGTAGCTGGCCCGGCTGCGGTTGCCCGGCACGGCCACCTCGACGGCCAGGCGGCTGCCCGGGCGGGGGCTGGTGCTCACCTTCAGGGCGGCGTCCGCTCCCTTGGAAGCGGATCCGGCGCCGGTGGACGCGGCCTTGGCGGTGCTGGCGGCAGGACTCATGAAACGGGCCGTGGGTCGGGGCAGTCGCCGATCCTAGAAACTGGCCTGCCGGGCTCCCACCACGTATTCTTGCGTCGACGCACAGGCGCGACCATATCCGCAGGGGCCGGTCTCCGGTCCAGACGCTGCCGGTGGTGAATCCACCGGCTCCCCCGAATCCACCCAGCCAGCCCACCCACCAAGCCGCGCGACGATCCCCGGGCATCCCCGGATTCCCGCCACCCCAGCCACCACCCCAGGTCCTGCATCAGGGGCCGAATCAGGCCCAGCCTCCGGCCGATCGCACGCTGATCGCCCCGCAGTTCGCCCCCGCCAGTCCTGGTCCCATTCCCGCACCCACCGGCCTTCGCGTTCCCCTTCGCCATTTCCCTTCCGTTCCGTTGACCGCCTCCGCACCCGCCAGCTTCAGCGCCGCTTCCCCCTCCCCCGCTCCTGCCTCCGCCGGTCGCCTGCCCGACAGGCCGCTGCGGGTGGCGATCCTCGGCGCCACCGGAGCGGTGGGCCAGGAGCTGCTCACCCTGCTGGCAGAGCGCAGCTTCCCGGTGGCGGAGCTGATTCCGCTGGCCTCGCCCCGCTCCGCCGGCCGTTCGCTCAGCTGGCAGGGCGAGGAGCTGACGATCCGCGAGGTGAGCGCCGAGGCCTTCCACGGCGTGGATGTGGTGCTCGCCTCGGCCGGTGGCTCGATCTCGCGCACCTGGGGCCCGGTGGCGGCGGCGGCCGGCGCCGTGGTGATCGACAACTCCAGCGCCTTCCGCCTCGATCCCGAGGTGCCGCTCGTGGTGCCCGAGGTGAATCCCGGGGCCGCCTTCGGCCACCGCGGCATCATCGCCAACCCCAACTGCACCACGATCCTGCTCACCCTGGCCCTGGCGCCCCTGGCGGCCCGTCGGCCGATGCGGCGCGTGGTGGTGAGCACCTACCAGTCGGCCAGCGGCGCCGGCGCCCGCGCCATGGAGGAGCTGCGCAGCCTCAGCCGCACCGTGCTCGAGGGCGGTGAGCCGGTGAGCACCGTGCTGCCCCACTCGCTCGCCTTCAACCTCTTCCTGCACAACTCCCCGCTCCAGCCCAACGGCTACTGCGAGGAGGAGCTGAAGATGCTCAACGAAACCCGCAAGATCATGGCCCTGCCTGATCTGCGCCTCACGGCCACCTGCGTGCGGGTGCCCGTGCTGCGGGCCCACTCCGAGGCGGTCAACATCGAGTTCGCCGAGCCCTTCCCCGTGGAGGAGGCCCGGGCCCTGCTGGCGGTGGCCCCGGGGGTGGAGCTGATCGAGGATCACGCGGCCAACCGCTTCCCCATGCCCACCGATGTCACCGGTCGCGACCCGGTGGCCGTGGGCCGCATCCGCCAGGACCTCAGCGATCCCAACGCCCTGGAGCTCTGGCTCTGCGGCGATCAGATCCGCAAGGGTGCGGCACTCAACGCCATCCAGATCGCGGAGCTGCTGATCCACGGCGGCAGCGGAGCCACCCCATGAGCGGAGCCACCCGATGAGCAACGCCCCCCTGGCTTCGGCTCCCTTCGGCAGCGTGGTCACCGCCATGGTGACCCCCTTCGCCGCCAGCGGCGACCTCGACCTCGACCTGGCGGCCCGCCTGGCCGATCACCTGGTGGCCCACGGCTCCGACAGCCTGGTGCTGTGCGGCACCACCGGCGAATCCCCCACCCTCACCTGGGAGGAGCAGCACCGCCTGTTCGCCGCGGTGCGGGAAGCGGTGGGCGGCCGGGCCGCCCTGATCGCCGGCACCGGCAGCAACTGCACCCGCGAGGTGATCGAGGCCACGCGCGAGGCCGCGGCCCTCGGCGCCGATGGGGCCCTGGTGGTGGTTCCCTACTACAACAAGCCTCCCCAGGACGGGCTCCAGGCCCATTTCCGGGCGGTGGCCGAGGCGGTGCCTGAGCTGCCGCTGATGCTTTACAACATCCCCGGCCGCACGGGCTGCAGCCTGGAGCCGACCACCACCGCCCGGTTGCTCGATCTGGCCAACGTGGTGAGCTACAAGGCCGCCAGCGGCACCACCGAGGAGGTTTCCCAGCTGCGCGCCCTGTGTGGCGACAGGCTGGCCCTCTACAGCGGCGATGACGCCCTCACCCTGCCGATGCTCGCCGTGGGGGCCGTGGGCGTGGTGAGCGTGGCCAGCCACCTCGTGGGCGAGGAGATCCAGGCCATGGTGCGCGCCTTCCTCGCCGGCGATCATGCCGCCGCCCTCGCCGTGCATGAGCGCCTGCTTCCCCTGTTCAAGGGGCTCTTCTGCACCACCAATCCGATTCCCGTCAAGGCCGCCCTGGAGCTGACCGGCTGGCCTGTCGGTGCCCCCCGTCTTCCCTTGCTTCCCGCTGACAGCGACGTGCGTCAACGCCTCTCCTCAATCCTCGCCGCCCTGCGTCCCACCTGACGCCAAGGCTCGCTTCCGTTCCGTCACATCCCGATCCGATTCCCCCCGACATCTTTCATGGCAAGTCTCAATGGAACAGCATCCAACGGCAGTTCCGGCCGTGGCGCCGCCAATGGCGGCAAACCCTGCCTGCGGGTGATTCCCCTTGGCGGTCTGCATGAGATCGGCAAGAACACCTGCGTCTTCGAATACGGCGACGACCTGATGCTCGTCGACGGTGGCCTCGCCTTCCCCAGCGATGGCATGCACGGCGTCAACGTTGTTCTGCCTGATACCAGCTATCTGCGCGAAAATCAGAAGCGTATCCGCGGCATGATCGTGACCCATGGTCACGAAGATCACATCGGTGGCATTCCGCACCACCTCAAGAATTTCTCGATCCCGGTGATCTACGGGCCCCGGCTTGCCCTCTCCATGCTCACCGGCAAGATGGAGGAAGCCGGTGTGATGGATCGCACCGTGCTCAAGACCGTGAGCCCCCGCGATGTGGTGCAGATCGGCCAGCACTTCAAGGTGGAGTTCATCCGCAACACCCACTCGATCGCCGACAGCTTCTCCCTGGCGATCACCACACCCGTGGGCGTGGTGGTGTTCACCGGTGATTTCAAGTTCGACCACACCCCGGTGGATGGCGAGTATTTCGACATCCAGCGCATGGCCCACTACGGCGAACAGGGTGTGCTCTGCCTGTTCTCCGACTCCACCAATGCCGAGCTGCCGGGCTTCACGCCGCCCGAGCGTTCGGTGTTCCCCAACCTCGACCGCCACATCGGCGCCGCTGAAGGTCGGGTGATCGTCACCACCTTTGCCAGCTCGGTGCACCGCGTTTCGATGATTCTGGAGCTGGCCCTCAAGCACGGCCGCAAGGTGGGCCTGCTGGGCCGCTCGATGCTCAACGTGATCGCCAAGGCGCGCGAGCTGGGCTACATGCGTTGCCCCGATGATCTGTTCGTGCCGATCAAGCAGATCCGCGATCTGCCCGACCGCGAAACCCTGCTGCTCATGACCGGCAGCCAGGGCGAGCCGCTGGCCGCCCTCAGCCGCATCTCCCGCGGTGAGCACCCCCAGGTGCAGGTGAAGACCAGCGACACGATCATCTTCTCGGCCAGCCCTATCCCGGGCAACACCATCTCGGTGGTGAACACCATCGACCGGCTGATGATGCTCGGCGCCAAGGTGGTGTACGGCAAGGGCGAAGGCATCCACGTCTCCGGCCATGGCAGCCAGGAAGACCAGAAGCTGATGCTGGCCCTCACCCGCCCGAAGTACTTCGTGCCGGTGCACGGCGAGCACCGCATGCTTGTGGCCCACTCCCGCACGGGCCAGTCGATGGGCATTCCCGCCGACCACACCCTGATCATCGACAACGGTGATGTGGTGGAGCTCACCCCCGATTCGATCCGCAAGGGCGATCCGGTGAAATCGGGCATTGAGCTGCTGGATGCCTCCCGCAACGGCATCGTGGATGCCCGGGTGCTCAAGGAGCGCCAGCAGCTGGCCGACGATGGCGTGATCACCCTGCTGGCGGTGATCAGCACCGATGGGGTGATGGCCGCACCGCCGCGGGTGAACCTGCGCGGCGTGGTCACCACCGCCGATCCCCGCCGCCTCTCCCTGTGGGCGGAGCGGGAGATCACCTGGGTGCTCGAGAACCGCTGGAACCAGCTGGCCCGCAACACCGGTGGCAAGGCCCCCGATGTGGATTGGGTGGGCGTGCAGCGCGAGGTGGAACTCGGCCTGCAGCGCCGCCTGCGCCGCGAGCTGCAGGTGGATCCGCTGATCATCTGCCTGGTGCAACCCGCCCCTGCCGGCACGCCCGCCTACCGCGGTCGCGCCGATGCCGAGCCCGACACCCGCCCCGCACCCCGTGGCCGCCGCGATGGTGGTCGCCATGAGGGGGGACGCCAGTCCCAGCCGGCGCCGGTTCAGCGCCAGCAGTCCCCTGCCGGCAGCGCCGCTGCCAGCGCCAGCACCACTGCCACGGTGGCCGCTCCGGCGCGGGCCGCTGCCGCCACCGCCGCCGCCGTTGCCGCCGAGGAGAGCGAGCACACCGGCCGCACCCGTCGCCGCCGTTCGGCCGCCGCGGTGTCCGGCTGAGCGGGGTTTCCTCCGCAGGGTGGCTGGAGATCCGCTGAACCTTCAGCGGATCTCCACCCGCAACAGACCACGCATCAGCTCCGGGTCCTCCTCGGCGGCTGGCGCGGGCTCCGGTTCCAGCCCCAGCTCCGGTTCCCGCTCCGGTTCCCAGTTCAGAGGCTCCTGATCCAGCGGCTGAGCCGCCAGGGGGGCGGTGGCGGCCTGCACGCCCGCAGGCTCCTCCGGCGACCAGGCGAGCTCCACCGGTCTGATCGGCTCGATCGGCTCCAGCAGAAGCTCATCGGCCAGCTCCGGGATGGCCTGGTGCACCTCAATCTGCTCGGGTTCCTCCAGCACCTCCGGCTGCAGCCGCGGCAAGGTGGCCTCCGGCATGGGGTCAGGTGCCGGGGCTGGATCCGGAGTCTTGATCAGCCAGGGGGTCGCCGCCGTGGTGGCGTCCACCGGGGCGTCCGCGGCCATGCCGTCGCTCTGCCAGGGCATGGCGGGCATCACGCCGGAGGGAGCGGCGCCGCCAGGCATCGCGGTGGGCTGCAGCCAGGCCGGTTCTTCGGCGAGGGGCTCGGCCAGGGGCTCGGCCGCCGCCTGGACGGGGAGCTCGAGCGGGATGGGCGTGGCCGACGCCTGGGGAGGTTCCGGCCCATCCAGAGCATTCGGCCCCTCCAGCTCCTCGGCGCTGGTTTCCCCCGCGGCCCCCCGGGGCAGGTTGCACTGGTCCAGGCCCTCCTGGGCGATCTGGCGCAGGCTGGTGTCGGCCCGGCTGGCGAGCACGGCGCTGTAGTGGTCCTCCGCGGCGTCGCGGTCGCCGAACCCGTAGAGGTTGGTGTGGCCCAGCAGGAGCTGCAGCCGGTCCTCCAGCCCCTCCGCGTAGGCAAAGTCGCCGCGGCGCACCTCGTCGAGCAGGCGCTCGCCCTCGCGCAGCACCTCGCGCCATCGGCTGTCGCAGTAGGCCTGCTCGATGGCCTGGTAGCGCTGCATCGCATCAGCGTCCGAGGCGGGATCAGGCATGGTGGGCGCCGGCAGGCTCGTGGCTGAGCCTCAGTGTGCTCCGATCCCAGCACAGCCGCCAGCCGCCTGTCAGCGCAAGCTCTCCGACCCCGCGTTGCGGCACCAGCCGGTCCACCAGGCCATTCAGCAGCGCGGCCTCGGCGGCCAGGCCGCTGGTGTCCATCAGCCAGAGCCGCAGCAGCCGGCGCTGGTTGGCGCGCTGCAGACGGCTCAGCTCCCGCCGCCGCAGCCCCGGTGGTGGGCCCGGGCTGTGCAGATCCGCCAGGGCCAGCCGCAGCAGCTCCGCTTCCGCGTCCATGTCCTCGGCCAGGCGTTCCGCCTGGGCGCTGATCCGCAGGCTCGCTCCGGGATGCAGCGCCTCCAGCACCGGCAGCACTTCCGCCCGCACCCGGTTGCGGCTCAGGCTGAGGTCGTCGTTGCCCGGATCCGGCCAGACGGGCACATCCCAGGCCCGGCAGATGGCGGCGGTCTCCGCCCGCGAGAAGAGCAGCAGGGGGCGCACCAGCGGCAGCGGCGGCGCTTCGCCATCCAGCGGGCGGCAGCGGCGCAGGCTGCCCAGACCCCGCCCATGGCTGCCCCGGGCCAGATTCATCAGCACCGTTTCGGCCCTGTCGCTGCCGGTGTGCCCTGTCACCACGCAGCAGCAGCCCGCCTGCCTGGCCGCCCGCGCCAGCCGGGCGTACCGCCAGCACCGGGCCGCCGCCTCGCCATCGGCGCTGCCCGGCTCCGCACGCTCGAGCAGCAGCGGCAGCCCGCCGGCGTTGGCCCAGCCGGCCAGCGCGGCGGCCTGGGCCGCCGAGTCGGGGCGCCAGCCGTGGTCGCCGTGCCAGAGGAGCAGCCGCCAGTGGTGCAGGCGGCGCAGGTCCCGCAGCAGGGTGGTGAGCGCCATCGAATCCTGCCCGCCCGACACCGCCAGCAACAGCGTCCCGCCGGCGGGAAGCAGGTGGGGGTGGCGCAGCAGATGGCGGTGCAGGCGCTGGTGCGCCGGGCTCCAGGCCGGGGGCGTGGCTCTGGATGGGAGAATCGATCCCACAGTCCGAGGTCCCTGATGTCGCGTCTCTCCAGCCTGCCCGTGGCCCTGCAGCAGTCCCTGGCCGATCGTCGCCTGCTCAAGGTGATCGCCGGCCTCACCAACCGGGATGCCGGCTCGGTGCTGCGCATCGCCCGGGCCGCAGCCGCCGGTGGCGCCGACCTGGTCGACCTGGCCTGCGACCCCGATCTGGTGCGCCAGGTGGCCGCCGCCTGCCCCGGCCTGCCGATCTGCGTGTCGGCCGTGGATCCCGAGCTCTTCCCGGCCGCCGTCGCCGCCGGCGCCGCGATGGTGGAGATCGGCAACTTTGACGCCTTCTATCCTCTCGGCCGCATCTTCGATGCCGCCGAGGTGCTCGACCTCACCCGCCGCACCCGGGCCCTGCTGCCCGAGGTGGTGCTGTCCGTCACCGTGCCCCATGTGCTGCCGCTCGATCAGCAGGAGCAGCTGGCCGTGGATCTGGAGGCGGCCGGCGCCGACCTGATCCAGACCGAGGGTGGCACCAGCGCCCGGCCCTTCAGCCCCGGCACCCTGGGCCTGATCGAGAAGGCTGCCCCCACCCTGGCCGCCGCCCATGCCATCAGCCGGGCCGTGGCCCTGCCGGTGCTCTGCGCCTCCGGTCTGTCGGCCGTCACGCTGCCGCTGGCCTTCGCCGCCGGCGCCGCCGGCGTGGGCGTGGGCAGCGCCGTGAACCGCCTCAACGATGAGCTGGCCATGCTTGCCGTGGTGCGCGGCCTGCGGGAGGCCATCGCCAGCCGCAGCGGCGCCGGTCTGCCCGCCTGAGCCGGCGGAGCAGCCTCTCGATTCACCCCGGCGGCCCACACCCGTTGTCCGTCGCCGGGGCTCTGCCTAGCCTTGGTGCCAATCCCCTGTCTGCTGCCATGGGTGCTGCCCTTGTCTGGCTTCTTCAGTGGCCCGTGCGGGCCCTGATTCTTCTGCTCATCTCTGCCCTGCCCCTGGGCGTGGAGATGGAGAGCTTCCCGATCGCACTCCTCGCGGCCGTCGTGATCGGCCTGCTGGGAACCCTGCTGATCTGGCCGCTCAAGTTTGTGCTGGCGCCCCTGTGGGCGATCACCTCCCTGGGCGGCGTGATCAGCCCGGTGTCGTTCCTGTTCAACTGGCTGATCTCGATCTTCCTGTTCGGCCTCGCGGCCTGGCTGATCCGCGGATTCCGCCTGCGCAACGGCCTGCTCAGTGCCGTGCTCGGAGCGCTGGTGTACAGCATCCTCAGCTCGGTGGCCCTGGGCCTGCTGGGGCTCGACGTGCCGATGACCCTGGCGCGCTGAGGCGGCCGGGGCGCGGTGCCCGCGGCAAAGGACCCAGAATGGGCCGATGCCGTTCCAGCTCCACGCTCCCTACGAGCCCAAGGGCGATCAGCCCGTCGCCATCGAGGCCCTCGTCAGCGGGGTGGACGAGGGCGAGCGCTACCAGACCCTGCTCGGCGCCACCGGCACCGGCAAGACCTTCACGATCGCCAATGTGATCGCCCGCACCGGCCGTCCCACGCTGGTGCTGGCCCACAACAAGACCCTGGCGGCCCAGCTCTGCAATGAACTCCGCAGCTTCTTTCCGGAGAATGCTGTGGAGTATTTCATTTCTTACTACGACTACTACCAGCCGGAGGCGTATGTGCCCGTCTCCGACACGTACATCGCCAAAACGGCGTCGATCAACGAAGAGATCGACATGCTGCGCCACTCCGCCACCCGCTCCCTGTTCGAGCGGCGGGATGTGATCGTGGTGGCCTCGATCAGCTGCATCTACGGTCTGGGCATTCCCTCCGAGTACCTGAAGGCGGCGGTGCCTTTCCGGGTGGGTGACAGCCTCGACCTGCGCGCCTCACTGCGGGATCTGGTGAACAACCAGTACTCCCGCAACGACCTGGAGATCTCCCGGGGTCGCTTCCGGGTGCGCGGCGATGTGCTGGAGATCGGTCCGGCCTACGAGGATCGGCTGGTGCGGATCGAACTCTTCGGCGATGAGGTGGAGGCGATCCGCTACGTGGATCCCACCACCGGGGAGATCCTCCAGAGCATGGAGTCGATCAACATCTACCCGGCCAAGCACTTTGTGACGCCGAAGGAGCGGCTCGAGGAGGCGATCCGGGAGATCCGGGCCGAGCTGCGCCAGCGCCTCGACCATCTCAACGGCGAGGGCCGCCTGCTGGAGGCCCAGCGCCTGGAGCAGCGCACCACCTACGACCTGGAGATGCTGGAGCAGGTGGGCTACTGCAACGGCGTGGAGAACTACGCACGCCACCTGGCGGGCCGGGCGCCCGGAACGCCCCCGGAATGCCTGATCGATTACTTCCCCGAGGACTGGCTGCTGGTGGTGGACGAGAGCCATGTGACCTGCTCCCAGCTCCAGGCCATGTACAACGGCGACCAGAGCCGCAAGCAGGTGCTGATCGAGCATGGCTTCCGCCTGCCCAGCGCCGCCGATAACCGGCCGCTGATGGGGGAGGAGTTCTGGCAGAAGGCCCGCCAGACGATCTTCGTGAGCGCCACCCCCGGCGCCTGGGAGCTCGAGCGCAGCGAGGGCAGCGTGGTGGAGCAGGTGATCCGGCCCACCGGCGTGCTCGATCCGGTGGTGATGGTGCGGCCCACCGAGGGGCAGGTGGATGATCTGCTCGGTGAGGTGCGCGTGCGGGCGGAGAAGGGTGAGCGGGTGCTCGTCACCACCCTCACCAAGCGGATGGCGGAGGACCTCACCGATTACCTCGCCGACCACGGCGTGCGGGTGCGCTACCTCCACTCGGAGATCCACTCGATCGAGCGGATCGAGATCATCCAGGACCTGCGCAACG
>VFQS010000390.1_pt1 | contig 51356 bp, 37 predicted proteins | sample 3512361 | NCBI WGS metagenome assembly VFQS01 (sample SAMN10412375, study PRJNA504923) | tailings metagenome | isolation source: Relicate 1 Philex TSF3 active mining | place: Philippines | reverse complement strand
TGGGATATTATAGAGATTGTATGAAAAATAGAAATATTCAATCTCTATAATTTGTCATTTCAAAGACCTAAAATGAATCGCCGAACGATAAGTCGTCGATGTTGTAGGGATCATTTTATGGGATATTATAGAGATTGTATGAAAAATAGAAATATTCAATCTCTATAATTTGTTATTTTGAAGACCCAAAAACAATCGCCGAATGAAAAGCAGTGGATGTTCAAGGGATCATTTTATGGGATATTATAGAGATTGAATAATTTATTTCTTGGGGGAGCGTAGCGACCCCCTTTAATGTACTCTTTCAAGGGGGTCGCTACGCTCCCCCCAAAAGAAAAATATTCAATCTCTCTTTTTTTTCTCTTTTGGCAGCTGTTGTTTTCATGGGACATTCATTATAGAGGGGAAACAAACATAAATGATGTTTGTTGGACGGGAAAGAGAGAGTTCAAACAAAGACAAAATTGAAAAACAATAATTAAAAAAAAAAGTGCGATTAAAAAACAAACAAGAAAAACAAAAAAGCACAAAAGACCATCATGTTGTGTCTTCTTCGCAAAATATTTCGACAATATATGAACGAACATGAGAGGAAACAAATGGTCACCCGTATTTTATCCTCTTCTCCTGATACGCAACACGACACCATGCAAGCCATCTATACATTGTTGAAACCACGATGTCCCACATTTCCCTCCGTGGAGAGAAGACAAGAATTCATAGTCCGTCAAATCGTCACAGTCTTGTCCTCAAAGGAAAAGACCCTCTCTTCGAGTTCGTGGTCCAATCTTCAATTCATGGATGTGGGTGGTGGGGATGGTTTTGTCCTCCATTTTCTCTCTTCGTTATCAGACAAAAAACCGATTTGTATGGAGACGCGCACCGATTGGAACGAAACCTATACCTTTCCGTATGCATCCACCGTGGATTATCATTTTTGGGACAATGTCCACATGGCCACGGTAGAGACGCATTCCGTGGATGTGGTTTTTTGTATGGTATCTCTCCATCACATGAACGAAGAGACCGTGGCGAATTGTTTGCGAGAGATACGGCGTGTATTGAAACCCGGGGGATTGTTCATGATTAAAGAACACGATTGTATATCCGAAACAGCACAACTGTTGATTGAATGGGAACATCACCTCTATCATATACGACATTGTTTGTCACGGACTGCCTCGACGCTTCGCTTCACGCGACATGTGCTCTCCCAAATGGGAGAGCCGGAAGGCGACTTACCTCTTCGAGTCGAGGGCTTGGTAAAGACACTCCCTGGAGGGGAGAGGCAGCCTTTGGCAAGTCCTCGGAGCGAAGTGGAGAGGCAGCCTTTGGTAAAGACTCGTTCTGCTTCGCTTGTCGAAGCGGAGAGTGAGCCTGTGGAGAGGCTAACCGATCCAGCAACAACCGTACAAATGAACACCTCCATCCCTCTCTATTTACGGTCATTGGACGATTGGAATGAAATATTCACCAAAAAATATGGTTTTGAATGTATAGAATGGAGAGATCGATTATTGGAACATGTTTTGGTGGATGGGATCGTCCCCGACGATGAACACAATCCCTCTCGCTTGTATTGGGGAATTTACAAGTCCTCGACCCATAGGGGAGAGGCAGTCCTCTGGTCGCCTAGCGGCTTTGACAAGTCCTCACTCGACCCATAGGGGTAAGTCGCCTTCCGGCTCTCCCATTAGGGAGAAGAGCACATGTCGCTGCTTAGAGGCAGTCCTCTGGTCGCCTAGCGGCTTTGACAAGTCCTCGACCCCTGGGTGTAAGTAGAAAAAAATATAAAATATGAATGTGTTTTTATTTCAAACAATGAAAAAAAAAACCCCGAAACAAAAATGATTTTATATTTTGAATTATTTGCCGGAAGGCATGTGCGTTGTTGTAATGTCCATTTGGCCAAAGTGGAACGCAACCCAACCCAGTTAACTCAATATGGTAGAGTGCTGGCCTTTTACAGGTATCCTTCAATATGAACGATATCGATCGTGCGGCAGCACTACAAAGCTTTAGTGCGGTTTGATAAGCATATAATTGTCGGTGAAGCCCATAGTAACTAATGGGTGGAGATGGTTGTAAGTGGGTCATCCTGAACGAAAAATATAGTCGATATTCGCGATAAACGAACGAAAGTAAAACTATGTTAGCCAGAGGTTGTGGGTTCGAGTCCCATGCTGGGTATTTCTTTTTTTGTCTTTTTTTTATATTTTTTTTTTCAAAAAATCCGATATTGGTTCGTCTGCGGTCCGTGAAAGGTTGGTGGTTGGTTATCCATTGAACATTTTGCCCCGATTGCGGCATTGCATGACCCCCGTACTGCCACACAGAACAGGAGTATATTGCATGGGGGCGCCATATTTCGTTTTGTCGGTATACACGGTTTCGCTGACACCATACGCGAGTGCGTTGGCGACTTGTTTGCCATACGCGGCCGTCATGGACGTAGCCACTGTTTGGATGGTTTCGTATTTGCGACGGGCCGTCATGTCGCCACTCGAAACACCTCCTTGCTGGGCGAAGCGTACATTGCTGGGTTTGTATGTCATGGGCAAATAACTCGAATGGATTTGGGGAGCCGCGTCGGAGAGGCGAGCATACGCGGCATCGGACGCTGTGATGGATTGCAATATATCGCCCGAAATACCCGGATAATATCCTGTATTGAATCCAACAACGGAGCCAAATTGGAGAGCCGGGTCGAAGTAGACGACGGGCACACAATCGGTGGTTGGGAGTGTCCATCCCACGGACAATGGCAAACCATATTTGGTGGGGTCGTCGAATTGGGCGGAATTATACAATTGCAATTCGATTTTGAATTCTTGGCTGTTCCATGCGAAACGGATGAGTGATTCGAAGGCATGTGTGGTTTTGTTGACAAAGTAGTGCTTGCCGTTGTCTCGCATGGCATTGAAGACGGCGGCATTCAGACCATGCACATCGTAGTAACCATCGGGAATGGTAACGGGATAGGCCACGACATGCGCGGTGTCAGTAATATCTCGGTAGTCGTTGAGCCAATAATACTCAAAGTAATTGTTGTTGTCGGCGGCGGAAATGCGCACCTTGGGACAGTGACTGATGCCATTGGGCACAAACAAATTGGTTTTGGTTTGCTGTGGATCGGGCAACAAAGTGGCATCGGCTGCGCGAACGTGGCTATACAAATTCTGTTGGAACGTTTTTGATCGACTGACTAAATACTGCTTTGCGTCCCCGAAATACGCCGATTCGTTGGTCTCGGGATTGAATTTCTTGCGCACCATACCACTACTTCGGACACGTTTGCGGGCATTGTCGGCGGCACACACGGCGGGTTCCGTGCAAGGTCCACTCTGGGTGATGTTGTTGTTTTTGGGGAGTTCTTTGACGGTGAAAGATGCGCCGGTGTATTCAATATTATTGACAGAGCGAATGGCACCTTGGGGACGATTCAATTCGTCGATGCTGACGGAAGCCCGCGAGGTATGACAATCGGTGACCACATTGTTGTTGTTGGCCGATTCACGGCGATAGATTTTGAGAGGCATGGCCTTAAAAAAATTGGCTTTGCTATTTGTGGAATTGGTATTCTTGAAAATGCGACTGGAAAATTGTTGACCCACGGTGCCTTTCCATGGAGTATAGGCGATGGGATTGTGTCCTAACAGTGCTGACATGTTTTTGTTTTTGTTTTATTTTATTTGGTCTGTTTTATTTTTTTTTTTATTTGGTTTGGATTGGTTTGGTTTGTGTTGTCTTGATTTGATTTTTTTTTTGTGTGGATCCGATTAGAATAAAATACCCAAAAAAATATAATTGTTTTTTTTTTATTTTGATCTTCTTTGAATTTTTTTCTATTTGGATCCGAACTCCAAAACATAAAACAAAAATGCTAGAACGATGGATTCTCTTTTGGATTCTTTTGGTGTTTTGTGTATTCCTCATAGGAAATTTTATGTATGATAAACTATTTCGTATTTCCTCATCGTCTGTCTTTTCTTCGCCTTCGGTGGAAGGCATGACCATGTCCAGTCAACCGAACAATACGACATTTCGACTCTATAAGAAAATCGGCGATCCCAATCAATCCATGGAATATCGATTGACGGAATTGACCAACGAAACATTGGCGGCGTATTCTTTTTGTATCATCGATGCGAATGCATTAAACAAAGACAATCCTGTCGTTGTTGCCAAAGAAAAAGAAAAAGCCGAAGAGGAAGACAAGTCCTCGACCCATAGGGGAGAGGCAGTCCGTGACAAAGCCAAAGCAAATGAAAAGAGAGATCCATCCGGCAATATAATTGCGTCGTCGTCGTCGTCGTCGTATACAGAAGACGACCCCACCACCAATGCCGCCGTCACGGGAGAGGGCACACCAACCTATCAACGTTCCCCCACCGAAATGATGATTCAAAAGAATTATCAGATATTTGCCGATCAATTTCCCACTTTTTTCGAAAAAAAATACGGACATTTGTTTCAAAGCAGTCGTTTAGCCGCGGACTATGGCAATCAACGCATCAACCAACCCTCCGAAAAGCTGAAACTGGAGCTGTCGTCCATATTGAAAACAGAAAATCAAGTCATGTATTTTGTGTTGACACAAGGGGGCGTCGTCACCGAGGTGGATGTCACATCGTTGCCCGGGAGAGTCTCCTCCGAACCGTGGACGGATTATTTCGCGAATTTGATTCACATGAATCGCAGCAACCAAGAAGCACTCGACAAAATCAAACGTGCCTTTTTGGCGATTTTTCAACCGGGTTTTTTGACGTCGTTGTTGTCACAAGATTATGTGGCGAATGCCAACGTATATCGGAAGGAAGATGGTGGCAGTATGGACAGTATTTGGTTTTATTTGCATACCTGTCGAGAGATTGTCAGTACGTTGCCCGACGTCATGACCCACAAGGATTTGCAATTCAATGTGGATACAGGGAAATTATTTATTTTAGAGGACAAACCGGGTGCCTCCTCCTCCCATTATTTCAATGCGAATGCGGTGGCGGTGTATCAACGCGCCTTTTCGGCGTATGAATTATGGACCGCCGTAAACGCCACCAAATATATCACTACACCTGGGCGGTTTGTTGCGGGTTTTCCCGCATATTTGGAGAAGAAAACGGGGCAAAAAGACTCGAGTGTGTTTTTGTTTTTGATGTCATAGAAAAAAAAAACCTAATTAAACATTTTCCTTTTTTTTTAATGAATAGAAACAGAAATAAAAAACTATAAACACACCAACACAAAATAAAATGACAACACTGTGTGTTTTACCCAATATTGGCGATGTGGAATTACATCGTGTGTATTTCACTTTGGACCCCGAAAGGAAACAAATGTACACAATTCATTATGGCACTCCCTTCATGGATATGATTCATTTGTCGTTTTATTGTCGATGTGTGGTGTCTCCACCCGGATTCTCCTCATCCTCTTCCTCTACAAATGGTAGTTGTAGTAACAGTTCTGACGATGATCATAATGACGATAATGCGCCATCAGACCCAACGACCACAACAAAACAAATTCCGGTCCATCTCCAGATGAATGAAACGTGGATACAACAACTGGTCGATTTAGAAACACAACTTTTGGCCATTTTTTCACGAACCTATTCTTCTGTTATTGCACCCCGATCATCAGATGTTGTTCAATCTCTACAAATGAACCATTGTTTAAGTGTCACATTGTCTTCATCGTCGTCTTCATCGTCGTCTTCATCGTCGTCTTCATCGTCGTCTTCATCGTCGTCTTATTCAAATGATTTCGTTTGTAGTATTGAAGGATTTGATGTTTCCACCCAATCCTTACGAATTACATTTACTCCATGTAATTTATCCTTATAAAAACAAAAAAAAACAATAACAAATATTCAAACAACAAATATTTTTTTTTTGAAAAAAAAAGTCCAAACAAACGAATCAAATCAAAAAAAAAACACAAATGTCTGTCATTATTACGAACGTATTACCCACCCCCACAACGTTGTCCCATGTTCCGTACTCCGGACAAACATCCATGAGTCCTCAAGCGCAACAACAAATGCAACAACCACCATCTGTACCCATGGCCAATCCGCCACCACCAACACAACAACAACAATCTCAACCAACACAACAACAACAATCTCAACCAAGTACAGCTCAACCTCCAACGAATCCCACCCCAAATACCCCCAATCCAAATAACCAGCGGAAAGAAGGCTTTGCTTTATTTAATCAACAACCGAATAAAGATGATATAATCAAAATGTTTGGGGACGATAAAAACAAATACGACATGAGCAACAAATTGGTCAATTACCCTGTGGGTCATCCCTTGTATGCTCCGCAAACTTTAGCGGATGTCCGGGCCAATGATTCTGAAATTTTGGTACAACGCGAAAATATGATTTTTGGAATGGCGCTTGCGGGTGGTGTATCTGTGGTTGTATTGGGTTTACTCATGTCGTCGGGTCTCATGTCGGATACACCATCTGGTGCCACACTGTAAAGACAAATAAATGTACACAAAGTCATGAAAAAAAACATTGAATGGTCGCATTGGACGGATCACACAACACAACACAACACAACACAACAAAACAATTTGAATTTGTTATACATATATTTTTTTACACAATTTATAACAAATACAACATTTCTTTTTTTTAAAAACACAAGACAACACAATTTTTTTTTTAAAATCAAAAACAATCACCAAACAAAAAAATGGGAGATGCACAAAATGTATCAGATTATATAACAACAGAATCGGAGCGTTTGACGGCGAAGAAAAGCTCCGTGGACGGGGCCTACAATGCCCAAATGCGCGGTTCCATTCTCAACGAAAGTTACCGCAAACGCTACTCCAAATACATTGAAGTCATGGTTGTCTTGATTTTCAGTGTGTTGGCCTATTTAGGCATCAATGCTCTACCGAGCATGTTTCCCGTAATTCCCGAGTCGGCCATCGATGCCATTATGATTATTCTGTTTTCGGGAGTTTTCATTTATTTGGTGTTTGCGTTTATGGAATTGAATTCGCGCAGTCGTTTGAATTATGATGAGGTGTATACGGCGCCCATGGATGCCGGCAAATTGGCCGGTTCCAACAATGGAGGTGGCAATGGATCGGGTTTGGTGAATACCGCCGACGCCGTGGGCACTTGTGTGGGGGATCAATGTTGCGATACATCGAAGACAAAATGGGATTCTGTAAGTGGAAAATGTGTGGAAAAATTCACCACCTTGGAACAAGCCCACACATATAAAGAAATATCGATTCCTATGCAATCGGGTATACCGGTTCCCACGTATACGGGTAGCGATGGGGCCTCCGGCCCCAGTACGGGAGCCATGCCCATCATGAGTGGCACCCAATTGAATGTGTCCATGTTTTAGACACACTTTTTTTTTTAAAAAAAATCAATAAATATGTAATTTTTTATGTGGAAAACAATAATGGAAAAAATTACATTTTTTTTCAAAACAATCGCATGCTCATATTGGAGCGTTTTTTGAATGCTGTTTTGGGAGTGAACGACATGACGGAAGGACTTTTTATAAATTCGGTGGTTGTCGGCGTCGTGGATTCGACTTTGGTTACGGTGCGAGGCGCGGCATAATTGATGCTGCGGAAATTGGCTTGCACGATTTGATTGGTGTTTAAATGAAAAGGACGGTTGCCATACATCAAATTGAAATCGCGTGTTTTTTCCTCGGATTCGGAGACACCCGTGTTGAAATACAAGACGTCGACGAATTCACCAAAAGCGGGCACACCACCAATCAAACTCGATGTATTCATTTTATAGGTGAGTTCACTAATAGAATCGATGCCTTCGGGGGTGTTGTCAACATAGCGATTGTATTCGTCTCGGTTGACGGAACGGATGGTATCGTGTTCCAAACGGATAATATTGGTGTTGTCTTTTATTGAGAAGAAGAGCGATCGATCGATGACGATGTTTTCATGGAGGGCGCGGATTTGAATGAGATTGTCTTCGTATCCCCATGTCCAGAAATTGGGGAATCCATTGATTCTCTCGAAATCGCTGGCATTGATGGAGAAAATCCCGCCCAACGTGAAAGTGAACCCATAATAATGGCGTATGGTGCCCGGTTGGGTGCGCAAATCGCCGACGGTGGTGGCCGTCGCCAACAACGAATCGATGTCATGGAAGACGAGAGTCATGTTTTTGTAGTCATTGGGATACCACTCTTTGACCACCATGAATCCAATGTTTTTCAAGGCGCCGCGGTTGAATCCACGCGAGTCGCGTTGATGGATATATAAAATTCGATAGAGGAAGGCGGCATCTTTCAAGACCACATTGGACATGTGTTGGGCGAAGAATTTATAATGGGACTCTCTGTCTCGGTACGGCACGATGATGATGACTTCGGGTGTCAGGGTTCCGGCAGACTGCGTTCCTGCTGGGACCTCTGCTGGGACCTCTGCTGAGACCTCCGCTGGGACCTCTGCTGAGACCTCATCTGAGACCTCCGCTGCGACCTCCGCTGCGACCTCCGCTGCGACCTCCGCTGGGACCTCTGCTGAGACCTCCGCTGGGACCTCTGCTGGGACCTCTGCTGCGACCTCTGCTGCGACCTCCGCATCCGCAGGCATCTCAGCGGGTATCTCAGCGGGCATCTCAGCGGGTATCTCAGCGGGTATCTCAGCGGGCATCTCAGCGGGCATCTCAGCGGGTATCTCAGCGGGCATCTCAGCGGGCATCTCAGCGGGCATCTCAGCATCAACAGTTGTGTCAGTCTCCGCGATAACGCAGTCAGCGTCAACAGTTGTGTCAGTGTCAACAGTTGTGTCAGTCTCTGCTATAACGATGACGCAATCAGCATCCACAGTTGTGTCAGTCTCTGCGATAACGCAGTCAGTTGTGTCCGATGTTTCATTGACAGAATGCACGGGTCCATCAGTTTGCTTGTCAAAAGAAAAATTCATGCCTTCGGATACATTGGTGTCTTCGAGTTCGGGATAAATGTCTTCCATCGTCATGGTAATGCTGTCGTCATTGGTGTCCATGTTTTTCTTTTATTTAATTATATTTTTTTGAAACTTAACAAAAAAAATGAAACAAGCAAACAAACAAATAAAATCTTTTTAATTTTTTTTTTTTTTAATTTACATGTATAAAAAAAAACAAACCAACAATAAAACAAAACAAACTACAAAATACAAAAAAAAAACATCCAACAAAACAAATGTATAAAAAAATAAAATCATGGTGGTTTTGGTGTTGTTGTTATTCCTCCCATCCTAAATTCAAACAACGAACTGGGTCATCTTCTTCCTCGTCGTCACTCCGCGTAGCTTCCAAAGAATCCGCATTTTTGGAAGCACCTTCTTCCCCTCCTTCTCCTTCTTCGTCGTACTCGAATCAACAGACAACTTGACTCGTTGGCAAAAAAGTGGAAGAAGAAGAAGAAGAAGAAGAAGAGGTAGTGGTGGCGGGAGATGTATACTTGCCAAAGGCCGCCTCTCCACTTCGTTCCGAGTACTTGCCAAAGGCCGCCTCTCCACTTCGTTCCGAGTACTTGTCCAAAATCGCTTGCGGCAACAATTTGTCTTTGATCGCCGTCAATTTCTTGAAACATTTGTTGATGGTGACTTCACTCACATGACACACTTGACTGATACAGGATTTGTTGATCCCCACGCGACAATTCGCATTGACAAAATGAATGATGCCCGCCGCAATGGAATTGGGGGCATTGTCATTGATGAGGGATCCCTGTTCGACTTTGGAGGCGACGAATTTGGCCAACATGGTGAGTTCCTGCGACATGTCCAATTTGCAACAATACCGATCGATGAACGAACTCGGCGTCGTTGCCTGCAAATCGCTGGCGACGATTTTCTTCGTGTCACCGGATCTCTCGATGTTATTCAAAATGTCAATGGCCATTGAACAACCGTTGGTGGCACTCACCCTGTCCAAATGGAAAATTTCGGCGATTTCGTGGGAGGTGCGCGGATACCCATTCAATCGACACGAAATGTAAATGGAGGCGGCTTTGATACCGTCGCGATTGAGTCCCCGGAAGATTTTCTGGCTACTAATGTCTTTGTGAATGATCATGGCGTCGTCGATCAACATTTTGGGAATGCCCGCGTTCTGTGCCATCACCTGAATGAATTGGAATTCGTTGGACAAGGCCTTCTCGCGATGGGGCACCGCTTTCCACTCGATCCATTGGCCGATTTTGCGCATGGCGAACGAACACTTGCCCCCCATCATCACGCGACAACCATACGACGATTGTTCCAAGAGAGGGTTGATGGGATTGCCACACCGCGAGGGGTCGTTGGCATTTCGGTCTTCCGCCCCGAAGAAACGCCATTCGGGACTATAATCCAAGACTTGGGCGACGACTTCCCCACACGAAGGACTCGTGCAAGTGGGGACGCCCTCCTCCATCACGAGCAGGGGATACCGGCAATGGGGACAACAATCGTGGTCACCCGCCAAAATGATGCGGGGCAAGATGGGGGCAGTGTCGTTCATACGTTCGCGTTCTTCTTCGGTGAAACAACGACGTCTTGATGATAAACAGATTCGTTTCATAGAAGAATCTTTTTTGGATAAAGATGGCGATGACGACGATGTGGACGCGAACGTATTCACCGACAATTTAGGTCTCCCACGTTTTCGAATGGCCACAATGGGTTCTTCTTTTTTCGACGTCGTGGTCGTCGACGATGCCGACGGCATGGAATGATTGTCTTCCACACCCCCTCCTTCTTGGATTTCGTCCAAGAAATCGGCATTGTCTTCTTTGTCAAAAATACATTGCATGGCGTGGTGTTTGTCTGTGTCATACAATTTCCACAAGTCTTGACGTTCCTCTCGACGTTGTTTCATTGTTTTCTTCATTTTGATTTGGTTTTGATGACTGTTTGTTTGTATCATCGGGTCGTCACGGTTATTTATATGGCTTGTCGTTTCATTCATTTTTTGGTTTATGTGGTTTTCTTTTTAATTACCTTGAAATGTTTATATATATTTATGAAAATTGTGTTTATATGGTTTTTTTTGGGGGGTGTGTATGAACCGGCGAGTGAAACGAGCAGGTGAATAAAGATTAAAACCACGATTAAATTATGATTGATGGTATAAAGTTTGTTGGTTTGTTGATTTGATTTGTTGATTTGTTGGTTTGTTATGTTAAGAAAAGACGAATGGAAAACGTAAGCGTCCATTGAAAAAAGAATAGAAAGAATAATAAAAAAAAAATAAAAAGAAAAATAAAAAAAAAAACATTCATTTTATTTTTTGAAAACATTAATAGAATATTATTATTACTATGGCTTATTCGGGGTCAGATGAAACTAGACAAATGGCCCCAGAACCAGAACCACAACAAAATTCATCGACACCAAATTCGTCACTATCCATGTTCCAACAGGCAAAAAACGCTGCCTCCAATGCCCTTGGAACAGCCGCATCGAATCCAAGCGCTGCACTTTTCGGACAAAATATCAATGACATAAGCATATCGGAAGGCTGCAAGGGTCCGAAAACGCGCAAGGAACCCAAAATCAAAGCATCCAACAATGTGGATGCCATCAACACCGCCATCATCGAAAAAATCAACGGCATCATGCAATCGGATTTTTTGCCCGAAGTCCAGAAACAATGGTCGACCGAGAACGAAAACATTGGCATGGCCATCGCCAATCATTTGAAAGAAGGAGAACCCGAAATATTGTCCATGTTGGACGAACGCATCAGCGGTTCCAGCAGTGGCAAGATTATTCATTCTTTTAGGTCGGAATGCACCTCCTTACAACAAGAATGGATGAAATTGTATTTGCAAAATATCGTGGCACAAGGTATTCCCGGCTCGTTGCATGAGGATTTGTATCATCATGTCTTTATTACGACCGTGGAAGCCCAACCTTCCCCAAATGGAACGCCCCAAATGCGTGGTGGTGTACTTGGCGCGCCAAGTTCTAAAAGCGCAGCAGAAGCACAACAAAGTGATGCAGAACCAACACCAAATGAAACAAAATCATCATCCTTTTTGAAAAATATGAAAAATACATCTTTCGACAAAGCCATGTCCTTGGGAAAAACCATTCGTGAAAAAACCATCGAAGTCAATAAATCTCCGACGGAATGGGGTAAGGCATCCTTTGGCCAAGCCATGGGTGTATTACAATCCCTGTCGGGACAATGCATTCATGTACAAGAGAGCGAAGACGGACAATTAAAAGAAATGACACGCGAAGTGTGGAATGTGAATGCCGCCCCCACGTTGACACCCAGCGAGTTTCAAACCCACTTGGCGAAAAAAGTGGAAGAGTCATTTTTGAAGACATTCGAAGATTTGCCCCAGGATGTGCAGACAGTGTTGACGTCATCTCTTATTACACCCTTGCAAACAAAGACCATGGAGACATTGTTTCACAAATTGTTGGCACCCATTTTGAAACAGCAACCGCAACAACGACCGCCAAAAGAACAACGCAACGATATATTGGAGTTGCAGAGAGAAAAGGTGATTGGCCAGATGGTGGCCCTTCTCACGTATGACCCAATTCGTTGCAATATGAAGAAAATGATCGAAAGTGGGCGCATCCAATCTGGCCAACGGGATATGCAAATCGTTTTGGACATGGTGAGTGGAAATTTAGAAAGGAATTGTGTATCCGATGATGTCACAAACGAATTGCAAGGACATCCGTTGCCATGGAAAACGGTCGTCCAAAGTGGGGGTGAAAACAATGACGACGACAACAACAATGAGTATATTGATAAAACGGATGCCTCCCAATACAATGCCGTGAGAATTGTGGATGCGGCATCGGCGTCTCTCAAAGAAGAATTATTTCAAATCATGAAAAGTCCGGCCATCCGCAAACGCGTCGAAAACGAATTGACGGCCATGGTGAAATGGCAATTCGAAAATGGGACCTCCCGACTCACCGCCCAAAACAACATTCCCGGCGAACACGAAACGAACACGGAGGCCTTTGAGACCATGGTGAAAGCCTTGGTCAAGGATATGATGGTTTTTGCGGTGGACAAGGTGTTGTTTGGGAGAGACGACAATGATGGCGGCGGGGCAACGCCCATGCCCGTGGTGGGCAGTTTTCCCGAGGGATTGTTGTTTGTGTGGGCGTTTTCCATGTTGTTTTCTTCTCCACAGGGATCGGGTGCCCCCGTCGACAGCAGCACATTCACCAAATTGATGGATTTGTTGTCGAGTCATTTTGGCTCCTATGAGAAAAACCAAGACGACAAACTTACATTACTCAATCAATCCATTATGTCGGTTCTGCCGGCTTTTTTGAGGCCGGCGGAAAGTGATGGGTTTGTGGAAGTCATCTTGGCCAATTATGATGAGTTGAAAGACATTCAAGTTTCCAATTTGAAAACTTCCGGATTTCAATTGAAATCGGATGCGTCTTCTTCAACCCGTTCTTCTTCTTCTTCTTCTTCTTCTAGTACACCAGTACAAACGGCATCAGAACCACCTGCAGAACCACCTGCGGAACCACCTGCGGAACCACCTGCAGAACCACCTGCGGAACCACCTGCGGAACCACCTGCGGAACCACCTGCGGAACCACCTGCAGAACCACCTGCAGAACCACCTGCAGAACCAATCGCAGAAGCACCCGCAGAACCACCTGCAGAACCACCTGCACAATTACCTGCACAACCAACCACGGGTGGAAAGAAATTTGGAAAACCCAAACAACAACAACAACGGGGAGGTAACAACGAGCCGCCCATCAAGCCTACGACTGTCCAACAAATGGTCACGGATTTTGTCCAAAATTTCGGGGAAGCCAACCACGAAATCGTCGCCGGCACCGAAAATCCCTTGGGGGCATTGATCCCCATTCCCGCCGTCAGCGATGCCGTGGTGCATTTTGCTGAGAGATTGATAGAGGACATTATCACGGATGCCAACGCCGAATGCAACCAAGTGTTGCGCACCTTCATGAAGAATGTCTACTTGGAAACCAACGTACAATTGCAAGACATTCTCTTTAATGAACAATCGGGCATGTTGTTGCCCTACGTGTTTTCCTATGCGATTCGATTCAATGGGAAACTGAGTCAATTGTTTGTGAAATGTCGCAAATTGGTGTCCTCCAATGTACCGCTGCCAAGTTCCGAATTAGAAATGAATGTGCTGGGAGATAATGTTTTGCAATTTGTACCACACATGATGATGTATTTGTTGTATGTGACGATGCGCGAGACCATTTTGGCCGAAAATGTGAATAAATCGATGGACCGGCAAGAATTTTTCATAATGGTCGAAAAATGGACGACCACCTGGGCCGACACCTACAAAACGTTAGTACCATTTGGGGATCAATATGATGTCGTCAAACAACCACGAAACGTAAATGATCCATGGTCTTATTTTACGGACAGATTTTTTGAAATGGAAAACGTGGAAGAAGGTATGCGAGATATTTTGAATATTACACTCATCGAACCGATCGATCAACCTGTAACCAATCCACCTGTAAGAAATCAAGCATATGGAGGAGGAAGAAGAGGTGGAGAAAATGCAAATGTAACGAAGAGAAGACAACCACAACGCAAAAGGAGGAATGGGAGCGAAGCGCAGAGTCGACGGAGAGGCAGAAAAACACACAGCAATCCGAAAAAATATCGTTTCACCTCCAAACGTTGGAAAAATTTAGTTCGACGTGATCCGACGTGTCGACGCAGACACAATAGGAATAAATAATATTTTGTGTTGTTTTGTATATGTCATTTTTTTTTTGTGTTTTTGGCCCCAAAAAATCAAAAATCCAAATTAAGGTTAAGGTTTAAAAAAATAAAGAAAAGTAATAATTTTATTTTTCTTTCATATATTTCGAAAAAAAAAACAATTCATACACAAAAATATATATTATGTCAACACCGCCGAAACCGGAACCGGATACGCCATCATACAAAACTGCTCCAGGCGAACCACATCCGTCGCCCCGTCCAACTATATCGCCGTTGACGAACCCGACGGGTTTTACCACGAATAAAAAATTTTTCCCAAAAACACCAAACGAACAAAGATCTCAACCACCACCTGGACAACCACCAACTGGACAACCCCCAACTGGACAACCCCCAACTGGACAACCACCACCAAATACACAACCACCAACTGGACAACCACCAACTGGACAACCATCACCAAATACACAACCACAACCACCACAAATAGGACCAACTAACCCAAAAATCATGTCCTCTCTGTTAGAATTAAAAATCAACGAAACAAAAACGGTGGACAAAAAGTTATTTGAACGCATTCATAACGCGACCACCAAGAAATTTCATGGGATTTTGGCGGCTCGCCTGGATAATGAACCCATCAAAGTCGAACATATGATCTTTTTAGATGAAACCAAAACAGTGCCACTTTTAAAAGTCATTTTTACCAATACTTATAAAAACCCCAACTTGTCCATTAATGCGAATGTTGCGAATGCAAAGGCAGATGCAAAAGAAGCAGCCAGAGCGGCAGCATCAGAAAAAGCAGCAGCAGAAAAAGCAGCAGCAGATAAAGCAGCAGCAGATAAAGCAGCAACAAAAGAAGCAGCAGCAACAAAAGAAGCAGCAGCAACAAAAGAAGCAGCAGAAAAAGCAACAAAAGAAGCAGCACCAGCAATAAATGTAGCACCAGCAATAAATGTAGCACCAGTAGCACCACCAGTAGCACCAACAGGAACAAATGTAACACCTACTGTAGCACCAGTAGATGCGTCAAAAGAAACCGACGAAGAAGATGAATATGATTATCCTTCATCTATTTCGAGCGAAAGTGATAGTGATGATGACGACCAAGAAAATGAAAAAGTAGCAGCAGCACCAGTAGCAGCAGCACCAGTAGCAGCAGCACCAGTAGCAGCAGAAAAAGCAGCAGCAGAAAAAGCAGCAGCAGAAAAAGCAGCAGCAGAAAAAGCAGCAGCACCAGTAGCAGCACCAGCACGAGGAACAAATGGAGCACCAGTAGCAGCAGCACCAGTAGCAGCAGCAGAAGAAAAAGCAGCCGAAGGAAGACCAGCACAAGGCAATATAAATAATAACATGAATGATACAAAACAACATTCTTTTACTTATTCGTCCAACTCTGCATATAGTGAATCCGATCTGGGGGATTTGATGGGAAAAGATGGTGTCTTAGCGTCGCGTAAAAACGACATTTTACCATCCAACCAAAATGAAGAAAAAGGTAAAGGAAAAGGGAAAAACAAAAAAAAAAGAACCAAAGGAAATGCACCACCTTCTGGTGCCACGGGTTTAACAAAAACAAAACAACTCGAAACTATTGGACTTATTATCCGAAATTTACAAGGACAAAAAAGTGATCAAAAACAAGCGCAACAAAAAATTGAGAAAATAATCAAATGGTTAATTGCACGTCAAATGCAAGTGACAAGATATCAAAAAGAGTTGAAACAGATTTTCAAAAACAAAAAGGGATCAATCAATAACGTTGATGATTCGGCATCAATTTCATCTGGTTTTTCCTCTATTAAATCCACCGATGACGATGAAACCAAAAATTTCAAGGAAAATTTCAAAGCAGCGGCCCAAGAAATTGAAGCCATCAATGCTATTTTGGTCAAACGACGTGTGTATCTCAAAGGGAAATTTTCAGATCCAAAATATTTCAAAGATTTTCCAAACGAAAAAAATCAATTGGATCAGTTAATGGATAAAAATCACATATTAAAATTACCGGACGAGCCAATCAAACAAAGAGGTGGTGACAACGATAACACCACCGATGCAACCAACCCGAATCCGGTGGACCGCGCATTGGCCCAATTGAATACATTGATAGAAAACATGCAACAACAACAACAACGACCGAATCACATCGATCGTGCGCTCACAAGCTTGCAACCTATTGTGAATTCATCCGCAGCATCAAATCAAAACACAAAAACCAATGTATTGCAAGACATACAAAATGCTGCGAATACTGGATTCAACACGGCGTTTGGAATTAAACCTATTCCCCCACCTTCGGAAAAGGACAAAACCAATCCCATCGATAGTGCATTGTTTAAACTGACCGGACTTGTCAACCAAATGCAACAAGCACCCCCGGGTCCTTCTTCTTCTTTGTCTTCACTCAATTTAAAATTTCCAAAGATGTCTTCTTCTTCTTTGTCGTCACCTAATCAACAACCACAAAAACAGCAACAACCACAGCAACAACCACAGCAACAACCACAGCAACAACCACAGCAACAACCACAAAAACAGCCACAGCAACAGCAACAAAATCCCATCGACCGCGCTCTACAAACCTTGCAAACCTTGATTTCTTCCACTACGATGTTGAACCAAAATCCCATCGATCGCGCCTTGGCCACACTCCAACAACTCATCCAGTCGTCCAGCCAAATGAGTATGATCAATCTCTATCCCTTTTTAATCAAACTCAAGGAATTGTTGGAAACGGGCGGCGTCAATGGCAACATCGACACCCTCTATCACGATATGAGCGAACAAACCGCCACCCAAAAAGACACCGACGACGAAGAAGATGTGGGACTCATGACCATACAAATGGATGCGGAGGGCGACAAGGAAATCATCACGGGATTCTTGGTGGGCGATTTTGCCTACAAATTGAAACCGGGACATTTGGGCAAGTTTCCCTTTGTCTTGGATGAATATCCGCCGTTTTCTGCGACATCCTCTCGCACACTCACGATTGTCTCGCCCCAAAAAGTGGAGCCCAGCAATTGGGAAGAGGAGTCCAATTACAAGGGCATGCCTCCCTTCGAAGACCAATCCGCCACCACCATACAAGCCATCAAAGATCATGTGGATCGTGTAAGGTACATGATGAACCAAATGGTGGTCGACATTCAAGCCTCTATGGGGTCATCCTCATCCTCCTCTTCCGCTCCATCAACCATTGTACCCGTTGCACCAGCATCAGGAGTACCAACGACGGTCCAAGCACCAGCACCAGGAGGAGTAGTAGCACCAGCAGCACCACCAGTAGCAGCACCACCAGTAGCACCACGAGCAGCACCACCAGCAGCACCACCAGCAGCACCAAAAGTAGTAGCACAAGCCCAATCACCAGGAGGAGTAGCGTTACAACCTGTAATTCCGGAAGCAAAGGATGTTTCTACAAATGATGAATCATCAAAGGAAAGCCCCGAAACAGAGGTCAAGATACTTAAAATCAAGCAAGCACTTCAATCATTCCAAAAAGTTTTTGAAAATGGTCTGAGAAATCAAATAAATAAAGAAAACAAAATTGCCCTGTCAAAAAAATTGAGAGATGACATTTTGGCAGGAGGAAGTGTGAAACCCGATGAAATAAACATCGAAGATTACATGGGATCGGATTGGCGTGATCTTTTAAATACGAAATTTACTTCATATCAAAAATTGTTGTTGTACATGTTATATGGTGATCTCATCAAAGATAAGAAGGAAAACGATGATATTTTGAATATCATTTTGACACCAGGAGAGGTACCTACGGAGAGCAACGAAGAAAAATCACAGATTTCCGACAGCGGAGTGGCAGCAGCCCCCGTCTCTCCCAAACAATCATATCTTGGAAAAATGTACAAAAATGTCAAAAACATATTGTCCAACTTTTTATCATCAACAGAAGCTATAAGTACATATGATGACTGGTTTGTGAAAGATTATTAATCTTTATTCACCGGATCGAATACGTCTTCATATTTTTATTACTTATTTTGCATGTTTTCATTTTTTTTTTATTTGTTGTTGGAAAATTATTCTCAAAAAAATAAAAAAAAAAATCAAAATCAAAATCAAAATCAAAATCAAAATCAAAATTAAAAAACATGCAAAAAGAAAAGCACCGTTTTTTATTCAATCAAGAGGTGTTTGTACATCCCGATTTGGGATGCATCCATTCCTTCGCCGACCAACAATTCTATAAAAAAGTCAAGGAAACGCCCGGCTACAAACTCCGCCGACGTATTCTTCTGGATGAAGAGGTGGATCCAACCAAGAAACGCAAATGGATCGAGGATGATCGCCAGCATTATGCCGCATGGTGTGCCAAGCGAGACGCCATTCACGAAACCGCCTGTATACAATCGGAAAAGCGACAACGAGATATCCAATACAGTATTGATGCCTTCAAATTGAATGCCGAATTCGATGACTTGTTGAAATCATTCTGGCAAGTCGCCCCCAAAATGTTTCCTCGCGATCGTTTGCGGTGGTTGAATGGACGATTTCCTGAGTATTATTGGAGTCACACGCAATGGCGGGATGTGTGGAATGTCCTGCCCGACGAAGAAAAAGAATCTCGTTTGTATTTTTTACATTATTTATTTGATGGTTGATTTTATCGGTTTGTTCGTATTTGTATTCGTGTTTGTATTTTTATAATTATTGTTTTTTTTTTAAAATAAAATATAAAAAAAAAAGAAATATAAAGAAATGTACAAAAAAAATGAATATAAAGAAACATAATTAGATGAAAAGTCGCGGTATTAGATGCTGGATAAGGACGACGACATATCATAAACATGTATGGAAGGATCCCTGGAAATACACATGAAGGGGGGTGACGACGTGGGTGGTGTAATCCAAGCATCATAATAGGCCTTGCATTTTTGCAAATAGGACAATCCTATGGCGGCTTCGCCTTCTCTTCCGCGCAAGACAATGCGTTCGGCACACAATTCAGGACTGCCATCCAAATAAGTGACATAATCCACGGCGAATTCTTGGCTAGTGCTTTGGAACAACATTTCGTAGACTTGAAATTGAATAGGTTCGATGGAGCCATCGTCGTGCAGCATTTTGGCGAAAATATGATAATCGGCTTCCAATGACCGTTCACACACAATGACTTGGCAACGGGGATGTTCGCGCATCAAACGTCGGAATCCCTCGAGTCGCGAGGTATACGCCATGATTTGAAAGGCAAAGGCATATTTGGGGACATCTTTGTAGAATTTGGATAGAATGGTTTCGTTTGTATCGGGATCCTGGATCTTCGACCACAAATCGACGGGTTCTTGCATACAACAGATTTGCTCTTGTAATCCCCAGATTTCCACGGTTTGTTCGAATTGTCGAAGAAAGGTGGATTTGCCTATACCTATGTTTCCTTCGATCGCAATGACATATGGTTTGTTGTTGTTGTTAGTCGTTTTGGGGGGCAAATCTCGAATCATTTGTAGCAAGATATCCACGTTCGATTCCATGGGGTGTATTTTGGAACAGGCCGCTTCTCCCCTTTGGGTCGAGGACTTGGCGGCACTATAAGATGATGTAAATGTATTGTTGTTCATGTTTTTTTTATTTTATTTTTATTTTTATTTTTTTGTTTGAAAATCAAACAAACGGATAACAAAAATTCAAAACCAAAATACAAAAATACAAAAAATTAAAAAAACAAAGATAAAATAGAATTAATTTATGTTAGGTTATAACTTTTTATGTATTTTTGATTTTTGATTTTTGATTTTTGATTTTTGATTTTGTTTCGTTTTGTTTTGAAAACAAATCAACATGTTGGGTTTCTTTCTCTCGGGATTAAAAGAAGAGATTGACAGTGATGACTATCCCCAGTCGGCATCCTTCGATGATGTACTGAAAGCTCAAAAACATCCCCATCAATATTTGTTGTTGGCCTCCACGCATCTCTCTTTGTACATTGGTCAAACCGTGGTGTCATCCGCCGAAGAATCCCTCTTTTTGGACAGGTACCGAGAGGTTGAGGAAGAGGATACTTCTTTTTTTTCTTTTTTCTGTGGAAGAACGGAGGAAGAAGGGAAAGAGAAAAAGGAACCAACCCCCAAAAAGAGGGTTATTTTGTATGGGAAAAATGCGAGTGATGCCTCTCCAAATGAAAAGAAAAAAGAATTGATCCGACGTGGGATGAGTCCTACCGACATTTATGTTTATCGTGGTGGGTTGAGTGAATGGATTTTGTTGCAAGACATTTATGGAGAGGACAAATTTACCACCTCGCAAAAAGTGCATGATTTATTGGAATTTTTATGAGAAAACCTAATTAAACATTTGTCTTGCAATTGAATTAACATTTTTTCTTTCAAAATATTTTTTATAACATATTGAATAAATTTGTTTTGAAAAAAAAAACAGAGAAAAACCATGGATTTCCATCAAAGAAAATTAACGAGAGCCGAATGGCAATCCGTCGAAGTTCCCGTCTCCGATGAAGAAAAACGCATTTTGGAACTCATTGTGCGGGGTTACTCCGATCCCCATATTCGGACAAATCGACACACAACGTTGTATACCGTGTTGAAAATTCAACCGAGTGCGGAAATGGATGAATTTCTCTATCGATTGCGTTTTGAAAAAATATTGACGGATTTGCATTTGTTTGAAGAGACAACGGCCAACAAATCAAATGCCAACAAATCAAAAGATAATAACAACAACACTAAGAAAAAAAACATGAATACTACCGTGATCCAACGACCCGAATACCCCGCGTATTATTTGGAATGGTTGCGTAAACATGCCAGTTCATCCAAATCGGCGAAAATGCCCAACAAAGCCGACATGATTCGCATTGAAAACAGTGTCACTTTTAATACAGATCGTGTGTTTGAGTATGCTCTCATTCGTTTGATAAAAGCCATTGTACTCTGTCCAACAACGGAGACCGCCTTATACGGTTTGTTGCACATGTGTTCGTTGCATGTGGCCAAAGTGCATTCTTATATCATGGATTTGGTGCGTGTCGTCCTAGAAAACAGCGGACTCACCAATCCCGAGACAATATCACGTACGTTTGAACAGGCCGATCGAACCATTGAACACAATCCCACGGTGTCTTCGTTTCAAGACGATCAGCTCTACGCCCATCAAACCGAATTGTTTGAATTGTTTGCTTCTTCATCGAATACAACAAACCCATCAAACAGACACAAATTCCAAAGAGAAAAACAAAACGTGGAAGACCAAGACCAAGATCAAGAAAACAAACAATCGATGTGTGTCTTGTATATGGCCCCCACGGGTACGGGCAAAACCATGAGTCCTCTCGGATTGAGCGAACAATACCGCGTGATTTTTGTGTGTGTGGCACGTCATGTGGGATTAGCTCTCGCCAAATCGGCAATTAGTGTGGGCAAACGCATTGCCTTTGCCTTTGGTGCGGAGACGGCGGACGACATACGCCTACACTATTTTGCGGCGGCGGATTACACCGTAAACCGCAAGTCTGGCGGCATCGGCAAAGTCGACAACAGCAATGGCAGCCGCGTGGAAATCATGATCTGCGACGTGGCGTCGTACCTCGTGGCCATGTACTACATGAAATCCTTCCACGGGCTGGAACAATTGGTGACCTATTGGGACGAACCGACCATCAGCATGGATTACGAGAGCCACGAACTGCACCCGATTTTGGCGCGGAATTGGCGACAGAATCAAATTCCCCGGATGGTGTTATCGTGTGCGACGTTGCCCCGTGCCGACGAGATTGCCCCCGTCGTCCATGATTTTCGGTGTCGCTTTCCGGGCGCCACGATTCATACAGTGAATAGTTACGATTGCAAGAAAACGATTACCCTGTTGAACAAGGAGGGTCGCGTCGCCTTGCCGCATTTCTTGTTTGCGAGTTACCAAGAAATCATGGAATGTGCCGAACATTGTTTGGAGAACAAATCGTTGTTGCGGTACTTTGATGTGAAGGAATGTGTGCGTTTCATTCGGGAAGCGGAACGACGCGGATTTGTACCGCCTGCCTTGTGCATTTGCCAGCGATTTCGCCATGTCGAAGATTTGCATTTGTTGTCCATCAAATTGCATTATTTGGAAGTCTTGCAGAATCTGACGATGGATGACCCTTTCGAAGACTGGCCACGTTTTCATGCGGAATGGGTCGAACAATGGGATATGCGTTTTTCTTTCGCATCTTCTTCTTCTTCTTCTTCTTCTGCCGGACTCAGCAAATATCATAGTATGGATTCGTCACATTCTTCCACGTCTTCTTCTGTAAATACCAACACGAATGACGATACAAATGACAATACAAATGACAATGGTAAACCATTACGACGTTTGCAGAGTGTGGCGTTGCCTAGTACTACTACTGCTGCTGTGCCTCCAAAAAAACAAGTATGGCAACCGTCGGATGGTATTTTGCTGACGACGAAGGACGCCCATACATTGACGGATGGTCCCACGATTTATTTAGCGGAGGATGTGGAAAAAGTCGGCAAATTTTTCTTGCAACAAAGCCACATTCCCGATTCGGTGTTTGACACCATTCGCAAGAAAATGAATAAAAACGAATCGTTGTTGCGGCAAATTGCCTCGTTGGAACGCGAATTCCAAGAAGCCGGAGAAAGGGACAAAACGGTGGGCAACAAGTCCAACAACAACAATGACAACAACAACAATGGAGGAAAAGATAAGGACAAAGCCAAAGAGAGACTGCGCGAAAAACAAAAAGACGACATGAATCAAGAACAACGTCGGTTGGATGAACAAATAGGGCAATTGCGCAGTCTGATTCAAACCGTGCGACTCAATTCGACGTATGTGCCCAATACCATGCAACATCAGGATTTGTGGTTGCCTTCTTCTTTTTTACATTCGGTCGGATATGTGAAAAATGCGTTTGTCCCCAATGTGGACGACGAAGATGTCAAAGAAATCATGGCGCTGGATGGCGTGTCGAACCAGAGAAAGTTGTTGTTGATGTTGGGAATTGGGGTGTTTGATTTACAACCACAACAACAAGAAGAACCAGAAAAAAAAGACCAAGGAAAAGAAGACCAACAAATGGAAAAAGACCTCGCCGATGCCCGCCATCAAAAATCGAATGAACAATATGTGGAAATTATGAAACGACTCGCGTACAACCAGTGTCTGTTTATGATTATTGCCTCGTCGGATTATATCTATGGTACGAATTATCAATTTTGTCACGGTTTTTTGGGCAAGGATTTGGCGAACATGACCCAACAAAAAATCATTCAGGCGATTGGACGCATCGGCCGTCGTACCGTACAGCAAGAATACACGGTGCGCGTTCGCGACGATGGCGTATTGCGGAAATTGTTTCAACGGATGGACATCAATTTGGAAGCGCAAGTGATGACGCGATTGTTTTGTATGAGTGGAGAAGAAGAAGAATAGATAGGGAAGATAGATATAATATAAATTTTTTATACCATTATAATTTAAAAAAAAAATATAAATAATTTTCATAAATAATTTTTTTTTTTGATTTCTTTTCTTTTTTGATTTCTTTGTGAACGAAAATGAGCATCGTTTCTTACAACAAAATCACCAATGATAACAATTATACGTTGGGTAATTTTATTTTAAAAGACTTATACAATGGGAATTACACATATGGATTCAATCCGAATTCGTATTCGCAATTGTTTCCCAATATGGCTCCTTTGATTGATTCAAATATTGAAGCCGGCGAAAAAAATGCCGGGGATCGTTTGAATGCAGACTATTGGGGTGATTGGGGTGATGACGTATTCGACAATTGGGGTTTTTTCTATTTATATGATGTAAATTCTGGCAAATATTGTTTTCCGTATTTAACGGACCGCAATAATGGCTATGGTGTATTAAATACCCAAGTCTTTTCTGCCTTTGGACGCACGTTTACCATCCAACATGGCTACCCTGTTTATGGGATTTTCAAATTCGACATTTCCGTCAATGACAATTTGCCATTTCGATTTGGCGCGTATGGCAACATGGGATCGGATGGCAGCACGGGTTACAATGAATATGTGCAACCTTTCGGATCCATCAATTTATATTACACCAAAAATTATCAATACGGATGGCCCGTCGAAACTTTTTATTCGTATTGCATTCCTCGTCGCGTGAGCGACAATACCAGCAAAACCTACGAGATTTATTATACTGGCGATCATATGAGCATCATGTCAAAAGAGGTCACCCAGGGTGTTCTTTTCTATTTCTCGAAAACAAATGATGTCAAGGATTGGGTTCTCGATGACTTGGTGCCCACCATGGTGTGTTTCAAAGAAGGCAGTCAGATTTTGACCGACCGTGGTTACGTGCCCGTGGAACACTTGCAGCGGGGCGATTTAGTGCAGACATATGGCGGACATGGCTTGGTGCCCATTTATGGCATTGGTTCCAAAGAGGTAATGCACAAGGCCTCCTTCGATAACCGCATCAAAGACCAATTGTATGTGTGTAACCCGGCCGATTTCCCCGAGATGGAGGGCCATGATCCTCTCGTGATTACGGGATGTCACAGCCTCTTGGTCAACCGCTTCGACTCCGACGATCAACGCCAACGCGCCATCGACGTGAATGGCAAGGTCTATGTCACGGACAAAAAATACCGGTTGCCAGCGTGCGTTCATGCCAAAACCGAGGTGTACCCCAAGGCGGGCAAATACACGATTTATCATTTTGCGCTCGAAAATGACGAACCCACGAAGAATTATGGGGTGTATGCCAATGGTCTGTTAGTGGAGACGTGTTCCAAACGCTTTTTGAGTACTTATTCGGGGCTCACATTGAAATAAATGAGCGCGGTCAAATCCAATTCAAAAAAAAAAGATTTTTCTTGTAAAATTACCTTTTTCATAAGACGTTTTCTTTTTTTTTTGAATTATCTTTCTTTCTTTTTTTTTTCTTTCTTTCTCTCGATTTTTTCGAAAACCCAACACAAACAAATCAACACAAAAAAAAAATCAAGAAAAACACAAATGGACGATTTTACCATCTCGAATTTGCACGCCAGTCGCGATGAATGGTGCGCCCGTTTGGTGACGATTTTGACGCCCCTGGTCACGGAGGGCATCAAATCTATTTTCAATGAGGCGTGGAAATTAGCCAATGACAACAACGAAGCCCCCAAGTATTTGATGACGTTTCAGAACTTGTTGTGCCGTGTCCCGAAATGGAATCCGACCATGATTGAGGAGGAGAGACAACGCATCATTGAGAAAAGCGGTTGTGGATATTTAGAGGATTTGATTACTTGTGTGCACATCATTCAACTCAAAACGTTGACCTGCATTCGCGTGGGCAACAAACAAAAGAAAATCGACATTACCATTCCCAAACTCGATTTGTTTTTGCACAAAGTCTATGTGCATTTAGCGCGACGAGTCTACAAGAATGTCTATTTGTTTGAACGCGGCATCAGTCCTCTCACCCAACAAAAGAATATGCGCGAAATGGAAATCATCACCCAAGAATCCATTTTGTCAGCCATTCGTGAGAGCATTCCCACGGAAGCCATCATCAAGGCGTATTTGGATGAGAGCATCGAACACGAAGAAGAAGTCATCATTGAACCGATTGCTGTTTCGGAAGGTAGTGGTCAGGGGGAGGATACCAATGCGAATGGGCATACAAATGGAAGCACGGAAGACACAACAAATGCGAATGCAGAGACAAATGCGAATGCGAATGCAAGCGAACCCTATGTCTTGCCCAAAGAAGAGGAACCACCCGCCATTGTACCAGCCATTCAAGATTTGGAGAGTGGTCCCGTGACGACGCGGTTGTCCTTCAACGACGTGGATCGTGCCATCGACACCGACAATCAAGAATCCGCGATTGTGGCACCCAAAGACATAGATCGTTTGGAACAGATCAGTGAGGCGCGGTACATGCAACGTCGTTTGGAGGAGGAAGCCGAAGAAGAAGAGGAGAAAATCAAGATTGGAGAGGATATTTCGTTGGATGATTTGGGTATCATGGATATTTTCGGGAACAACAATAACGACAACAATAATGCGAAGACACCGGAACCCGAGGATGACAACATCCAATTGGAATTTGATGAATTGTAAATCTGTGATTTTTGTCTTGTGATTTTTTTTTGTCTTTTTTGAAAAAAAAAAACATATCATCATGTAACCAAAAGAAAAACGAAAAACGAAAAACGAAAAACGAAAAAAGAAAAACAAAAAAATGGTTCGTCGGAAGGCAGATCCAACACCACAATCACGTGTTGGCCCCAAAAATCCCAATCCAATTCGCAAACCAAGTCCCAAATCCGAAATCACCGTTTTCACAAACAAAGCGAACTCTGTCGGTCTCTCGGAAGATTTGTACCAATGGGCCAAACAATTTCGGCGATATATGGAAACCCTTTTCTTGGAACAAGGCGATTTGACATTGTCTTTGGGGATTTACTTTTGTCGTCGTGAACCCAAAACATTGAATATCTATGGGTCGTTTGTGGATGCCACCGAACAAGAAACCATTCGCGAGTTCAATGAGAAATTGCATCGATTTGGACGGCTTCCTTCTCACGCTATAGCAGCAGTAGCCGAACTTGGAGAAGGAGAAGGAGAAGTAGCAGAAGAACGAAATGAAGCCGATTTTTTAGTGGACAATCGACCCATGAAATCGCGTAATAATATTTGTTTTGTGGTGGCCCTAGAATGGAATGAGAGTCTTTCTTCCCATAATACGTTAACCATCACGTTGGAAAGTTTGCGACATCACAATGCATCGCGTTGTCAGGGTGTCGCCGGATCCCACATCATGAATGCCTTTCAATATGCGGCATTAAAATTTCATAAGAAAAATTCGCACATTGGAGACATCGTGGTAACCATGGTCGATGCGGCCCGTATCGATATTCCCCCCAGTCTAGATTATCCCGAAGATCGAAACGAAATTCGTTTGGGTATGTTGAAATTGTGTTTGTGTGGCATGTCGTGGTACAATCAATATGGATTTCTGGATATGGAGAATGGCCGCTTCGATTTGTCTTATCATTTGGATATCCTGCAGCACCCCATTTTACAACCGTTGGAAGATTCCAACGAAATAAGCGCGTATAGGTATTACGACGAAGAATTGGAGGAAGAGCGGATTTTGTTGCTTGACATGCTACGGTCAGAACATGGGGATGTAATATCGCGGATAAGGACGTATTTTGGTTTGAAAGAGAACATCGACGTGACCTTCAAACATCTTCACGATTTTCTATATGAAAAATTCATCGCCGTTGGATATTATATGGATTTCTGGATCAGAACATACAATAGACTGTTGAATTTCATCAAAAATGTCACCGGTTATCACAAGAGGAAACTCCGATTGACGTTTGATATGCGAGAAATGGAGGACATACAAGTGGCGTTGCGAAATGCTGGATTGGGTCAGTGTACTCTTTATTTGGAAAATTATGTGCGTGTGGAAGCCGAGGAGGAACCAAGTGCCGAAGAACAAATTGAAGAGGATGATGAGATTCTCTCGTCCATGACTCAAAACATTGAGTCGTTTGCAAAAACTCGAAGCGAAGCGGAGGGGCAGTCCGTGCCAAAGGTTGCCTCTCCTCTTCGAGGCGAGTCTTTACCACAGGTTGCCTCTCCCCTATGGGTCGAGTCTTTACCACAGGTTGCCTCTCCCCTATGGGTCGAGGACTTGACAGTGATTGATGAACATTTAAACACCCAACCTTTGAATATCACCATAAATACGGAAGAAGCAGAAGCTGAATGGTTGGATCCGAATCCCATCAACAATTCTCGTCATTTTTCTCGTCTTCTGACTCGGCCTTCAGAAGAAGAAGAAGCCGAATGGTTGGATCCGAATCCCATTAACAATCCTCCACCCTTGCAAAAAAAAAGAAAAATGGAAGAGGAGAATTATTCAACATCTTCTTCCTCCTCCATCATTTATGGGACCCAAACGAACAAGAAAAAGAAAACGAAGAAAAAAACGAAGAAAAACGGGGGTAGAATGAAAACAAAAAGACGTCGTTTCAAGACAAAAATGAAAACCAATTTTTTTTTATAAAAAAACCTTATTTACAAAACAATGTTTTTTTTATAAAAAAAAAATACAAAACACAAAACACAAAAATGTACCATTCCTGTCCTCCGGACCGTGAAAGGTTGGTTGGTTATACAATCGTTTTGACTTTGTACGCGGTATCTTCCAATATTATGTATTCCTTGCATCCCATGGTAAATACACGAAATACATCATCCATGAAATATAAGGTATATTTTCCATCATAGGGATAGATGACATTGTGGAAAAATCCCAATGGCATGTGTTCCAAGAGACAGCAAACATATTCATGGGAGAATAATTCGTTGCCAACACAGAAATCTTCTTCGGGCACAATCAACGGCACGGATTTGGTCATTTTGTCGTGGCGATATTCCATGACCAAAAATCGTACATTCGATCGGCGGCAGCAACAATTTGCCTTTGTATTTGTATTTGTTGTTTTTGTTTTTGTATTTGTATTTGTATTTGTTTCATTGGGTTCATTGTTTTCTTCATTCAAAATGGAAATTCCATGGAAATTGGCAACCATGGAGGAGGAGGAGGAGGAGGAGGAGGATGGTTTGACAACGAAATGTTGACGCATTTTCTTTTCTTTGGTATTCAAGTATACTGTCACAAGAGTCGTCGAACGTTCATTGCCTGCAAACGTTAGACGAAGATCATTTTCATCGAGAGCCCAATAGTCACATTGCATTCTTTGGGGTTGGCGATCGAAAAAGACTTTCCCGATGGCACCCAATTCGTCAAATGGATCGTTATCCTCTCCCACCTCTTTATTGTAATTCTTGTTTTTTTGGTAAACACGCAACCACGATGGAGAGGGGGAAACAGAAGAAACATGGGCCCATTGTGGTTCGATTCGCTTGGACATGACATACATATACAGAAAATATCCGGCATTCCAAAAATAAAGAATCCATGGGAGAAATTGGGGATATTTTTGGGACCATGTTTCCAATCGCAGGAGCAAGGAAATCCAATGATTATGCAACAGAAAAATCACATTGAAGGCATGCAAATCATCCAAGGAATCCAAGGTTTTGATTGTATTTGTATTTTTTTGTTCTTGTTCTTCTTCTTCTTCTTGTTCTTCTTGTTCTTGTTCTTCTTCTTGTTCTTCTTCTTGTTCTTCTTGCATTATAGCATCCATCAAATCGGGATAATAAGATACGTCTTCCAAATATCCAGGAAACATATTTTTGTGTGTAAGTAAGTGTGTGTGTGTGTTTTTTATGATTTGTTTTGTTCTGTATCAAAATAATAAATTTATGATTGCATGCGAAATGTTTATTTATATTCGTTTCAGTTTTATTACAAAAAAAAAATAAAACATTAAAAAAAAAGAGAGAGAGTGAGGAAGGTAAAGATTCTGCTCTCGCCCCTTCGATCATATAGTTCTTCTAACGAGATGACTTTGTTGATATATTCTGTGCAGCGGTATATGAAGAATGGAAACAAATTTAAAAACAAAATGATTATTTACAAAAAACAAAACAACACAAAAAAAAAAGAGCAATCCGCTTTTTTTTTTACAAAACGATTATGCCACCGAAAATCATTCCTTCACCCAAACGTCCGCCGTCATCGTCGACGACGGACCAATTATCACCGAATAAAAGGCAAACAGTGTCACGGACTGCCTCTTCTCTTCGAGTCGAGGACTCGGCAAGTCCCCTCCCTGCAAGGGAGAGGCAGTCCGTGACAAGTCCCCTCCCTGCAAGGGAGAGGCAGTCCGTGACAAGTCCTCTCCACTCTTTCAAATTGATTGATTTTCATGTCTATGATCGTCGAGTCAATGACATGGAAGAAGAAGAGACGGAAGAAAATGACGAAGACGATGAAGATGAGGACTCTGACGAAGATAACGAGGAGGAGGACAACATGGCGGCGAATGATCCAAGAAACATGGAGGAAGAAGAGGGAGAACCAAAGAAAAAGAAATATTATAAGACGGCTGAATTTGCGATTCAAATGTTTGGTATCAATGCAGAAGGGGAGAGTGCCAGTATCACCATCACCAATTATCGTCCCTTTTTCTATGTCCGTGTGGGCGACGATTGGACGAGTACCAAGGCGGATTCTTTCATTCACGAGAGAATCGGGCGAAACCCGCGATTGTCGAAAGATTCCAATTTTGTGCGTAAAAACATCATTCGCTATCGGTTAGAAAAACACAATCGTTTGTATGGATTCACGGCGGGCAAACAGGACACCTTTCTTTGCATCGAATTTCGGAATATGTCGTCTTTCAATAAAATACGACGTTTGTGGTACCAATACATCGATGGACGCAGCCGCATGTTTCCTCTCACGTTTTTGGGTACAGACACCGAGTTGTATGAATCGGGCATTCCGCCTCTCTTGCGGTATTTTCACATCAAAGACATCAGTCCTTCGGGATGGATCGAATTGGATGTCCGGCATCCTCGCGTACAAACACTCTATAAGAGTCCCCATGGACGGACGACGTGTACCTATGAATTTGTGTGCCCTCTCGAATGCATTCGTCCCTTGCCGGAGAAAGAAGACGCCGTTCCCTACAAGATTATGAGTTTCGATATTGAGAGTAGCAGCAGTCACGGGGACATGTCGCAACCCGTGAAAACCTACAAGAAATTGGCACAAAACATCGCGGATATGTACATGTTTCGCCAGTCCATATTTGACAAGGAGAAAAACAAAGACGCCGTCAAGGTCAAGGACACCTTGAATAAATTGTTGCGTCGCGTCTTCTTGACGGCGTTTGGATTCGATGATTTCGAGGACATTGCCTTGGTCTACACGAAAATGCCCGTCCGTCTTGAAGACATCGAAGCTTTGACGACGCGATTGTTGGAATTGCCGTTGAAAGATTTGGTGGAAAACATAAGTGCCGATAAGAATGATATTTTGTCGTTGTTTCGAAAGTCCGTGGCGTCGTCGTCGTCGTCGTTAGCAACACCCTATAAGAAAAAAAAAACATTTCGGGCTATCGATGAAGGAGGAACCGAAGGAACCGAAGGAGAAGGGGAACAAGAAGACGGCAATGGCGAAACCGAAGAAGAAGAAGAAGAAGAAGAAGAAGGCGCGGAGGAAGAACAAGAAGAAGGCGATTATGATTTTGATGATGATAATGATAATGATAATGACGACAACGACAATCATAACAATGAAAACAATGGCATGATAGACACCACTGGATTACTCACTCGCGAACAAAAGAAAATGACATTTGCGGATGTATTGTTGTCGGAAAAATGGTCTCGTGACGAAAAAGTCCAAGAGATGGACAAATTGTTGTGTATGACTTTTCCCCCTGTCAAAGGCGACGAAGTGACCTTCATTGGATCGACGTTTCTCCGGTATGGCGAAAAGGAACCATATTTGAATCATTGTTTGGTGGTGGGATCCTGCGATGCGGTGCCCAACGCGGTCATTGAATCTTGTGACACGGAACGTCAAATGTTGTTAAAATGGCGCGACATGGTCGAAGCGGAGAATCCGGACATTGTGATAGGCTACAATATATTTGGTTTTGATTATGATTTCTTGTTTCAACGTGCCAAAGAATTGAATTGTGTCAAGTCGTTTTTGCGCATGTCGCGTCGTCGGGGCGAATTGTGTTGTCAACCGCGATTCAAACCGGCGGACCCCATTAAAATTGAACATTCGTCGATTTTATTGGCCACCGGTGAATACGATTTGAATTATGTGAAAATGCCCGGACGTCTTCAAATCGATTTGTTCATGTATTTTCGTCGCGAATTCACCAATTTTTCTTCGTATAAATTGGACACAATGGCTTCCACGTTTGTGAGTGACGACATCAAACAAGTGGTGGTGGTGGATGTTGATGGAAATGGTACTGGAACGGGAACGGGAACAACCATTGAAACAACCACCGAATTGTACACCTCGAATTTGGCGGGATTGCATGTGGGCGATTTCATTCATATAGAGATTGTGTCGTTCACCAGCGATTATTACGGGGAGGGCAAGAAATTCGTCGTCCAAGACATTCGCCTAAATCAAGTGTGCCCGGTGGATAACAAATCCTACAATGTGATTGTCATCGACGGCGACCATAGCAGTCTTCGCCGCGAGAAATCGGTGCGATGGGGCATGGCCAAAGACGACGTGACGCCCCAGGACATTTTCCGATTGACGGCGGAATCGGCGCGGGGGCGTGCGATTGTTGCTAAATATTGTATCCAAGATTGCAACCTGGTGCACAATTTGTTTCAAAAAGTCGACGTGTTGACGGGCTACGTGGAAATGTCGCGGATTTGCAGTGTGCCCATTTCGTTTTTGGTGTTGCGCGGCCAAGGCATCAAATTGACATCGTATGTGGCCAAGAAATGCCGATTGAAGGACACGTTGATGCCCGATTTGCAGAAACCCGACGTGGCCGAGGGCTACGAGGGCGCCATTGTGTTGCCCCCCAAATGTTCCATGTATATGGACAATCCTGTGGCCTGCGTCGATTATGCGTCGTTGTATCCCTCGTCGATGATCAGTCAGAATTTCTCGCATGACAGCAAGGTGTGGGCCAAAGTCTACGATTTGGAGGGCCGATTGGTGTCGGAATGGGGCGAACGCGACGAACAGACGGGCGCCTTTGTCTACGACAATTTGCCCGGCGTCGAATACATCGACATTGAATTCAACACCTATGTCTACGTGCGAAAAACGCCGAAAGCCAAAGCGGTGAAAACGAAGAGTGGCACGAAGATATGCCGGTGGGCACAATTCCCCGATGGGAAGAAGGGCATCATGCCCTCCATATTGGAGGAATTGTTGAAGGCCCGCTCCGACACACGGAAAAAGGCCAAAACGATATCGGATCCCTTCATGCAGAACATTTTAGACAAACGCCAACTCGGCTACAAAGTGACCGCCAATTCGTTGTATGGCCAATGCGGGGCGCGCACGTCGACGTTCTATGAACAAGACGTGGCGGCCTCCACGACGGCGACGGGACGCATGATGATCACCTACGCCAAGAAAATCATCGAGAATGTCTACGGGAATGGACGCGTCTACGAAACGGAATGCAAAGGGCCGGTGCTCACCAATGCGGAATATGTCTACGGCGACTCCGTCGCCTCGTATACCCCCGTCAAGATTCTGTTTCAAAACAAAGTGCACATTGTGACGATCGAATCGTTGGCGGAAGAGTATGGATTCGGTGGATGGCATGCGTGTGTGGACCCTGGACGCGAGACAAAAGAAGTGTGCGAGATGGTACCGGGGGTCGAAACATGGACGGAGCAAGGATGGACGGCCTTGTACCGGGTCATACGACACCGGTTGGCCCCCCACAAGAAAATGATGCGTATTTTTACCCCGACGGGATTGGTCGATGTCACCGACGATCATTCTTTAGTGCGTGCGGATGGGACCGAAGTGCGACCCACAGAAGTACAAGTGGGAGACATTTTGTTGCATCGACCTTTGTTGCGTGGAGCCGAGGAAATGCCCGAGGATGCATTTTTGTGTCGTGGAGAGCTCATTCTGAACGATGATTGTTATGAATGTCGTCGATCCGCGGCCAACCATGCGCAATCGGTGTTTGCCAGTGATGACGACAATTATCGATTTTATTTTGCGATGGATGACAATAATGCATCTGGACGGCAGCAACAACAACAACAACTCGAAGCGGCCATCATGGCAAACCATATTGTGAACCGATGGGGCAGAGAAGTGGAGTTTTTTTATTCTCCCACCAACAAAATGTTAACGGTGTGTTCGACACATATGGTGAAACCCGCGCAGCGGAAACACGCTGTGTGTGGAATATTTCCCTTGTTGGATCAAAACGACGAGGAAACAACGATGGTCTATGACCTCACCACGGCGAATCACCATTTTGCCGCGGGGGTTGGCGACATGATTGTCCACAACACGGATTCCGTGTTCTTCACGTTCAATTTGCAGGATCCCATCACCAGGGCCCCCATTCGGGGGGCGGATGCTCTCGAAATCACCATCGAGATTGCCCAAGACGCCGCCGCTTTGTGTTCGCGGTTCTTGAAACCCCCCATGGATTTGGCGTACGAAAAGACGTTGATGCCGTTCGTGCTTTTGAAAAAGAAACGCTACGTGGGCATGTTGTACGAGACCAATCCGAAAAAGGGCAAACTCAAATACATGGGGTTGGCGCTCAAACGGCGCGATTCGTGTGATTATGTCAAGGATGTCTACGGAGGCATTCTCAATATTTTGATGTTCGAACAGAATTTCCCCAAATCGATTGCGTATTTGAATGACCGGTTGGAAGATTTGATACAAGGCCGCGTGCCTCCCGAGAAATTGTTGCTCACCAAACAATTGGGATCCTATTACAAGAATCCCCAACAACAATGTCATTGGGTGTTGAGCGAACGCATCGGCAAACGCGACGCGGGATCCAAACCCAAACCCGGCGACCGCATCAAGTATCTCTTTTTCGATAATCCCACCGCCAAACTGCAGGGCGACAAAATTGAAACGCCCGAATACATTCGCGAGGCGAAATTGTCCATCAATTATACCCATTATATTACGAATCAGTTGATGAACCCCATTCAACAATTGTATGGATTGGGCGTCGAACAAATCATGGAGATGCAAGGTCGTTTCAAGGAGATTCCCAAATTTCGACAGGAAATCGCCGCTCTCCAAGAACGGTTTCCCGATTTGGAAGAATACGTCGAGAAAAAAGACAAATTCTGTTCGGCTCGCGTGAAAATGTTGTTGTTTGATCCGTGGCTCACCAAAATTCACAATCAAAAACACGGCATTCAACAAATCACTTCGTTTTTTTCTTCGCCTCCGCCGATTCTCAGTTCGGGACAAACTGAAAAGAAAAAGATGATTACTCATTCCACCATAAAATCGACCCCATCACAAAACAAAGTCGTTTCCACGAAAACTTCGTCTGCCACTTCGTCGTCTTCGAAAAAACAACCCACCACCACCACCACTTTGAAATTTATTCCTTTTCAAATGGCCAAGAAATAAATAAATAAATGGTTTGTTTGTGTTGTCATATTTTTTTTTCTTTGTAAAAAACTATTTAATTTATTATTTTTTTTTGTAAATAACTATTTAAATAAAGAAAAAAAATAATAATAATTTTTGCTTTTTTTTTTGCAACCATTCATTGGAAAAAAAAATACACAAACACAAACACAAACATGGACAAAGAAGATATATTTTTGTATACCATCATTTTTCTGGTGTTGGGCGCCAGTTTATATATTTATTTCGGAGAGGATACATTTCAATTAAAATGCATAGTTTCGACGGTGGATGGCAACAAATACTGTGTGCGAGATCGCGAGAAATTGCAGGACGCCGCGGATTTGATGGCACGGGTGGCCAACAAATGCAAAGATTTAGTTCAGTATGCGTCCACCACGTATCCCGACAACGAAGCCGTCGCACGTTTGGCGCAGAATTTCAAACCCGAAAAAATGATGGAAACCTTGCCGACGAGCGAGTTGACGGCGTACAGCGAAAGCAAGGGGGAGAAATTGGCGTTTTGTTTGAATCGGGAGAAGAAAGGCGAAGACCAAATGATCGACGAACACACCTTGACGTTTGTGGCGATTCATGAATTGTCCCATTTGGCGACGGAATCCATTGGACACAAAACCGACTTTTGGGAGAATTTTCAATTCCTGTTGAAATGCGCCAAAGAATGCGGCGTACACGACCCCAAAGATTACAAGAAAAATCCAGCGAAATATTGTGGCATGAAAATACGCGATAGTCCATATTTCGATGATTTCAGCAAATCGTCCGAAAAATAAAGAGCAAACAAACAAATCAAACAACCAATATTATTTCATTCGACAACGTAATGACTTTTTTCTATGACACTTGTGTCGTTTTCTTGTCGCGTTTCTTTTTCTTTGTTTTGATGTTGTTGTTGTTGTTTGCCACTGGCTGCCTCGACGCTTCGCTTCACGCGGCATGTGCTCTCCCTGATGGGAGAGCCGGAAGGCAACAACCCTCTTCGAGTCGAGTACTTGTCGACCACCATTTCTTCGTTTTGACAATAACTTAATAATGTTTTCGTTGATGGAATGAATTTCGTCCATGTTTGCAATAATTTCATTGTGTTGATCACGTGTGTTTGTGTTTGTGTTTGTTTTTGTTTGATCTAAAAGACGGGATATTTCTTCATTTTGATGTAAAATAGGTCCCCATGCTTGAAAAAGTGTTCTTTCTTCGTGATATTCATCATGTTTGGGGTAAGAGGGTTCCGGCGTTCTTTTTCTTTTTCTTTTTTTATTTGTGTTTGTGTTTGTGTTTGTGTTGTTTGTGTTTTTCTTTCTTCTTGTGCTCGATTGAGGAACGTTGGTCTTTATAAGGTCCAAGTCGCCTTTCTTTACAAATAAAAACTTATATCCATCGTATCCGTGATTATACAAAGAATCCAAATAAAATTCAGTATTCGACTGGACTGTAAAATATTTTAAAATATATTGATCTTCTTCTCCTCCATCTTCTTCTTCATTGTATGTAAACAAAATCTCTGCATTCACTTCAGATGCGGATGTATCCGCATTTCTAATATACAACTTTATGTCTTTGACGGCTTCTTCGGGGGATGTTAATTCAATATGTTCTTTTGCTTTTGCTTTTGCCTTTGCAGTCAAAATAAATTTCGCTGTTTCGTAATTAGAAATAGATATAATCGGTGTTTTTGATTTGGACGATGACATTTATTATTTTGGTGAAATAAAATAAAAAAAGAAAAAAAAAGACAATAGCAATAATATGTGTATATAAATTAAAAATTTAGCAAGTGTAAAAGTATACTAAAATAAAAAAAAACACAAAAAAATGGATAAAAAAAAAGAAAAGTGTCTCCAACCACAGATACGATTAATGATAATAATTTAAAAAAAAACAAAAAAAAGTCAAGGACAAGGAAACTGATGAAGACGAAGACGAAGACGAATATGGTGAAGACACAATTCGCCCAATTTATTCTCTCCACGTTTGATACAATTCGCCCAATTTATTCTCTCCACGTTTGATACAATTCGCCCAATTTATTCTCTCCACGTTTGATCGCCGATCCATCCGGTTCTACATGGGCACCCCAAAACATATCCGACCGCGAAAAATGCACCAATTGCATATGATGTTCCCGGGCTTTCCGTAAAATCTCTTGAATGTCGGGATGACGATCGATTTTGCTTTGAATAATGTCGCGCATGATATTCATTTGGGCGGCATTGAACGCAGCCACATTCAACGCCACGCCGTTTTTGGTCATACCGCCTCGACCGCCCGCTTTCTTTGCATCCAAAGGGGTTTTCAATGTTCCGTCATAAAACATAGCCACCAATTCCGGTTTAAGAGGCACCGCATATTTGTATTTTTGGGCTTGGTAGGCGTGCTCGACGGTGGGATAAATGTGTCCCTCGTATTCCACGGAATGCTCACTAAAATTCGACAATTTCTTCATATCATCGGGCAAGAAATAAGGGTGGTTTTTCAAAGGGGCCGCTTTGCTGTGAAATTGGATGATGCCATTCTCTAAAATGAGGGGAGCGGGTTTGGCTCTTGGTTTCTTTTCTTTGGGTTGATCGTCGTTGTTGCCGTCGTTGGAAGCCTTTCTCTTTTTGGCGGTTTTCTTCTTATTTTGATGGGGGGATGACGAAGTAGGAGAATTCGATCGAGAACGGGATCGATGGGTAGACGCCGATCGTCTCGACGATGATGATTTTGTAGATAATGGACTATTCATTTTTTTTGTCTTTTGTCTTTTGTCTTTTGTCTTTTGTCTTTTGTCTTATTTAATTTATGATTGATTTTATATAAATTAAATATTTTTCTTTTGTTTTTGCAAAAAAAAATAGAGGTTACAAAAAAATGAATAAAAAAAGAGTGATACGCAGGTCAAAAAGGAAATATTCTAGAAGGCCTCGTATAAGAGGCCTTCGGCGAACGCGAAAACAAAAAGGATCCGGTTTTCTCGGTGACACCTTGAATAAAACCATGCGCAACTTGAAAAGTGCCGTAGAAGTAACCGCCGTGGGAATAATCGATACATCGAATGTCAAACGCTTGCATTTTAAAAATCAATTTTTTGTGGATTACATGGATGTGGCAAGCATTCGTAAATTATACGGAGATGAAACCATTCAAATTCGACAAAATGATCGCCAAGATTATATTGGATCCTTGGGATATTTAACAAAGACATCGCAAACACCGGGAACCCCGCAAACACCAGAAACGCAGGAAAAAACACAGGCGGACAACGAGCCAGAAAACAAAGATCCTGTTCCGGATGATTCAACCATTGATAAATTATGGAAAATTGTCAATGTTCCCAATTCGCTTTCTTTCAATCGATTGAACCAAGCCGAAATCATTGATCCTCTCTTTTACGAAAACATTATGCAAGGAAATGATGAGAACCAAAAGAATTTGATGAAAAGCAAATGTATTACGTTTACCCGTGAGTGCCAAGCTCTCTTTGAATTGCAATACACATGGAAATATTTGTTGCATTCGTTGTTGTGGGACATGAACGACAAATCCAGAGCAACCTTGCGATTTATCTACACAGAAATGACCAAACAAATCATCCAACGTCCCGAATATGCCACTTTCCTGCGAAAGAGTTCGACCGTTGTGTACCTGATCAATTTCTTTGCAAGGATAGGAAGTGCGTTTAAACAATCATATGATTCGGTAGCAGAGTATGCAAAAAAACAAATAGAAAATGTAAGGAAAACTCCATCCGCTTTGTATGCATCGTTGTTTGGATCTGCGGCCGAATCACCGGTGAATGACCCTAACTCAACAAAATCAGAAGGTACAACTGTGCAACCACAACCACCAACAAATCCTCCCTCTCCTGTGGCTGGGCAACTACAACCAACAAATCCTCCCTCTCCTATGGCTGAGCAACCACAACCAACAAATCCTCCAATTGATCCATCTATTCTCGACAATTCCCCCGTTTCCATCGGACAATTGTTAACTCAATTGCGTGGATATTATAATGTGCCATTTTGGGAAGGCGTCGACTCGCATTCTAATGACAATTACATAAAATATGCCATAGAGAATAAAAAGTTTTCAGAGTTGCCACCCTTTTACATGTTAGACGACATTAAATTTGTGTTGAATACAACGATTAAATTTTTGGAGAAAATTGCAAGTTCCTCATCAAACGATGATAGTTTAAATAAGGTGGTTTTTGTTCACAACTCAATGAAATGCAGTGTATACAATCGTTTGCCTTTCAATAAAGTGTATTCTTTGGAAATACCAACCAATATTGAATACGACAAATCAAAAGGACAACTCTTCTTTTTTTCAGAATTATTCGAACCTGACTTGTCGAAAGATCAACCCTCCACAAGTCCACGACCCCGGCAGTCCGTGACAGATGAAGATATTATTACTTTGCTCATGAAAATCCAAGGTTATCAAACGGACATAAACAACAAATTTGTTGATTTTAAAGCAAATGGAAAACAATATATTCGCGAACATCCTTTTTTGGTATCCAAAGATGAATTAGATAACCTGGCACAATTTGCTTTAAACGGAGTTAATGACGCAACACAAAATCTTGTTTTGGGAGGGGGACTAACAGAGAGGATGGAAACCTATGTCAATAAAAAAATGTCTATTTTAAAAGAAAAAACAAACAAGGCATACCAAGGCGTCGTCAAAAAGAATTATTTTTTGGATTGTGTCAAGGTGGCTTTCTTGCATGCTGCGCGGCATCGATTGCGACAATACGTGATTGCACCTTTGTTTGAAACCCCAAATCAAATGTCACGGACTGCCTCTCCTCTTCGAGTCGAGGACTTGAAAAATACCTTGAAAATGTATAAAACCTTGGGATTGTATTCGGTGCGAATGGCCAATGTGGTATGCCAGAGTCCCATTAATAAAATCATTGGACAATTTGATCCATCACAAAGTTTATTGAAAACTCCCCATTGTTTTCAATTGTCCTTTTTAACGGGCATGATCATAAATTCGTTTGCGAAAATTCAAGCAAATAATGCAAATGAAAAAGACGTCATTCCAGATCCAATAACAAAAGAAACAGGTGATGAAGATGAAGATAAAAAAAATAAAAATAAAAAAAAATGAATAAATAATTATGAAAAATACATAAAGTGTCAAATTTATTTATTTTTTACGATGAGTACGACGGGTTTTGCGGCTGCCGCTGCTGTTGTTGCATCGGACGCTTTTACCCCCATATTTGCTGATTCTCTTTAACAATTTCTCTCTTGCTTTGGCTTGGGCTTTTCTTTCTTTTTCTTGGGCCTTTGCTTGGGCTTCGGCGGCTTTTTCTTGGGCTTTTCTTTCTTTTTCTAGGGCTTTTGCTTGGGCTTTTCTTTCTTTTTCTTGGGCTTCGGCTGCTTTTTCCTCGGCGGTTTTCCGCGGTGCTCTCGGTTTTTTTTCTTTGGATTTGGATTTGGATTCATTGGCATATTTATTCAAAAGAAAGGCCTCGTAATCGGGATGTTTTCCACGACGTGCGGGTATGGGAGAGATTTCCCCCGGGGAATACACAGACCTATTTTCATCCTGTAAATCCCCCGTCGGTAATGCTGAGTCTATCGTTGGTGGGGGTGTTGGATGCATAATCGGGCTCTCAAATGAATGAATTAAAGGAGAAACATAGGGCACTTGTTTTCTACCTATTTGTTGGAATCGAATGGTTTTTCCTCGGTTGTGATTTGTGGTATGCGCCACTCTTGCGGTTTGTTTTACGCGTGCCATTGGGTTAGGTTGTTTGTTACAAAATAAAATAAAATAAAATAAAAAAAAAACGAAAATGTTTTTCTATCTAAAATAATATATTATATTATATTGTATTGTTTGTGTGTATAAAATATTATTATTTTTTTTGGGGGTTTTCGTGAATTTTTGTTGTTGCTATCCCATCGATGATTGGCACATTCTTGAAAAAATATGTACCCACCTCTCTTTCCCAAAAAGATCAACGTCGACAAGCCACGGAAATTCAACGCAGTCGGAGAGCTTATTCCCACCGAAGGTTGCGTTTTCACAATCGACCTAAAATGAAGTCCTTTCGATCGAAACCCTCGCCCCATGTGGTCAAAGCCCAACGCTTGTATCATGTCGACAAAATTGGTGCCACACCCGCCTTGGCGAAAGCGTCGGGATGCAAACGTTCTGCTTTAGCTGCCATCATTCGCAAAGGTGCCGGAGCCTATTACTCGTCGGGTTCGCGTCCCAACCAAACGGCGCAAAGTTGGGGCAAGGCGCGTTTGGCGAGTGCGTTGACGGCGGGCAAAGCCGCCGTCGTGGATTATCACATTTTGAAACGCGGTTGTCATCCGAAAACGTCCAAAGCCTTGCGTCTTGCCAACCAAGCGAAATCGCGGAAATTTCGTCGTCCGTCCAGGCGTTTTGTCACTTTTTGAAATACAAGACAAGACAAAACAATACAATACAAAACAAGATCCTCTCCTTCTCCACCACCATTTTTTTTTGTTCAAACAGTTCAAACCCAAACCCAAAAACTTCGTGATCCTTCCTCTTCTTTTTTTTTAAAAAAAATGGAGAGGCAATCCAATCCAAATCTCATTTTTGGATCCTTTAAGTCCTTTTACACAAATCATAATTTAATTATTTTATAATCCACGATCCACAATTAAAAAATCAAAAGAAAAAAATGAGTGAAATGATGATTTCCAATATTCAATCACAGGAGACATTGCTTTGTGAGAAACCACAAAATATGCATGAAAACACAAAAGATGTTTTGGACAATACCATTCAGATTTCGCGCAAAGATTTCATTCGTTATATCATGCGATGCATGTTGGACTATCAAAAGGAAAATAATATTTTGGGTAGTTCTATCGTGAATGTCAAGTATTTGTTCGACAATATTCACGTGTTTGCGAATGTCAACAATGAGTTCTTTATGGTTGCCAAACCAGTCATTGTTTTCTATGACAAACCCCAAGATGATCCCACCTTGTTGTTCTACAAAACCATGAAAATTGGCGAAGGCGAAGGCGTTGGCGAGGAGGGTACGACAAGTACAAATGCGAGGAAAGAACAGTCGCTGCCAAAACAAACCGTCGCCCATGTCCACATGATTTTGACTGGACATATGTCAAGCCTTCGTAGCAAAGATGATGACGACACGGAAGTCTATTTGGATCCTTCCTATGAGATTGATAGTATGGAGCAAAAATGGTATTTCCATTCCATCAAAGAGTTGTTGCTTGCTTTGGATACCAATGTATCGGATGAATTTCGTCAACAATTGGTAACGTCGTTGATTCCTCAACTCAAAGTATTTCAGGAAATGGCGAATTCTATTAATACGGGTAATTTAACCTTTGATGAAGATAACACGTATTATCATGCCCAAGCCGATTATGTGCAGACGAAATTGGCGGAATGGTTGTTGCCGACGTCATCACCATCACCATCTTTGTCGCCTTTGTCCTAATGCAAACAAAAAAAAAATACACATATAAAGATTGTATTCTACTTTTTGGGTAATCTTCCTTTCATTATTTATTATCTTTTTTTTTTATTTTATTTTTCATTTTTCATTCCTTACTTTATTTTGCTTTTTGTTTTTTTTTTAAATAAAACAAATCAAATAAAAAATAAAAAAATCATGCAAGCATTCGCACCCGAACAAACACAACCAACACAAGTGCACGAAGAATTTCAATATTTGAATTTGATTCGTGATATTTTGGCGCGAGGGACTCGCGAAGAGGGTCGCAATGGATTGACATACACTTTGTTTGGAAACATGATGCGGTTTTCGTTGCGCGATGGTACTTTACCTCTATTGACGACGAAACGTGTAGCATGGCGCACCTGTTTGAAAGAATTGTTGTGGTTTGTCCGCGGAGAGACGGATGCGCGCATTTTACAGCAACAAAATGTCCATATTTGGGATGGCAATTCGACGCGTGCGTTTTTGGATGGTCGTGGCCTTACCGAATACCCCGAAGGAATTCTGGGTCCCGTGTATGGATTTCAATGGCGTCATTTTGGCGGAGAGTATGTGATACCTTCGTCACCATCACCACAACAACTCGCCGATCCCAGTGAGAATGACATTCATGTGGACGCCCCGGAAAACACGCCGGCGACTACTACTAGGCAAGGCATCGACCAATTAAAACAAGTCATTCATCAATTACGACACGAAAGAAACAGTCGACGTATTTTGATGACGGCATGGAATCCCGTGGATTTGGACAAGATGGCCTTGCCGCCGTGTCATGTCTTGGCACAATTCCATGTGCGCGAGGGCAAGTATTTATCGTGCGCCTTGTATCAACGGAGTTGTGACGTGGGCTTGGGTGTGCCTTTCAACATAGCATCGTATTCCATGTTGACGCATTATTTAGCCATGCATTGTGGTTTGGAAGCCGAGGAATTTGTGTATTTTATGGGGAATACACACATCTATGAACAACATGTTCCAGCACTCTTGGAACAATGTCAAAGGGTACCCGAAGCTCGCTTCCCCAAAATTGTCATTCATCCCTCCGTCCAAACAAAAGACGTCGACGCTTGGTCCGTGGAAGATTTGGAATTCAAAGATGCATATTGCCATTTAGGGGATTTGATACATCATATGCGTATGGAAGCCTAACCTTGCTTATTTCACCTGCGTTATAGTCATTTGTTTTTTGAATTTCAAAAACAAATTTTTTCACCTGCGTTATAGTCATTTGTTTTTGAAAACAAATTTAGAGAAATACCATTGTTCTTTTTTTCAACAAACCAATCATTCCTTTTAAAAAAAAAATTTTTTTTCATCAACTTTCTTTTTCTTTTCGTTTCCTTTTTAACAAAAAAATGAGTAACAATGCTTTAGCCGCTGCACGTCGTCGTCGTGCCCAAGAATCCAATCCCCCACCTGCTGCCATTAATACACGATCGATGACCCAACCGAACAACAATAACAACAATGGTGCAAATATACCCCCTCCTCCTTCGGCTGGAGGACCCATGACATTGCCCCAAGTCATTGCCACGGTCGATCGTCGTTTGATTGTATTAGAAACATTTATGAAGGAACAAAAAGAGAAACCGTCTATAAACAATGGTGGTGGTTTGCCCCCTTTCGATCCCATCGCCTTTTCCAAGGTTCCTCCTTCCGTGGAACCATCCATCGATGTTCCCTCCAATTTAAAAGAAATCCTCGAAGAATACAGTGGTCGTTTTGATTTGATTGCGGATGAATTAGCGAGTTTAAAGAACATGTTATTAAGTTTGCAAAGTTTTACCATGGATGTCAATAAAGAATTGTATTTAAAAGTGAAAGATGCTGCGACCGGGGTGTCCACGGAAACATCCAATGACAACGAATCTGGCGCCGAAGTGGAGGCAACCGAATTCTAATTACAAATAAAAATACAAAAATAAAAATACACCAAGAACAAACACCAACACAAACAAAATTCAAACACATTCTTCTTCATCGATTTCGACAATGAGATGTTCCAACAAAGATCTTTCATTGTCGGGAATACGTATTTTTGGCAAAAAGTCACGAATCATATCCAATTCATTTCCGCGTGCCATTCCAAAGACATGGATGCACATGTCTTCATACGATTTGATTTGATTCAGCAACCAAACACAACACGCCGTGTCGTCGGAGGATCCCCATTTCTGCATACGTTGCAAAATCAATTTCGTTTGGACAAATGCACCCTGGCGTTCAAGTTGTATAGCGCGTTCCATATCTCGTTGTAATGTGATTTCTTCATATTCGCGACGGCTCAATTCCATGATGGATTGGAAGGTTGCTTCGTCCTCGTTTTCATGTTGATTTTGATTGGTTTGATGTTGTTGTTGTTGTTGAGGGTTGAAATAATTGTCTTCTTGTTCTTCTTCCCCATCCGAATGGGAAATATCGATTACATGTGCCATGGAACTCACGGGAACACGGTGTCCTCTTCTTCTCGCATTGGGGGACGGATGATGACTGCTCCTACGGTAGGTGGTTGGATTTCGTGACAGAGAAGGGGCGGGAGCATACAATGTATCATAAAAAGACCGATCGGGTTGTCGAAGATTTTCTTCTTCATTCATTTTTTATTAATCTTTTTTTTTTTTAATTGATTTATTGAATTGAATTAATTTGTGATTGCCATGTCCTTTTTTCGACTACAGAGTCAAACCCAAACTCAATCCCAATCCAAAAAAACAGATGAGAAATCCTCCTCCTATTCCAATGTGAAATTTCGCCAAGCCGTCACCGTTTGTGAAAATATTCCTCTCTCCCATTTGTTACAATGTACCATTTATCAAGAAGAACTCCATCATATTGTGGTCAAATATGGCGTTTTGAAAACGTTTGCCCATCCGGAGATCTTTCCCCACATTGCTCATTACATGGTCGACGTCTGTATGCAATGTCGTCAACGTTTCGATGGCTTTTCCTTACACGTGGATATTGAAGGATTGAGTGTCACTGGCGTCGAGAGATACAAAGATTTGATTTCCAATTTGTTGGCGTTGTGTGCGGCGCTCAATACGGATTTTAGTGACTGTATCGATGTTATTCATGTATACAATACGCCGCCCTCCATCGATATGATTCGAAGTCTATTGATGCCATTTTTGGAACCGGTACTTCGAGAGAAATTGCATTTTGTTTGAATAACAGAGTGAGAGAGAGAGAGAAATCGGCAACATACATAACATTTGTTTTTTGGGGGCTGTTTGTTTCTGTTTTTTGTTTATATATGTATGCAATATGATGTGTTTGTTTGTGTTTTTTTTTTCAAAGGAACAAAAAAAAAAGAATCCAGACTCGAATCATTATTTTATTATTATTACAACTTTTTTGCTTTTGCTTATTGCTTATTGCTTTTCTTTTTTTTTTCTTCAAAACAAAAGAAAACAAAAACACCAGTCAGAAACACCAATCACCAAACAAAACAAAACAAAACAAAACAAAACAAAACAAAAATGGAATTAATCATCGAAGACACCCATAAATGCGACATCTTTGTTGGATTGTTTCAACATATTAAATTCATGACTGAACATATCAACATTGTCTTTCAAAAAGAACAATTCTATGTGCAATGCATGGACAACAGCCACGTGGCCATCATGGAACTGACCTTGCCCAAGACGTGGTTTGACACCTATGACAACCAATCCTTGGATTCCATCATGGTGGGCGTCAACGTGGGCATTTTCTATCGTATTTTGTCGGCCCGAGAAAAATCCCAGAAAATTCATTTGGTGTATTCCTTGGACAAAAATGATTCACTCGCGTTTCATTTAACGAGCGAAAACAGCAAGACGGTCTTCGACAAACATTTCGAGATGCCCTTGATTGACATTGACGCGGAGTTTATGAGCATTCCCAACATGGAATACCAAGCTGAAATGACCTTGGCTGCCACCCAATTCCACGGCATCGTTCATCAATTGAAAATGTTCGGGGACACCATGGATATTTCATGTTCGGAAAATAGCATCGTGTTGGCGTCACAAAGCAACAACCAAGGCAAAATGTCGGTGGAAATCAAAATCGAGGATTTAACCGAATTTTCCATTGAAGAGGACAAGACCTTGGAATTGTCGTTCAGTCTTGGATATTTGCACAACATTTTACAATACCACAAATTGGTGAGTGACGTCTCCCTCGGATTTAGCGATTCGACCCCCATGTGTTTGCGTTATCATTTAGGAGGGGTGTCTGTGGCCATGGCCACCGATGAGGCCGACAACAACTCACCCGAAGACCCAGCCCAAGCGGAAGTCGAAGCCGAATGTGTACCTTCTTTGAAATTTTATTTAGCTCCCAAATTGAATGATGATTAAATCGAATCCAATCGAATCGAATCGAATCGAAATTTCCCCTTATTTTGTGCAAAAAAAAATAATCAAATAACATTATAATTCATTCATTTCTTTTTCCATTCCTTTTTTTTGCTTCTCTTTTTTTTTATAAAACAAAATTAAATAAAACCACAACCCAACCACAACTACACTAACAAAAATGACCAAACGTCCCGAAAGACAATCCGATGGCACCTATCACATCAATGGCAAACGATACAAGGAATTATTTGGTTCTAGACAACAAGTCTGGAATGGTACTGCGTACAAAACCGAAGGTCTCCTCGTCAAAAGCGATTTGATGATGAACAAATGGGGTCGTATCGTCAGCAAGAAGAAGCATGTCACCGCCAAAAGAGAGAAACGTCTCCAGAAATACGGCTATTTCGCCAAAAAGGGCAAATTCGGCTATGTAAAGAAGACGCCCCGTGGCACCAGAAATGCCCGCGGTACTCGTAAGAACCGCAATGATTAATCTTTATTCACCTGATCGAAAATCGATCAGGTACATTTGACAACCTGTGGTTTTATATAAAAAATTTACAAACAAAAAAGTATATTTTTTATATAAAAAAAAAATGACACGCATTACCAAGGCATATTTATATATGAAAATGTATGTATGCATACATACATGAGATTACGATGGCGGGGGAAATGCGGTTACCACGCCATTGCAAGTGATCATGTGATGTAAATGATAATTGTTGATTTCTTTGCCGAATGCCGCCATGAGTGAGCGCAAAGTTTTCTCCAATGTATGATGCTGTTTGAACATGTCCGATTCCGGATTGTTTTCAAATGCACGAAACTTCTTATTCAACTCCAGAAATGGTTGGGACACACACTCAAATAACACCAGCGCTTCCTTCATCATATACTCAGGTTCTTTCTCTTTTAAAAACAAAAGGGTTTCGATTTTATTGGTTTGACAGAGATCCTTCATTAAGTAAGTGTCTTGTTTCAATGCACTGATGCACGTTTCGGGATACAAGTCAAACAGAAATTTGACGAGTGGCGCATTATGTCGACAGACCATGTTGAATCCGAGAAATACTGCCAAGGCTTTGTATTCTTCGGAAAGAGACGATAGCAATTCCATCATTTGTTCGGTACTTGTTGCCGGGTTTTGACAAATAGAATACAACGTCTCGGAACAAATTCCCTCGCGAATTTCGCGGTTGGATTCGTCGGCGGTTTTGGCAACGGTGCCATTCTCGGGAAAAATGATTTTGATCTCGTGATCCCGTTGCATCCACGAATTTGTGTTTGTATCCAAAACGTGTTCGGTAAACTTGTATCCACTCAACCAATTGGGGGACTGTTCGCGAACTTCGCGAATTTTTGCATTCATTGCCTCTTTGGTTTCAAATATTCCCAAATTGACCAAACCTCCCCCTTTCTCAATGCCTGACACAACGTACATGTTTTTTGTTTTTTTTTTGAGATATTCTTCTTGTTCTTCTTGTTGTTTTTTTGTTATTACAAGACAAGAAACGCCTTTATATTCTTTTTTGTTTTCTATGAAGCAAGTCCAAGTGGTAAAATATAAAAGAAGAATAAAGTAAACGCGGTATAAATACTCTCTTTTTGGGAACTTTTTTTTTTATTTTTTTTAACGGTTTTTTTTTTATTTTTTTTTTTAATTGTTTTTGTTTTCTTACAAAGTTAGCAAGTAACAATGGTTGCCACTGTCGTCGTAGATCCTGCTCAACCGTATTATTTACAGCACTTCAGTTTGACGTATTCCAACCCCGGATTAATTTTCGACCAGGGTTTATACGATTTAGTCATCGCGGGCAATGTCGTGTCGTCGGCGCCCTACAATAACACCGTGCCCCCCAGTGTGGTGACGGCGACGAATTCCATCTCGGCGTCGGTGGTTCTCTCGACCGCCGTCTACAAAACCGACCCCACCAAAATGTTCACCTTGGAAGGCAACGGCGCGGCCAATAGTGTCTCCATTTTCCAGTACACGTCGTCGGGTGTCATTTCGTATTTGCCCAACGTGCTACTGACGGGCGCCTTTGGGTTGACGAACCCCATTGCCGTATCCATTGACGCCTCTGACAATTTGTATGTGGTCGATTATGGTGCCACCACGGGCAAAATCGCCAAATTCACCCCCGATTTGACGAAATCGATCATCATGGATCAAGTCCAAGTTGGCAACCGTCCCGCCAATCGCCATTTGATGGCGTCGGACATTTTAGGCAATACCCTGTATTCCGTCGACACGAATGGTGCGCTCTATTCGACGGATTTGACCAACACCAATGTCGCCACCAATACAACCTACATTGGCGCCTTCGCAGGACCCATCACGTCGACCACCGAATGGAATTTGACCGTGGACGAAGACTTTGCCTTTGTCAATGTGTACGGATCGAATACAATATATGCCTATCGATTTTCGAATGGTGTGACGACCACGTTTGCCACCGCCGCGTCGGCGGTCAGTGGATTGTGCGTCATGGGTAACAATTTCGTGTATGTGACCACCAACGCGGGTCTCTACCGTTACTCCGTGAATGACGCCACGGGGACGGGCACCCTCGTGGGACAAGTCTATGCGAGTGCGGGGGCGTCCGGGGGGGGAGGCTACAACAATGTCTACTACATTTACAATGGCACGCAATACATTCAACTCACCTTGAACAACAACATCACCCTCTCGTGGGCGGATGTCTACAATCCCTATGACATGATTTTCGTCACGAATTTGGTGCATCGCAGCAGTGGCGTGGTCTATGACACATTTACTGTCCATGTGGTGTGTTTCTTGGAGGGCACGCGCATTCTGTGTTACAACAACATCAAACACGCCGAGGAATTCCGAGAGGTGGAGACGTTGCGCGCCGGCGAAACCCTCGTGAAAACCAAAACACAGGGCTATTTGCCCGTCTACAAAATCGGCAAAAAGAGCATCTTCAATCCCTCGCATGCACTGCGCAACAAGGATCGTTTGTATAAATTGACGCCGGCCCACTATCCGGAATTGGAACGCGATTTGATTGTGACGGGATGCCACTGCGTGTTGGTGGACGACCTCTCTGATGAAATTCGTGGCCTTCTCATTGAATTGGAGGGAGACATCTTTGTGACGGAGAACATGTACCGCTTGCCGGTCTACCTCGATCACCGTGCGGAACCATTCACCGAAGAAGGCATCATGGATGTGTATCATTTTGCTTTGCAATCCGATGATGAGAGAATCAATCATGCGGTCTATGCCGAGGGCGAACTTCTGGTAGAAACCACCTCCAAACGATTCATGGACAAATTGGGCAACATGACATTGCTTCGTCACTAAAACCGCATCGCACGTCTTTTTTTGTGTGTTTTTGTGTGTGTATGTGTATGTGTGTTTTTCTTTCACACTTCACTCCTCTCCTCTTTTCACATATAGAGATTGATAGAGATTGAATTCAAAGAAAACATAAGAACAAATAAATTCAATCTCTCTTTTTTGTCATTTCAAAGACCCAAAATGAATCGTTGAATCGAAAGTCGCCATAAGGCTGACTTGTCGCTTTGCTCCAAGTCTTGTCGACGTTCAAGGGATCATTTTATGAGACATTATAGAGATTGAATTCAAAGAAAAACATAAGAACAAATTATCCAATCTCTATAATTTGTCATTTCAAAGACCCAAAAACAATCGCTAAATGGAAAGTCGTCGACCTTTGAGGGATCATTTTATGGGACATTATAGAGATTGAATTCAAAGAAAAACATAAGAACAAATTATCCAATCTCT
>VFQS010000389.1_pt1 | contig 51363 bp, 50 predicted proteins | sample 3512361 | NCBI WGS metagenome assembly VFQS01 (sample SAMN10412375, study PRJNA504923) | tailings metagenome | isolation source: Relicate 1 Philex TSF3 active mining | place: Philippines | reverse complement strand
TTGAAGGACACTCACTCGAGCAGGTAATTGCCCAGCTCGATAAGTTGATCAGCGTTATCTCGATCAAAGAAGTTATGGCCGATAAGACGCATGCAGTAAACGACACCCAACCTGACTACCAAAACTAAGTTCAACTACACAAAGGAGAAGTACCGTGGCAGCAACGATGTATCACGAAGAGGATGCAGATCTATCAATCATCCAGGGTCGCAAGGTTGCGATTATCGGTTACGGCTCACAGGGCCACGCACATGCGTTGAGCTTGCGTGATTCTGGCGTTGATGTTCGCGTTGGTCTCAAGGAGGGTTCACCATCACGTGCAAAGGCTGAGGCTGAAGGGCTTCGCGTTGTCTCTGTTGCTGAAGCTGTTAAAGAAGCGACAGTTATCATGATCTTGGCTCCTGACCACGTTCAGCGCCACATCTACACAGAATCAATTTTGCCAAACCTTAAGAAGGGCGACGCTCTCTTCTTCGGCCACGGATTCAATATTCGTTTCGGTTACATCAAGCCAACTGCAGATGTTGATGTCTGCATGGTTGCTCCAAAGGGTCCAGGTCACTTGGTCCGCCGCGAGTACTCAGCAGGTCGTGGAGTTCCAGTAATCGTGGCCGTTGAGCAAGATTCAACTGGTAACGCATGGCCACTTACCTTGTCTTATGCAAAGGCGATCGGTGGACTTCGCGCAGGTGGAATCCTCACAACATTTACTGAAGAGACAGAGACAGATCTCTTCGGAGAGCAAGCAGTTCTCTGCGGTGGAGCATCACAGCTCGTTATGTACGGCTTTGAAACTCTCGTGGAAGCTGGATACCAGCCAGAGGTTGCATATTTTGAGTGCTTGCACGAACTTAAGTTGATTGTTGATTTGATGTACGAAGGCGGAATTGCAAAGCAGCGTTGGTCAGTCTCTGACACAGCTGAATTCGGCGATTACGTATCAGGCCCACGCGTAATTGATCCACGCGTTAAAGAGAATATGAAGGCAGTACTTGCTGACGTTCAGTCAGGTGCCTTCGCAAAGCGCTTTATCGATGACCAAGAAGCAGGAGCTCCTGAATTTAAGGCGCTTCGCGCAAAGGGCGAGACCCATATCATCGAAGGCGTCGGACGCGAACTTCGTAAGATGTTTAGCTGGATGAAGAACTCCAACAAGGATGACTACAAAGAAGGAAGTGCTGCGCGTGGCTAAACCTGTCGTTCTGATTGCTGAAGAACTCAGCGCTGCAACGCTTGATGCTCTAGGTCCTGACTTTGAAGTTCGTAATTGCGATGGTGCAAACCGCGCAGAACTTCTAGCAGCCCTAGGCGCTGGCGTAGATGCAGTGTTGATTCGCTCTGCGACCAAGATGGATGCTGAAGCAATTGCTGCAGCAAAAGGTTTAAAGGTTATTGCACGTGCCGGTGTTGGCCTAGATAACGTTGATATTCCTGCAGCAACGGCTGCAGGCGTCATGGTTGTTAATGCGCCAACATCAAATATTGTCTCTGCGGCCGAACTTGCAATCTCACTATTGCTCGCCTCTGCTCGCTTTATCTCACCAGCACACGCAGCTCTCAAAGCAGGAAAGTGGGCTCGCTCTAAGTACACAGGTGCTGAACTCTTTGAAAAGACACTCGGCGTAGTTGGATTTGGTCGCATCGGGCAACTCGTTGCTCATCGCATGCAGGCGTTCGGTATGAACGTCATTGCCTACGATCCATATTTGCAACCAGCAAAGGCTGCCCAACTTGGCGTCGAACTCGTTGAACTCGATGATCTCTTAAAGCGTTCTGACTTCATCACCATTCACTTGCCAAAGACAAAAGAGACAGCAAACCTCATCGGCGTCGAAGCGCTGAAGAAGGTCAAGAAGGAAGTTCGCATCATCAACGCCGCCCGTGGAGGAGTACTTGATGAAGCAGCCTTGTATGACGCAATCACTGAAGGTCGCGTTGCCGGTGCTGGGCTTGATGTGTATGTCACAGAACCTTGCACTGATTCACCTTTATTCCAGCTTGATCAAGTTGTAGCAACACCGCACTTGGGTGCATCAACTGATGAAGCGCAAGAGCGAGCAGGTATTGCAGTCGCTGTCTCAGTGCGTAAAGCACTTGCTGGCGAATTGGTACCAGATGCAGTCAACGTTAAGGGAGGAGCAATCCACGACGAGATCCGTCCATCGCTTCCACTTGTTGAGAAGATGGCACAGATTGCAACTGCAATTGCAGGCGAGACTCCAGTTTCAATGGATATCACCGTCAAGGGCGATATCTCAGGACACGATTCTTCTGTTCTGGCTATCAGCGCGCTCAAGGGCGCACTTGTTGCATCAGGCTGTGAAGACGTTACCTACGTCAATGCTCCAGGACTTGCTGCAGAACGTGGCGTTACTTCATCAGTAACTACAACTCCCGAAAGCCACGAGTACCGCAGCATGATTTCACTTCACGCAGCCCTTTCAAATGGAAAGTCAATAAAGGTTGACGGAACACTTATGGGCATTCGCAAAGTTGAAAAGATCATCGCCGTCGATGGCTTTGATCTTGACCTTCCTCCAACGGAAAACCTTCTCTTCTTGCGCTATGCAGACAAGCCAGGCGTAGTAGGAGCAGTCGGTAACGCTCTTGGCGCTGCCAAGATCAATATCGCTGGTATGCAGGTTGCTCGTGAATCTGCTGGTGGCAGCGCTTTGATGGCGTTAACTGTTGATTCTCCTGTCTCTGACGCAGTTGCTGAAACTGTAAAGAAAGAGACTGGTGCAGAGCTCGTTCGTTCAGTTACTTTGGTGAACTAATGGCGCGCACAATTAATCTTGCAGTCATTCCAGGCGATGGAATCGGCACCGAAGTTGTTGGCGAAGGCCTTAAGGTGCTTGATGTTGTTGCCGCTAAGTACGGTGTGACATTTAATAAGACAAACTACGACTTAGGTGCTGGTTATTGGCACCGTACTGGCGAAGTTCTACCTGACGCAGTTCTTGCCGAGTTAGCCAAGGCCGATGTGATCTTGCTTGGCGCGGTAGGGGATCCAACAGTTCCAAGCGGTGTGCTTGAGCGCGGTCTACTTCTTAAGCTGCGCTTTGCCTTTGACCACTACATCAACTTGCGCCCTGCAAAGTTGATGCCAGGAGTTACCGGCCCACTTGCCACAAAAGCGCCAATCGATTTCATCGTTGTCCGCGAAGGAACTGAAGGCCCATACGTTGGCGCCGGTGGTGTGCTTGCTGAAGGCACAGATGCAGAGATTGCCACTGAGGAATCACTTAACACCCGTCGTGGCGCTGAGCGCGTTATCCGCGATGCCTTTGCTCGCGCTGCAGCACGCAATCGTAAGAAACTCACCTTGGTACACAAGAACAACGTACTTACTCGCGCGGGCAGCTTATGGACTCGCACCTTTAATGAAGTTGCTAAGGAGTTTCCAAACGTCACTACCGACTACTTGCACGTTGATGCCGCATCGATGTTCTTCGTTACCAATCCAGAGCGCTTTGATGTTGTCGTGACCGATAACCTCTTCGGAGATATCTTGACCGATATCGCTGCAGCTATCTGCGGCGGAATCGGCCTTGCCGCTTCAGGAAATATCAACCCAACCGGCAAATTCCCATCTATGTTTGAGCCGGTGCATGGCTCTGCGCCAGATATCGCTGGCAAGAACATCGCAGATCCAACTGCGACAGTGATGTCGGTTGCGATGATGCTTCATCACCTTGGTTTAACTGATGCTGCAAAAGATGTTGAAAATGCGGTGGCAGCTGATTTAGTATCTCGAGGCGATAGCAAGCGTGGCACCACCGAAATCGGTTCAGCGTTAGCAGCATTGGTGAAGTAAATGAAGATCAATCTCAATCCACACGCAGTTCCATCGGCAGAGCGCGAAGAAAAGGTCGCTAACTGTGGTTTTGGAAAGTATTACACCGACCATATGGTCGTCTGCGAGTGGACTGAAGCCGGTGGTTGGCAAGAACCAGAGTTAAAGCCATATGGCCCATTGACTCTAGATCCTGCAACTGCAGTCTTTCATTACGGCCAGGAAATCTTTGAAGGAATGAAGGCATATCGCCAACCTGATGGCGGTATTGCACTCTTTCGCCCAGAAGCAAATGCACGTCGCTTTGCAAAATCTGCTCAACGCCTAGCTCTTCCTGAAATGCCCGAAGAGCTCTTCTTAGAAACTGTTCGCACTCTCGTTAAGCACGATGCAGGTTGGACTCCAGGCAAAGTTGGCGAATCTTTATACATTCGACCATTCATGATTGCCACAGAAGTTGGATTGGGTGTTCGTCCAACAAATAAAGCGACCTATATTCTAATTGCAACGCCAGCAGGTGCTTACTTTGATCCATCAAAGGCTGTCTCTGTTTGGATCTCAACTGAATATGTTCGCGCTGCCCAAGGCGGAACAGGCGAGGCAAAGTGCGGCGGAAACTACGCAGCATCCCTCGTTGCACAAAAGGCTGCTGCAAAGGAAGGCTGCGATCAAGTTGTCTGGATTGATGCCAAAGAGCGTAAATGGATTGAGGAGATGGGCGGCATGAACCTTTACTTCGTTAAAGGTAAAGGCGCTGATGCAACTGTTATTACTCCAAAGCTAACCGGAACTCTGCTTCCTGGAATCACACGCGATTCAATTTTGTCTGTGGCTAAAGATCTTGGTTACAAGACAGATGAAGTCATGCTCTCTATCGATGATTGGCGCGATGGCGTTACATCGGGCGACATCACTGAAATCTTCGCCTGCGGAACTGCAGCCGTAGTCTCTCCTGTAGGACAAGCAAAATCTGCGATGGGCACTTGGGTAACAGGTGATGGGCAACCAGGACCAATCACCATGCAGATCCGTAACCACCTCCTTGGAATTCAACACGGCACCATCGGCGATAAGCATGGTTGGGTGAAGCAGGTTTCACTGTGACCCTGGACAAGGAAGCACTTCATATCTATGACACCACTCTTCGTGATGGTGCACAGCAAGAAGGGCTCAATCTCTCTGTCCATGACAAGTTAACGATTGCGCGCCACCTTGATGATTTAGGTGTTGGCTTTATTGAAGGTGGATGGCCCGGAGCTAATCCAAAGGACACTGAATTCTTTGCACTGGCTAAGAAAGAGCTCAAACTCAAGAACGCTACTTTTGTTGCCTTCGGTGCAACACGTCGCCCTAATGTAAAGGCAGCCGATGATGTATTACTCGGTGCGCTCCGCGATTCAGGCGCTCCTGCAGTAACTCTCGTTGCCAAGTCTTATGACCGCCACGTTGACTTAGCTCTTAAGACATCCCTTGATGAGAACCTTGAAATGATTCGAGATTCGATTTCACATTTGCGCCAAGAAGGTCAGCGAGTCTTTCTCGATGCAGAACACTTCTTCGACGGTTATCGCGCCAATCGCGCCTATGCTCTTGAAGTCATTCGCGTTGCCATGGAGGCAGGTGCTGACGTTGCAGCGCTCTGCGATACCAATGGCGGAATGCTGCCTGATGAAATCGCTGATGTTGTTCACGATGTATTGGGCGCAACATCTGCTCGCCTTGGAATTCACTGCCATAACGACACAGGTTGCGCAGTTGCTAACTCAATGGCTGCAGTCGCTGCAGGTGCAACCCACGTTCAAGGAACTCTTAATGGATACGGCGAGCGAACCGGAAATGCAGACCTCGTCACCATCATCGCTAACTTAGAGCTCAAGAAGAAGAAGGAAGTTCTTCCCAAGAACGCGTTACGCGAAGCCTTCCGTATTTCTCATGCTGTTGCTGAAGTGACCAATATTTCTCCTTCTCCTCGCCAGCCATATACAGGCGTATCAGCCTTTGCTCATAAAGCTGGGTTACATGCATCTGCAATCAAGGTTGATCCATCTTTGTACCAACATGAAGATCCATCTTCTGTCGGAAACGATATGCGCATGCTTGTTTCGGATATGGCAGGACGAGCATCTATCGAACTTAAATCTATGGAACTTGGCGTAGATCTTGGGGGAGACCGCGAACTCATTGGTCGCGTTGTAGAACGCGTGAAAGAGATGGAATCTCGCGGATTTACCTTCGAAGCAGCCGATGCCTCATTCGAACTTCTTCTGCGTGAAGAAGCCACAGGAAAGCGTCCATCATTTTTCACCATCGATCACTGGTTAACCACAACTGAACGAGGCGCTAAAAACTCAATCATTACTAAAGCTGAAGTAACAGTGACTGCTCAGGGTAAAGAGATCACATGCTCTGGTGAAGGAAATGGTCCAGTCAACGCATTCGATAACGCGCTACGCGATGGGCTTAATCAGCTTTATCCAGAGCTCGCCTCCCTTGAACTCACCGATTACAAAGTTCGTATCCTTGAAGGACGCCTCGGCACCGGTGCAGTTACTCGCGTCCTTGTTGAAACTTCCGATGGCAAGGGTGAATGGAACACAGTGGGCGTTCACGAGAACGTAATCGCAGCGTCTGCAATGGCCTTGGAAGATGCCCTTACCTTTGGACTATTACGTCAGGGAAGAAAACCAGAGTAAATACTCGCATGAGCGATTTCGAGAATGCGCATAAGAATTACATCCGCCATCTCGAAAAAGAGCGCAACTTATCTGTACATACAGTCCGTGCCTATGTTGGCGATCTCGATAGTTTCTTTCAGCATTTAGCGCTACAGAAAGTTTCATCAGTAGGTGAGATCACCTTGGCTCATATCCGCTCATGGCTAGCTACCCAGCAAGTAAAGGGCGGAGCGCGAACTACGCTTTCACGTCGCGCCACATCCATCCGCCTCTTTACTAAATGGGCGACGAAGAACGGTTATCTGGCGAAGGACGTAGGTGCAACGCTGGCAACGCCGAAAGCACATCGCACGCTTCCTGATGTGCTCTCAGTCTCTGATGCAACAACAGCGATGGATTCGCTTGCCACACGGGTAGCAGAAGAAGATAGTTCGATATCGATTCGCGACTGCGCAATAGTCGAACTGCTCTATGCCACGGGAGCTCGTGTATCTGAACTATGCGGTTTAGATCTTGATGATATTGATTATTCGCGCAACACGATTCGAGTACTAGGTAAGGGAAACAAAGAGCGCACGATTCCGCTGGGAGCACCTTCAATGAAGGCGCTCAATAACTGGATTAAGAACGCTCGCACCGAGTTACTCAACGATAAATCTGGACGTGCAGTATTTCTTGGCGCGCGTGGAAAACGTATTGATCAACGAACAGTGCGGACGATTGTCTATGAAGCTCTCTCAGCTCTTGAGGGCGCAGAGCGAATGGGGCCGCATGCGCTGCGCCATTCTGCGGCTACCCATCTTCTCGAAGGGGGAGCCGATCTGCGCACAGTTCAGGAAATCTTGGGACATGCATCCTTAGCTACCACCCAGATATACACCCATGTATCCACTGAAAGACTTCAAAAAGCATTTAAGCAGGCTCATCCCAGGGCCTAGACCCTGGATTTTGCACCCCTTGGCGGCAGGTAAGATTTGCCCTGCATCAATCGCGAGATTGATGACATCTCAGCATCTATGTATGAACTGATTTTTCAGGGAATACAAGCCACTTCGGTCCGCATAGAAATTAGCGGTCGGCGTTGTAGGTGCGACGGTCTTAGTAAATTGCTAAGACATTAACCGAGCAGGTTTATTGCGCTGTGCGCAAAAACCTAAGAAGGAGCGTGCCGTCATGGCAGTTGTAACAATGCGCGAACTCCTCGACAGCGGAGTCCACTTCGGACACCAGACTCGTCGTTGGAATCCAAAGATGAAGCGTTTTATTTTCACAGAACGCAATGGCATCTACATCATCGACATCCAGCAATCACTTGCACTTATCGACTCTGCATACGCATTCGTTAAGGAAACTGTTGCTAAGGGTGGCCACGTCCTATTCGTAGGAACAAAGAAGCAGGCTCACAAGCCAATCATCGACCAAGCGGCTCGCGTTGGAATGCCAACAGTTACAGAGCGCTGGTTGGGTGGAATGCTTACTAACTTTCCAACTGTCTACAAGCGTATTCAGCGCCTCAAGGAGCTTGAAGCACTTGAGACAGCTAACGATCTATTGCTTACAAAGAAGGAACTTCTTGTTCTTCGCCGTGAGCGCGAAAAGCTTTTCAAGAACCTCGACGGTATCCGCAACATGACCAAGCTGCCTTCAGCAATCTGGGTAGTGGATACCAAGAAGGAGCACCTCGCAGTTCAGGAAGCTAAGAAGCTTGGCATTCCTGTTATCGCAATCCTCGATACCAACTGCGATCCAGATGAAGTTGATTACAAGATTCCAGGTAACGACGATGCGATTCGCTCAATCGAGCTTCTTACACGTGTTATCACCGATGCAATCGCCGAGGGCCTCAAGGCTCGCTCAGCTGCTGTGCCTACTCCAGCTACAGCTGCATCCGAAGAGCTCGCAAAAGAGATTCTCGAATCTGCATCAACAGCAGCACCAGCAACCGACGCACCAGTGGAGGCATAAGTAAATTGGCTAACTATTCAGCAGAAGATGTAAAGCGCCTACGCGAAGCAACTGCAGCGGGAATGCTCGATTGCAAGAAGGCCCTTGATGAAGCAGATGGTGATTACGACAAGGCTGTTGAAATCATTCGCGTTAAGGGACTCAAGGGCGTTACAAAGCGCGAAGGTCGCTTAACTTCAAACGGTTTGGTCGTAGCAAAGGTTTCAGGTGACCTCGGTGTCATGCTCGAACTCAACTGCGAGACAGACTTCGTTGCAAAGGGTGAGCGCTTTATTGCACTCGGCGATGAACTCATCGACCACCTACTATCTTCAAAGTCAGCGGATGTTGCTGCATTCCTATCTTCAACAATGGCTAACGGCAAGACCGTTCAAGCTGTTATCGATGAAGGTAACGCAACGCTCGGCGAGAAGATTGAAATTCGTAACGTTGCAGTAATCGAAGGGCCAGTTGGTCTCTACCTTCACAAGACAAGCCCAGATTTGCCACCACAGGTTGGCGTCTTGGTTGCACTTGCTAAGGAAGCAGCTGAAGTTGGTAAGGATGTTGCACAGCACATCGCAGCTTTCGCACCACGCTTTGTTAACCGCGAAGATGTTCCAGCAGAGCTCATCGAGACCGAACGTCGTTTGGCCGAAGAGACAGCTCGCGCCGAAGGTAAGCCTGAAGCATCGCTTTCAAAGATTATCGAAGGCCGTGTCACTGGGTTTGTGAAGGAAGTGTCACTGATCGAACAGGCTTTCGCTAAGGATGCCAAGAAGACCGTGAAGCAGATCCTCGATGAAGCAGGAACCGCCGTCAAGGCATTCCACCGTTTCCGCGTAGGTCAGTAAACTAACGAACAGTCGAGCGAAGGGAGCACTCATGCCAAGTTCTAGAGGGAATTACGGCAGAGTGCTCCTTAAGCTTTCTGGTGAAGTTTTTGGTGGCAAGAAGGGCATCGGTGTTGATCCTGATGTCTTACAAGATGTAGCAAAGCAGATCGCAGATGTTGTGCGCAGCGGTGTACAGATTGCAATCGTGGTTGGTGGCGGAAACTTCTTCCGCGGCGCCGAACTCTCTGAACGCGGCATGGAACGCTCTCGCGCTGACTACATGGGAATGCTCGGCACAGTTATGAACTGCCTTGCGCTACAAGATTTTCTAGAGAAAGAGGGCGTTGATACTCGCGTCCAAACGGCAATCACCATGGGCCAAGTTGCCGAACCATATGTTCCACGTCGCGCCATCCGCCACCTCGAAAAGGGTCGCGTAGTGATCTTCGGTGCAGGCGCCGGAATGCCATTCTTTACAACAGATACGGTCGCCGCTCAACGCGCCCTCGAAATCGGCGCCGGCGCGCTATTGCTTGCCAAGTCCGGGGTTGATGGCGTTTACAACGCAGATCCTCGCAAGGATCCGAGCGCCACAAAGTTTGATGCAATCTCTTACGATGAAGTTCTCCAGAAGTCACTGGCAGTTGCAGATGCTGCAGCCTTCAGCCTCTGCCGCGAGAACAAGCTCCCAATAGTTGTCTTTGACTTGATGACAAACGGAAATATCGGTCGCGCAGTACGTGGCGAAAAGATTGGAACTCTCGTTTCTTAAAGCGAGAGCCAGATTGATTATTGAAGGACTAGGGAGATAACGACAATGGCAGATGTAGCAAGCGCACTCAAAGAGGCGACAGATAAGATGAATAAGGCTGTCGAAGTTGCTAAAGATGATTTCGGCGCAATCCGCACAGGCCGCGCTCACCCCGCCATGTTTAACAAGATCATGGTCGATTACTACGGCACCTTCACCTCTCTTTCCCAGCTAGCCACCATTCAGATTCCAGAATCTCGCATGGCTATCGTCTCTCCCTTCGATAAGGGCGCTATGGCTTCAATCGAAAAGGCGATTCGCGAATCAGATTTGGGTGTAAATCCAGCATCTGATGGCGCAGTAATCCGCGTTAATTTCCCACAGCTGACAGAAGAGCGCCGTAAGGATTACATCAAGGTCGCTAAGACAAAGGCTGAAGATTCGAAGGTTTCAATCCGCAATATCCGTCGCGCTGCAAAGGAACTCATGGAGAAGCTGGAAAAAGATGGCGATATCGGCAAAGACGACTTAAGCCGCGGAGAAAAAGAACTCGAAAAGATTACATCAGATCACGTAGTCAAGATTGATGAGCTGCTCAAGCACAAGGAGGCTGAACTTCTCGAAGTCTAAAGACTTCCACGAAAGAAGTTCACTTACCGTGTCTGATTTACATTCGATCAACGAAGCTATTAACAAGCGCGCCGGTCGAAAACTCTTGCCATCTATTGGCGTTGGCATCTTTCTTATTCTCTTGGTCTGGGCATCCCTTGCCACCTACCGCGTTATCTTCGCCGCAGTAGTTGCCATCGCGGTAGTTCTAGGAATCCGCGAACTCAATCGCGCGCTATCGGCTGCCAACATCCATCTACCGTTATGGGCTCTGGCAGCTGCAGGCATTGGTCTTTCGGCTGCAACATGGTTCGGGGGAGTCTCAGGCCTTGCAGTCGCTACCGCAATCGCCTTTCCATGTTTATTGGTGTTGCAACTTCCACGAGGAACTGAGAACTTTGTAAAGACAGCATCAGCATCAGCCCTTGTCTTGATGTATCTGCCATTTCTTGCTGGCTTTCTCATTCTGCTTGCCCGCCCAAGTAATGGCCTTGAGCGCGTTATGACGCTTGTAGTTCTTGTTGGATGCAATGACACCTTTGCTTATTTAACTGGCGTCCTACTTGGAAAGCACCCACTTGCTCCGAAGATCAGTCCCAAGAAGACAATTGAAGGCTTAGTGGGCTCTCTCGTCTTTACAACAATCGGTGGATCGTTAGCTTTTGTCTACATCATGAAATCTGATTGGTGGCTGGGTGCAATCGCAGGACTTGTCACAGTCTTTACGGCAACTGCAGGAGATCTCATTGAATCAGCGCTCAAGCGCGATATGGCTATTAAAGATATGGGCACTCTCTTGCCGGGACACGGTGGCATCATGGATCGCCTTGATTCAGTTCTCTTTGCCGCGCCCGCACTCTGGCTTGCGCTAGAAATCGTGCGCCGTGCGCAAGACTCTGGCCTGTTATGACAACAGAGCGCCCGACAGAATTAAAGCTAGTCTTTGACGAACCAGTTCAGAGAAAGAAAGCCCCTAAGCATTTAGCTGACTTCTCACCGGCTGAACGAAAAGCATTTGCTAAAGAGCTTGGCTTTCAACCCTTTCGCGCCGCACAAGTTGCAACGCACTACTTCACCCACCTTTCCAATAACCCCGAAGAGTGGACAGATATCCCTGCGGCAGAACGTCAAGCGATATTCGAAGCTTTGACCCCTAAACTGATTGAACTCGTTACCACCCGAACAACAGATGGTGGAATGACCCGCAAAGATTTATGGAAGCTTCAAGACGGAGTTCTCGTTGAATCAGTCTTGATGCGTTACTCAGATCGCACCACGGTCTGTATTTCATCCCAAGCAGGGTGCGGCATGAACTGTCCTTTCTGCGCAACTGGGCAAGCAGGACTTACCCGAAATCTTTCAGCGGGCGAAATCACCGACCAGATTGTCGCAGCTGCTCGCGCATGCGCAAACGGTGAAATGCCTGGAGGACCAACACGTCTATCCAATATTGTCTTTATGGGAATGGGCGAGCCACTAGCTAACTACAACGCTGTTGTGCGCACGCTTCACAACATCACAGATCCAAATCCAGATGGTCTTGGAATTTCTGCCCGTTCAGTTGTTGTCTCAACTGTTGGCTTAGTGCCAGGAATTGAAAAGCTGATGGATGAAGGTATTAACTGCACACTCGCAGTTTCGCTCCACACACCCGATGATGAACTTCGTGACAGCCTTGTCCCAATAAACAATCGCTTCAATGTCCGTGAAGTACTCGCTGCCGCAGATGCCTATGAGAAAAAGACTGGTCGTCGCTATTCAATTGAATACGCACTCATCCGTGATATTAATGATCAATCGTGGCGCTCAGATTTGCTCGGACGATTACTCAAGAATCGCAATGCTCACGTCAACCTGATTCCACTCAACCCAACACCAGGTTCTAAATGGACAGCCTCCCGCCGCGAAGATGAGGCGGAGTTTGTTCGCATCCTTGAATCTTATGGGGTGCCAGTTACAGTTCGTGATACCCGTGGTCGTGAGATTGATGGCGCATGTGGCCAACTAGCCGCTAGTGAGAAAGCAAAGAATTAACTAGTATCACCGCATGGCCCCAACAGTGGATATGAAAGAAGCAGCAGCTGCATACGAAGCTGCAACACAGTATTTTCTTAATTTAGCGCGGGGCGTCACTGCTGATGTGATTGATGTACATGCTGAGAATGAATGGTCAGCTCGTCAATGTATTCACCACATGGCAGATTCTGAGGCGCAGTCATATGCGCGCCTGCGTCGTTTGGTGGCCGAACCCGAAGGTTCGATTATTCAGGGATATGACGAAGGTGCATGGGCAAATGAACCCAAGCTTGCCTATGCTGATGGCGACGTTAAGAATTCGATTGCGGTCTTTGCGGCTGTGCGTGCTTCCTCTTTGGATTTGGTTAAGCGGCTGGAAGAGAGTGATCTCGAGAAGTTCGGCGAGCATACCGAATCAGGTAAGTACACAATTGCAAAGTGGTTAGAGACGTACACAAAACATCCATATGATCATGGTGATCAGTTGGTAAGGGCTACGAAAGGTCAGGCATAGCAGGTGAAGAAGTTACAGAATTTCATCAATGGTAAGTCAGTCGATAGCGCATCTGGCGAAACAACAACTCTGATTAATCCTTCAACTGGTCAAGCCTTTGCAACGGCTCCTAACTCAAACGCTGCCGATATCGATAAGGCGATGAAGGCAGCAAGTGATGCTTTCCCAGTCTGGCGCGATTCCACCCCTTCAGAGCGCCAACGCGCACTGCTCAAGATTGCCGATGCCATCGAAGCTCGCGCCCAAGAATTTGTTGATATTGAATCCGAGAACTGCGGTAAGCCAAAGGGTCTAACTGCATCCGAAGAAGTACCGCCAATGGTCGATCAGATCCGTTTCTTCGCAGGTGCTGCTCGCAACCTTGAAGGTCGCTCTGCTGGTGAATATATGAAGGGTATGACCTCATTTATTCGTCGTGAACCCGTTGGTGTGTGTGCACAGGTAACTCCGTGGAATTACCCAATGATGATGGCGGTCTGGAAGTGGGCCCCGGCAATCGCCGCAGGTAACACTGTTGTTCTTAAGCCAAGTGATACCACTCCTGCATCAACTCTCTTCATGGCTCAGGTCATGGGCGAATTTCTTCCAGATGGTGTTATCAATGTGATTGCCGGAGAGCGGGCAACAGGTGCTGCACTCGTTGATCACCCAACTCCAGCGATGGTTTCAGTAACTGGTTCAGTGCGCGCAGGTATGGAAGTTGCAGGGGCTGCGGCTAAATCACTCAAGCGCGTTCACCTTGAACTAGGTGGCAAAGCACCTGTTGTCGTCTTTAACGATGCTGATCTACAAGCTGCAGCTGAAGGTATTGCCCTCGCTGGTTACTTCAACTCGGGTCAGGATTGCACTGCGGCAACTCGCGTGATTGTGCAAGAAGGCGTCTATGAAGAGATGGTGAAGTTACTTGCAGATCAGGCGACCAACCACATCGGCATGGGTATGCCAGATGAAGATGTCATCGTTGGTCCAGTTAATAACGCATCACAGTTTGAGCGCGTCAATGGCTTTGTATCCCGCACGCCTTCACATGCTCGCATCGTGGCAGGTGGCCAGCCAACAAATCGCCCTGGTTACTTTGTGGCACCGACTGTCATCGCCGACCTCAAGCAGAACGATGAGTTGATTCAATCTGAAATCTTCGGCCCAGTTATCACCATCCAGAAGTTTAAGGATGAGGCTGAAGCTATTGCGATGGCCAACGGAGTCGAATACGGCTTAGCCTCATCGGTCTGGACCAAGGACCATGGTCGCGCGATGCGTCTTGCCAAGGCCTTTGACTTTGGCTGCGTCTGGATTAATACCCACATCCCTGTGGTGGCCGAGATGCCTCACGGTGGATTTAAGCGCAGCGGATACGGCAAGGATCTCTCGAACTATGGCTTTGAGGATTACACCCGCATCAAGCATGTGATGACCAATCTCAACGCCTAAATCCCTAAGAAATCACAGAAGAATTCTTTCATTTTAGGTTTGGCTCACGCTCAAAAGGGCTACATAATGAGCCCTGCACGTCCGTCCCTTACACCGGCAAGATTTACTAAAAAGGAGCCCAATGATGGCTAAGACCCCAATTTCTTCAGAAGCACGCGCAATTCTTAATTCACATATCTCTCGTCGTGCTGTCTTAGCAGGCGCTGGAGCAGTAGCTGGTGCAGGTGCGCTCGCTTCATGCGGAATCGGTGGAGGTGGATCTGATTCTTCCAATGCTATTCGCTGGGGCAACTGGCCGCTTTACCTCGATGTTGATGACTCAGGTAAGAAATACCCAACTCTTGAAGCTTTTACTAAAGAGACTGATATTGCAGTCGAGTACTTTGAAGATTACAACGATAACGATGAATTTTTTGGAAAAGTTCAGGCGCAACTTAAGATCAAAAAGGATATTGGTTACGACCTCGTCTGCCCAACCGACTGGATGGCAGCTCGTTGGATTCGACTTGGGTATGCTCAAAAGTTTGATGCTGCCAATATTCCAAATGCCTCAAATATTCTTGACACGCTCGCTTCTCCATCATTTGATGCCAAGCGCGAATACACGTTGACATGGCAAGGCATCATGGGTGGATTCGGTTGGAATGTTGAGAAGAATCCAAAGGGTATTCGCACAATCGATGATCTCTTCTCGCCAGCAAACAAGGGAAAGATTGTTGTTCTCTCCGAAATGCGCGACACAATCGGCATCATCTTGCTCTCTCAGGGCGTCAATTTGCAGACAGTAACTGAAGATCAATTTATGAACGCTGTTGACTTCCTCGCCAAGAAGATTGCCGATGGATGGATTCGTGGCGTCAAGGGCAATGAATACGCAGAAGATCTCACCTCAGGCGATGCCACCGCTGTAATTGGCTGGTCAGGAGATATGTTCATTCTCAAGTCTGAAAATGAAGGCAAGTTTGATTTCGCAGTTCCTGAATCAGGCGGAACTATCTCAGGTGACAATATGTTGATTCCTTCAACAGCCACCGCTGAAGCCAAGGCAAACGCTGAAAAACTTATCAACTACTACTACGACCCAGCTGTTGCTGCAGAAGTAGCTGCATACGTTAATTATGTCTGCCCAGTTAAGGGTGCACAGGCTGAGATGGAGAAGATTGATCCAGATCTAGCAGCGAGCGAATTCATCTTCCCAACCGATGCGATGATGTCCAAGCTCAATGTATTCCGCTCCTTGACACCTACAGAAGAGACAAAGTGGACCGAGGCTTTCCAGAAGGCCGCCGGCAACTAAGTGTCAGATGTAGCTAGCTCTGCACGTGGAGATTTAATCCTCTCTCATCTCACCAAGTCTTATGGTGATTTCACTGCTGTAAATGATTTGTCGCTGACAATTCCTAAAGGCTCATTCTTTGCACTCCTTGGGCCTTCAGGATGCGGCAAGACAACAACATTACGCATGATTGCAGGGCTAGAAGACCCAACTCAAGGAACTATTTCGTTGGGCACAACTGACATTACTCACACCAAGCCTTATCAGCGCCCTATCAATACAGTCTTTCAAAATTACGCTCTCTTTCCACACCTGACCATCTTTGAAAACATTGCATTTGGTCTGCGCCGTCGTGGAATTAAGGACGTAGATGAGGCTGTTAATAAGGCGCTGAACTTGGTTGAACTTCCACACCTGGCGCAGCGAAAGCCAACTCAACTCTCTGGTGGGCAGCAGCAACGTATTGCGCTAGCGCGTGCGATTGTTAACCGTCCAGCGTTACTACTTCTTGATGAACCCCTTGGCGCACTTGATCTCAAGCTTCGTCGCCAGATGCAGATTGAACTCAAGTGGATTCAGAGAGAAGTAGGAATCACCTTCGTGCACGTGACCCACGATCAGGAAGAAGCCATGACCATGGCTGACACCATTGCGGTGATGCATGAAGGTCAGATTGAGCAGATGGGTTCACCAGCTGATTTGTATGACAACCCAAAAACAGCATTTGTTGCCAACTTTTTGGGCCAGTCCAACCTCATTAAAGGATCGATCACCGGTAGTGATGGCGACAACCATGTTGTTGATCTCTTCGGTCAGAAGATTTCTTTGCGCAAGAATCGCTCACACGCTGTAGATAATTCAATCTATGCCGGAATCCGTCCAGAAAAGTTCCGTATCTCGCGCCTTGAAACAGCGACATCCGGCAATATCTTGACCGGAGGAAAAGTAGAAGATGTTTCCTACATCGGTGTATCTACTCAGTACCAAGTGTTGATGCCGTGGGGACAAGAGCTGATGGTCTTTGAACAAAACGATGATGGCGTTGCGCCATTTAACGTTGGTGAAAGCGTCAATATTTCTTGGGAACCAGGCTTCACTTTTGGCCTTCGCGGTGATGAAGATGCCGAAGCAGGTACTGAAGTAAGTCCTGATGAGGATCTCGACGAAGAATGACAAAGATTAGAACTCCCTATCTCCTGTTACTTCCGGGGATGGTGTTCCTCTTAACCTTCTTTATCCTGCCTCTGATTAATCTTGCCCAGACTTCAACGCAGACTCCAGTAGGTGGGGGAGATACAGGTCAGTACGAGCAGACCTTACGTTTTCAGAATTACTTCGATGCCTTTATGGAAAACAGAGAGCAGTTTGGACGTTCATTTCTCTATGCAACTATCGCAACGATTCTTGCTCTTTTAATCGCTTACCCGCTGGCGTATGCGATCGCATTCAAAGGTGGCAAGTATAAGAACTTAATGCTGGTCCTTGTTATCGCGCCATTCTTTACCTCGTTCTTGCTCCGCACCGTTGCCTGGAAGCAGATCCTGGGTGAAGAAGGTTTTGTTGTGCCGCCACTTCGAACTCTTGGCATCATCTCCGAAAGCACAACGCTGACTTCTAGCGCCTTTGCAGTTGTTGCCGGTATGACCTATAACTTCCTGCCATTTATGACCTTGCCACTGTATGCATCCATTGATCGCATCGACCCACGTACTCTTGAAGCATCAGGGGACTTGTATGCAAATGGATTTACGACTTTCCGCAAAGTAACTCTTCCGCTTTCCATGCCAGGTGTAGTTGCAGGAACGCTCCTTACCTTTATTCCAGCAGCTGGTGATTACGTTAATGCAGCGATTCTCGGTAGCCCAGCAACGAAGATGTTGGGAAATGTTATTGAATCTCGTTACTTCCGTATCGTGGATTACCCAACGGCGGCAGCGCTCTCATTTACTCTCATGTTGACGATTCTCATTCTTGTCACCTTCTATGTTCGTAAGGCCGGAACCGAGGAGCTGGTATGAGAAAAGTATCTCGCTGGTTCCAACGTAACCTCATCCGCATCTACGCAGTGGTGGCATTTACCTACCTCTTTATTCCAGTTGCCTACACCTTTGCCTTCTCTTTCAACGATTCACGTAAGAGCAACTTGGTCTGGCAGGGCTTTACCTTTGAAAATTGGCAGAACCCTTGCGGTGCACCTGAAATCTGTACTGCGCTCGGTAACTCCATCAAGATTGGTTTCTTAGCAACTCTCTTTTCAACGATTCTTGGCACGATGATTGCTTTTGCTATTGGGCGCTATCACTTTAAGGGTCGTTCAACGACTAACCTGCTTATCTTCCTGCCAATGGCAACTCCTGAAATTGTTCTGGGCGCATCTCTTCTCTCGCTCTTCTTGGTCTTCCAAATCAACCCAGGATTTTGGCCGACAGTGATTGCGCACGTTCTCTTCTGCGTTTCATTCGTTGTGGTCACAGTTAAGGCGCGTATTGCCAGCCTTGATCCTCGCCTCGAGCAAGCTGCGATGGATTTGTATGCAAACGAACGCGAAACTTTCCGTCGTGTCACACTTCCACTTGTGGCTCCTGGAATTGCAGCAGCGGCGTTACTTGCATTCAGCTTATCTTTTGATGACTTCATCATCACCAACTTCAACTCCGGAACAATGACAACCTTCCCTAAGTTTGTCTACACATCTGCAGCGCGCGGCATTCCTGCGCAGGCAAATGTGATTGGTTCGGCGATGTTCTTCCTAGCCCTTGCCGTTGTCATCATTGGACAATTTGTAGGACGCAAGCGCAAAGTTTCATGACGCGCCAACTGATTATCCTGGGTTCGACCGGATCAATCGGAGTACAAGCTCTCGAGATAGTTGCGGCAAACCCTGATCGCTTCACAGTTCATGCAATCACCTCTGCTGGTGCGCAACCTGATGTGGTTATCGAACAAGCAAAGAAGTTCAACGTCAAAGTAGTTGGAGTCACCAAGAACGCAGATCAGATACGTGCGGCGCTTCCTGGGGTTCAAGTTATTGATGGTCCGAACGCATCCACTGAGATCGCAGCTATCTCGTGCGATGTTGTGCTCAACGCCATCACTGGTTCTATCGGGCTTGGCCCAACTCTGGCAGCGCTCGATGCCGACAATCGTGTGGCGCTGGCAAATAAAGAATCTCTCGTTGCCGGCGGTGACATCGTCACATCGCGCGCCAAGAGCGATCAACTCTTGCCGGTAGATTCAGAACATTCAGCGCTATGGCAGGCGTTGATTGGCGAAAAGAAGTCACAGGTTTCCAAGTTAGTACTGACTGCAAGCGGGGGACCATTCCGCGACCGCAGCGATTTAGAAAGTGTCACAGTGGCAGAAGCTCTCAACCATCCAACCTGGGTCATGGGGCCGGTTGTCACCATTAATTCTGCGACGTTGATGAATAAGGGTTTAGAAATCATTGAAGCCCACTATCTCTTTGATATTCCCTATTCAAGAATCGAGGCAGTTGTTCATCCGCAGTCGGTGATTCACTCCATGGTCGAATTTGATGATGGTTCAACGATTGCGCAAGCATCGCCTCCCAATATGAAGGGGCCAATCTCTTTTGCGCTTGGTTATCCCGACCGCGTCAAGGGTGCGATGCCACCTGTTGATTGGAAGCAATCTCATTCGTGGAGCTTTGCGCCCATCGATGTTGTACGTTTTCCAGCGATCTCACTTGCTCGCCAATGCGGAGAAATCGGCAAAGGTCTACCTGCTGCCTTTAACGCCGCGAATGAAGTTGCTGTGCAGGCATTTGTTGATGGGAATATTTCATTCCTGCAGATTGTTAGGACAGTATCGGCGGTTGTGGAAAAGATGAGCGCATCCGCACTTACTGCACCGCGAGATTTGGCCGATGTCAGTGCTATCGAAGAGGATGCTCGAAAGGTGGCTTCCTCCGAAGTTGCACGGGCTCGAGCATGAAGGACGGTCGATGGAACTACTAGGAATTCTTGCATTCGCAGTTGCACTTCTGCTCTCAGTGATGGTCCATGAACTTGGCCATTACTTAACTGCAAAGCGCTTTGGCATGAAGGTCACTGAATTCTTTCTTGGCTTTGGCAAGCGCATCTGGTCATTCACCAAGGGCGAAACAGAATTTGGAATCAAAGCAATTCCGGCCGGCGGATACTGTCGCATCGAAGGAATGAGCCCGCGTGATGAGATGCCTCCTGGCGAGGAATCTCGAGCATTCTTTACCGCATCCTCCGGCAAGAAGCTCATTGTTTTAGGAGCAGGATCCTTTGCTCACCTTTTAATCGGCTTCATCCTTATTTTTGCAATCTTCTTCGGCGTCGGTGTTAATACTCTTCTTTCAGATATCACCAAGGTCAGCCCCAATACGGCAGCATCTGCTGCTGGCTTTGCACCAGGAGATAAAATCCTTGAGGTCAACGGCCGCGAAGTTAAAGATTGGTTTATCGACTCTCAGGTCATCGCTAAATCTGAGGGTAAGCCACTCACCTATCTAGTTTTGCGCGATGGTCAGAAAATTGAAATCACTGCTGCAGCTCGCTACGACGAAAACGCAAAGCGATACATTCTTGGAATCATCACCAAGATTGGCACCGAACGGCAAAGTTTCTTCCCTGCAATTGTTGAATCCACGCAAGCCACAGGCGTCTTGCTGCGCGAATCCGTTAAGTCACTTTTTACCTTGCCTGCCAAGGTTCCAGAACTCTTCCGCCAAACATTTGGTGGAGAAGAACGTGATCCCAACGGCCTAGTCGGAGTAGTCGGTGCAGCGCGCGTTTCTGGAGATGTTGTCAGCAGTACCAAACTCGATAACACCGAACAGCTCGGCACATTCCTTCTCATTGTCGCAAGCCTCAATATCTTTGTTGGGCTCTTTAACTTACTTCCAATTTTGCCGCTCGATGGTGGCCATATGGCGGTGGCGATTGCCGACGAAATCCGCGCCTTCATCGCACGACTACGTGGACGCCCAAGACCTGCAGGAATTGATGTGAATGTTCTTACACCTATCACTATCGGAGTCTTTGCAGTCTTAGCGGTGCTCACTGTGGTTCTCTTAATCGCTGACATCTTTAATCCCATATCGCTGAATTTCTAGAGATAAGGCAGAATACGGCTCATGGTTGATCTCGGAATCCCCAGCGCCCCACCTCCTACCTTGCATCCGCGTCGTAAGACTAGACAGCTCAATGTGGGTGGAGTCGGAGTAGGTTCTGATTCACCGGTCAGCGTGCAATCAATGTGCACAACGCTGACATCAGATGTCAATGCAACTTTGCAACAAATCGCCGAACTCACCGCCTCCGGTTGCCAAATCGTTCGCGTTGCAGTCCCATCACAAGATGATGCCGATGCGCTTGCGCAGATTGCCAAGAAGTCACAGATTCCAGTGATTGCAGATATTCATTTCCAACCTAAGTACATCTTTGCGGCAATTGATGCAGGCTGTGCTGCAGTGCGCGTCAACCCTGGCAATATCAAGCAATTTGATGACAAGGTGAAGGAAGTTGCAAAGGCAGCAGGGGATGCTGGTATTCCCATTCGTATCGGTGTCAACGCTGGATCACTCGACCCACGCCTACTGGCTAAGTACGGCAAAGCAACACCTGAGGCGTTAGTTGAATCTGCAATCTGGGAAGCATCCCTCTTTGAAGAACATGGCTTTGGCAATATCAAGATTTCTGTAAAGCATCACGATCCTGTAACTATGGTCAGCGCCTATCGCTTGCTCGCGGCCAAGACTGATTACCCGCTTCACCTGGGCGTCACCGAAGCTGGTCCAATCTTCCAAGGAACGATCAAGTCTGCAACTGCATTTGGAATTCTTCTCGCCGAAGGAATCGGCGACACAATCCGCGTATCGCTTTCGGCGCCGCCTGTCGAAGAGGTGAAGGTTGGAATTTCAATCCTTGAATCTCTTAACTTGCGCCAACGTAAACTTGAAATTGTTTCTTGTCCTTCATGTGGTCGCGCTCAAGTAGATGTCTACACCCTTGCTGAAAAGGTGCAGGCAGGTTTGCAAGGAATGACAGTTCCACTGCGGGTTGCTGTGATGGGTTGTGTTGTAAATGGTCCGGGCGAAGCTCGTGAAGCTGATCTTGGCGTTGCATCAGGAAATGGCAAGGGTCAGATATTTGTAAAGGGACAAGTCATCAAAACGGTCCCTGAAGCGCAGATTGTTGAAACTCTTATTGAAGAAGCGATGCGTCTTGCCGAAGAGATGGAAGCCGCAGGCGTTGCATCTGGAGAACCTTCCGTCACAACTTCGTAAACCTCTAGTAGGGTTCGCGTTATGTTGCGAATGTCTACGCTCTTCCTACGCACGCTGCGCGATGATCCGGCAGATGCTGAAGTCCCTAGCCATCGCCTCCTAGTTCGTGCCGGTTATATCCGCCGCATTGCAGCTGGAATCTATTCATGGCTTCCACTCGGTGTCATCACTCTTCGCAATATCGAGAACATTGTGCGCGAAGAGATGGATCGCGCAGGATTTCAAGAAGTTCATTTTCCGGCTCTCTTGCCAAAAGATGCTTATGAAGAGACTGGCCGCTGGAACGATTACGGCCCAGATCTCTTTCGCCTACAAGATAGAAAAGGCAGCGACTATCTTCTAGGCCCAACACATGAAGAGATGTTTACCTTGATGGTTAAGGGCGAATATTCATCCTATAAAGATCTGCCACTTGCTCTCTATCAAATTCAAACAAAGTATCGCGATGAGGCACGTCCTCGTTCTGGAATCATTCGCGGGCGCGAATTTGTTATGAAGGATTCATATTCATTTGACCTTACCGATGAAGGTTTAGTCGAGTCTTACCAGCGCCATCGCGAGGCATATATTAAGACCTTTGATCGCCTGCGCATGAAGTACAACATCGTCAGCGCCATGTCTGGCGCTATGGGCGGTTCAGCTTCTGAAGAGTTCTTAGCTCCCTGCGACACTGGCGAAGATACGTACGTTCTCTGCCCGAAGTGTGGGTATGCAGCAAATGTGGAAGCGATGACAACCGTTGTTGCACCAGGTGATGCTTCAACGGTCGCACCCCTTGAAGTCTTTGATTCACCTAATACTCCAACAATCGATACCTTGGTTGAACTCATCAACGCCAAGTTCGGTGGGGGATATGACGGGTCAATGACTTTAAAGAACGTCATGTTGATGGCAGATGAGAAACCAATTTCAGTGCTTGTGCCAGGTGATCGCGAAGTAGATCTCAAGCGTTTACAAGCAAACCTGGCCGGCGTAAATGATATTCGCGTCTTTGAAGATGCAGATTTTGCTAAGTTCCCAGGGCTCGTCAAAGGTTATATCGGCCCACAAGATGCCAAGAAAAATGGGATAACTGTCTATGCAGATCCTCGAATTGCGCCAGGAACTTCATGGGTAACGGGCGCAAATGCAAAGGATAAGCACGCGCGTAATGTCGTTAATGGTCGAGATTTCACAGTTGATGCTTATGTTGAATCAGCGCAGATTAAAGAGGGCGATGCCTGCCCAAAGTGTGCGACCCCGGTCATCATCGATCGCGCAATTGAAATTGGCCATATCTTCCAACTAGGTCGCAAATATGCAGATGCGCTAGGCCTTACCGTTCTAGATCAGAACGGTAAATCACAAGTTGTCACCATGGGCTCTTATGGAATCGGTGTATCGCGCGCAGTCGCGGCGATTGCCGAACAGAGTAATGACGAACTAGGTCTTTCTTGGCCAGTTGAGGTAGCACCTGCCAAGGTGCATATCGTTGCAACCGGCAAAGAGGATGCTGTCTTTGCGGCTGCAGAAAAGCTAGCTGCAGATCTAGAGGCAGCGGGAATTAGCGTGATGCTCGATGATCGTCGTGGCACGTCTCCTGGCGTGAAGTTTAAAGATGCAGAACTCATCGGAATTCCGGTCATTGTTGTCGTTGGCAAAGCGCTCGAGCAAGGCAATGTAGAAGTTCGCGTTCGTCGCACCGGTGAAAAATCTGAAGTTCCTGTAGCGCAGGCGCTTAAGGCAGTTACTGAACTCCTTCCAACGCTGCCATAAATGCTCAGCGATATCTCAACGCTGACGCTGGTCTTTATTCTTGTTGCTGCCTTCTCTGCTGGTTTTGTTGATGCCATCGCGGGTGGTGGCGGGCTCATTCAGCTTCCAGCACTTCTCATCTCCTTTCCTGATCGTGAAGTGGCAGAAGTTGCTGGGACAAATAAATTGGGTTCAATCTTTGGAACATCTGCTGCCGCCCTGAACTACCGCAGGAATATCAAGACAGACTCGAAGTTACTTCTTGCCATGGTGTTACCAGCGTTTATCGGCTCTGGCTCCGGTTCACTTCTAGCAACGCAGATTTCAACAGAGCAACTCAAAGCAGCAATCGTGGTGATGTTAGTTGCTGTATTTGCATACACACTTGCAAGACCGGATCTAGGAAAAGTTGAAGTGCTCAAAGGCGCTGCCAAGCGCCAGCGAACAGTGGGGGCAGTAGCAGGGCTCACGATTGGTTTTTACGATGGATTTATTGGGCCTGGCACCGGAACTCTGCTGATGATTGTTCTGGTTGCCGCACTCGGTTTCGCATTTGTCGGAGCATCAGCGATTGCCAAAGTGGTTAATGTTGCGACCAACTTCGCATCTATTCTCGTCTTTGGCATCAGCGGTTCAATCATGTGGATGGTGGGGCTAGCTGTGGGTATTTGTAACTTGGCAGGAGGAATCATTGGTTCACATGTAGCGATTCGCCGCGGCTCTGACTTTGTTCGCAAGTTCTATCTGGTGGTCACCTTTGCCCTCATAGTCAGGGTATTATTTGACCTGTTCTAAAGCAGTAACAAAACTCAATAACAATTGAATAAGAAGGGCACATCGTGGCAATCACAGATCAAATCTCTCAACTGGTTACACCTGCAGTTGAAGCCCAAGGTTTATTCCTTGAAGAAGTCCTATTAGTCTCACCCGGCAAACATCGCATCGTTACCTGCATCGTCGATGGGCCGGCTTCCCTTAATTTAGATCAAGTCACTGCTGTATCTCGCGCCATCTCAGAGTTGCTTGATGAAGCTGCCTTTATGGGGGATACCCCGTTTACTCTTGAAGTAACTTCTCCTGGCGTCGACCGTCCACTTACTGCACCTCGCCACTTCGTGAAGAATCATGGCCGTCTGCTCAAAGTCGTTAAGCGCGATGGCGTAACGATTACCGGACGTATTGAAGAATCCACAGAAACGAGCGTCACCCTGTCTTATCTTGAGAAGAGAGAAGAGAAGCGTGTTGAAGTCGCCTTAGCAGACATCAAGCGCGCCACTGTTGAAATTGAATTTAATCGCAAAGATGGTGACAAGTAATGCATGTAGATATGGCAGCACTTGTTCACCTAACAACCGAGAAAGCGATGCCGCTTGATCCTCTAATTCAGGCGATTGAAGCTGGTGTTCTTACTGCATACGGTGAAACCCAGGAACCGAATCGTTACGCGCAAGCAAGACTGAACCGTGAAACAGGCGAGATCCAGATCTTTATTCCTATCTTTAATGAACTGGGTGAGCGCATCGGTGAGGAAGTGGATTCACCTGAAGGATTCTCCAAAGTGACAACTTCTACTGCGCGCCAAGTTATCAAGCAGCAGATGCGCGCAAGTAATGATGCAGAGATTGTCGGAGAGTTCACAGCAACTGTGGGCGATATCGTCTCAGGCATAATTCAACAAGGTCGCGATCCAAAGATGATTAATGTCAACCTTGGCCGCATTGAAGGTCGTATTCCTCCGCAAGAGCAGGTGCCAGGTGAGGTCTATACACACGGGAAGCGCATTAAGAGCTTTGTTGTCGAAGTAAAGCAAGGAATGAAGGGCCCCGAGATTATGCTTTCGCGAAGCCATCCAGCTTTGGTCAAGCAACTCTTTGCACTTGAAGTTCCTGAAATCAAAGATCGCATCGTTGAAATTATGGCTGTAGCTCGCGAAGCAGGACATCGCACCAAGATTGCAGTGCGTTCACATCGCGCTGGCGTTTCGCCAAAGGGTTCTCTCATCGGACCAATGGGCGCTCGTTCACGCGCTGTCATGGATGAACTCAATGGCGAGAAGATAGATATCGTTGATTACGATGAAGATCCAGCAAAGTTTGTGGCAAGCGCGCTTGCACCGGCGAAGGTAACGAGCGTTGAAATTGTTGATGAAGCAACGCGTTCTGCCAAGGTGATAGTGCCTGATTACCAACTCTCACTAGCTATCGGTAAAGATGGGCAGAATGCCCGACTTGCCGCACGCCTGACTGGATGGCGTATCGATATCCATCCAGACACCCCCGCACCGACCGCATAAATCTGGTGTGGAATAGGGAATTTCCCGCCTATTCGATAGACTCGCCACATCGTTTTCGGTACATAAGTACCAAGGCGCAAATGAAATGGATGCGAAAGATATGAAACTCAAATGAGCTCGTTTACATCATGAGGTCGAACAACTAGGGCTCGCATCCCACAAAAAATTTAAGTGCGGGCCAAGACAGGAGAAATGTGTCAAAGGTCCGCGTACATGAGTTGGCAAAACAACTCGGTATGGAGAGCAAGGAAGTCCTTGCCAAACTCCAAGAGATGGGTGAATTCGTTCGCTCAGCATCATCAACAGTTGAAGCACCGGTCGTTCGCAAGTTAATTGCGCTTTACCCCGATGCCAAGCCTGCCGAAGAGAAAAAGCCAGTTAAGAAGGCAGCTGCCAAAAAGACTGCTGCATCAAAGAAGACTGCCGAAGTAAATCCTGAGCTTGCTGCCGAACTTGCAGCTGAACTCGGCGTCGACCTTGCAGCGCTTAAGGCATCTCGCGACGCTGAAAAGGTTGCGCAAGATGAAGCAAAAGCTGCATCTGCAGCATCTGCTGCAACGCCATCAGCTCCAACTCCTCCAACGCCATCAGCTCCACGTCCTGGCAACAATCCATTTTCAACAGGTGGTGCTGTTCCACGTCCACCACGTCCTGGCAATAATCCATTTTCAACTGGTGGTGCTGTTCCTCGTCCACCACAACGTCCACAAGGCCAAGACAGTTCTAGATTGGGTGCACCTCGTCCAGGTATGGCAGGTGCGCGACCTGGTTCTGTTCGTCCAGGTTTTGCAGCGCGTCCTGGTGCTCCACGTCCGGCATCAACAGGATCAGGAAATTACCCACCACGTACTGGTGGAGCTCCATCATCGCAAGGCCCATATCGTTCACAAGGAGCAGCAACTGGTGGAGCGCCAGGTGGTCCAGGTCGTCCAGGTGGCGGCGGTCCTAATCGCGGCCCCGGTCGCGGTGGAGCTGCAGGTGCATTTGGAAAGAATGCAAGCAAATCTTCTAAGCGTAAGCAGAAGTCAAGAAAAGTATTACGTGAAGAGTTCGACAATATGCAAGCACCGAAGTTGGGTGGCGCAGTTATTCCTCACGGAGATGGTTCAACCAAAATCCGTATGCGTCGCGGCTCTTCCCTTGCAGATTTCGCCGAAAGAATTGGCGCAGATCCAGCAGCGCTAGTTTCAGCGCTCTTCCACCTCGGTGAAATGGTAACTGCAACTCAATCAGTTGATGCGGATACCTTTGAAATTCTTGGTGCGCAACTTGGCTATATCATCGAAGTTGTCTCTCCTGAAGAAGAAGACCGCGAACTCTTGCAGGGCTTTGATATTGACCTTGCTGCAGAACTAGCAGACTTTGATGAAGAGAATCTCACTCCTCGTCCGCCAGTAGTTACCGTTATGGGTCACGTTGACCACGGTAAGACTCGCTTGCTTGATGCGATTCGTCAGACAGAGGTTGTGCAATCTGAAGCAGGTGGAATTACACAGCACATTGGTGCTTACCAAATTCACCACGACCATGAAGGTGTCAACCGAGCAATCACCTTCATCGACACACCAGGTCACGAAGCCTTTACCGCAATGCGCGCACGTGGTGCCAAGGTCACCGATATTGCAGTACTCGTTGTTGCAGCTGACGACGGAGTGATGCCTCAGACCATTGAAGCGCTTAACCACGCTCAAGCTGCCGATGTTCCTATCGTTGTTGCAGTGAACAAGGTTGATAAAGAAGGCGCGAACCCAGACAAAGTCCGCCAGCAATTAACTGAGTACAACTTGATCGCTGAAGAGTACGGCGGAGACACAATCTTCGTAAACGTCTCAGCTAAATCGGGTACTGGAATCAATGATTTGATTGACTCAATTCTTCTGACTGCAGATGCAGCTATCGATCTTCGCGCAGTTGCTGAAGATGATGCTCGTGGTGTCGCTATCGAAGCGCACCTCGATCGTGGTCGTGGACCAGTTGCAACCGTCTTGGTACAACGCGGAACTTTGCGCGTTGGAGACGCAATCGTTGCAGGTGGATCATTCGGTCGCGTTCGCGCAATGTTGGACGAGCACGGTGCCAGCGTTGAAGAGGCAGGACCATCTCGCCCAGTGCAGGTACTCGGATTTACCTCAGTACCAAACGCTGGTGATACCTTCCTCGTTGCCGATGAAGATCGCACAGCTCGTCAGATTGCTGAGAAGCGTCAGGCAGCTGAGCGAAATGCACAGCTCGCTAAGGCGCGTAAGAAAGTCTCACTTGAAGACTTTATGGAGCAGTCCAAGATTTCAACTCTCAACCTTATTCTTAAGGGTGACGTATCAGGTTCGGTAGAAGCGCTTGAAGATGCGTTGATGCAACTTGATGTCGGAGCTGAAGTTGATCTTCGTGTCATCCACCGTGGTGTTGGTGCAATTACCAAGAGCGATATCACTCTGGCATCTGCATCAACTGCTGTTGTTATCGGCTTTAACGTTAAGCCTGAACCACAGACTGCAATATTTGCAGACCAAGAAGGCGTCGAAGTTCGCTTCTACTCCGTTATCTACAACGCGATTGAAGAAATCGAGCTCTCACTTAAGGGACTTCTTAAGCCAGAGTACGAGGAGGCAATCCTTGGTAACGCTGAAGTCCGCGATCTCTTCAAATCTTCAAAGGTCGGCACAATCGCTGGTTCACTTGTCCTTGACGGAATCATCCGTCGTAACGCTAAGGCGCGCGTCATTCGTGCTGGTGCAACAATCGCAGAAGGGGTCTCTATCGAATCTCTCAAGCGATTCAAGGATGATGCCACTGAAGTCCGTGAAGGATTTGAGTGCGGTATCGGTGTCGGCAAGGGTGCTGATCTTCAAGTCGGAGACATCATTCAGGTCTTCGAGATGCGCGAAAAGAAGCGCGCTTAGCGCAAGGTTCGGATATCACCGTGGCAAATTCACATCGCAGCCAGAAGGTTGCAGACCGCATCAAGGTAGTAGTGGCACAGCTGCTTGAGACAAAGATTAAAGATCCGCGTCTTGGCTTTGTCACTGTTACCGATGCGCGAGTTTCTGGTGATCTACAAAGCGCCTCAATCTTCTACACAGTCTTAGGCGGAGATGATGAGCGCGCAGCCACTGCTGCAGCTCTTGAATCTGCCAAGGGCGTTCTGCGTAGCGCTGTAGGTAAAGATCTTGGAACCCGCGTAACTCCATCACTCGAATTCATCTTGGATGGACTTCCAGAATCCGCGAAGGCGCTTGATTCACTTCTTGAGCGAGTGCATGCACTCGATGCAGAAGTTGCTAAAGCGCGCGAAAATGCCAAGCCAGTTGTCGAAGATCCATACAAAGTCCCACGCACCATCTCATCTGATGCGCATGGCCAAGGCCATCGCAACGCCGAAGAATGAGCGACGGCTTCCTTGTAGTAGATAAAGCTGGCGGAATGACCAGCCACGATGTTGTTGCAGTGGCTCGCAAGGCGCTCGGAACTCGCAAAGTAGGTCATGCTGGAACGCTAGATCCCATGGCTACAGGTGTTCTCGTACTTGGATTTGGAAATGGCACACGCTTGCTGCAATACATCACAGATGGCGATAAGTCTTATCAAGCAACAGTTGTTCTCGGTGCAGCAACAGTCACCGACGATAGCGAGGGTGAAGTAATTTCATCTGCTGATGCATCTGACGTATCTGATGCTGAAATCGAGAAGATTCTTGCGAAGATGATCGGCACTATCGCCCAGCGTCCATCTTCTGTCTCTGCAGTTAAAGTCGGGGGAGAGCGTGCATACGACCGAGTGCGTGCTGGCGAGAAGTTTGAATTAGCAGCGCGTGAAGTAACCATCACTCAACTAGATATTCGCGCCATACGCCATCTTGTGAAGACCACTGAAGTTGATATTGAAGTCACATGCTCTGCCGGAACATTTATTAGAGCCATTGCCCGAGACCTCGGGGATGCGCTCGGCGTTGGGGGACACCTCTCTGCGCTGCGCCGCACACGTGTTGCCGGGTTTACAGAAAATGGCGCCATTACATTTGAAGACCTCAAGGCGCAGAAGTTCACAGCTCTCGATCTTGCTGAAGTCGCGCGAACTACATTTACACCACGCGAGTTAACTCTCGAAGAAGTGCAAGAGCTCTCATTTGGTCGTCCACTAAAAGAGAATGGAAACAATGTCATCAATGCGGCGATGTCACCGGATAATCGACTGATCGCGCTCTTAAAAGATGAAGGAGATAAGGCCAAACCTATCGCCGTCTTTGCAGCTGCGAACTAGGTAAGGCAAGATTTGCATATGAGCGATACCAATGTCGTTGTCATCGGAACCTTCGATGGAGTCCATAAAGGACACCAGGCTCTGCTCAACCGCGCCAAAGAGATTGCCGCAGGGCGTTCGATTATTGCCCTGACTTTCGATCCACATCCAACAACAATTTTTGCGCCAAGTAAGGTCCCAACCATGCTCACGACGCTGGCAGATCGCGTTGAGCTACTTAAAATTCATAACGCTGACCAAGTGGCTGTACTTAAATTCAATGAGAAGTTTGCAGCAATGTCGCCAGAAGATTTTGTTACATCTGTGCTCATTGGACAGCTTCATGCCAGCACAGTCATTGTCGGTAAAAACTTTACCTATGGCCATAAGGCTGCAGGCAATATCGAATCTCTGATCAAGTCAGGGCACGAGCACAACTTCACCGTTGATGTGCAAGAGTTGAAGGCCGACACAGAAGTCATCTCATCTTCTCGAATCCGAGCTCTTGTTGTTGAAGGAAAAGTTGAGAAGGCGCGTGAGCTCTTATCTCGGCCACATCGCCTCGATGGCGTTGTTGTGCACGGCGAAAAGCGCGGACGCGAAATTGGTTATCCAACAGCAAATCTTGGAAAAATCGAGGGTCAGACAATTCCTGCTGATGGCGTTTATGCTGGTTGGCTTACCGTTGGAATCAACTTCTGGCCCGCTGCTATTTCAATTGGAACAAATCCCACTTTTGAAGGAGATCGCGGTCGCCAAGTAGAGGCGTATGCACTTGATCAAGAGGGCTTAGATCTCTATGACAAGAACGCATCGATAGAATTTGGTTGGTATTTAAGGCCAACACTCAAATTTGGTAGCCTTGAGGAGTTGTTAGTCCAAATGAAGAAAGATTGTGACCAAGCCCGCGAATTAACCGAAAAATAGCCTCACTTAGGGCTCAATTTCACTTATCCACACTCCACAGGTAAACTTCAGGCTGTCCAACGAGAAAGTGATTTCCCGTGAATCAAACCGGGAAGCCTCTTGAACAGTAACTGTGATTCGTCACAAGAAATGAGAAATGAAAATGGCGTTAACACCAGAAGTAAAGAAAGAAATCATTGCAAAGTACGGATCATCAGCTACTGATACAGGAAGCCCTGAAGCTCAGGTCGCTTTATTGTCACGTCGTATCGATGACATCACAACTCACCTACAGACCAACCCTCATGACCACCACAACCGTCGTGGTCTCTTGTTGCTTGTAGGTCAGCGTCGCCGCATTCTTCAGTACCTCGCAAAGACAGATATCAATCGTTATCGCGCAATTATCGAAAAGCTCGGTATTCGCCGCTAATTAAGAATTACACGCCGGGGGACATATGGTCCTCGGTAGTGGTTTCCAGATGTAAGCATCTGTGAACTTCGATCGAAGATTCATTTGTTTCGCCTCGCGTGTAGTTACCGCTCCAAGGTCTCTTAACCGTGCCTTGGAATTGAAACACGAATCAAAGGAGGACCCATGGAGGGTCAAGACGTAAAGTCAGCAGTAGCCGTTATCGATAACGGAAAGTTCGGAAAGCGCGAGATCAAGTTCGAAACAGGACGCCTCGCAAAGCAAGCAGCAGGAGCTGCAGCTGTATATCTAGATGATCAAACAATGATCTTCTCGGCAACAACAGCATCAAAGACTCCTAAGGATCAATTCGACTTCTTCCCACTCACAGTGGATGTTGAAGAGAAGATGTATGCCATCGGCAAGATTCCTGGTTCATTCTTCCGTCGCGAAGGTCGTCCATCAGAAGAGGCAATCCTTACCTGCCGTCTGATTGACCGTCCATTGCGTCCATCATTTATCAAGGGACTTCGTAACGAAGTTCAGATCGTTGTCACTGTTATGGCTCTGGATCCAGACCATATGTATGACGTCATTGCGATTAATGCATCCTCAATGTCGACACAGTTGGCAGGTCTGCCATTTTCTGGCCCTATCGGTGGAGTGCGAGTTGCACTTATTGATGGCCAGTGGGTTGCATTCCCTAATCACTCACAAGTTGAAAATGCAGTTTTCGATATGGTTGTTGCAGGGCGCATCACTGGTGATGATGTAGCCATCATGATGGTTGAAGCAGAGGCAACATCACGCACAATCGGATTGATTTCTGAAGGAGCAAAGGCACCAACAGAAGAAATCGTTGCGCAGGGACTTGATGCGGCTAAGCCATTTATTCGTATTCTCTGCGAAGCGCAGTCAAAGCTTGCAGCGGTAGCTGCTAAGCCAACTGCTGATTTCCCAGTCTTCTTGGATTACCAGACAGATGCTTACGACGCAGTTTATGCAGAAGTGAAAGATTCACTTGCGGCCGCTCTCACAATTGCTGGAAAGCAAGAACGTGAGACAAAAATTGATGAAATCTCAGATGCTGTCAAGGAAAAGTTGGCTACCTCATTTGAAGGTCGCGAAAAGGAAATTTCGGCGGCATTCCGATCTGTAACAAAGAAGCTTGTTCGTCAGCGTGTACTTCGCGACAAGATTCGCATCGATGGTCGTGGACTCCGTGACATTCGTGCGCTCTCTGCCGAAGTTGAGGTCATTCCTCGTGTTCACGGATCAGCAATCTTCGAGCGCGGTGAGACCCAGATTCTTGGAATCACAACGCTTAACATGCTTAAAATGGAGCAGCAGCTCGACACCATGAGCCCTGAAACATCAAAGCGCTACATGCACAACTACAACTTCCCACCATATTCAACTGGTGAAACAGGACGTGTTGGAACACCAAAGCGTCGCGAAATCGGCCACGGTGCACTTGCAGAGCGCGCACTTATCCCAGTACTTCCAACTCGCGAAGAGTTCCCTTACGCAATCCGACAGGTCTCTGAAGCACTCGGCTCCAATGGATCAACTTCTATGGGTTCTGTCTGTGCTTCAACGCTCTCAATGTTGCAGGCTGGTGTGCCACTTAAGGCTCCTGTTGCAGGTATTGCGATGGGTCTTATCTCTGATGATGTCGATGGCAAGGTTGAATACGTTGCTCTCACAGATATCCTCGGTGCAGAAGATGCATTTGGAGATATGGACTTTAAGGTTGCGGGCACAAAGGATTTCGTTACCGCCCTACAGCTTGATACAAAGCTCGATGGAATTCCTGCATCAGTTCTTGCTGGCGCACTTCACCAGGCAAAGGAAGCGCGTCTTGCGATTCTCGATGTTATGAACGAAGCTATCGATACACCAGATGAAATGAGCCAATACGCTCCTCGCATCATCTCTGTAAAGATTCCAGTAGATCAGATTGGTGCAGTTATCGGCCCTAAGGGCAAGATCATCAACCAAATTCAAGATGAAACTGGCGCTGAAATCTCAATTGAAGATGATGGAACCATCTACATCGGTGCAACTGATGGACCTTCAGCTGAGGCAGCTCGCGCTCAGATCAACGCAATTGCTAACCCACAGATGCCAGAAGTTGGAGAGCGCTACCTCGGTACTGTCGTAAAGCTTGCAACATTCGGTGCATTTGTTTCATTGATGCCAGGTAAAGATGGTCTGCTCCATGTATCCCAGATTCGCAAGATGCACGGCGGCAAGCGCATTGAAAACCTTGAAGATGTCATGAAGGTCGGCGACAAGATTCAAGTAGAAATCGGTGAGATCGATCCAAAGGGCAAGCTCTCATTGGTCCCGGTTCTCGAAGATGGAACAACGCCAGCAGCTGAATAAATGTCAGTAAAGAGATCAGTTCACTCAAGTGGCTTACGTATCGTCACGGAAGAAGTTCCGTCGGTACGTAGCGCCGCTGTGGGTATCTGGGTCAATGTAGGTTCTCGTGATGAAGCACCGGCAACTGCCGGTGCTTCTCACTTTTTAGAGCACCTCCTCTTCAAAGGCACTACCAGCCGTACTGCACTTGAAATCTCATCTTCCATTGAATCTGTTGGCGGCGAAATGAACGCCTTCACATCAAAGGAGTACACCTGCTTCTACGCGCGTGTGATTGATACCGATTTGCCGATGGCAATTGATGTCGTCAGCGACTTAATCACCTCATCAATCGTTACTGCACTCGATGTCGATGCAGAGCGCAAGGTTGTCCTCGAAGAAATCGCAATGCGCGATGATGATCCCAGCGACTTAGTCCATGATCTCTTTAGCGATACCTATTACGGTGACACCGCTATCGGTCGCCCCATCTTGGGCACAATTGACTCCATCAAGGGAATGTCACGCAATACAGTCTTTAATTACTACAAAAAGAAGTACCTGCCGCAAGATCTGGTTGTTGCGGTAGCGGGCAATATCAAACATAAACGAGTAGTCGCGATGGTTGAAGAAGCGCTTTCTCGCGATAACTTCCTCGACGAGTTAGGTGCTCCCGTACTTCGCCCAAATACGCCAGTCAAGAATTCAAAGCAGCAATCAGTTGGCTTGCTTTACAAGAAGAGCGAACAAGCTCATATGTTCTATGGCATGGAAGGCGTAGCTCGCGCAGATGATCGCCGTTTTGCGATGGGCGTACTTTCTGCGGCTCTTGGTGGCGGAATGTCATCTCGACTCTTCCAAGAGATACGCGAAAAACGTGGTTTGGCCTATTCCGTATATGCCTATGCACAACAGTTTGCTGGCTCTGGGGTCCTTGGCTTCTATGCAGGATGTAATCCAACAAAGGCGATTGAAGTTGTTGAAATTATCCGCGGCGTCCTTGCTGATGTGGCAGATAACGGTATGACCCACGAAGAGATTGAACGTGCTAAAGGTGCAGTACGTGGCTCGCTCGTCTTAAGCCAAGAGGATTCTGGCTCGCGAATGAGCCGTATCGGTAAGAATGAGATCGTATACGGACAGGTCATGGATTTTGATGACATCCTCAAGGCCATCTCACGCGTAAGCGCCACAGACATCCGCGAAATTGCTGGCGAGTTCTTGGTGAAAACGCCTACCCTTGCTCTCGTCGGTCCATTTAAAAATGAATCAAAATTTGAGAAGGTGTTAGCGCGATGATTAAAGTCGGAGTTCTCGGTGCTCGCGGTCGCATGGGTTCAGAGGTTGTCAAGGCTGTCACAGAAGCTGCCGACCTAGAACTCGTTGCTGCCTTAGATCTCGGTGACTCACTTGATGCACTTGTCAGCGCTGGCGCACAGGTCGTTGTCGATTTCACAACGCCAGATTCTGTAATGGCTAATCTCGAATTTCTTATCTCTCACAATATCCATGGTGTTATCGGAACTACAGGTTTTGATGACGCTCGCATCGCCAAAATCAAATCACTTCTCTCTTCATCAAAGTCTGGAGTACTTATTGCTCCTAACTTTGCAATCGGCGCTGTCTTGATGATGGAGTTTGCCGCTAAGGCAGCGAGATTCTTTGAATCTGCTGAAATTATTGAACTGCACCATCCCAATAAGGTGGATGCACCATCTGGAACTGCAGCGCGTACCGCCGAACTTATGTCACAAGCGCGCAAAGAGGCAGGTTTGGCACCAGCTCCGGATGCCACAACAACGTCACTCGATGGTGCGCGCGGTGCAACAGTGGGCAGCATTCCAGTTCACTCTGTGCGCCTACGCGGGTTAATCGCTCACCAAGAAGTTCTTTTAGGTGGAATTGGTGAAACTCTCACTATTCGCCACGACTCACTCGATCGAGTTGGCTTTATGCCAGGTGTTCTTCTTGGAGTACGACAAGTGATTTCACATCCAGGGCTGACCTTCGGCCTTGAAAACTTTATGGATTAAGGGGTACGCAAATGGCTCAAGCAGATATCACTATGTATGGCGCAGATTGGTGCGGAGATTGCCGTCGCTCTAAGCGCGTCTTTGAAGAGCTAGATATTCAGGTCAACCACATCGATGTCGATGCTGATTTATCTGCAGCTGAAAAAGTTATTGAGATCAACGGGGGAGCGAAGTCCATTCCCGTTATTGTCTTCTCAGATGGAACTCATCTGACTGAACCATCAGACAATGACTTGAAGGCAAAGCTCTCTGCCCTCGGCATTATCTAATTCTTCGTACTAACCAAAGTTGTAAATTGTAGCCGATGTCAGCGCTGCGGAGATAACAACAACAAAGTACGGCGCCTTCAGCGCAAGTGCGATACAGGCAACGACTACACCTGCGAGTCGCTGATCAATGACCAACTTCGATTTATCAGCAACGGTTTGAACTGCAACGAGAGCGCTTAAGAGCACAATCGGAATCAAGGTATTGATTCGCAGCATCCGCTCGTTCTTGAGGTATTTTTCAGGAACGCTATGTCCCAAGTACTTCAGCCCAAATGCAATCAAGCTGGTGCCGATTACACCTATCCAGATAGCCGTCATTTGCGCACCTTCCAACCGAAGGCCACAGCTAGCAGAGCAGTTGCGATAATTGGGATACCGGCTGCAACAAACGGTGTGAGCACGAGTGAAAGAAGTACTGCAGAGACTGCTAAAGCTTTCTCAAAGTTTCCGTGAAGACGCGGCCAGACAAGTCCCAGAAATGCAGCAGGGACTGCAGCATCAAGGCCCCACGCAGATGGATCTCCCATTGCTTGCGCACCGAGGGCGCCTGCCAAGGTAAAGAGATTCCAGAAGAAGTAGACGCCAAAACCGGTGAGCCAGAAACCGTGCTTCATCGCATCTGGGCCAAGATCTTCTTGTCCGATGGCAACGCCAGTTGATTCATCAATAGTTATCTGCGCTGCGACAACTCTTTTAAAGCCGCGAACTTTGAGAATCGGCGCCATACGTAGCCCGTAGAGACCATTGCGAATTCCAAGAAGTGAAGCTGTTGCAATTCCCGAGATTGCACTTCCTCCTGCACCGATAACTCCAACGACTGCGAATTGTGATGCGCCTGAAAAAGTTAGAAGTGAGAGCAGGCACGTTTGCAGAATTGAGAATCCGGCTGCGACTCCAGCTGCCCCAAAAGCGGTTCCATAGAGTCCAACAGTGAAGGAGACGCTCAGACTTTGAGTTACGGTGGCGCGGTTCACTGATGACACGCGGCAATTGTGCCCTAGATATCCATCAGGTGGAGGGGGGTTGATAGATAAGGTGCGAACATGTCTGAGACCGTAATTTTTAGAGACGATGTCTCTGTTGAACTCATCAAATCCAGCGCAAGCGATGCCGATGTTATTTGGGCAGCGCGCGTATCTACAGCGGGCGAACTATCGCTCGATGAGATTGGTGAAGATCCAGCGCGTTCTGCAGGTTTGATCAATTACTTAGCACGCGAGCGACATGGCTCTCCCTTCGAGCACACATCAATGACATTCTTCGTCTCAGCTCCAATATTTGTCTTCCGCGAATTTATGCGCCATCGCATCGCTTCTTACAATGAAGAATCTGGTCGCTATCGCGAACTGAAGCCAGTCTTCTACATTCCATCTCCTGAGCGAAAGTTGGTTCAAGTTGGAAAGACTGGTGCTTATACATTTGTTGATGGCACTCCTGAACAGTATGAAGTAACTATCAAGGCGATGAAAGATGCTTATCTGATTGCCTACGATTCATATCAGAAGATGCTCGAAGCAGGAGTTGCCCGCGAAGTAGCGCGTGCAGTTTTGCCTGTTGCAACATACTCATCTATGTATGTCACCATGAATGCGCGTGCACTCATGAACTTCCTCTCTCTTCGTACCGCGCGCGAAGGTTCGCACTTTCCTAGCTACCCACAGCGAGAAATCGAGATGGTGGCCGAAAAGATGGAAGCCGAATTCGCAAAATTGATGCCGCTAACATACGGAGCATTTGAAAAATCTGGTCGTATCGCGCCTTAAGCGATAAGATGCCCAAATGAGTACGCACGCTCCCTTCGGACAGTTGATCACCGCAATGGTGACCCCCTTTGATAAGGATGGGGCGATCGATTGGGATGGCGTTGCCAAACTCGCGCAACATTTAGTTGATACCGGCCATGACGGTATCGCGGTCAACGGAACAACCGGTGAAGCCCCAACCACTAAATCCTCTGAAAAACTTGAGATCATCAAGGTCGTAAAGAGCGTCGTTGGCAGCAAGGTGCAGGTTCTCTCCGGCGCTGGCGATAATGAAACTTCATACACAGTCGAACAAGCCAAGCGCTCTCAAGATGCTGGCGCTGATGGAATCTTGATTGTTACTCCGTATTACAACAAACCACCTCAAGCTGGAATCGAAGCGCACTTCCGCGCTGTTGCCGCCGCTACAGATCTTCCCATCATGATGTATGACATCCCTGGTCGCACAGGCGTTGAAATTGAATCAGACACAATCGTCAAACTCTTTGAAACTGTCGACAACATTGTCGCTCTTAAGGATGCCAAAGGAAATATTGCGGCAACTTCGTGGGTAATCAAGCGCTGCGGAATTCCCGTCTATTCAGGAGATGACATCCTCAACTTACCTTTCCTATCTGTCGGTGCAGTTGGTTTCGTCTCAGTCTGCGGCCACACGGTAGGTCGCGAACTCAAAGAGATGCTTAACGCTTGGTTTGCCGGCGATAGCGCTCGTGCACTTGAAATTCACCAACAACTTCTTCCGGTCTTTACCGGAACATTCCGCACACAGGGTGCAATTTTGACCAAGGCTGCGATGAACCTCATGGGCCTACCCGGAGGAACAACTCGTCTGCCACTCGTTGATGCAACAGCCGCACAGATCGAGCAACTGCGTAAAGATCTCAGCGCTGGTGGCGTCACTCTAAAAAACTAATGACTCAGCACCCTCACCCCAATCTAGGGACGCCATCGAAGTTGGTTGATGGTGGTCTTCGCATTGTGGCTCTTGGTGGCATCTCTGAAATTGGTCGCAATATGACTGTCTACGAGATGCAGGGCAAGCTACTTATCATCGACTGCGGAGTTCTCTTTCCTGAAGATAATCAACCTGGAATTGATCTCATTCTTCCTGACTTTAGCTATATACGCGATCGCCTCAACGATGTTGTTGGAATCTTTCTTACCCATGGTCATGAAGACCATATCGGTGCGGTGCCTTATCTTCTGCGCGAACGTGGGGATATTCCGGTCTATGGCTCGCCTTTAACTATTGCGCTGATTACTGCGAAATGTAAAGAACATCGAATTTCACCGCTGACTCATGAAGTTCGCGAAGGAAATCGCGAAGATGTAGGACCTTTTGAACTCGAATTTATCGCAGTAAATCACTCCATTCCTGATGCGCTTGCAGTTGCAGTACATACTCGTGCCGGAACAGTTCTGCATACGGGCGACTTTAAGATGGATCAACTTCCACTCGATGGGCGCATTACCGATTTACGCACCTTCGCGCGCTTAGGGGATGAAGGCGTAGATCTCTTCTTAGTCGATTCCACCAACGCTGATATTCCAGGTTTTACTCCAGCTGAGCGCGAAATCATGCCGGCGCTAAATCGAGTTATCGCCTCAACACAACGTCGTGTGATAGTTGCTTCCTTCTCATCCCATGTGCATCGCGTTCAGCAAGTCATCGATACCGCCGCACTCCACGGACGTCGCGTTGCATTTATTGGCCGTTCGATGATTCGCAATATGAAGATTGCCGAAGATATGGGTTACCTGACCGTCCCATCTGGCATTCTCTTTGATGCTCGTGAACTCGATAACTACGATGATCGAGTAGTTCTGATTTGCACTGGTTCACAAGGCGAACCGATGGCGGCGCTCTCTCGCATGGCAAATGGCGACCACCAAATTCGTGTTGGAGATGGTGACACCGTAATTTTGGCCTCCTCTCTCATTCCTGGAAATGAAAACTCGGTGTACCGAATCATTAACGAACTCACTCGCTATGGGGCCAAGGTCGTACATAAGGCAAATGCTCTTGTTCATGTCTCAGGCCATGCTGCAGCTGGTGAACTTCTCTATTGCTACAACATTGTTAAGCCGAAGTATGTTTTGCCGGTTCATGGTGAATGGCGCCATCTCAAAGCAAATGCTGAGATTGCGATTCAAGCGGGGGTACCGCGCGAGAATGCATTCATCATTGAAAATGGAATTGTTGTAGATCTGGTCGATCACGTTGCTGAGGTAGCCGGTGCAGTTCCTTGCGGATTTGTCTATGTAGACGGCCAGAGTATCGGTGACATTACTGAGTCCTCGCTGAAAGATCGCCGCATCCTTGGTGAAGAAGGATTTATCTCAGTGATTGTGGTTATCGAATCACAAACCGGAAAAATTGTGGCCGGCCCAGATATTCATGCACGTGGATTTAATGAAGATGAAGCGCTCTTTGATGAGGTTCGTGGCCAGATTGAAAGCGCATTGACAAGTGCTGTTGCAGAGGGCGTCAATGGCACACATCAGCTTTCACAAGTTGTTCGTCGCACTATCGGAAGTTGGGTCGGACAAAAACATCGTCGTCGTCCGATGATTGTCCCGGTAGTAGTAGAGGTATAGGTCGGCGCGCCTTCATCAACGAGATTTACCCTCCACCTAAGATTGAAGGTGTGGCTAAGAAGAAGAAACGCACATCCGGTAGGTCAGCCTTCTCGGTAGTTTCGCAAGCCCTAGGTGGATTATGGCGAGTTCTCGCCAGAGCGCTCGGCTCATCTGTCAGATTTGTCGCTCGCGGTGCGCGCGATTTAGATCCTGCTCATCATCGCGATGGAGCCGCACTCCTTGTCCTGCTTATTGCTCTCGCAGCCTTTGCCGGAACTTGGTTCCATGCAGATAATCTAGTTAGCAGAAATCTATATTCATTCTTTGTAGGCGCATTCGGAGTTATTGGATTCTCATCTCCTCTGGTCCTTCTCTACTTTGCAGTTCGACTGTTTCGTAAACCAGAAGATAGCCATGCAACTGGTCGCATTACCATCGGCACTCTTCTTCTGATTATCAGTTCTACCGGGCTTGCGCATCTGCTCAATGGTTCGCTCGGAGCGACCAATCCAACCGGCGCAACAGCGATTCGCGATGGGGGAGGCCAACTCGGATATTGGGTAGCTAAACCACTTGTTGCGCTGATGACTTCGCTCCTTGCATATCCGCTACTCATTGTTCTCTTCTTCTTCGGCATCTTAATCATTACTGCAACGCCACTTTCAAAAGTTGGCATCCGCATCAAAGTACTTTCAATCTGGCTCTGGTCAAAACGTCCTGTGCGTGAAGAGAAAGAGTTTGAGATCTCAGATACTCCACCATTTGAATCACCAGTTGTTGCCTGGAATCAAGAGGAAGAGATTGATGAAGAAGAGTTCGATCAAGAATTCACAGTTGAGGTGCCTCGCACTCCACTGGAATCTCAACTAAAGCCAGCGCCACAATCTGAAAAGCGCCCCGAGCAACTTCTTCTGACGAGTGATGTGAAGTATGAACTTCCATCACAGGATCTTCTTAAGGTAGGACCCGCGGCAAAGGCCAAGTCGAAGGTCAACGACTCGGTCGTTGCGGCTTTGACTGAAGTCTTTAAGCAATTTGAAATCGATGCCCAAGTAACAGGTTTTATGCGTGGCCCAACCGTTACTCGCTATGAAGTTGAACTCGGAAACGCGGTAAAGGTGGAGCGCATTACCGCGCTTTCAAAGAATATTTCTTATGCGGTTGCAAGTAGCGAGGTTCGAATTCTCTCGCCTATTCCGGGCAAATCAGCGGTTGGAATTGAGATTCCCAACGCAGATCGCGAGATTGTCGCCCTAGGTGATGTGATGCGTTCGAGCGTGGCTGGTCAGGATCACCATCCGATGTTGGTTGCCCTCGGCAAGGATGTTGAAGGAAATTATGTATGCGCCAACTTGGCGAAGATGCCACACCTTTTGGTTGCAGGAGCCACCGGTGCTGGAAAATCTTCGATGATTAACGCGATGATTACCTCGATATTGATGCGCGCAACACCTGATGATGTTCGTTTGGTTTTGATTGACCCCAAGCGCGTTGAGCTCACCGCGTATGAAGGAATTCCGCATCTGATTACACCCATCATCACCAATCCAAAGAAGGCTGCCGATGCGCTGACTTGGGTAGTCCGTGAAATGGATCTACGTTATGAAGACTTGGCAACCTTTGGCTTTAGACATATCGATGATTTCAACAAAGCTGTTCGCGCTGGCAAGGTAGTTGCACCTCCTGGCTCAGATCGCATTGTTGAGCCTTACCCATATCTCCTTGTAATTATCGACGAGCTTGCAGATCTCATGATGGTGGCGGCTCGCGAAGTAGAAGAATCAGTTGTGCGAATCACCCAGTTGGCACGTTCTGCAGGAATTCACTTAGTTCTTGCAACGCAGCGCCCATCTGTAGATGTTGTTACAGGGCTCATCAAGGCAAATGTGCCATCGCGACTTTCATTTGCGACTTCATCCCTTGCCGACAGTCGCGTTATTCTCGATAGCCCAGGAGCAGAAAAACTCATCGGTCAGGGCGATGGGCTCTTTATTCCGATGGGGGCAAGCCGCGCTATCCGTATTCAAGGCGCCTACGTTTCAGAACGTGAAATCGAAGCAGTGACAAACCACGTAAAGAAGCAACTTTCACCACGCTATCGCGAAGATGTCACCCAAGTGGCTCAATCAAATAAGAATATCGATAAAGAAATTGGCGACGATTTAGATATCTTGATTCAGGCTGTCGAACTTGTGGTTGGAACTCAATTCGGTTCAACCTCTATGTTGCAGCGCAAGCTGCGCGTTGGCTTTGCTAAAGCTGGCCGCTTGATGGATCTGATGGAGTCTCGGGGAATCGTAGGACCGTCAGAAGGTTCCAAGGCGCGTGCTGTCTTGGTTAAGCCTGATGAACTCGATTCTGTTCTTGCCACGCTCCGCGACTACTAATTCGTCATCCAAGCGTCGGGTGCTATTCAGGGGTGATTTACCTAAATAGGGGAGACTTCACAAGAAGAAGCTAAATGGCTAAAGTTAGAATTGCCTTCCACTCTTTCCCACCAAAGGCGGCACCAGATATGACTCTTGGTCAGGTAATTCGTGATGCTCGCATCGCCGCGCGCCTTTCCATTGAGCAACTTTCTGAATCAACCAGCATCCGCATCGGTCTTCTTGCCGAGATGGAAAGTAACAACTTTAATCATTGCGGTGGAGATACATATGCGCGAGGCCATCTTCGTAGTATTGCAAATAAAATTGGCGCAGATCCACTTGAATTAATCAACCTTTATAACGAAGAGCATTCACTCGAAAATCGTGCAATTGGTGACTTGCTGGTTGAAAACAATGTCATGCAAGTTCCTCACGAGAAGAAGGCAACCTCCTGGAAAGTCCCTGCTTCGATTTCTTTAGCAGTGCTCTTCACCTTCGGCGTAGTCCAAATTGTGATGTCTAATCAAAGTTCTGATACCCAGCCGGCTGTCGTTGCATCTGCGACTCCTTCTGCTGAAGCCTCTGTTGCGCCAACGCCAACTCAAGAAGTAGCTGCTCCAACTGAAGTATCTGATGGAAGCGTTAAGGTGACGCTCAGCGCAGTACGTGGCAACTCATATATTGATGTGATTGTTGATGGAACAAGAGTTATTAAGGGATCTCTCTTCCAGGGTGATACTAAGAATTTTCAGGGAACTAGAGCGATTAGCGTTTACTTAAGTAACCCAGCAGGGTTAGATGTGACTGTAGATGGAGAACTTTTGCCTCCATTAGGTGGTCAAAATGAAGAGGTTCGTCGAACTTTCCGTTGAAGTAAGAAGAAGTAAACGGGGTAACCCTGTAACATCGCCCCTATGTCTCGCACAGTAGCAATTGTCACTATGGGCTGTGCACGTAATGAGGTCGACTCCGAAGAACTCGCTGGGCGCTTAGCTGCCGATGGCTGGACTCTTGTTGAAGATGTTGAATCAGCAGAAGTTGCAGTTGTAAACACGTGTGGATTTATCGAATCTGCCAAGAAAGATTCAGTCGACGCCTTGCTCGAAGCTAACTCTCTGAAAGGCCACGGAACCACGCGAGCGGTAGTGGCGGTTGGCTGTATGGCAGAACGATATGGAAAAGAGTTAGCAGAGGCCCTTCCTGAGGCTGATGCCATCTTAGGTTTTGATGACTATCAAGATATCTCGGAGCGATTGCAATCAATCATCAGCGGAAATGCTCACACTCCACACACACCACGAGATCGACGCGCGCTTCTTCCCATCGCTCCAGTAGAACGTGCACAAGCGCGCGATGAATCTTTTCAATCAGCAGTGGGCGCCGGTGGTTCCCTCTTTCGCAAACGCCTCGGAAACGCGCCATGGGCGCCAGTGAAGATTGCATCAGGGTGCGACCGACGATGTTCTTTCTGTGCGATTCCATACTTCCGCGGCTCCTTTATATCTCGTCGCCCCACTGAAATTCTGCAAGAGGCGCTCTGGCTTGGCCAAAATGGAGTCAGCGAACTCTTTCTCGTCAGCGAAAATACAACTTCATATGGCAAGGATCTAGGTGACCTCAAACTGATGGAGAAGATCCTCCACGAGTTTGCCGAGATTCCAGGCATTGAGCGAGTACGCCTTTCGTATCTACAACCAGCCGAGATGCGCCCGACGTTGCTGCAAGCGATGGTTGAGACCGACAAGGTTGCTCCTTACTTTGATTTATCTTTCCAACATTCCAGCCCATCAGTGCTTCGCCGTATGCGCCGCTTCGGTGATTCCGAGAAGTTCTTACATCTGATTACTCAGATTCGGGCGCTCTCTCCTGAGGCAGGAATTCGCTCTAATTTCATCGTGGGATTCCCTGGCGAGACCCAAAGTGATTTTGATGAGCTGGCGAGCTTCATTACAGCCGCAAAGCTCGATGCAGTTGGAATCTTTGGATATTCAGATGAAGACAATACTGAAGCCCTCGATCTTGGTGACAAGGTCGCTGAAGAGGTCATTCGTGAACGAGTTGAATCACTTTCTTCCCTTGCCGACGAGATGGTTTCTATTCGGGCTGCAGGGCGAATCGGCGAGCATGTAAGTGTTCTCATTGAAGATGAAGAGCTCCAAGAAGGCCGAGCTGCGCATCAAGGTCCTGAAGTTGATGGCACTACCTCATTTATCGGCACCAATTTTTCAGTGGGCCAATATATTGATGCGGTGATTGTTGATTCTATGGGCGCCGATCTTGTGGCGGAGGCTCGTAAGTAGATCCGATGAAACTTCCATCATTTATTACCCCCAACACTTTGACGGTGACGCGCATCGCCCTGATTCCTTTCGGCGTGTATGCGCTCTTTCTTGATGGCGGAGATAATCCGAGCTATCAGATTGCAGCATGGTGCATCTTCTTCATCCTCGGCATGACAGATATCGTCGATGGAAAATGGGCGCGCAGCTCTAATCGGATTACTCCACTTGGTGCATTTCTTGATCCAGTGGCAGATAAGGCGCTTATCGGAGCTGCCATGATTTCACTTTCGATACTAGATCGCTTTCCTTGGTGGATCACAATTCTTATCTTGACCCGCGAAATTGGAATCACCATCTTCAGACTCTTAGTGATTAAGGGTGGAGTAATTCCGGCAAGTAAGGGCGGAAAGATCAAGACCCTGATGCAGAACTTTGGCGTTGGATTCTTTATCCTTCCCTTCCCATCGTGGTTGGAATGGTTCCGTGTTGGCTTTATCTCGATAGCAATCGTCCTGACTGTCACCACTGCTTATGATTATGTGCGTGCGTGGATGCGTAGCCGCTAGCCAGCTATGGCGTGGATTGCAATACACGAGTAACTTTGGTGCATGCCTACATCTGCACATGCTCGCTTAATAGTTGAGCACCTGAAAGAGCGCGGTGAAACTGTTGCAGTCGCAGAATCGCTGACAGCAGGTGGCGTAGGTCATGCCCTGACTACAGTTCCTGGTGCATCTTCCGTTTTTCTCGGTGGAATGATTTCTTATACATCTGAGGTCAAAGTTAACTTCTTGGGGGTATCGCCAAAGACCATTGAGCAGTACAGCGTTGTCAGCGAAGAAGTCGCAAATGAAATGGCGGCAGGCGTTCTCGAAAAGTTTGGATCAACGTGGGCTATCGCAACTACAGGTATTGCCGGCCCAGGTGATTACATGGGAATCCGCGAAGGCACAGTCTGGATTGCAATTAAGGGGCCAATGTCGCAGACCCTGCACCTACAACTCGATAGTGGGCGGGAAGGCGTGCGCACGGGGGCTATATCCAGCGCAATAGGCAACTTTGCCCGTATTCTTAGCTCTAGAAACGAGGGGAGTACGCAATGACGCTTTTACGTGAGGCAGTTGGCCACACACTTCGCGATGCGCGCACCTCGCAATCTCGCACTCTGCGCGATGTAGCGCGTGAGGCGCGCGTTTCTCTCGGCTACCTCTCTGAAGTTGAACGTGGTCAAAAAGAGGCATCCTCTGAACTTCTCAATGCAATCTGCGAAGCACTTGGTCTCACACTCTCATCAGTGATGACCGGCGTTGCCCACGAAATCAAATCTCGTGAAAGCGCAAAGCTCTCCGTTGTCGACGCAGCCTAAATATTCATTGCAAGGCGGAATTCATCGCCGTACCGAGAGCGCAATTCTTTCGGCAACTAAGAACCTTATCGCCCTCCATGGCGCATCAAATATCTCAATGATTGAAATCGCTGACGCATCAGAAGTTTCTCGAGCAACTTTGTATAACCATTACCGCGATAAGAACGCTGTCTTAATGGCGCTCATTACCTCCGAAGTTGAACGTCTTGTGGAAGCAGCGCAGCGAGCTGGAACTCCTGCAGATGCGCTGGAACTTCTCTCACGTGAGATATCTGCAGACGCGGCTCTGAAGGCGATGCGCGCTCATGATCAAGAGTTATTAATCGATGTCATGTCACAGGCACAGAACCCTCTCTACCTTGTCCTTGCTACTTGCATTTATGAAGCTACCAAGTCTGAGGCCGGCACTGGGCTTGCCATGCGCTGGCTGCTCGGTCAGGTGATGCAACCAATTACGCCTAAGCAATCGCGTGATCAAGCAGAGCTGCTGGTTGATCGCACCCTCTTCTGAGAGTTTTGTAAATGCGCATCTCTGACCTTCGCGAACGCCTGTCTCTATCTTTTGGTGAAGCATGGGCGCCATCGTTCTCGCAAGATATTGCAATCAGCGAACTCGGATCACTGACAGTTAATGAGGCGCTCAAGGCAGGGCGTGAAGCGGATGAAATCTGGCGCGCAGTGTGTAAGCAATGTCCATCTGAGACAGAGAAGTACCGATATTAGAAATGCCAGTTTCAACAGTTGTAGTCGGTCACGCACCCGATAAACCAGCACTTGTCTTGATTCATGGACTTGGCTCTGCAGGAACTATTTGGAAATCACTTTATTCCGGGTTAGAAGAACACTTTGTCATCTATCCCATTGATCTACCGGGCCACGGCAGCGCAGCCCTTCACGATGATCGGCTTGATCCGCAATCTCTAGCGCATGCAATCGCGGCGATGATGGAGAATGAACATCAGATAAATCAATTTCACGTGGCGGGTAACTCACTTGGGGGATGGATTGCCCTCGAAGTTGCAGCCGCCTATCCAGAGAGGGTGAAGAGCGTAACTGCGCTTGCACCTGCCGGGCTCTGGCTTGAAGGTCCTACGCAGCTTCTGCCGCCAAGTTTATTTGCACGCATCTTGGCAAAGTGTGCTCAGTATTTTCTTCGACTTGCCTATCACTTGCCGCCGTTAAAGGCGATGGGTTATCGCAAAATTACACACCTATGGCGCGAACTCTCATTTGAATCTTGTAAAGATTCGGTGTTGGCGATGGCAAAGTCAACTGGTTATATGCCGATGTGGAAGGCGTTACGTAGAAAGAAATTCGATTCTTATATTCCGCCAACAGTTCCGGTCAAGATTGTCTTTGGTGATTACGACTTAACTCTGCCGCATCCTCGTGCGCAAGAGAAAGAGGCAGCACCTGCCCACTCAGAGTGGATTACGGTCAAAAATTGTGCACATGTGATTATGTGGAACTACCCGCAATTAACTATTGACTTTATTGCAAGCCACCTTAAACGGCGATAACTTCTAGTACCCAAGGCGCAACTCCATCTGAAGGAGTCAGGGCGCACGGGTATTTCTCAGAGACGATGGCGTAGAGATCTTCAGGGTTCTTTGCCGCAGCGCGTGATTGCAACAACCACCTCGTTATCTCGCCGCGAGTCTTCTTGGACATGTGAGTGACAACGGTGCGCACGCCATCGACAACTGTTGAGATGCGGACTTCAACGGTGATATCAGCAGGTGCGCGCCAGACGGACTTGTAGGTAGATGATCTGCAATCGACAATGAGCCCGCGCGCAAGTAGTCGCAGTTGCTCTTCCACCTGTCCAGCGAGCGCTTTGTTATCGATCTTCGCCTTGTAGCTTTCAATCCGGGCCGAAGGTGCGATAGCGCCATATTTAGCCGAGATGATGCGTACCGATGCCTCACCGCGGGTGCGAGCCGCCGCCGATAAGGTGGCCCAACCGAGAGCCTGATAGAGCACGCCTTGATACACAGCGATCGCGGGGGTGGGCTTGCTTGTCTCAGCCTTTTTCTCAGAGGGCGGCAGGAGGATCAGCACGCGACACACCCTACTTGTCAGTGGCTCCTGCTACCTTTCGAACAGATGTTCGGATACCCTTATCCGCATCACCTCGCTACCAAGCGCAGGCGATGAGTCAGGAAACTGATTGAACAGCCAGAGCGGTGCTCTACCTGTCGCCCACAGCGTCTCTATAACGCCAAGGGCTGTCGTAGAGATATTCCGTACCTTCTGGGCCGAATACCAACGGCTGCGCTCGCAGGCGTTCGAAATGAAATGGAGAAGATAGTGGCTACTGAAAAAGCAAAGCCTGAAGATAAAAATGTATCTGATCGCCAGAAGGCGTTAGATACCGCGCTCGCTCAAATCGAACGACAGTTTGGTAAGGGCTCAGTAATGAAGATGTCAGATCGTCAAGCACAGGTAATCGAGGTTATTCCTACCGGTTCCATCGCGCTCGACATCGCACTCGGAATTGGCGGCCTTCCACGTGGTCGCATCATTGAAATTTATGGACCAGAATCTTCAGGTAAGACAACTCTTACCTTGCATGCAATTGCAAATGCACAGAAGGCCGGCGGAATCTGCGCCTTTATCGATGCAGAGCATGCCTTTGATGCCGAATATGCAAAGAAGCTCGGCGTTGATATCGATGCTCTTCTTGTTTCACAGCCAGATACTGGCGAACAAGCGCTTGAGATCATGGATATGTTGATCCGCTCTGGCGCGCTCGATCTCGTAGTCGTTGACTCAGTAGCAGCACTTGTACCTCGCGCAGAAATCGAAGGCGAGATGGGTGATTCCCACATGGGTCTACAAGCTCGCCTCATGTCACAGGCTCTCCGTAAGGTAACTGGCGCGCTGCACCAATCAAAGACAACTGCAATCTTTATCAACCAGCTCCGCGAAAAGATCGGTGTCTTCTTCGGTTCTCCTGAAACAACAACTGGTGGAAAGGCGCTTAAGTTCTACGCATCTGTTCGCCTTGATATCCGTCGTATCGAAACACTTAAGGATGGCACCGAATCAGTCGGTAACCGTACTCGCGTCAAGGTAGTCAAGAACAAGATGGCTCCACCATTTAAGCAGGCAGAGTTCGACATCATCTACGGTATCGGTATCTCACGCGAAGGCTCACTTCTCGATATGGGCGTTGAGCTCGGTATCGTCAAGAAGTCTGGAGCTTGGTACACCTACGAAGCTGACCAACTCGGCCAAGGTAAAGAGAATTCACGCGCATTCCTTATCGATAATCCAGATCTCGCCAACGAGATCGAGAAGAAGATTCGCGAATCCTTTGTGCCCGTTGCCGTAGATCCAGCGCTTATCGCTGAGATCGATGAAGCAGCAGCAGAGGTTGAGTTCTAATTTCTCTCCAATTTGCCAAGGTAGAACGCGGCGAGGGCTCTGACCCTTACGAAGTTGCTCACACTATTGCGCTTAATGCGCTGGTAACGCGAGCAAAGAGTAAGGGCGAGCTTCTCGCTCACCTTAAGACACGTGGCGTTGAAGATGATGTTGCCCAAGCGGTGGTCTTCCGTCTCCAAGAGACTGGGCTGATCAACGATCGCGAATTTGCAGCAGCCTGGGCAACATCTCGCCACAACCATAAGAAGATCTCGAAAAGGATTATCGCCGGCGAACTTCGCCAGAAGGGCGTTCTCCAAGAGCAGATTGATGAAGCGCTCGATGGAATCGATGATGAATCTGAATATCGAGCAGCTTTTGATTTAGCATTTAAGAAATTTAACACCATGTCACGTCTCGAACCTGATGTTCAGATTCGTCGTATTCAATCGCTCTTGGCGCGAAAAGGTTTTGGATTTCCAATTATCTCTCGAGTACTGCGCGAGCTCGATCTTCTCAAGAGTTAATCTACTTTCCAGACTTTAAATGTTCAGTCAAACGTTCAGCAGTTGCTACAACGGCTGCGGCGTGTAGCCGTCCTGGTTGACGTCCCAAACGTTCAATCGGCCCACTAATTGAAACGGCGGCGATGACCTTGCCATTAGGTCCGCGAACTGGGGCGGATACAGATGCAACGCCTGCTTCGCGCTCACCAACTGATTGCGCCCACCCGCGGCGACGATCGGCAGCAAGATGGGCTGCAGTAAATCGAGCGCTCTTAAGCCCTCGATGAATCTTTTCGGAATCCTCCCAAGCCATCAAAATTTGTGCCGCAGATCCTGCTTGCATCGTAAGAGATGCGCCAACTGGAACAGAGTCACGTAATCCTGAAAGTCGTTCTGCAACGGCTACACAGATTCGGATATCTCCTTGGCGGCGATAGAGTTGGGCTGATTCACCTGTTGCATCGCGCAGCGCTGCCAGAGCAGGAGCTGCTGCTGCAATAAGTCGATCTTCGCCAGCGGCTGCAGCCAACTCACTTGAGCGAGGGCCAATGATGAAGCGTCCGTTAAGGTCGCGAGCTACCAGGCGATGAAATTCAAGCGCTACAGCCAGGCGATGTGCCGTGGGGCGAGCGATACCAGTTGCTGCCACCAACTCTGCGAGGGAGTGGGGGCCGGATTCAAGGGTTGCCAGAATAGTTACGGCTTTATCTAAGACGCCAACTCCGCTATTCTTCTTATCCACGGAGTGATATT
>VFQS010000388.1_pt1 | contig 51443 bp, 47 predicted proteins | sample 3512361 | NCBI WGS metagenome assembly VFQS01 (sample SAMN10412375, study PRJNA504923) | tailings metagenome | isolation source: Relicate 1 Philex TSF3 active mining | place: Philippines | reverse complement strand
CTAATGGTTGTTTGGTCTTAATATAGTTCATGATGTTTTCATTTTGTGCTGCCCTGACAGACATGGGTGTTTCTACTAAACCGGGAGAAATAACGTTAATGCGAATATTGTTTTTTGCATAATAGGCTGCAGTGGCTGTTGATAATCCAATAATTCCTGCTTTAGCAGCTGCATAAGCGTGGGTGGAAAAATAAGTTGGTGCTGGATGAGTGGCCAATACAGAAGATAAATTAACGATGGCACCTGGTTTGTTATGCTGAAGAAAATGCTCAATCGCGGCTTGATTAGAAAGCATTATGGTGGTTGCATTTAATTCCAGTGTTTTATTCCATCCCTCAAGCGACATTTCATGCAATGGACCATCTCCAAATGACCTGCCACTCCCTCCTGCAACATGCAATAATCCGTCAAAGGATCCATAGTGCTTAACACATGTTTCAATTGCTGTGTTCATTGTAGCGGTTTCTCTGGCATCAGCAATTAATATGATGCAGTTTTCTATTGGTTCATCATTTTCCTGTGACTTCCCAACACAAACAACTTTAGCACCTTCATCAATGCATTTTTTAGCTGCAGCCCATCCTATACCGGAAGTGCCACCCATGATGACGATATGTTTATTTTTTAAGATCACGATTTATGTTATTGATTTGTTTGAAGGTAAAATCCAATACATCATATTGGTCGCTATTTGGCCAATAATAATGCCACCATTCTGTCTGGAATTTGATGAAACAATATTTCTCCATAATGCTTCTTAGCAATTCACGATTTTCTATTTGTGTGGTTGATAGATTTTGAAAACCATGATGTGCTTTTTCGGAAAAATCGTCAAATGCAGTTGGCATGTCCAACGAATGACCTGTTTTCAAATCATAAAGTGTCATGTCAATCGCAATACCTCTGTTATGTCCGCTTCCTTTTGCTGGGTGTGCAACATAGCGTTCATCTTGAATTAATTCCCAGAATTTTTTTGTTACGTGGTATGGACGGTAAGCATCCCATACACAAATGCCAATTCCTTTTTGGGCCAATTCAGCAGCTACTTTCGCCAGCGCATTAGCAGGTTCTTGTCTTAAAAAAGTATGGTTTGTTTGTGCAGGGTAGAGGCGCACTTTTGTGAAATTGTCTGTACTGGCATATTTCAAATCATAGTTAATGTTAGGAATGTGCGACTTTAGCTCAACCAATGCCAGTTTGGGTTCTTTTTGGATGGCTGAACTTAATTCTTCAACCCGACTGATTACTTGTAATGCATGTTGAGCTGCTGATTTCAGGGTGAGCAACAAGCAAAATAGTAATATGGAGAGCAGTTGTTTAAGAGGCAACTTCAACGGAAACATTGATTTTTAACTTAGACTTACTAAGTTAACGATAAAGCCGGCATAAGTATAATTTATGATTATTGATCAATAAATTATATATATTAATATTTATAAACTATTGATATACAATTTATAATATTAAAATAATGCTTATAACAACTCAAAGGCCTTTCTTTTTTGGTGAATTAGGGGTAATTTTGTCACCTTATGCTATCTAGAAACAATACCATCATTTTGGGCATTTTCTTCTTTACTGTCAGCTTGTTTCAAACTGTTGATATTTTCGCCCAAAAAATCAACTATAGAAATGTTCCATTGGTTGATACTGCCATTGGTCATGCCAGTTTTTATTCAGATAAATTCATAGGACGAAGAACCGCAAATGGTGAAATTTTCAGCCAAAATAAGCTTACATGTGCTCATAATACCTATCCTCTTGGTTCGAAAGTGAGGGTAACCAACCTTAAAAATGGCAAGACAGTTGTTTTAAAGGTTAATGACCGTTTACATCATAGAAATCCAAGATTAGTAGATTTAACCAAGGCTGGTGCAGCCAAATTGGGGTTCCAAAGGTCTGGAATTGTCAAGGTTAAGGTGGAATTAATCACCCCCCAAAAAGAAAACTTGGCTAAAATTGAATAAATATTTTAACATTCAACCTTCAGGGTTTATTTTTGTTACACTCAAAACAGAACTGTTTATGAAAAGGATTTTCCTCATTGCTCTAGCAGCTATCTCTTTTACAGCAACAAATGCCCAGGATACTAAGAATATGTATACCAAGGGAAAAATGTTGGGTTTGCAATTCACTTTACATGATTTCAAGACTGCATCAGAACTTCGTAGTGGAGGTATGAGCCAAGTTATCGCCAAACAACAATGGAATAAGTTGAGCAGAATGAGACCAGGTCTTGCTGTTAATTATACCCAAGGTTTGAGTGATCATTTTGATTTCAATGCACGTCTAGGTTTTTCTTACTTAGAGTATTCTCTAACAAATCAGCCATTTGCAAAAAGTGTAGGGTCTAAGCCTTACTTTGAAGCAGATGCTAATATTTTCATGAAATTAACTTCTGATCAATACTATGTATCTCCATTCCTTTCTTTAGGAGCTGGTGCATCTACATGGAGAGGTTATTATGCTGCTTATATGCCAGCAGGTGCCGGTGTTCAAGTAAATTTGTTTGATCAAACATTCTTCACCCTTCAGGCTCAATACAGAATGCCTGTAACAGTTAATGCTTCACACAATCTTTTCTACAGCTTTGGTATTCACGGAACGATAGGAAAATAATGGTGTAATTGATATTATAAAAAAGGGGCATGTTGTCATGCCCCTTTTTTTATTGGTCTTTTTTACCAAATACTCGTTTCAGCAACCCCTTTCTTTTTACTACAGTATCTTTTTCTTTTGTTGTTGTCGATTTAGGGATTTCTTTTTTAGGTGTTTCTTTTGGTACAGTGGTCTCCTCAAATTTCTTTGATTCAGTGACTATTTTTTCTTTACCATCACTTATAGGGATCTCAATGTATTCATTAGTTTGAAATCCTTCATCACCTTCAGCTGGTAATAATTCTTCCTCTTTTGCATCATGATAATCGAATATGATTTCAGATTGCATATTTGCAGGAGGAATGAATGCTGCTTCTTTATCTATATTAAGTGATTTGTCATTAAATACTTGTTGATAATAATAAGCCCATGCTGGCATAGCCATTTGTGCACCACCTGAGGTATAGAGCAAACGTAAAAAAGGATCATCGCATCCTACCCAAACACCTGATAAAAGTTGTGGACTAAATCCAATGAACCAGCCATCAGCATTATCATTGGTAGTTCCAGTTTTGCCTGCAATTTGACCGGGGACAGTATATCCGCCTCTTAGTGCTCGTCCAGTTCCAAAGTCAACAACACCCTGTAACATTTTGGTCATGATGTAAGCCTCATTTTCACTAATCACTTCTTTGGTTTCTGATCTAAATGATGCCAATACATTTCCATTTCTGTCTTCGATTCTACTGATGAAATTTGGCTTAACATTGAATCCTCTTCCAGGAAACATGCTAAATGCTTGTACCATTTCAAATAAGGATAAATCTGCTGAACCTAGCGCAATGGAGGGATAGGGAGGGATTGTATTAACAATGCCACATTGTTTTGCAAAGTCAATTGTTCTTTCAACGCCCAGCTGATTGATTAAATGTACAGCTGCAGGATTTTTAGAAAACGCAAGACAAACTGCCATTGGACCTCCCGTACCATCAATCATTTTTCCACCCATATCAATAGGACCATCGGGCATTATGGTCTCTGGGGTATAGCCATTCATTATCCCCAGCGTATAAAGTAAAGGTTTAAATGTAGAGCCTACTTGTCGCTTTGTTTTTATATTAACGTGGTCATATTTAAATCTTTTGAAACTACTGCCACCAACCCATGCTTTTACATCTCCCGTTAGCGGATCCATTGAAAGCAAACCAATTTGCATAATTTGTTTGTGGTAGCGTATAGAATCTAAAGGAGACATGGTAGTGTCTGTCTCCCGGTTAGCATTCCACGCAAAAACTTTCATAGGCACAGGTTCCATGAAACTCTGCCTGATTTCCTCATCTGTTAAACCATCTTCCTTCAAATTTCTCCACCTGTCTGTTTGTTTCATAGCATAATCAAGAATGGCTTTACCATCCTTCGATTTCCAAACTGATCCATTTTTTATGTTATACTGGCTATTGAATACCTTTTGCAAGTTTTGCATGTGACGATAAACAGCGATTTCAGCATACTCTTGCATCCTGGGATTAATGGTGGTGAAAATTTTTAGACCATCTTTGTAAATGTCATATGGCTCACCAGTTTTTGGATTCTCATTTTCCTTACACCAGTTTTTAATTTCATCTCGTAAAACTTCCCTGAAATAAGGTGCAATACCTGAATTTTCATCGAGTTTTAAATAATTTAAAGCTATCGGTTGAACTTTAAATGCTTTGGCTTCTTCTTCCGTAAGGAAATCGTTCCTTACCATTTGATCCAATACGGTATTCCTTCTTGCCATAGCGGCTTTAGGATTTCTTCTTGGATTATAACGTGTACTTCCTTTTAATAAGCCTACCAAGACTGCTGCTTCCTCAACTTGTAATTGTCCGGGTTCTTTCTGAAAATAGGTTTTTGATGCATTTCGAATACCATAAGTTTCATCACCATAATTGACCATGTTCAGGTAAAGGGTAATGATTTCTTCTTTGGTGAAATTTTTCTCTAAGCGTATAGCAACAATCCACTCTTTCAATTTTTCAATTACACGAGTTATACTCTTGCTGCTTTGTTGTCCGAGTAATGCCTTTGCCAATTGTTGGGTAATTGTACTTGCACCACCTTCACTACCAAGAAAAACTACAGCCCTCAAAAGACTTTTTATATCTATTCCTGAATGCTCATAAAATCTTTCATCTTCTGTGGCAATCAGCGCTTTTATTACATTAGGAGAAATATCCTGGTACTTGACATTGATGCGGTCTTTCAAATAAAACTTTCCCATTAAAGTGCCATCATCAGCATAGATTTCTGATGAGGACATCATTGAAGGATTTTCTAATTCCTCAATGGATGGAAGTTTGCCAAAAGCACCCAAGTATATTACTAAAAGTAACAATAGGGCAGCTCCCCATGCGAAGAAAAAAATTTTCCAAAAAATGCGAACGGACTTCTTCGTTTCGCTGGTCTTTTTAGGATTCACGCTCATGCAGTAAAACTAAAGAAAAGCACTGTCTTAAAGGGAAAAGGAAACCTTAAAATTTCCCTGGTAATTGCTGCTGTAGGAATCGGATGTATTCGTCCGTCGACTTATCCTCCGTCATTTTTTTAAGGTTATCTGGGGATACGATGATGAACTTGTATTTATCAGACTGCAACCAAGGGAAAATCTCATTAGATCCAATAGGAGCAGTCTTCTCTACATAGCTTAATGCATCTCCTGCATTCGCAAATACACTGATGAGGATATAAGGGGTTGTACCCACTGTGTTATTTTGAATAGTTAAGCTATTGGATGCATATCTTTCTGCATGATACCTGGCTAAGGCACGTTTTGCTTCGTTCACATAAACAATATCGACATCTTTTAAAATCATCATCACCGCATATGGATCAGCTGGATTGAACTGGAAGCGGGCTGCTTGCTCAATAACAACAGGTGGTGCTTTGAATTGCGATGAGTCTACCTTGGTCTTAGCAATGATTGGTTGAGCTACAATTTTTTTAGGTTCCTCATTCTTAACCAGTGTTTGTTGTGCCTTTGGAGCTGGGCTGTCATCTAACCAAACTAAACTGTCTTCTTTTAGTCGTGTTACCTGTAAAGCAGTCAGCTCACTTTCAATTTCATTTCTTCTGGCAACAACGGATGCCATTGTCTTTGCCTTTTCAGCCAATGGTGATTGTGGAAACAACTCGGCCAACTTGTTTAATCCTGCTATTGCTTCTTTGTCATTTTTTTTCTTGATGTGGTAGATAGATTCAATGTAAAGTAATTGCGCACTCCAGTTATTTGGTCCGAATTTTTCATCTGCTTGTTTCTTTGCCGCTATAGCCGATTCAAATTTTCCAGCTAAAAATTGATCGTAGATATTGTTATAGGTTGAATTGATTTCATTGGTTTTGGCTTCTTGTAATTTAAGTGCCGCTGCTGGGTCAGTTAGCTTTAGTGTAAGTTCATTTTCAGGAAAATTATTTGCCAATAAGTTCTTGTAATAGGCTGCTTGTAGACTATTGTTTAATTGACCATAGCAGAAAGCTAAATTATAATAGATCTTGGCTTTTGATGCCTGCTCAATAGCTTCACTTAAGGCTTTCTCATACCAGTTAATCGCTTCTTGCCAGTCGCCCAATTTCTCTTGAAACAATTCTCCTAAACCAAGATAAGCTTTCGACTTTTTCAGCATCGAAGCTTCTTGTTGTGCCTGTGTTATAGGGAGCTCTGCCATTAAAGTTTCAATTGAAAGTGCTGGTTGAACAGTCTGCTGAGCTGCAACACGCCTAGCACCCTCTGGTCCTCTTTGAGATACCATTCTGGTCCCATTAATAGCTGTCAGTCTTCTCCAGTTATCCGCATTCGGTCTGGTACCCCATTTATTCTTGAATGTTGTTTTCCCTTGTGCAATCAAGGTGGGGTTATTGAAATACCATTCTCCTTTTTGCTGTGTATTGTTAAATATGTTGCCCGCTGTTTCATCAAGCAGATTGTTTCTTTGTCCTCTTCCACCGCCTCCGCCCATTAGTTGGTTTTGATTGGTTAGCTCTTCTTCATCTTCCTGTAGCCCCTGCTCTTTTTTTAGTTTTTTTAATTGTGCTTTAAGTAATGCTTCTCTTTCTTTTTCTGGAAGATTCACAATTGCAATTAGACTATCCTCTTTTTCAATAATACCAATTAGACTTACTATTTCTTCAGTTACTTTTTTCTTGATCTCAATGTCTTTTTGTTGTTCAGCCGGGACTAAACCAAGGCTGTCGTAATAAGTGTTTGCTAGTTTATAATTTTTTTCTTTGAAAGCTAATGTGGCTATTTTGAGGTTATTGTAAGATTTTCCTGTTGGGTCGTCTGTATTGGCTGCGTTACTTTTCAATAATAAATCAATAGCAGCTTTAGCTTTATTTCTGGTGATTTCCATTTCAGCAGCTGCATTGTAAATGATGGATTGGTAAGCAAGGTATTTTTCTCGTTTGGCCATGCGCATGAGCAAATCGACTTGCTCATCAATTCTTTTTTCTATATCTGGTTCGTTGGAGCTTAAGGCTACCTGATAGATTCTGGCATAAGCCTCCATGACGGGGTCTGTGGTGATGCTTATTGCTTTATCGAAAAATTCAGTTGCCTTTTCTTTTTGGCCAATAGCTGTCTTGAGTTGTGCGATTAAAAAATACCTGCGTGCCTTTTCAATTGTACTTTCGGTAGCATCCAAGGATAATTCGAGATAATGGGTACAGGAATCAGCTTGCTTGTTCTTATAAAAGAACAAAGCTTTTTGTTCAGCCAGTGAAGCCTTCAACCGTTTTGGGAAGTTGCGGTCACGTTGCAAAGTTTCAATCAAGCTTTTTGCATCATCATCGTTGTCTTGTGCGAGTAGGGTTCTGATTATCCAGACCAATGCGTCATTTCTTGCAGCAGGACGAGAGGTTAAGCCTTTTTCTTTTGTCGATACCGTATAGATATTGCCATTGGTGTTTAAATTAGAGCCTATGGTTTTTTCTAATCCTATTTCATCTTTGGATCTAGGTTGAAAGGTGTAGTTGATGTATTGGAAAACATCATAGGCTGAATCAAATTTCTTCTGGTAATAATAAGACTGACCCATGAGCAAATAGAGGTCGTCTACCCAGTCGTTTCTTAAATCGTGCAATAAAATACCATTGTTGGATTTGTGTATAACAGAATCCAGTTCTTGTTTTTGTGCCGCTGTTTGGTCGAGCGTGAAATTGTAGAAAGCAATTTGCTTTGTAAAACTGTCTTTAAATGCTCTTTTTGCAGCGGTAACAACGTCTTGTAACTTATTATTGGCATTGAAATAAAAATTGTAGTGTGCTACTACATTTTCTTTCATTTTTTTGACGGGATTGATTTTTTTATCAGGGGTCAATTCAGATTTTAACTTTCTGTTTTCGTAGGCTTTTGGTTTTTTTAGATCGTAAGTGAGATTAAGTTGGGCAAATGAATCAAGTCGACTACCTAAACTCAACAGTAGAATGGCTGTAAGGCGTAATACCCATGTGATATATGCGACAGGTTTTTTCACGGTTTGTAAAACTACGGTTAATCCTGCTATTTTAAAAGGGCCTGATTTGTGAATTAACAGTAACTTTATGAAGTTTTCAAAGAGAAGCGTATGGCTGAAAATATACAACAGAGCAGGTTTAAAAGGCTGACCAACCGATATAGGTTGGTGGTGATGAACGACCACTCTTATGAAGAGGTGGTGACTTTCAAAATAACGAGATTGGGTGTATATATTGCTGCTTGTTTTGTTTTTGTGGTTTTAGTGGGGCTCACCACGGCCTTGATTAGTTTTACGCCACTCAAATACTATATTCCCGGATATGGTTCTCAGAACGAACGACGTGAGCTAACGCGACTAAAACTGCGTACAGATTCTTTGGAGAAACAAATACAATACAGAGAAGCTTATTGGGAAAATGTAAAAAATGTTTTATCTGGTAAAGCTGAATTGGTCTTGGATACTGCTGTAATCTCTATCCCGGATCTTGAAGAAACCCTTGAATAGCGTGGCATATGTCTGGTCTTCCATCATCCAATAAGTCGGGTAAGTCGAACAACCAATCCCTCATGCGGTACATGGGCCTCGCTACACAGTTTTTTATTTCAATTGGTGTTGGTTTATGGTTGGGCTCAGTAATCGACAATTATTTTTCTTTTCAATCACCTTTGTTTATTTGGATATTGCCTTTATTGATTGTGGTATCTTCGCTCATCAAAATCATTGTAGACACGAATAAAAAAAGCAAATGAATGTAAGAAAGGCACTCCGCCCCATTTATTTATTATTTATAGCTATTGAATTAATTGGATTGATTTTTTTCAGTCAACTACAAAAGTCTGGTATTGATGCTGATGTTTTTATGATAGGCAATCTTTTTGTATTCACTCTTACTGTCGTATCCTTTTACATGCTCTATAAAGGACTAAAAGCGAAGGCTACCTTTAATTTTATGTCGGCCGTCTACGGATCTTTCCTTATGAAATTTATTGCTGGCGCTGGTGCTGTTGTGGTCTATGTTTTATATGCTGGAGAACAGAAAAACCTTCCTGCGATTTTTGCATCTATGTTTCTTTATTTGTTTTATACTTTTTTGGAGATTAAAGCCTTGCTGGCATTATTGAAAGACAAATAATTATGTCTACATCTCAGGCTCCTCTTCAGTCGTTGAATGATTTTTTACCACCTGGTGCTTATGCGATGGTAGAGCCTTATTTGACTCATTACAAAGTACATCTCACCATTACCAGATCTCGTTCTTCTGTTTTAGGTGATTACCGAAATGCGCATGCGGGTAAGGCTCATCGTATAAGTATAAATGGCAATTTGAATCCCTATGCTTTTTTAGTCACTTTACTACATGAGTTGGCTCATCTCATCACTTTCATTAGATTTGGTCATCGGGTTGAGGCACATGGTAAAGAATGGAAGCAACAGTTTTCAGAATTACTTAAAGATTTTGTTACAGCTTCCTTTTTCCCATTGGATATCAAACATCAACTGGAAAAATCTTTGAAAAATCCTGCAGCCAGTTCTTGTGCAGATGTTGATTTGATGCGCACGCTAAGAAAATATGATCCTGTAAAAGAGGGACATTGTTTGGTAGAAGAACTTGCTATTGGGATGAAATTCGCAATCAAAGGCAATAGGGTATTTGAATGTGGTGAGAGGGTAAGAAAAAGAATAAAAGCAACGGAAATCGCGACTGGAAAAGTATATTTATTTAGCCCTGTTTATGAAGTAAAATTGCTTAACTGATTACAGCGTTTTACACATCCAGACAGAGCAACCATGATGTCCCGTATTTCCCATTGGTCCGCTTAGGTATTCAAATCCGAATTTTTTATAGGCTGATATCGCTTCTTTCAATTCAGGCATGGTCTCCAAATACATCTTACTAAATCCATTTTTCTTGGCTTCTTCTATCGATTTAATAATGATGGCTGCACCAATTTTTTTACCGCGACTCGCAGGCAATAGATACATTTTGACCAACTCACAAGTGTCATCAGGTAATCCATCACTGTGGAAATAGCCACCGCCGCCCATCATTTGGCCATCGACTTCTGCTATAAAGTAAGCTGATCCTTTTGTTTGAAACAATTCATATAAATGGTCTGTAGATGCATCATAATAAACTGTGCCTGGTTTGTTGGCGCCAAACTCTTCTAAAGTCGATCTGATGATTTTAGCAATTAATGGGTTGTCCTTTTGCTCAATAGGTCTAATAACGACCTCTGCTGTTCTTGCTTGGTTCATGATGCAAAAATAACCTTTGCACGCAATTCAAAATGAGAAAATGATCAGCTGTTTTTGATCATGTCATTCATCACATCCAGGTGGGGCAGGGTAATGACAGATAGAAAAATAAATACTACTGGAAGTGGATCAGATGTAATACCCAATATAGACCAGGTATAGGCAGCTGCAACAAAAAATAAGGCAGCTAAAATAGTCATAGGGATGGTTTTCTTCCACATGCCCAAAATATTTAATTGTTGATGGGTGTGCTGTGATTTTAAGAAATGGAAAATCATTTCAAATGATCGAATAGCATGCCATCCTCCAAAATAAATAGCAAAGGCTGGTAAAAGTGGGAGATAAATACTTATGCCTAAGATAATAATCAGGTTAATGAAGCGTGATAGGCTAAATTGATTTTTGTGTTGTAAAGCATTTAGGCTACAGAGTATGAAAACAGGTAGGCCAATTGTACTTAGAACAAGTATTTGATTTGTTGTGATAAATGCCCAACCCATCTTTGTCCAACTGGCATCGTTGGTGATGCGTAGTATGATACTTTTTGTCTCTTCTTGGTGTGTGAGAAAAATCAATATCAAAACAAAACTTCCCCAAAGTATGCGGTTGATGTTCCATAACCACTTTTTATCAAAGTTTGGAATGTCAGTTTCTCCAAAATGCCACGCAGAGATCAGCAGAAAAAAAAGTAAACTGATTGTAGGAAAATAAATCCAACAAATGGCGTAGAGAATAATTGCAATTAAGTATTTGATGAGAAACTTTCCGAAGTGAAATTGCTTACCCATTCTCAAGTCATTGGCGCTGGCAACAATATGATCAAGTGCTCCATGCGGAATACCTGTCAGCGCTATCATGCCAATGAAATAAATGAGTTGAATGGTAATGGGTAGTTCACCTCCCAGAAATTGAAACAGGACGAGTGCTAAACCCACAAAGGCATTCAACCAAGTAAATATAGAAAAGGTAGTTAGCTTGTTCAAGCTAAAAAATTTGAAAGTGAGAAGTTAAATGAAAGGCCTATGCATATACATAGGCCTTAACATTTATATGCGTGTTTCTCTTATTTAGATTCAGAGCGGCTCAACGCATAGATTACCAAACCAAAGCCAATCTTGTTCACAGCATCACCAATGTTGTAGATGATGTCCATGTTCAAACCGCCAATGCCCAATGACTCAGCAGACATACCGAACAAACCACCTGGAGTACCTACGATGTAGCCCAATGGATAGATAGCCCATCCAACAAGTACAAACCATCCAAGTGTTTTGTTAGCCTTAGCAACGGCTGGAGATGAAGCTGTAGCAAGTTTTGCAACTTCGCCGAACCATACCAAGTATACGATGTAGAAGTAAGCAGCACCGCTGATTACACCCCATAATACACTCTGATCACGGTAGATGGTTTCACCGAAGTAGCCTGTAACAAGCATTACAACAGAAGCGAAAATGAGTTTCCATAACAATGAGGTAGTACCACCTGACTTCTTAGTGATCAGGTAGAACTCAACGCACATCAAAGGAACGGTCAATAACCAATCCACATAACGGAAGAAGGTAGGAGATTCACCACCAGTTTCGAGGTTATAGCCTCTCATATAATAGTAGTGAACTGCTGCAATGAACGTGATCAAACCAGATACAAGTACTGACGTTCGCCAGGCTTTGTCTGTGTTGCTCAATTCAAGGAAAAAGAAAACCGAAGCGGCCATCATGGCCATTGTGCCAATAAAAAACGTAAAGGCAACGTAATTGTCTGCTGCGATGGCAGCGTCTAAGAAAAAGGGACTCATCGTGTATAGTTTTGGTTAAGAAATGACTAACGTTGTAATCCTACACACATTTTCGGCAAGCTCTGTTTATCCTAAACCACTGAATCCTTACTTTGTTTAAGTAATTTAAGAAAAAAATTTAACAAAACCTCGTTTTTATGCACACAATTCAATGATTTTTTGTTTAATTGCCTCATAATCAGTACTTAATAAGGTTGAAAATTTTTGTTTTTTCATCAATTTTTTTAGTGAAGTGGGCATGTTGATTGCTTGGCCTAAAGCAGATGTCACTGTATCCGGGAACTTTATGGGATGGGCAGTGGATAGGATAAATCCCTTTTTTGTTGGGTGAAAACTTAAATAATTCTTCAGCGCGGTATAGGCAACCGCTGAGTGTGGATCTAGTATATATTGATATTGGTAAAATACCTCGGCAATAGCAGCTTTAGTTTGATGGTCGTTAATTTCAATACCACTGATCTCTTTTTTCAAAGCATGAAAATCATTTTTAAATAACTCGACAATTCTTAACACATTACTAGGGTTGCCCACATCCATTGCATTGGAAATAGTATGTATTGTAGCAGCAGGCATATAATTTCCAGATTCCAAATAGCGACAAAAAACAGCATTACTGTTGCACGCTGCTACAAAATGTTCTATAGGAAGTCCAGATGCTTTTGCCAATAAACCTGCACATAAATTTCCAAAATTTCCACTGGGAACTGCTACAACGGGAGAGGTGTCTTCTTCCCATTTGGCAATAGCTAAGGCGTAATAAATTTGTTGTGGAAGCCATCTTGAAATATTAATCGAGTTTGAAGATGTCAACATAAATTCATTTCGTAGCTCTTCATCAAGAAATGCTTTTTTTACTAGGCGCTGACAATCATCAAAATCTCCCAATATTTCAAAGGCATGAATATTGCCTCCATGTGTGGTTAGTTGTTTCTCTTGTACAGGACTCACCTTTCCTGAAGGATATAGAATAACCACTTCTGCACTTTCTATTTCTGCGAAAGCATTTGCAACGGCTCCACCTGTGTCACCGCTGGTAGCGACTAAGACCAGCATTTTTTTTGTTGCATTATCTTGTTCTCTAAAGTATTGAAGAACCCGACTGATAAATCGTGCACCAACATCTTTAAATGCAAGAGTTGGGCCGTGAAACAATTCTAAGCTATAGCTGTTTTCATCAACAGGTTGAAGTGGAAAATCAAAATTGATTACATCATCCATGATTTGATATAAAATATCATTTGGAATTTCATCCCCTACATAGGGCTTCATGATGTGATAACCTATGGCTGATTTGGAAAGGTTAGGTAACGACGAGAGAAATTCTTTATCCCATTTGGGTATCGATGATGGAAAATACAGACCTCCATCACTGGCTTGACCATTTAGTGTAGCGTCTTTGAAACTTACTACCTCTCCAGTATTTTTGATGTTATAATATTTCATGGTATAATTTTTATGCCCTGCGAGTTAAGTGTTGTTACATAGGTCTTGAAATCAATGCCAATTCCACTATAAATTTTTTTCATTTCATCTTCTACTGTAAGGGCAATCTCTTTTCCGCTACTCAACATAAATACTGAAGGGCCGCTTCCTGATATTCCGCCACCAAGAGCTCCTGCAGCAAGTGATTTTGATTTCACTTCATCAAATCCTGGGATTAAAATATTTCTTATGGGTTCTACGATAACATCTTCAAGAGATCTACTGATCAGTTGATAATCTGCTTTCATTAATCCAGCAATAAGTCCAGCTATATTGCCCCACTGTTTAATAGCAGATTTAAGTGGAATTTCTTTTTTCAAAATTTTCCTGGCATCTGAAGTTTTTACTTCAAGTTGTGGATGCACGACAGTGATAAAAAGTGGTGGTGCTGCAATATCAACTACATCCAAAGGTAAAATTGATCTAATCAGTGTTACGCCTCCCAATAGGCAAGGAGCAATATTGTCGGCATGCTTTACGCCACTGGCAATTTTTTCTCCATTCATGGCAAAGCGAATCAAATCGTCATTACTGAAACGATTGTTCAGCAGTTGATTGGCTGCAAATACAGCACCAGCTGCACTTGCTGCGCTCGAACCCAATCCACTGCCTGGCATGATTTGTTTGTCGATGATTAGTTGAAATCCTATCTCAGGATTAATTTCTTGCATTAAGGCGAGTAATGCTCCGCCTGCAACATTCTTTGCTGCCTCAGTTGGTAAACCATAATCATCGGCATGAATTATTTCTAGTCCGGGTTTTTCATTAAATGATAAAGTCATCAGATCATATGGTTCTTCAAGCGCCAATCCAATGATATCAAAACCACAAACCAAATTGGCTACTGTTGCAGGAGCTTTAATAGTTATTGATTTCATTGAACAACGCGTTTCAGGTTTGCGGCCTCTTGCTGGATATATGACGAAAGTTTATCAGGGTAGTGGGCAATACTGATTTTTGTTCTTTCGGGAAACTCACTAAGCAATTGTATTCCTTTGCAAAGACTTTCAATTTCATTGAAAGTATAACGGATGTTGCTCAGTACACTGCTCTGGTATATAACTGGTATAGTAAGTTTGGCCCATTTGAGGTATTCTTCTTCAATCTTTGTCAAGGAAGATGAATAGTCAAAATGGGGGTCGATACTTTTATTTGCAATAAAGAGTAAATCATTTGCTGTTATAGAGGGTTGCATGTTATTGGGTTAATCGATAAAAAAATAAAAACACGACTTTATTGTCGAGATAAATAGCCTAAGCCCAGAGATAATATGGAATAGTACAACCCTTATCGGGTTGTGGTGGTGGTTGTAGTGAAAGCAGCAGTAGAGACTGTAGATGGTCTCTTTGTTGAATAAATATGTAAATCGACTGCCTTCATTTTACTTTCTTGTAGCAAATATAGGTAAAATGCTTAAAATCTTGATTTTTATTTAAATTTACACTCCGCTTGCTTCATTTTTCCTAACTAAATTAACGCATGAGTAATTTTTCTTCAATAGAACTCTCCAGATTCAATAATGAAGTTGGTATTCGATATCAGCTTTACAATAGTCTTTTCACTTCGCTTCCATTCCATAAAATTGAAAAAACCGGTATCCTGCTTTCTCTTTTGCTGTCCAATTGTGAGGATGGTTTCAAAAAGAAGATGAGTCCGCAACAAATTTTAGAAGATTTTTTTACGCGACATACTTCATACACTTCAGAACAACAACAACTGGATTTGTTGTTTCGGTTTGTTCAATATGTAGAGCGACAGGTTGTATTGTTCGATGCATTGGAAGATGCCGCTTTTTCTAAATTGAATGATTTAAAAGGGATTGGCACTTTAAAAAATCTTGAAACGCAAGTGTTGCAAAATAATAAGCAAGAGGCTATTAAAGAAAAGTTGCGTGATTTTTGTGTTAGACTGGTGTTGACGGCTCACCCTACACAATTTTATCCTGGTTCAGTGTTGGGAATCATCAATGATTTATCTAAAGCAATTGCAGATAACAATCTTGATCAAATCAATATTTATCTTCAACAGTTAGGAAAGACGCCGTTCTTTAAAAAACAAAAGCCAACACCTTATGATGAAGCGGTGAGTTTGATCTGGTATCTAGAAAATGTTTTTTATCCCGCCATTGGAAAAATATCCATGTCGCTTGCAGCTCAATATAATGATGATTATGATCCTGCTCATTTGTTGATCAACATGGGTTTTTGGCCTGGTGGAGATCGGGATGGTAATCCATTTGTTACCAGTGATATCACGCTGAAAGTCGCTGATGCCTTGCGTGGAAGTATCATCAAGTGTTATTACCTGGATATCCGCAAACTTAGAAGAAGACTGACTTTCGAAGGTGTTGAATCCAAGCTGCAGGAGCTTGAAAGAAAATTATACAACAACATTTTTATTCCCGGTTATCAGGCAGATCTATCTAAGATTGAGATACTTGAGACCTTACAATCCATCAGAGAGATAATTGTATTTAACCACAATGGATTATTCCTGAACCTGGTTGATGCATTGATACACCGTGTACAGATTTTCGGTCTTTATTTTGCTTCTTTGGATATTCGTCAAGATAGTGGAGTGCACACGACTGTTATGGGAGAAATTTATCAATCGACTATAAATGATGATTATGCCACACTTGAAGCTGATCAAAAGCTTGTATGGTTATCTTCTTTGTCGGCTTCCGTTCAAGACACAAGCTCTTTTAGTGAAATTGCAAAGGATACCTTAGCAAGTGTAGGAGTTATTAAAAGGATACAAGAGCAAAATGGTAAAGAGGGATGTAGCAGGTACATTATAAGTCAATGTAAAACATCCGTACATATCTTGGAAGTTTTTGGTTTGTTTGTAGCTGGTGGATGGAAGCGAGAAGCAATTTCAGTTGATATTATCCCTTTGTTTGAAACCATTGAAGATTTACAACATGCTGCAGCAGTCATGCAGGAGTTGTATACTTTCCCTCAGTATAAAGAACATCTCAAGCGACGTGGTAACAAGCAGACAGTAATGCTTGGCTTTAGCGATGGCACAAAAGATGGCGGTTACCTTATGGCTAACTTCAGTATATTTCATGCAAAGCAGGCGCTGACAGCTGTTTCTGCAAAGTATGGTATTGATGTTGTCTTTTTTGATGGCAGAGGTGGTCCGCCTGCTAGGGGTGGCGGAAAGACACATAAGTTTTATGCTTCTATGGGAAGTGACATAGCCAATAAAGAAATTGAATTGACGGTTCAAGGTCAGACTGTTAGTTCTAATTTCGGAACTATTGAAGCTGCCCAGTATAACATTGAGCAATTGATACATGCTGGTATTGGAAATGCACTTTTCTCCAACGGATCAAGTACATTGAGTCAGCATGAACAGCATTTGTTAGAGGAATTGGCCAAAGAGAGTTATTCCGCTTATACTGCATTGAAATCACATCCGTATTTCATGGACTATCTCTATCATGTTAGTCCCCTTAAATACTATGCCCAAACCAATATTGGTAGTCGTCCTGCTAAAAGAGGGGCAGGTGGTAAACTCACCTTACAAGATTTACGTGCTATTCCATTTGTAGGGGCATGGAGTCAGATTAAGCAAAATTTGACTGGTTATTATGGTGTTGGAACTGCATTACAGGCTATGGAAGTGAAAGGACAAATGGGTGAGTTAAAAAGTTTGTATAATCGTTGTGCTTTTTTCAGGACGTTGATTGATAATTGTGAGATGGCTATGAAAAAATGTTTTTTCCCATTGACTGCTTTTCTTGCAGACCATCCAAAATATGGTGAATTATGGCGCAGCATTGAGGAGGAGTATAACCTCACCAGAAAATATGTGTTGATGTTATCAGGCAAAACTGATTTAATGAGTGATTATCCTATAGAGCAGGTTTCTATTCAGACAAGAGAAAAAATTGTATTACCTATCACTACGATTCAGCAATATGCATTGACGAAAATCAGGGAAGTGGAAGAAAAAAATTTACCATCAACATTGAAATCAAGCTACGAAAAATTGGTTATGCGTTGTTCTTTTGGAATCATCAATGCGGGTAGAAATTCTGCATAAGAATTGTTGTTATTATTCAACTACAGCCAATGCAAGGTAGATTAGCATAAAAAATGTGGTAATCCGATCTGCAGGATCTAATCCATTCCAGTCGGCACTCTGCCACATGCTAAACCATTCACCGCCAACGACAGTAAAACCGATAAACCACAAGAGTAATCCAAGGCTTATTCCAATGTAGGCGTTTTTTTTGGCAGCGTTAAAATGTTCTTTTTCATTTTTAAGTTGCTTGTACAAATGAAAAGCGCTAGTCATAAAAAAATAAGCCATCGCTGATTCTAAAAGTATGATGAATATGTATGCTGCATGGTGAAATACATCATGGGTGATGGATCTGTATTTTACAGTACTGTTCTCGAATATGGTATCCATGCTCAACACATGCTTCACGAAATCAAAGTTGGTGGCGTAATCTGTGATATTGCTAAAAGCAATGAAAAATGTCATGATACCACTTCCGGCGACTGCTATAAGGAGGCCTAAACGTTTTTGAGCTAAATACATGGCTTACTTTTTGGGTTGATTAGGTCGAAAAACGACCCGTTTTTTTCTAAGTTAAGGATTGTTTGCGTTTATGTAAAAGTTACTAAATAGGGTAGGGTTAAAATAATGGTGATTTATCTTTAACTTTATACCATAAACCACCCGCTATGAACATTTTTGTCGCCGGCCTTCCCTATGATCTCGATGACGCTGAATTGATGGAGATTTTTGAAAAATTTGGTGAAGTTAAATCAGCTAAAGTCGCCATGGATCGTGAAACCGGCAAAAGCAGAGGCTTTGCGTTCGTTGATATGCCTAACAAAGAAGAGGCCATGGACGCTATTGAAAACCTCAATGATATTTCATTGGGTAAAAAGCCTTTGGTGGTGAAAGCTGCTGAAGAGAGGCCTTCAAGTGGAGGTGGACAAAATCGCAATCGTCCATCTGGTCCTTCTGGTGGCTTTGATAGAAGACCTCCAAGAAGGTATTAAACAAAAGTTAGGCGATTCTCTTTGTAGTTATATCTTTACTCCAATCTATATCCTATGAGCTACTAAATTAAAACTAGCTCATGAAGAAGGGAATCTTATTTCTTGTTTTATATTTATCCTTTTGTGGTGTTTTTGCACAAGTTAATCTGACCAACATTGCAACTGTTTATAGTCAGAATTTCAATACTTTAAACGTAAGGAATACCAGTTCTGTTTTGCCTTTGGGTTGGACAATTTTGGAGACTGGGGCTAATGCAAATACTCTTATTACTGCTAATGCTGGTACTTCGACTACAGGGGATACCTATAGTTATGGAACAGGTACCAATACTGAAAGGTCTTTGGGTATGCTTGGTTCTGGTACATTGAGTTCTCAATTTGGTGTTTCATTTAGAAATGGTACAGGACAAACACTAACTTCTATTACTGTCAGGTATACGGGAGAAGTTTGGAGGACTGGAACGGCTAATCGTCAAGACAAAATTGATGTTCAATATAGTACCAATGCTACATCTTTAGCAAACGGGACATGGGTTGATGTTAATGAACTTGATTTTCTGCCACCAGTGATTAGGACAACTGGTGCAAAGAATGGAAATCAAACTGCTAATAGAAGAGTTGTTCAATTTTCGGTCAATGGATTAAGTATTCCAGCAAATACTGTTTTCTTTTTTAAATGGAAAGAGTTTGACGCGACTGGTGCTGAAGATGGTCTTGCTATTGATGACCTTACAATCTCATTTGGAGCATCGACTGTAGATTTAACACCGCCTGTTGTTAATACTTTTAGTCCAGCTAATACGAGCAACAATCAACCAACCTCTGGTAATCTTTCTATGACTTTCAATGAAAGTATAGTGAAAGGTACTGGTAATATTCTAATCAAAAGGGTTAATGACAACAATACTGCTGCTACAATTCCAGTCACCGATCCAAGTGTTACTGTTGTAAATAATGTTGTTACCATCCCCTATAGCGGTCTAGCAGCTGGTGCACAATATTGGGTAGAATTACCTTCTGGTGTTTTTAGAGATGCAAGTAATAATCTGTTTTCAGGTTTGAATTCATCTGCAACATGGTCTTTTACTACTGCAAGTACCATAATATCGTCTACATTCAAAGTTGTGAACTGGAACATAGAATGGTTTGGTGGTTCCTTGGGTCCGACAGATAATGTATTGCAGCAGAACAATGTTATCAGGGCTATGCAACAGATGAATGCAGACATCTATGCACTTGGTGAAATTGTAAATGTTACAAATTTACAGGCTGTGGTTAATGCGCTCCCAGGGTATTCCTTTATTATTGCAGATTTTTGTTCCGCAAGTACTAATGCTACGGGATGCAGGAGTGATCAGAAATTAGCCTTTGTTTTTAAGAACAGCACAGTCAGGAGGTTGAATCATAGAGGCATGATGAGGGTAGGAGGAAGTGCTAATGCGTCCTATAATTGGAGCAATGGAAGGTTTCCATTCTTGATGGAAGCTGATGTAGTTACTAATGGTTTGACTAACAGGGTTCAGTTTATTGCCATACATGCTAAAGCCAATACGTCTAATTTTATTACCTCATACAACAGGAGAAGAGATGGTGCATCGGAATTAAGAGATTCTTTAGTATTGAGAAACCCAAGTGGGAATTGGATTGTACTGGGTGACTATAATGATGACCTAGATAGAACCATTACTACTCAAGTGGCGCCAAATACTACTTCCTCATATAGTGCCTTTTTGAGCGAGCCAAGTTTCGTAAACGTTACATTGCCTTTGAGTTTAAGTGGTCAAAGATCAACTGTTAGTTATCCTGATGTAATTGATCATGTAACCATATCAGATGAAATGAACAGGTTTTATGTAGCTAATTCAGCAAGAATATTGCGAACTGAAATGGAATCGTTGATTCCTGCTTATGGAACAACTACTTCAGATCATTATCCTGTCATGACGGAATATCTGTTTAGTCAAGCAATACCCAATAGGAGTATGAATTATGGTCTGGCTATGGATGAAAAAGTATTATTTAAGTCAAAAGTATTGCAAACTGGTTTTGAATTGCAAGTTTTTGCAGATGGACTCAATGAGGTAAAAACTTCATTCTCTTTAGTCGATTTGCAAGGAAGACAATTTTCTATGTTTACCGGTACGCCTGTCGCTGGAAAGTTAAAAGCAACTTTCAATACCCAGCAACTTTCTAAAGGTATTTATATTGTCAGCATTCAGAATGGCAATCGACAATCTACTTTAAAAGTGATGTTGAGGTAAGCGGATTTTGTAATTTAAAGGTTCCCTTTTTTCAATTGTTCTACTGCATGATTTGCTGCTCTCGCGGTCAGCGCCATAAATGTCAGTGATGGGTTTTGCGTACTGGTAGATGTCATACTCGCGCCATCTGTTACAAATACATTCTTACATTGGTGCATAGCATTCCATTTGTTTAATAAAGATGTTTTAGGATCGTTGCCCATTCTTACTCCACCCATCTCATGTATATCTAGACCTGGAGCTTGCTGACTATCATGTTGTTGAATATTTGTACATCCTGCTTTGTCCAACATCTCAGCGGCTGTATTCAGAAAGTCTTTCATCGACTTTACATCGTTATCATCATAATCAATGGATGTGATCAATTGAGGGATACCCCATTGGTCCACTTGGTCTTTACTCAAACGGACGTGGTTGCTTTCTTTAGGTATAGTTTCACCCTGCATCATCATGCTGATGTTCCATGGTCCGGCTTCTGATGCAGCCTCCTTTAATGGAGCACCAATTCCATCATAGCTGCCAACAGAACGGTCTGCTCCATAAAAAACCATATATCCTCTTAGGAAATCAGTATCCTGTTTGTATACATTTCTAAAATTAGGCATCATAGGTTGGGTGGGTCTTCTTCCGTAATAGTATTTGTCTTGCGGACCATCATAGGCTGCACTCACCGTACCTCTATAGTTATGGAAAGCCACATATTTCCCTAGCAATCCATTGTCGTTACCCAATCCATTTTGGAATCTGTTAGAAGTTGAATTCAATAAAATAAGATTGGTATTTAAGCAGGCTGCATTGACAAAAATGATTTTCGCAAAATAGGCAGTCGTCTCTTTTGTTATTGCATCAATCACATTGACGCCACTGGCCTTACCTGTTTTTTCATCATAGATGATGGAGTGGACAATTGTATTTGGTGCTATTTTAAGGTTTCCTGTTTTTAAGGCCCAAGGAATAGTAGAGGAGTTAGAACTAAAGTATCCACCAAAGGGACAACCTCTTTCGCATAAAGTTCTGGCCTGGCATTGTGATCTTCCCTGTTCAAGATGAATAGGGTTAGGTTTAGTAAGGTGAGCACATCGTCCTTGCACTACAAATCGATCTTTGTAATTAGCCATTATTTTTGATGCAAGGGTAGTTTCCACACAATTCATTTCCCAGGCAGGAAGTGATTCACTATCCGGTAAGGTTTCAATACCATCCCTGTTTCCACTAATGCCAGCAAATTTTTCTACATGAGCATACCATGGTGCTAGATCATCATAACGAATTGGCCAATCAACTGCAAAGCCATCACGAGCTGGACCTTCAAAATCGTATTTACTCCAGCGTTGTGTTTGTCGCGCCCATAACAATGATTTACCACCCACTTGATAGCCTCTTACCCAATCAAAAGGTTTCTCTTGTATGTAGGGGTGTTCTGTATCCTTGACAAAAAAATGCTCAGTAGCTTCTCCAAACGCATAACAACGACTCACCACAGGATTTTCTTTAGTGACCGACAATGGCATTTTATTGTGGTGTTTGAAATTCCAGTTGGGTGTTGTAGCAGTAGGATAGTCTTTCAAATGCACAACATCTTTTCCTCTATCAATCATTAAGGTCTTCAAACCTTTTTCACACAATTCTTTTGCAGCCCACCCACCGGATATGCCAGAGCCAATTACAATGGCATCGAATGTGTTTGATGCTATTCCCTTTGTGTTGAGGTTGATGGTTGTGGTATCGTTTGTCATGTATTGAATTTACGACTAAATTCATTTTGATTATTTAAATACAAAGTATACTGCTATTTCAATACTTGTATTTTAGTTCATATATTTGCCAGCACAAAAAAGGGGAATTAGCTCATTTGGTAGAGCGCTTGCATGGCATGCAAGAGGTGACCGGTTCGATTCCGGTATTCTCCACAAAAAAGGCCATCAATATTTTGATGGCCTTTTTTAATTGGTGCGGTTATTTTATAAAGTCTTTTCGTAGTTACCAGTTTTAGGTTTAAGGTCTCCGGTGATGATTAGAATAAGATCTATTAATGCCCAAATGCCCAATCCGCCAAAGGTGAGTAATTGGATAATACCAATTCCTGTATAACCAAGATAGAACCTGTGGATGCCAAGCACACCGACAAAAAGCGCTAGTAGTAAAGCGACTAACTGACTTTTGCCTGCACCTTCAGCATTCGCTGATTTCTGCATTTGCTTGGTAGCTATCTTAAGACCAATTTTTTCTTTCAAAGAAAGTTTGCTTCCCTTGAATTGCTCTAATTGCACTTTAGCTTCTTTGTAGTCGGTAGATAAAGTAGTTGGTTGAACTGGTGTTGACGAAGGAGGTATTGCTGATGTCAACAGCAACATCAATACTGGTAAGAGTAATAATAATTTTTTCATGATAGCAAATTTTGGTTGCTTTAAATTAAGGAATATTATTCAAGAGCACTTTAATCGCAGCCGATTTTTTTAAGTCGGATGAAAACAAAACCTCACTGGTTTTAGTAGCTGATGAAATACTGATCAATCCAGTATTTGGCGGAATTTCTCCAAGTGTTTCTGCATAAAACTCTACTTGATATTGTGTTCCTGATGATGCTTTTAATACATACGATAGTGGAGTAGCTGTCAGTTTGATTTTATCAAATACTACTTGTCCATTTACAATTAAACTAATTACATCTCCATCAATAACACCATTGTCATATACCTTAATCACAACACTGTCCTCTTTAAACCTGAATGTATTCAATAACTCAATGTCCCGTTGTTCAATTTTTCTCTGGTTGTTGATTTTAGTGTTTTGCTGGATGGGGACAGGCTTTGCTTTTTCTTCTGATTTGGAAACGGCTGATACAATTAGTCGATTATCAGTTACGGGAGTATTTAATTTAGGCGTGTCTAAATTCTTTACAGCATTGTTCCTTTTTTCTTTTTCCAAACTTAGGTTCACTGTTCCAGAGCCGCAGTCCTGTATGTCTTTGTTGCTGGAGGTAAAACTACCCTGTAACTTATCATTATTTTTTTTCAAAACAAGTTTCATCAAACAAACGCTGCCCTTCCCTTTGTAATTTGTTTTTACCAGTTCTGTTTCTACAAGTTTGTATGTATTGTTGTTCAATACTCCTCTGAATTTTGTCTCACTATAAAAACTGTTATTGCTGCTGATAGTAGTACCAAAAATACTGTCTTTGACTACTTTCTTAATTTGTATGGTATAGGCATAAGTAGTGGCACCTTGTTTTGCAGTTCCTTTCCAAATACTAATTGTAGGCTGACTATATACTACAATAGAAGATAGTAATACTGTAAAAAATAGAAATGCTCTGCAGCAGGTCTTTTTCAAAATTTGTTGTTTTGGTAAAAATAAAGCGAATCATCGCTTTGTCAAGCAATAAATTACAGGAAGCCTAATTCAAGTTTAGCTTCTTCACTCATCATATCTTTGTTCCAGGCAGGTGTCCAAGTAATCTCCACAAACACATCGTTGATGCCTTCAATTTCACGAATCTTTTGATCGACATCATGGGGGAGGGTTTGCGCAGCAGGACAACTAGGGGCAGTGAGTGTCATGATGATCTGTACATTGTTTATAGGGACAATGTTTACTTCATAAATGAGTCCAAGTTCCCAAATGTTGACAGGCAACTCAGGATCAAAGACTGTTTTGATCTTCTCAATGACTTCCTCTTTTATTTGTGCCTCAGTTTTCAATCGCTTTTTTGTTTATTCTTGATTGGCTTGTAAGCCTCCAAATACACTTGCCTCTAATTTCATTTGCTTGATCATCGATCTTAACCCATTTGATCTTGTTTGCGCCAAATGTGAACTTAGTCCAATTGTATTGATAAATGCTAAATCTGCATTGACAATAGTCGCTGGTGTTTGTCCACTTAAGACCATAATCATCATGCTCACCAAACCTTTTACAATCACAGCATCACTATCGCCTTCGAAATAGACCAATCCGTCTTTTTCGTAGGAATGAATCCATACACTCGACTGACAACCTTTGATCTTGTATTCTTCTTTTTTGTAGACTTCATCCAGTGGCGACAACTTCTTTCCCAGGTCAATCAAATATTCATACTTCTCTTCCCAGGTTTCAAACATGGCAAAATCATCAATCAACTCTTGCTCAATATCATTTATATTTTTTGCAGCATCCATACTACCTCAGCATGTTTAAAGATTTTTGTAAAGCCTGGATCAACACATCTACTTCTTCTATGGTGTTATATGCAGCGAAAGATACCCGCGTAGTGCCAACAATTCCCAAACATTGCATGAGTGGTTGTGCACAATGATGGCCTGTTCTAACTGCTATGCCTTGGTTGTCTAATAGAATTGCCAAATCTTGAGGATGTACACCATCAATGATGAATGAAATTACACTTACTTTGTTTTCTACATCACCTATAATCCTTAGTCCCTCAATAGCTCTTAATTTTTCAGTGGCATATTTCAATAAATGCTCCTCATGTGCCCTGATATTTGCTTTGCCAAATGTATTGATGAACTCTATAGCTGGTTTCATCACAATTACATCAGCAATATTGGGGGTGCCTGCCTCAAATTTAAAGGGGAGTTCGTTGTAGGTCGTTTTTTCAAAAGTGACTTCCTTGATCATCTCTCCACCACCTAAAAAAGGAGGCATCTTTTCCAACAATGCTCTTTTGCCATAAAGCACACCAACACCTGTTGGTCCGTATATTTTATGTCCAGAAAAAACATAAAAATCACAATCCATTTTTTGTACATCAATGTCCAGGTGTACACTCGACTGTGCACCATCGATCAATACCAAAGCATTGTGTTGATGTGCTAGCTCTATGATTTCTTCAACAGGATTGATTATACCCAATGCATTGGAAACATGAACAATAGAAACGAATTTGGTTTTATTGCTCAACAAGTTCTTGTAAGCAATCATATCCAATATACCGTTCTGGTCCATTGGTATGACTTTTAATACAGCGCCTTTTTCTTCAGCAATCATCTGCCAGGGAACAATATTGGCATGGTGCTCTAGCGATGAGATAATGATTTCATCACCTTCATTCAAAAAAGCTGCCCCCCATGATTTAGCTACTAAGTTGATACCCTCTGTTGTTCCTTTGGTGAAGATGATTTCTTCATGTTGTCTGGCGCTAATAAAATGTTGTACCGCGACTCTTGCAGCTTCATAAGCCGCTGTGGCTTCATCTGCCAGTGTATGCAGTCCTCTGTGAATATTGGCATTGTAGTGCGTATAATAATGCACCAAAGCGTCAATCACTTGAATGGGCTTCTGTGTTGTAGCGGCATTGTCGAAATAGACCAGGTTTTTTCCCTTGACTTTCCTGTTGAGGATAGGGAAGAGGTTCCTGATTGCAGCTACATCATATGAAGTGGGTGCCGACATAATTAGAAATGATAAGATAAACGTGTGGAAATCAGTTGATCTGCGTAAGATCTGATTTCTTCGTCCTTGATTTGGTCAAGGATATCGACAGCAAACGCATGCAGCAACAAAGCTCTTGCATTCTCTTCTGATATTCCTCTTGCTTTCAAATAGAACATGGCATCTTGATCGAGTTTACCGACAGTACAACCATGTGAACATTTTACATCATCTGCAAAAATTTCCAATTGTGGTTTGGTATTGGCCGATGCTGAATCACCAATCAAAATATTTTTATTGGATTGATAAGCATTCGTCTTTTGCGCATCTTGTCTTACAAAAATCTTTCCATTGAATACGCCAGTCGACTTCTCATCCATGATACCCTTGTACAACTCATTGCTCAAGCAATTAGGTTGCTGGTTGTCAACAATGGTATGATTATCTGCCAATGTTTCTCCATTCAATAAGTACAAACCATACATATGGCTCTCGCTGTTTGCCGCTTCCATCACCATGTTCAGGTTGTTGCGAACGATATTGCCACTGAGGGTTAGTGTGACTGCATGCGTTACACATTTTGCTAATTGTCTGATATGTGTTGTACCAGCATGATGTGTGCCTTTTCCTTCATCTTGAATCTTAATGTAATTCACAATCGCATCTTGTGCGGCACAAATCTCAATCACCTCATTGGTTAAGCTGTCGTCATTGCCTATCTTGGTATAGGTTTCTAAAATAGTAACCTCAGCAGCTTGCTCAACATTGACCAAGATACGTGGCTGACTAAACATGAAGCCAGTAGATGCATCTGTAATGTGGTAGATAGCAATTGGATGAGTTACTTGTTTTCCTTTTTTTACTTTGATGTATACACCACCAGCTGCAAATGCTGCATTTAATGCATTAATGCCATCTTGGTGATAACGCTGACTATGACCGAGATTGGTTTTTACAAATTCAGCATCTTCATCAGCCGCCGCAGTCGATAAAGATTTAACGACAAGCGTTCCTTCATTTTCTGTAATGTTGCTCAACGAGGCATTATAAACCCCATTCACAAAGACAATAGCGTTTTTGGCTAGTTGTCCCGGTAAAAAATAATGCTGAACACCGGATATTGTTCCGGCATTGCTTACCATCATTTTATCGTTGAATACATTTCTTATTCTTGTATACTTCCACTCTTCATGCTTGATGGCAGGTAAGCCCCACGCTGAAAAATTCTTCCAGTTTTCTGCATGAAATGAACTTAATGCAGAAGTACTAGTTTGCTGTTGATCAAATGCGTTTTGTAAAATTGTTGTTGCGTCCATGCTTTTCAGTTTCACTTTTTCTTTTACGCGTTAGCGGCTTCTACTTCAGCCTTGATGAAATCATATCCTTTTTCTTCAAGTTCCAATGCCAATTCTTTGGTACCTGAACGAACGATTCTTCCGTTGTACAACACATGTACAAAATCAGGAACGATATAGTCCAACAAACGCTGGTAGTGTGTCACCACAAGAAACGCATTGTCTTTAGAGCGCAATTGGTTTACACCATTAGCGACAATTCTCAATGCATCGATATCGAGACCAGAATCTGTTTCATCCAAGATGGCCAATTTGGGTTCCAACATGGCCATTTGGAAAATTTCATTTCTCTTTTTCTCTCCACCAGAAAAACCCTCGTTCAATGAACGTGATAATAAAGATTGGTTGATTTCTACCAATTTCATTTTCTCTTTCATGGTCTTGAGGAACTGTGCTGCATCAAGCGGCTCCAATCCCTGGTATTTTCTTTTTTCATTAACCGCTGTCTTGATAAAATTGGTAGTGCTCACACCTGGAATTTCAACAGGGTATTGAAAGGCTAAGAACAAACCTTCTTTCGCACGGTCTTCAGGAGCCATATCCAGCAAATCTTTTCCCATGAAATCAACAGAGCCACCTGTTACTTCATAATCTTCGCGACCAGCAAGCACAGATGCCAAGGTACTTTTGCCAGAACCATTTGGTCCCATGATCGCATGAATCTCACCTGGTTTGATATCGAGATTGATTCCTTTTAAAATTTCTTTTTCTTCAATTCTTGCCTGTAGATTTTCAATCTTTAACATATATAAAGTTTGTCTTTGTTAGTATAATTATCCTACGCTTCCTTCTAAACTGATGGCGAGTAACTTTTGTGCTTCCACTGCAAATTCCATCGGTAATTGGTTCATCACCTCCTTTGCAAATCCATTGATGATCAGCGCGACAGCTGTCTCTGTATCAATACCTCTTTGGTTGCAATAGAAGATCTGGTCTTCTCCAATTTTTGATGTTGTTGCTTCGTGCTCAACAATAGCCGTATTGTTTTTTACTTCAATGTAAGGGAAAGTATGCGCTCCGCATTTGTCGCCCAACAACATAGAATCACATTGTGAGAAGTTCCTTGCATTGCTTGCATTTTTTGCAACACTTACCAAACCTCTGTAAGAGTTCTGGCTTTTTCCTGCTGAAATACCTTTTGATACAATACGGCTTCTGGTGTTTTTGCCAAGATGCACCATCTTGGTTCCGGTATCAGCTTGCTGGAAATTATTGGTTACTGCAACTGAGTAAAATTCTCCAATGCTGTAATCGCCTTTCAAAATAACGCTTGGGTATTTCCAGGTAACACTAGAACCTGTCTCCACTTGTGTCCAAGAAATCTTTGCATGATCACCCGCGCAGATTCCTCTCTTTGTTACGAAATTGTAGATACCACCTTTTCCTTCTTTATCACCAGGGTACCAATTCTGGACGGTTGAATATTTGATCTCTGCTTTTTCCATAGCGACCAATTCAACTACTGCTGCATGCAATTGATTTTCATCACGCATCGGTGCAGTGCATCCTTCCAGGTAGCTCACGTAACTTCCTTCTTCTGCTACAATTAATGTTCTCTCAAACTGACCAGTATTGGCAGCATTGATCCGGAAATAAGTCGACAATTCCATTGGGCATCTAACACCTTTTGGAATATAGCAGAATGAACCATCGCTGAATACAGCAGAGTTCAGTGCAGTGAAATAGTTATCGGTTGCCGGTACGACAGAACCTAAATATTTTTTAATTAATTCTGGATGTTCTTGAACTGCTTCGCTCATCGAGCAGAAAATCACGCCTACTTTAGAAAGTTCTTCTTTGAAGGTAGTTGCTACAGAAATACTATCCATAACAGCATCGACCGCCACACCGGTAAGGCGCTTCTGCTCATTCAAAGAGATACCCAGCTTTTCAAAAGTCTCTCTCAATTCTGGATCTATTTCATCCAGGCTTTTTGGAGCTACTTTTTGTTTAGGAGCTGAGTAATAAATAACATCCTGAAAATCAATTTTAGGATAGGTTACATTAGGCCAGGTTGGTTCCTCCATGGTTAACCAATGCCTATATGCTTTCAGACGGTATTCCAGCATCCATTCCGGCTCGTTTTTCTTGGCAGAAATGAACCTGATAATGTCCTCAGACAGACCTTTTGGTGCCTCGTCGGCCTCAATGTTGGTAACAAAACCGTATTTGTATTCCGATGAGGTTACCTGTTCTAATATGTCATCATTTTCCTCTTGCATAATCCTCTTTCGTTTTGAAGCGCAAATTTCATCATTTTAAAGCGTAGTAGAAAGCATGTGGATCATTTGGGGGCATTTTGACCCTCATTTTTCCCAAATTCGTAACAAGATCGAAGATGGATGGTTCATTTTCCTGGATAAACTTATGCACAACCACATTACGACGGGCTTTTTCTTACATTTAATAAAAGCTAAATATGGATAAATCTGCTTTTTTAAAGAGGGTATTTGAAACTGAGTTTGGTAGTTCTCCGCGTTTTTTTCAGGCCCCTGGTCGTATTAACCTAATTGGCGAACATACTGATTACAACGAAGGGTTTGTTTTACCTGCAGCCATTGATCTGGCTTGTTATCTTGCTATAGATCCTTCAAAAGATGGTCTTTATGAGGTTATTGCTGCTGACTTGAATGAGAAATTCAGTTTTGAAAGTCCTTATGAGGTTCAGGAAATGCCGCACTGGATGAAATACATCATTGGTGTAATTAAATCATTTGAAGGAAAAGGGGGGAAGGTTGTACCATTCAAAGCTGTCATCAGTTCAGCTGTGCCAGTAGGAGCGGGACTCTCTTCATCAGCTGCCTTAGAGTCAGTTTTTGCTCTCGCTTTTAATGAACTCTTCAATGGAGGTTTTTCATCCATGGAACTGACATTGATTGCCAAAGAAGCAGAAAATAAATACGTTGGACTCCAATGTGGCATCATGGACATGTTTGCCAGTATTCATGCACAAAAAGATCATGCCATGTTACTGGACTGTCGATCTTTAGATCATCAGCAAATACCCTTGCATATGGCGGAATATAAAATTCTGCTTTTTGATACACAGATAAAACATGACCTTGCTTCTTCTGAATACAATAACAGAAGAGCTTCCTGTGAAGCTGCAGTTGAAAAACTAAATGAGTTGGGTGTAACAGCCCATTCACTAAGGGAGATTAGTCCCCTTGTTTTATATAAACATAAACATCAAATAGATCCACTCCTGTTTAAACGCGCCAAGCATGTTGTTGAAGAAAATCAAAGGGTGATGGATTTTGTAGCTGCCATGGCTGAAAAAAACTGGAGACAGGCTGGTGCCTTGATGTATGCTTCCCACAATGGGCTGCAACATGATTATGAAGTCAGCTGTGAAGCGCTTGATTTTTTGGTGAATGAAACCATTGATCTGAAAGGGGTCATCGGTTCAAGAATGATGGGAGGTGGATTTGGAGGTTGTACAATCAATCTGGTCAAATCAGAAGTTGTAGAAGGTGTTGTTGCTCATGTGAAAGAGGCTTATCTGCAATCCTATGGAGTCGTGCCATTATCTTATATTGCAAATACAAGTGATGGTGCATGTGAATTGATAACAGCACGTTAAATATTCAACGATGAAATTGCTTCTTGGAATTGATATTGGTTCTTCTTCTGTAAAATGCGCAGTGGTGGATGTTGATACTGGTGAATGTATTGGGAGTGCATTTTCTCCTAAAACAGAAATGGTGATTCATGCTCCACAGGCAGGCTTTGCAGAGCAAGATCCTCATGTGTGGTGGGATGAGTTTAAACATGCATTTGCTGAATTAAAACAACAAGTTGGATTTAGTAAAGAAGCTGTTGTTGCGATTGGCATTTCTTATCAGATGCACGGACTGGTTGCAGTTGATAAGCATGGAGAACCCGTGATGAATTCTATCATTTGGTGTGATAGTCGTGCTGTAGCACAAGGCAATAAGGCTTTTGCTTCACTGGGTGAAGAATTTTGTTTGTCGCATTACCTGAATTCCCCCGGTAACCTGACAGCCTCCAAGTTAAAATGGGTAAAAGAAAATCAGCCTGAAATCTACAGCAAGATTCACAAAATCATGTTACCAGGTGATTATATTGCTTACCGTCTCACTGGTGAAATGAACACTACTGTTTCAGGATTGTCGGAAGGGGTTCTGTGGGATGCGAAAAATGAAAATTTGGCGACTGACTTACTGCATCATTATGGAATCGATGCATCACTCGTATGCAATACTGTTCCTCAATTTGGTGATCAAGGAAAATTAACTGGTGTTGTTGCAACTGAATTAGGATTGCAAGCAGGAATTCCTATCGCCTACAGAGCAGGTGATCAACCGAATAATGCCTATTCGCTGAATGTATTGAAGCCTGGTGAGATCGCAGCGACTGCTGGTACTTCAGGTGTTGTATATGGTGTGATAGATCAACCAGCATACGATCCACCATCACGTGTGAATACATTTGTACATGTCAATCATCAGCCTGATCAAAAAAGATATGGGGTGTTGTTGTGTATCAACGGGACAGGCATCTTGAACAGCTGGATGCAAAAAAATGTTTTTCAAGGATTATCTTATCCGGAAATGAATGCTCTTGCAGCATCAACACCAATAGGTGCGGATGGATTACTGTGTTATCCTTTTGGAAATGGTGCAGAACGTGTATTAGAAAACAAAGCACCGGGTGCAATGATGAGGAACTTGGATTTCAACCGACATGGTCGTGCGCATTTGGCAAGAGCTGCACAGGAGGGGATTGTCTTCTCTCTTTGTTATGGGATAGAGATTATGGTAGCAATGGGACTAAAAATCAATACAGTGCGTGCAGGAAAAGCCAATATGTTTTTGAGTCCGCTTTTTGCAGAAGCATTTGCGAATACAACTGGCGCTAGCATTGAATTATTCAACACCGATGGGGCACAAGGTGCAGCAAGAGCAGCTGGTGTTGGAGCGGGTTATTACAGTTCAACCGATGAGTCCTTTAAAGGATTGAAAGTATTGGAAAGAATTGAGCCAACAACAGTTTTACAAGAGCAATATCGCTTGGCTTATGAAATATGGAAAGATAAACTTGACTGTTAATTCTATGCTTTACAATATTTATATTTACATTGATATAAAACATCAACCGTTAACAGTTAACGGTTAACTGTTAATACAAAACTCATAACTATGTCCATCACTCTCGGCAACAAAGAATTTTTTCCTGGTATTGGTAAAATCAAATTTGAAGGTGTAAAGTCGGATAACCCGCTAGCTTACAAATGGTACAACGAAGATCAATTGGTGGCTGGAAAAACCATGAAGGAACATTTCAAGTTTGCTGTCGCTTATTGGCATAGTTTCTGCAATACAGGAGCAGATCCTTTTGGTCCAGGTACCAAACAGTTCGCATGGGACACAGCCACTGATGCTGTTGAGCGCGCAAAAGACAAAATGGATGCAGCATTTGAATTCATTACTAAATTAGGTATACCTTATTATTGTTTTCATGATGTTGATTTGGTTGATGAGGGCAACTCATTATCCGAATATGAAAGTAATCTGTCTGCAATAGTTGATTATGCTGGAATGAAACAAAAGGCGAGTGGTGTTAAATTGTTATGGGGGACTGCCAACGTGTTTTCCAATCCGCGTTACATGAATGGGGCAAGTACCAATCCTGATTTTCATGTATTAACACACGCTGCTACTCAGGTAAAAAATGCATTGGATGCTACCATAAAATTGGGCGGAGAAAATTATGTGTTCTGGGGTGGAAGAGAAGGCTACATGACTTTGCTCAATACGGATATGAAACGTGAACAAGAACACTTGGCGCGTTTCCTGCATACTGCAAAAGATTATGCAAGAAAACAGGGTTTCAAAGGAACTTTCTTTATTGAGCCCAAACCATGTGAACCAACAAAGCATCAGTATGATTATGATGCGGCGACTGTAATTGGGTTCTTGCGCCATCATGGGTTGGATAAGGATTTCAAATTGAATATTGAAGTGAACCATGCTACTTTAGCCGGGCACACTTTCCAACATGAGTTGCAAACAGCTGCTGACGCAGGAATGCTCGGAAGTATTGATGCCAACAGAGGAGATGCGCAAAATGGATGGGATACCGACCAGTTTCCAATGGCCTTGAATGAATTGGTTGAATCCATGTTGATCATTTTAGAATCCAACGGATTTGCTGGTGGTGGTGTAAACTTCGATGCCAAGACCAGAAGAAATTCTACAGATGTTGAGGATCTGTTCTATGCACATATTGGTGGCATGGATGCATTTGCAAGAGCGTTAGTTGTTGCTGATAATATTATACAACATTCTCCTTATCGTTCATTCAGAACAAATAGATATGCATCCTTTGATAGTGGAGAAGGTAAATTGTTTGAAGAGGGCAAGTTGAGTTTAGAAGATCTTCGTGCTTATGCATTCAAACATGGTGAACCAAAGATGACCAGTGGTCGTCAGGAATGGTTAGAGAATATTATCAATCAATATATATAGTTCTCTTTTCTTCGCTGCTGCGGAAAGCCAGTTGAATCAACTTAATGACTTCATACCCATCCTCTGCCTTCTCTTGTAATGGAGCTTGGTGTCTGATGGTTTGGTAAAGGTTGTTGTAGTAGTAGCCGAAACTGCCTTGGAGTGAAGGGTATATTTTTCTGACAACTGTACCATCTATTTCAGTGTGAAGTAGTCCAAAGTTTTCAGGTGCTTCTTTGCCCCAATCTGGACCAGTTGGTATAACACCAGCTTTGAGCATGTCTTCTTGTGGGTCTTCACCATTTTTTATGAACGATCCTTTCGTGCCATGAATCATGTATCGGGGTCCCATTTCTCTTACGAGCATACTAGAATGTAAGGTTACAATCAGGTTGTTGTATTCTAGTTTCACATCAAAATAATCATCCACCTTGGAATAGCTTTTCATTTTTCTGATGTCTGCTGAAATGGCTTTGGGCTTTCCAAATAAAACAAGGGCTTGGTCAATTAAATGCGGACCAAGATCATAAAATACACCACTTCCAGGTAGGGTTTCTTCACGCCATAAACCATAGGTTCTTGGATCTGGACGATATCTATCATAGTGGGCAAAAAATTCTCTCGGTTCACCAAGCAATCCATCATCAAGAATTTTTTTCATGGTGAGAAAATCAGCTACGTATCTTCTGTTGTGAAAAACAGAACAAATTTTTCCAGTCGATTTTGCAAGTGCTACTAATCCTTCTGCTTCCTCTAGCGTATTGGTGAAAGGTTTTTCTACCACCACATGTTTTCCTGCAAGCAATGCCGCTTTAGCATAGGGGAAATGGGTAGTATTAGGACTCGCAATAACGATTAATTCAACTGCTGGATCGCTAAGTACCTCATCTAATGTTTTAGCAATTTTTCTTGAGGGATATTTTTCCAATGCAGTATCTCCACTGCGCTCCATGATCGTTGTCAGTTCATAGCCTTTGTTTGTTGTGATGAAAGGCAAATGAAAAGTCTTTGCAGAAATGCCATAGCTGATGACGGCGGTTTTGATGGGGGATGTCAAAGTGAGTTATTTGTGGGTTCAATTTAGTGAAATCAGTTAGAAGTTATGAGTTGTGGGTTATGTGTTATCCATTAATTTTAAATTATTTAACCCACAACCCTAACCCCTAACCCCTAACCCCTAACCCCTAACCCCTAACCCATAACCCATAACCCATAACTTTCTTACCTTCGCGGAAATTTTAAACCAATGGAATTAAAAGATAAAATATTAGCCGCCTGGAGCGACCGTGAGTTATTGAAAGATGTTGTTTATTCAGATGCTGTTCGTGAAGTAATTGAAGAGGTTGATAAAGGTCGTTTGCGTGTAGCTGAAAAAGTTAATGAAGACTGGATAGTAAACGAGTGGGTGAAGCAAGCTATATTGATGTATTTCGGTATACAACAAATGCAGACCTGGGAATTGGCGCCATTTGAATTCTACGACAAAATGTTGTTGAAAAAAGATTACAAGTCGTTAGGTGTTCGCGCTGTTCCTCACGCAGTAGCTCGTTATGGTGCTTATCTGGCAAAGAATGTCGTGTTGATGCCTTCTTATGTAAATATAGGTGCTTATGTAGATGAAGGGACCATGGTAGATACTTGGGCGACTGTTGGCAGTTGTGCTCAAATTGGAAAAGGAGTTCACCTGAGTGGCGGTGTTGGTATCGGTGGTGTTTTAGAGCCTTTGCAAGCAACTCCTGTGATTATAGAAGATGGTTGTTTCATTGGTAGTAGATGTATTGTAGTTGAAGGTGTTGTAGTGGAGAAAGAGGCAGTATTGGGTGCTAATGTAGTATTGACAAAATCGACAAAAATTATTGATGTAAGCGGACCTGAACCGATTGAATACAAGGGACGAGTACCAGCAAGATCAGTTGTCATACCTGGCTCATATACCAAAGAATTTCCAGCTGGAAAATATGAAGTAGGTTGTGCCTTGATCATTGGTCAACGTAAAGCCAGCACTGATCTGAAGACCAGTCTCAATGATGCTTTGCGCGATTTCAACGTATCAGTATAAGTATACCCTGATTTGTTTTATTAACTTTGACCAATGCAAGTGAAGCTGGAACATCTAGAGACTGTGATCATTGGTAAAGTAGCTGAAGCTGCGAGTCAACTTCAATTGCCTGCTTTTGTAGTGGGGGGCTTTGTGCGTGATAAATTACTGGGTAGACCTTGTAAGGATATTGATGTAGTTTGTCTGGGAGATGCCATTGAACTGGCCAATAAAGTGAGTGAACTTTTTCAGCCTCAACCTAAAGTTTCCTGGTTCAAAAATTTTGGAACTGCACATATCAACATACAGGGCTATGATGTTGAGTTTGTAGGTGCCCGAAAAGAAAGTTATCAGCAACATTCAAGAAATCCTACGGTGGAGCCAGGTACGATCAAAGATGACCAGGAAAGAAGGGACTTTACCATCAATGCATTGGCCATCGATTTACAGGAAGCCTTGTCTAATGAGATAAAACTGGTTGATCCATTTAATGGCATCCAAGATCTTGCTGATAAAATAATTAGAACACCGCTATCGCCAGATAAAACGTTTAGTGATGATCCTTTGCGCATGTTAAGGGCCATCAGGTTTGCAACACAACTAGGTTTTGTCGTGGAACCAAACACTTTGTTGGGTATTGCAGATACAGCTCACAGAATAAGCATCATCAGTCAGGAACGCATCACAGATGAGTTAAATAAAATCATGCTGTCGCCAAAGCCATCCATCGGCTTGGATCTTTTGTTCAAGACAGGTTTGCTGAAAGAAATATTTCCTTCATTGGTTGATTTGGCGGGAGCAGAGTATATTGATGGGCGCGGACATAAAGATAATTTCTACCACACCCTCCAGGTCTTGGATAATATTTGTGAGCATACCGATAACCTATGGTTAAGGTGGGCTGCTTTGTTGCATGATATCGCAAAGCCTGCTACTAAAAGATTTGAAAAAGGGGTGGGGTGGACGTTTCACGGACATGAAGTGGTGGGCGGAAGGATGGTGCCAAAGATTTTTACCAAGTTGAAATTACCCATGCATGAAAACATGCGCTATGTAAGAAAGCTGGTCGAATTGCATTTAAGACCCATCAGTCTGACCAAAGAAAATATTACCGATTCTGCTATCCGAAGATTGTTGTTTGATGCTGGTGATGATATTGATGATTTGATGATGTTGTGCGACGCAGACATCACTTCCAAGAATGAAAATAAAGTCAAGCGCTACAGAGCAAATTTTGAAATGGTGCGTCAGCGCTTGAAAGAAGTCGAAGAGAAAGATAAAATCAGAAACTGGCAGCCGCCAATTACTGGAGAATTGATCATGTCGACTTTCCACTTGCAGCCTTGCAGGGAAGTAGGGATCATCAAAACAGCCATACGTGAAGCCATGTTAGATGGTGTAATTGAAAATAGCTACGAAGCTGCCTTCGCCATGATGCTGGAAGAAGGAAAGAAATTAGGATTTACTGCGCATAACGCTTGAACCAGGTGATTTGCCGTTTGGCATAGTTCCTGGTGTGTTGTTTGATTTTATCAATGGCTTCCTCTTTGGTACATAGTCCATCAAAATAATCAAAGAGTTCTTTATAGCCGACAGTATGCAAGGCGGTCAGTGATTTAAAAGGATAAACAGCTTTTGCCTCCTCTTCTAATCCTTCTTTCATCATCTGGTCTACACGATGGTTGATACGCTGATAGAGTTCTTCTCTCGGTAAATCAATGATCTTGTATTCTACAGTGTATAAACTATCAATTCCTCTGTTTTCTGCACTGATGTGGTATTCGTGAATTGGTTTGCCGGTATGCAAGACGACTTCCAACGCACGCATCATGCGGTTGGGATTGTTGATATCTCCGTGTTCCTCAAATGCAGGATCAACCGACAAAAGTTTTGCCCTTAAAGCATCAATCCCTTTTTCTTCAAACAGTTCAATGACTTCTTCTCTAATAGTTGAGGGTACAGGAGGGATTTCATCTAAACCTTCAATTAGAGCTTTAATATAGAGGCCTGTGCCACCGCAGACAATGGCAACGTCTTGTGTTTCAAAAATACTTTTTAAATAACCCTTTGCTTCGCGCGCAAAACTTCCAGCCGTGATGGATTCATGAATGGAATGATTGGCGATGAAGTAGTGTTTGACTGTTGCTAATTCTTGGTCAGTGGGACGAGCTACGCCGATATTAAGTTCCTTGAAGCATTGTCTGGAATCTGCTGAAATGATTTCGGTGTTGTATTGTTGTGCTAAAGCAATCGCTGCTGCAGTTTTGCCGACTGCTGTTGGTCCTGCTACAACAATAACTTTTTTATTGAAATTTTTAGAATGCATTATCGTCTTCCGATGCATTTTCTTCGCCAAACTCATCAGCGTCACCTGTGCCTTCTTCACCTTCATCAGAAAAACCATCACCCAAGGAGCTGAGGTCGTATTTCTCTTCAATATCAGTAAAGCGGTCGCCTAAAATGCTTTTAATGCCATACTGACTTGGACCAATTCCTTCTTTTCTTGTAGTAGTAGGGTAGATGATTTTGCTGTTTTCCTCTTTTGAAACAGAAATCAATTGTAGTTGAAAAGTCCAGTTTTTCTTGAAATCATATACATAAATAAACTTCTGTTCTGTATCTCTGATTTCAGTACCGATGTTGGTTTCAAACATATCCAATGGGTCGACTGGATAATCAACATCATCATATTTTTCAAGACTGATAGCGCGACCTCTTTGCCAGTTATCGTTGCTCCTGTAGAAAGTCGCCTGATGAATACTGTCAAATTCATAAGCCGCAAGAATAGCCGTATGCAGCTCAAAAAATGATTGGTTGTGTTTGATTACAATATCCCTGTAAATGGTATCGTCTTCTTCAAAGAAGACGCGAAATTTTAGAACGGCCATGCAGGCAAGTTAATAAAAAAAGCCAACGAGGCAAAGTGATTAACCCCTTAAGTGTGAATGTGGTATACTTAGAATTTCATGCCGACAGTCATCACAACATTGCCATTGGTTCCTTTGACAAAACCTGGTGCAAAAAATCCATTGTCGAGGCGGTATGGGAATGTTGCATCCTTCACCATGCGGTGCACATAAGTAAGGTCGATAAAATATCCTCTGTTCCTATATCCCAAGCCACCACTGATGTTGGATTGTGTGCCTTTCAGGATAGTTGACTGATAAGCATTGCCCATATAGTTGTAGCCTGCGCGAACCATCACTGTATTGAATTTCAATTCACCACCTACTCTGAAATTCACAGCAGACCTGTATTGGTCTTTTATTGCATTGTTTACTTCCTGTAAATAATTGATGCCATTGGTCAGGCTTCCTGTATTGAATTTTGACTTACCATAGTTTAAGAATTCAACATCCGCACTGATGAATCCTCTTTGTTTTTTTACATCTTCTACTTCCTGAAAAATATAAGAGATGCCAAACATCAGACGCATTGGATTGGTGAAATCATATTGAAATTCTCCAGCTTCACCGTTATTAAAATCTCTTGAACTTTGTGTGAGAACACCTTGACCCTGATAGCCCTCTACATCTGTAGTGATAGTGGTAGTATAGAAGTCTTCCATGTTGTAAAAGACTGGAGAATGAAAGGAAGCACCAATTCTGATTTGATCTATAGGTCTTACAATAATACCAAGATTGATGCCTACTCCAATACCCTCTGTGAGTAGGGTTTCTCGCGTTTCAAAATAATTGAAGTTGTTGGCTGCTTTGGTCGCATCTGTCTCCCTATAGGTGCTGGTTCTGTCGTATTTAAGTTGGCTAAAAGTAATTCCTCCACCAACAAAAAGTCTGTCCATGAAATTACCACTGGCTGCAATAAAATAATCGTTAATGCCGCCTCTTGTTACGATGTTCTGTTGTTGTAAAACACCCGTTTGTGGTGTAGCTAAACTCCTGTATCCAGCGATAGTTCCGTTTGGTCCTGATATGGTATCAATCAGATAAGTATTTAACGCAAGACTCGCACCGTATGGAAAATTATTCGCTGCATCATTAGGATTTGTAACATTTCTATTTATGAGTTCTTCCAGGTATTTTTCTGAATAAGAACTTTCATTATTAGTTCCCTGCAATAAAGTTTGGTTGTTGAAATTGGCTCTTCTGTTCATGCCCAAACCCACGGTGAAGTTTCTCCAGTTGCCATTCACTGAACCTTCTTTGGGTAAGATGAACCCGAAATTGCTGATGTCGAAAGCCGTTTTTTTATCACGACTCTCATTCGACAAATAATTGATTTTGGTACTGTTTAATCCTAAAGTAGGAGTGAAGACAAATTCACTTGTTTTGAAGAAGGCGAGACCGGCAGGGTTAACAGCAGCTGCAGTGATATCACCGCCTAATGAAACTACTGCTCCACCAATTGCTCTTGTTCTTGCACTACCACCATGACCCATCATTGAATACCGCAATGCGTCCGCAGGTTCTTGCGCCATTGCCGCACTTGATAAAAAGGTGAGGACAATGAAAAATATTTTCCTCATGAAAAAGTAGGATTTGAAAGTTTAATTACCACCGCGACCAAATGACCTTACCGGAGCAGAACCACTGCTGCTGCTTCCAGAAGATGAACTGTTGGAGCTGTTGCTGAATCCAGAGCCTGAATTGTTGCTGAAGGTTCTGGATGGACTGCTGCTTCCACCATTTCCGCGTGGGTTGTATCCGCCCCTAGGTGTACTGTTACCGCCATTATTAATGTAGTAGCTTCCAAAACGAGAACTGTTGTTGCCGTATTTTGAACCGTAATTTTTAGGAGGTGTATAGTTATTCAAATTGACCATCCTTGGGCCATTAGCTCTTGGGTTGGTGAACTTGACATTGTTGAATACCACGACTGGCCTTCCGAAATAATAAGGGGAGAAAGGATTGTAATTAAGTCCAGTCCCAAAACCTGGACCGAAAAATGGATTCATAAAAGGAGAAAATCCTAATCCCATACCCATACCACCTCTGAAAGAAGGATAAAAATCTAGGTAAGCTGTATTGTTCCAATAAGGATTGTTCCAGTAGCCAAAATCATCGTCGAATGCTCTCCATCTTGATCCACCCATCGCCTTCATCCTTAAATAACGATCATTCAAAGGAATATTTGATTCACGATAGCTTCTTTCGTCATCTACATTTACGTAGCCTGATTCCTCACGCACAGGTGAAAAATACACATCGTCAGGTGTCTGTCCGCTCCTGTAAGCAGTGCTGCAACCCATCATGATGGATGCCAGCGAAAATACAAGAATGATCCTCTTCATACAACGTGATTTAAAGATTAAGCCGAAGTTACTACTTTTGCGCTTACGCAGCTTTATTATTAGACGTCCGGAAACATGAAAAGTTGCAATACAAATCATAAAAAATGTTAAATCTATCATATGGGTAACGAACTGACTTCGAGGGAGAAAGATTATTCGCAGTGGTACAATGATTTGGTGCTGAAAGGTGGTCTGGCCGACTATTCCGCAGTACGGGGTTGTATGGTAATCAAACCCTATGGCTATACCCTCTGGGAAAACATGCGGGATGTATTGGATAAAATGTTCAAAGAAACAGGTCACGTTAATGCCTATTTCCCGTTGTTCGTCCCGAAATCTTTTTTGGAAAAAGAAGAAGGCCACGCTGAAGGTTTTGCCAAAGAATGTGCGGTAGTAACACACTACCGTTTGAAAGGTGATCCCAACCAGAAAGGAAAATTGATGGTTGATCCTGAAGCCAGGTTGGAAGAAGAATTAATTGTTCGTCCCACCAGTGAAGCCATCATCTGGAATGCCTATAAAGATTGGATTCAATCCTATCGAGATCTCCCGTTGTTGATTAACCAATGGGCAAACGTGGTGCGATGGGAAATGCGTACCAGGTTGTTTTTGCGCACAGCTGAATTTCTATGGCAAGAGGGTCATACAGCACACGCAACAGCTGAAGAAGCAATTGAAGAAGCAGAAAAAATGTTGCATGTATATGCCGATTTTGTAGAGAACTATATGGCGTTGCCAGTCATGAAAGGAGTGAAGACGCCTAATGAGAGATTTGCTGGCGCTTTGGAAACCTATTGCATTGAAGCTTTGATGCAGGATGGTAAGGCCTTGCAAGCGGGTACATCACATTTCCTTGGACAAAATTTTGCAAAGGCGTTCGAAGTAAAATACCTCACCAAAGAAAACAAACAAGAATATGTTTGGGCAACTTCTTGGGGTGTATCAACACGATTGATTGGTGCATTGGTGATGGCGCACAGTGATGACCAAGGATTGGTTTTGCCTCCAAAAATTGCACCGTTGCAAGTGGTGATTGTTCCCATCTATAAAGGTTCTGAGCAAAAGGCTTTGGTGGATGAGAAAGTGCATGGTATCATGAGTGAATTGAAGAAGCAAGGGATCTCTGTGAAGTATGATGATGCTGACAATACAAGACCCGGATGGAAGTTTGCAGAATATGAATTAAAAGGTGTTCCAGTGCGTATTGCCATTGGTCCGAAGGATATCGAAAATGGTGTTGTTGAAATTGCTCGGCGCGATACCAAAGAAAAATCATCAGTCCCTGCAGAAGGAGTTTCAGCTTACATCATTCAACTCCTAGACGATATTCAACAAAACTTATACAACCGTGCACTTGCTTATCGTAACGAACACATCACTGAAGTCAATTCATGGGAAGAGTTCAAACAAGTGCTGAATACCAAAGGTGGTTTTGTTGCTGCACATTGGGATGGCACTGGTGAGACGGAAGAGAAAATCAAAGAAGAAACCAAAGCAACTATTCGTTGTATACCTCTTGATAACAAACAAGAAGATGGTGTTTGTGTATTCTCTGGAAAGCCCAGCAAACAAAGGGTTTTGTTTGCTATGGCCTACTAGTTGAACAGGTACTTCGATCTGGCATTAAGGCAAGCACCAATTACACCTGCTTTCTCACCCAATTGTGAAACCTTCAGGTTGGTATCGTTGTTCACGATACTATGAGATAACCTATTGAGTGTGCTTTTCGCAGAGAAGCGCAAATACTCTCCAGTTTCTGAAAGTGTTCCTCCGAGGATGACAGTTTCTGGATTGAAAATATTGATGACGATGGCAATGGCTTTACCTAATTTTTCGCCCAGCTCTTCCAGAATTTCAATACAAAGTGTGTCTTCGTTTTTTGCAGCTTCAATGATGTTGTTGAGTGTTATCTCTTCAATTGACTTGCTGCCGTCGTAAGCCAGTGAAGTAGAACCTGCTTGTATTTTTTGTTTGAATTTTCTCAACAAAGCAATACCAGATGCTTCCGTTTCCAGACATCCTTTTTTACCACAGTGACAAATGATTTCATTGTCGAATACCGGAATGTGTCCAAGCTCACCACTGAATCCTGATTTACCATGGTAGATTTTTCCATCAATTAAAATGCCCATCCCAATACCATAATCAAGATTAATTAGGATAGCATTTTTTTCGTTGCCTGCATCAGCATTTGAAAATTCGCCCAGCACCATCGCCTTTGAATCATTTTCAATCACCGTTGTAATTCCTAATTGCTCCGACATGATTTCCGACAAAGGCTCTTCTTTGAAATTAAAATGGTTGTAATTGTGGCCAGTCTTAGGATTTATTCTTCCGGGGATATTCAATCCAATGCCAATCAATTTCTTTTTGTAGCTGTCGTGTTTATCAATATAATTTTTAATCAGGTTGATTAATTCTTGCAACGATGCTTCTGAGTTGGAAAGATGGTATTCCACTTTTTCAGTCAGGTTGATGATGCCTTTTTTGAGATCCATCAAACCAAAATTGACATGATGCAATTTGATATCAACTCCAAGAAAATATCCCGCATCCGACATCAACCCAAATGCATTGGCTCTTCTTCCACCCGTTGAATCTTGTTTACCTTCATCGCGAAGCACACCTTCAGTTACCATGGCATTCACCAATTCAGTAGCTTTAGGTACACTGATGCTTAATTCTTTTGCAAACTCTGTTATGGTGACGGCTCCATTTTGATCAAGTAATCTCAGAGCCGCTTTGCGTAATTGTTTGTTTTTGATGGCAACGCCTCCAACTTCATTAGAATTTGCCTTAGCTTTTTTTGTAATTGTTGTTTTCACTGGATGAAGATAGATTCTTTGTAATATTTTTTATCAAGAATTCAAATTTATCACTTTTAGTTTAAAATGCCTAGGGAAGGCAACTTTGAATTTTGCTGCATTAGGACTAATTTTGCGACTCATTCATAAATTCAAATATCATGGCATACGACGTTCTCGTTCTCGGTAGTGGTCCTGGTGGTTATCCAGCTGCAATCAGAGCTTCTCAACTTGGTTTCAAGGTGGCGATAATTGAAAAAGAAAGTCTCGGTGGCGTTTGTCTTAACTGGGGTTGTATCCCGACAAAAGCCTTGTTGAAAAGTGCGCAGGTGTATGATTACATGAAGCACAGTGCCGACTATGGCATCAATGCTTCTAACGTGCAACATGATTTTGGAGCAGTGGTGAAAAGAAGTCGTGGTGTTGCTGAAAAAATGAGCAAGGGTGTGCAGTTCCTAATGAAGAAGAACAAGATCGATGTGGTGATGGGATATGGTAAAATTGCAGGTAAGGGAAAGATTGAAGTGACTGCTGCTGATGGTAAAAAGCAAATGGTTGAAGGTAAATACATCATTATCGCGACTGGCGCGAGAAGTCGCCAACTGCCTAATCTTCCACAAGACGGAAAGAAAATCATCGGCTACCGCGAAGCCATGGTATTGCCTCAGCAACCAAAATCAATGATCGTTGTAGGAAGTGGTGCGATTGGTGTTGAATTCGCAGATTTCTACAATTCAATGGGCACCAAAGTAACCATCGTTGAATTCATGGATAGAATTGTTCCAGTTGAAGACGCTGACATCAGCAAGGAATTGGAAAAGCAATTGAAGAAGAAAGGCATAACTATCCTCACTTCAAGTGAAGTGACTAAAGTAGATACAGCTGGTGCTGGTGTAAAAGCGTCTGTGAAGAATGCAGCAGGCGAATCAGTACTAGAGGCTGATATCGTGTTGAGTGCGGTGGGAATTGCACCAAACATTGAAAATATTGGTTTGGAAGAAAACGGTATCAAGGTTGAAAAAGGAAGAATTGTAGTTGATAAAGGCCAGCAGACTTCAGTCCCTGGTATTTATGCAATTGGCGATTGTTCTCCTGGTCAGGCTTTGGCACACGTTGCTGCTAAAGAAGGTATCAATGCAGCTGAAAACATCGGCTACCTAGAAAAGAAATACCACCACAAGCCAGAGGCTATCGATTATAACAATGTCCCAGGTTGTACGTATTGCTCTCCTGAAATTGCTTCTGTAGGATATACAGAGAAGGCAGCTAAGGAAGCCGGTTATGAAATTAAGGTGGGTAAATTCCCCTTCATGGCCAGCGGAAAGGCAAGTGCAGCGGGCAATACCGATGGATTTGTGAAAGTGATATTCGATGCCAAATATGGTGAGTTCTTGGGAGCGCACATGATTGGTGCCGGAGTAACGGAAATGATTGCTGAAGTAGTTGTTGCGCGCAAGCTCGAAACTACCCACCATGAGATCTTGAACGCCATCCACCCACACCCAACCATGAGTGAAGGGGTGAAGGAGGCAGTTGCAGCGGCTTATGGGGAAGCGATCGATATTTAACGGTTGCCAGTTACCCGTTAACCGTTAACCGGCAACAGACAACTTTTATAAATCCTTTTTGGAAGAATAAATAATAATTTTTACCTTTGCCCTCCTTAAAAAATAGAGTTTATGGCACGAGTATGTCAGGTTACAGGAAAGCGCCCAATTACAGGAAACAAGGTTTCGCATTCAAATATCAAAACCAAGCGTCGTTTTCTGCCTAATCTTCAGACAAAGCGTTTCTTCCTTGCAGAAGAAGACAGGTGGATCACTTTGAAGCTTTCTTCAGAGGCTATCCGTACCATCAACAAGAATGGTTTGTACAGTGTAGTGAAGGAATTAAGGGCATCAGGCGTTAGTATTTAATTAAAGAAATAAACCGAAAGGCAATGGCTAAGAAAGGTAACAGGGTTCAGGTGATTTTGGAGTGCACAGAGCACAAGACCAGCGGAATGGCCGGTACAAGTCGCTATATCACTACCAAGAACAAAAAGAACACCCCAGAACGTATGGAGTTGAAGAAATACAACCCCATCATGAAGAAATACACAGTTCACAAAGAAATTAAATAATCATGGCAAAGGCAGCATCAAAGAACGCGAAAGTAAAAGACTTGAAAGCTTCAGCAGAAGCTAAGAACTGGACAAAAGTTATCAAGGCTGTTAGAAGTCCTAAGACAGGTGCTTATACTTTCAAAGAGCAGATCGTGCACAAGGATAAGGTGAAGGATTTCCTCGCTCAATAAAAAAGATTTTAGTCACATGACCAGAGCTGTTCCGTTGTTTGTATCGGGACAGCTTTTGTTTTAATGGCAATACCTATGGGATTTTTTGACAAGCTATTTGGAAAGAAGGAAAAAGAGCAACTCGACAAAGGTCTGGAAAAGACCAGGGAAGGTTTTTTCTCCAGAATCACCAAGGCCATCGCTGGTAAAAGTCAGGTTGATGATGAAGTGCTCGATCAACTTGAGGAAGCTATGATTTCTGCTGATGTTGGTGTCGATACTACATTGGCTATCATCGAGAAAATTCAGGCAAGGGTTGCACGCGACAAATATTTAGGAACTGATGAGTTGAATGGTATTCTGCAAGAAGAGATTCGATCAATTCTTGTAGATGATGAGAAAGATACCATCAAGCGTTTTGACCTTCCTGAAGGTAAAAAGCCTTTTGTTGTGTTAGTGGTAGGTGTAAACGGAGTAGGTAAAACAACAACAATAGGAAAACTTGCTACTAATTTTAAAGCTGCAGGTAAATCAGTCATGTTAGGTGCTGCTGATACATTCAGGGCTGCTGCGGTTGATCAACTCACTATCTGGAGTGAGAGAGCGGGTGTGCCTATTGTGAAAAAAGAAATGGGTAGTGATCCTGCTTCTGTTGCCTTCGATGCCGTGAACAGTGCTGTCGCCAAAGGCGTTGATATCTTATTGATCGATACCGCCGGTCGCTTGCACAACAAAGCCCATTTGATGGAGGAGTTGAGTAAGATCAAGCGTGTGATTCAAAAAGTGGTTCCAGATGCACCCCATGAAATTTTGCTGGTGCTGGATGGAACAACTGGACAAAACGCGATTGAGCAAGCCAAGCATTTTTCTGCTGCAACGGATGTAACTGCACTTGCCATTACTAAACTTGATGGTACAGCAAAAGGTGGAATTGTTCTTGCTATCGCTAATCAATTTAAAATCCCTGTCAAATTCATCGGTGTTGGCGAAAAAGCCGAAGACCTGATTGTGTTTGATAAACATGCATTTGTGGAGGGGTTGTTTAAGAGCCGTTAACAGTTAACCGTTAACAGTCAATAGTCAACATGAAATCAAAAACAATAAAAAAAGACAAAGTCAACATCATCACCCTGGGGTGCAGTAAGAACATGGTGGATAGTGAGGTGTTGAGTGGACAATTACTGGCGAATGATTTTGATGTGGTGCATGAAAATGCAAAACTCGATCATAATATTGTTGTCGTTAATACTTGTGGTTTCATCGATAAGGCAAAAGAAGAAAGCATCAATACTATTTTAGATCAGGTAGATTTAAAAAAGAAAGGGAAGCTGGATAAAGTGTTTGTTACAGGTTGTTTGAGCGAGCGCTACAAACAAAACCTAGAAGATGAAATTCCTGAAGTCGATGCCTTTTTTGGAACCATGGAACTACCAGGTTTACTAGCTGTGTTAAATGCTGATTATAAAACAGAGTTGGTCGGTGAACGTTTATTGAGTACACCATCTCATTACGCCTACATGAAAATCAGTGAGGGTTGTAACAGGACCTGCTCCTTTTGTGCAATTCCTTTGATGCGTGGTGGGCACAAGAGTAAGCCCATGGAAGAGTTGGTGCTTGAAGCAGAGAAATTGGTTAAAGGCGGCGTGAAAGAAATTATGCTCATTGCACAAGAGCTGACTTACTACGGATTGGATCTGTATAAAAAAAGAACCTTACCTGAATTGCTGAAAAAACTTGCGGCTATTGAAGGGTTGGAATGGATTCGATTGCATTATGCCTATCCTTCAAAGTTTCCTATGGAAATTATTGATGTGATGAAAGAGGAGCCGAAGATTTGTAACTACCTCGATATGCCTTTACAGCATGCCAGTGATAACATGCTCAAGGCCATGAAGCGTCAAATCACCAAGCAGGAAATGAAGGATTTGATTGCTGAAATCAGGGCTAAAATTCCCGGTATCTGTTTGCGTACTACACTTATAGCAGGTTTCCCTGGTGAGACTAGAGAAGATGTTGAAGAGCTGAAAGCGTTTTTGGCAGAAATGCAATTTGAAAGGGTAGGGATATTTACCTATTCACATGAAGAAGATACCAGTGCATATGCATTGGAGGATACGTTGACTGTCGAAGAGAAAGAGGCGCGGGCCCAGGAGATTATCGAGTTTCAGCAAGAGATCAGTTTTGAAAAGAACCAGGAATACATTGGAAAAACTTTAAGAGTCATTATTGATAAGAAAGAGGCTGGCAGGTATATTGGTAGAACAGAATTTGATAGTGTAGAAGTAGATAATGAAGTGATTGTACATTCTACCAAGAAATTGAATCCGGGTGATTTTGTACAAGTGAAAATCACCAAAGCCTATGATTATGATTTGGAAGGGGAAGTAATTCATTAAATTTATAGCATGAAGTCTTCGTGTAGCTATATCGACTATCAAGAGACCAACATGTTTTCCAAGTTGATCGCTGATTACTTGGAAAAAAAAGATTTCATTCAATCGTTTTATACCTGCTCGACTGATCTAAAGGGAGTTAGCCAAGCAATCGAAGCACGTCAAGCATTTCAAACAGATAGGAAATTAATTCAGCGTGTGTTTGCTGATGCCTATGTTTCAGCTGAGGCATCACCTGAACAATTGGAAAATATTGCTGCATTAGTAAATGAAAATGCTTTTACCATTTGCACTGCGCATCAGCCTAATATTTTTACAGGTTATTTGTATTTCATTTATAAGACTGCTCATGTGATTGCATTGAGTCAGCAGTTTGCAAAAGCTTTCCCTGATAAAAAATTTATACCAGTCTTCTATATAGGAAGTGAGGACAATGACCTTGATGAATTATCGAAGTTTAAAATTCATGGAAAGAGTTATGTCTGGAACACAGATCAGACGGGCGCTGTAGGAAGAATGACTGTTGATAAAGGTGTTGTGAAGTTGATAGATGAAGTAGAGTCGGCATTGAAACATTTACCACAATCCGAAGCGTTGATTGCATTGCTGAGGAAAGCCTATGCGTTGGGTAATGATATGGCGACGGGCACATTCTTGTTGTTGAATGAATTGTTTAAGGAATATGGATTGTTGGTCTTGCAACCGGATCATGTTGAGTTGAAAGCAAAAATGAAGGCTGTCTTCAAAGATGATTTGTTGCACAACAGTGCGGAACAAATTGTTGGAGAAACAAATGCAAAGCTGGAAAGTAAGTATAAGCTGCAAGTAAATCCTCGTTCTGTTAATCTATTTTATCTGCGTGATGGTATTCGCAACAGGATCGATAAGCGCGGAAATGTTTATTCAGTTGATGGCACCGTCATCCGTTTTACTGAAGAAGAAATTTTACAAGAGCTGAATGAATTTCCCGATAGGTTTAGTCCGAATGTAATTCTTAGAGGTGTCTATCAAGAAACAATTCTTCCAAACATATTATTTGTTGGCGGTGGTTCAGAAGTGGCGTACTGGATGCAACTCAAAAATTTGTTCTCCCATTATCAAGTGCCTTTTCCTATGCTGGTCTTGAGGAATAGTTTTATGATCATGGATGAAAACCATGCGCATAAAATGAAAGAGTTGGGAATAGGAGAGGTGGATTTGTTTAAAGAAGAGACAGCCTTAGCCAACGAGCTGGTACAGCGTTGGTCGGGTCAAGAAATAAGTCTTCACCAAGAAGTGACTGACAGTAAAACCTTGTTTCAGTATTTGAAGAAACGCGCAGGTGAAATAGATAAAACACTGGTGCAGCACGTGCATGCATTAGAAGTTAATCACTTGAAAAAACTAGATGGCTTAGAAAAAAAGATGTTAAAAGCTGAGCGAAAAAAACAAGCCATTCAATTACAACGCATCTGGAAACTAAAAGAAGAATTATTCCCTAATCATAATCTGCAAGAACGTGTAGAAAATTTCATGCCTTATTATGCGCAACACGGACAGGCGTTTATTGATGCAGTATTACAGCATTCATTAGGTTTGGAGCAGCGGTTTGGAGTGATGACTGTTGGCGGTTGACGGTTAACAGTTAACCGTTAACAGTTAACGGATTTAATATCCTGAAATAGAAGGAGCAACTGAATTATTCCCCAAAAACTCTTCAATTATAGCAACAGTAGCTGTTGCGCCGATGCGGGTGGCGCCGACTTCGATAGCGGCGAGCATGTCTTTGAGGTTTCTGATCCCTCCTGCGGCTTTGAGTTGGACTGTTGGTGCACTGTGCTTGCGCATTAAAATCAAATCGGGTAATGTAGCTCCCTTTGTTAAGAACATGCCATTGTCTTGCTTCACATAGCCATAACCGGTGGAGGTTTTTACGAAAGCGACATGCAACTTGGAACAGATTTCACAAAGCTTAATTTTTTGCTCATCATTCAAATAATCATTTTCAAAAATGACTTTCAATATGGCATTGTGCTCAAAACAAGCATTGTTGATTTGCTCAATTTCATGTTCAACATAATCCCAATCGCCGCCCAATACTTTGCCTACATTGACCACCATATCAATTTCAGTCGCGCCGTTTCTACAAGCTTCTATGGTTTCAATGACTTTCAGGTCTGTGGTATTGCTGCCATGGGGAAAGCCAATTACTGTGCATACACTTACACCAGAATCTTTCAGGACTGATGCAGCATACTTGACTGCATAGGGTTTGATGCAGACGGTGGCTGTGCGGTATTTTAAGGCGACTTCCAACCCAGCTTTCAAGTCTTCATGGGTCATGGTTGGATGTAGCAAAGAATGATCTATGTATTTGGCAAGTTCTTGTGCTGTCATGTTATTGGATTTTAATTGCAACTAATTATTCTTCTCTTAACGCATGTCCAGTAAGCTGGATAAATACATCTTCGAGATTCGCACCTTTACTTTCTTTCTTTTTTTCAAAACCATCGGCTAACAATTGATCAATCAATTTTTCAGGTTGATCTAATGCAATGATTCTACCTGCATCCATGATGGCTACTCGCTCACACAAGT
>VFQS010000387.1_pt1 | contig 51574 bp, 46 predicted proteins | sample 3512361 | NCBI WGS metagenome assembly VFQS01 (sample SAMN10412375, study PRJNA504923) | tailings metagenome | isolation source: Relicate 1 Philex TSF3 active mining | place: Philippines | reverse complement strand
CGGCATGGCGGCGATCACCACCCTGCTCGAAACCGTGCCGCAAGGTGCGCATGTGGTGGCCCCGGACGTCATGTATTACGGCACGCGCGACTGGCTGAAGCGGCTGGAAGGCCTGAAGCGCATTTCGCTGACGCTGTTCGACCCGAAGCTGCCGGGCGCCCTCGAGGCGGCGCTGGTCAAGGGCCGGACGGACCTCCTGTGGATCGAGACGCCGCTCAACCCGACATGGGACGTGATCGACATCGAGGCCGCCGCGAAGGCCGCGCATGCGGCGGGCGCCATTTTGGCGGTGGATGCCACGGCGACGGGTGCCGTCACCACGCAGCCGCTGAAGCTCGGCGCCGACATCGTCTTCCATTCGGCGACGAAATATCTCAACGGGCATTCCGACATTCTCGCCGGCGTGCTGGTGACGGCGCAGGAGAACCAGCGATGGGCCGATGTGCTCACCCTGCGCACCAAGATGGGCGCACCCTTGCCGCCGCTCGACTGCTTCCTGCTGCTGCGGGGCATGCGGACGCTGTTCGTGCGCTACCGGCAGGCGTCCGCCAATGCCATGGCCATCGCGACGCATTTCGAGGGCCACCCGAAGGTGGAGCGCGTGCTCTACCCGGGGCTCGCCTCACACCCCGGCCACGCCATCGCGTCACGGCAGATGCGCGACGGCTTCGGTGGCATGATGTCCCTGCTCATCAGGGGCGGCTTCAGCGATGCGCAGGCCTTCTGCACGCGGCTCAAGGTCATCGTGCCGGCGACCTCGCTGGGTGGCGTGGAGAGCCTCGCCGAGCACCGGAAGACCGTGGAGGGACCTGCGAGCCCGGTGCCCGACAATCTGGTGCGGCTCTCCGTGGGCATCGAGCATGCGGATGACCTGATCGCCGATCTGGAACAGGCGCTGGCGGGCGTTAGCGGCCCTTTAGCGCATAGTCCCAATAGAGGTCGCGCGCCGTCTGCATGACGGGGCCCGGCTGCAGTTCCCTGCCCTCGACCCTTGTGATGGGCGCCACCTTGGCCCAGTTGCCGGTGGAGAAGACTTCATCGGCCTCGAGGAACTCGCTCCACCTGATGGAGCGCTCATGCACCTTGATGCCGGCGTCGCGCAGCAGCCTGACGACGCGCTGGCGGGTGACGCCGTTGAGGAAGGTGCCATTGGGCACGGGCGTGTGCGCCTCTCCGTCCTTGGCGAACCAGATGTTGGCCGTGGCGAGTTCGGCCACGTGGCCCAGGGCATCGAGCATCACGGCATTGTCGAAGCCGCGCGACTTCGCCTCGCGGATGGCGCGGGCCGAATTGGGATAATGGCAGGCGGCCTTGGCATCGGTCGGGGCAAATTCGAAGGAGGGCCGGCGGAAGGGCGAGCAGGTGACGGAGAAGCCCGTGGGCTTCGGGATGGGCGCGTCATAGACCGAGACCGAGAACTGGGTGGACTCGGGGTCGACGTCGACGAAGCCGTCCTCCGCCCAGAACATGGGGCGGAGGTAGAGTTCCGCACCCTTCGGGAACTTGGCGATGCCTTCGCGGATCAGCTCCTCGATCTCGCCCGCGCTTTTGACGACCTTCAGGCCGAAGCTTTCAGCGGAGCGCACGATGCGCCGGCAGTGCATGTCAAGGTCGGGGGCCACGCCCTCGAAGGCGCGCGCGCCGTCGAACACGCAGGAGCCGAGCCAGGGCGCATGGGTCATGGTGCCCATGACCTGCGGATTGCCCGAATGCCATTCGCCCTTGAACCAGGTCCAGGCCGTGCCCGATGTTTCCTTCCACGCCATGCTCGTCTTCTCCCGTTTTCCCGCACTCTAGCCCAGCGGGCCGGAAAACAGAAAGGGCGCCCGGAAGGCGCCCTCGTGGGATCAGCCATGCGGCGGGATCACGAATCCTCGTAGAAGATGTGGCGGCCGATCTTGACCAGCCGCTTCATGCTCTTGGCCCATTTCGGCTTCACGTAATCGGCGTGATAGTTGGTGGCGGTGGTGAGCTCAGCGACCTTGGCATCGCCCGCGATCGTCATCTTGGCGATGCGCTTGGCGTTGGCCCAGGCGGCGGCACTCCTCACGTCGTCCGGCAGGCCGTCACAGGCGAAGGAGAACTGGCAGGAATTGCGGCGGCCCGAACCCTGGTAGACGACGCCGCAGATGGTCTTGGGATATTCCGGATCCTTGACGCGGTTCAGGATGACCTTGGCCACGGCGACCTGGCCGAGCTCCGATTCGGAACGCGCCTCGAAATAGACCGCACGGGCGAGGCAGTTCTCCTCGGCGAGTTGGACGCGGCGCTGGGCAAGGGCCTTCTGGGTTTCCTTGTCCTTCGGCTTGGAGGACTTGGCGGTGCGCTTCAGCTTGATGAATTTCTCGACCTGCTTGGGCGAGGGCGCGAGGGCGAGCTGTTCCTTCGCCTCTTCCGGTTCGGCCTTGAGGTTCACGGCGGCCGGCACGATGCGCACGGCCTGCTTCGTCTCGACCGCCACGGTGCGCTCGACGAAGTCGCCCTTGCCGTCGGCGGAGACGACCTGCTGCGCGGCAGAGGAGGTCTTGTTCACGACGGCGAGGCTGGCGGCCTGGGGCATGAGCGAGCCCTTGGCGAGGATATTGGACGAGGGGCCGGTGACGCTCTCGACGATCTCGCCTGGCTCGGCGTTATGCGCCACGGCGTTCTGGCCCATGTAATGCCCGGCGAAAGCGAAAGCCGCCACCAGCATTATGCCACCGAAGGCCATCGGACCATATTCAGCGAGTGCGCCGCGCTTTTCCTGAACGGCGAAATCCTGAATGTCCCTGGACCTTGCAGTCCCTGCTCTGCGCGTTGTCTTGTTCACTTCCCCTCGACACACCGTGGGCCGTAAATTCTTACGACGCTGTTAGCACGCGGTAGTCTATGCCCGGACCATTTAACATAGGTTAACCATCCCGGCAACCCGAAGCGGCCGCTTTTCAGGCCGTACGGAGACAAGGTGAAGACGAGGTTAACAACCCGCCACAATCCGGATCATGTGCGTTTGTGAAGGCTTGCCTGGGCCGCCGCGAGCCGGGCGATGGGCACGCGGAAGGGGGAGCATGACACATAGTCAAGATCGATCTGTGCACAGAATGCGATCGAGGCCGGATCGCCCCCGTGCTCGCCGCAGATGCCGACCTTGAGGCCGGGCCTGGCCTTGCGGCCACGCTCGGTTCCCATGCGCACGAGTTCGCCCACGCCCTCGATGTCGAGGGAGATGAAGGGGTCCGTCTTGAACACGCCCTTGGCGGTGTATTCCCCGATGAAGCGGGCCGCGTCGTCACGGCTGATGCCGAAGGTGGTCTGGGTGAGGTCGTTTGTGCCGAAGGAGAAGAAGTCCGCCGACTGGGCGATCTCGGCGGCCCTGAGCGCGGCGCGCGGCAGTTCGATCATGGTGCCGACCGAATATTCGATGGCGACACCCGTTTCCTTCGCCACCTCGGCGGCGACCGCGTCGACGCGTTCGCGCACGCGGTCCAGCTCGTTCTTCGACGCGACCAGCGGCACCATGACCTCCGGGATCGGCGCCTTGCCGGCGCGGCGGCCAACCTCGACCGCCGCCTCGAAGATGGCGCGGGCCTGCATCTCCACGATCTCGGGGTAAGAGATCAGCAGGCGCACGCCGCGATGGCCGAGCATGGGATTGAATTCCTTGAGCTCGGCCACCCGGGCGCGCAGCGCGTCCGAACTCGCGTTCATCTGTTCCGCCACCTCCTCGATCTCGTGGTCGGCCTGGGGCAGGAATTCATGCAGCGGCGGATCGAGCAGGCGGATCGTGACGGGAAGCCCCGCCATGATCTCGAAGAGCTCGATGAAGTCGTTGCGCTGCATGGGCAGGATCCGGGCCAGCGCGGCGCGGCGCGCCTCGATCTTGTCGGCGAGGATCATCTCGCGCACCGCCTGGATGCGGTCCGCGTCGAAGAACATGTGCTCGGTGCGGCACAGGCCGATGCCCTCCGCGCCGAAGTCGCGCGCGGTGCGCGCGTCCATCGGGGTTTCGGCATTGGCCCGGACACCCATGCGGCGGATGCCGTCGGCCCAGGTCATGAGGGTTGCGAAATCGCCAGAGAGCTCCGGCTTGATGGTGGCGACCTCGCCCTTCATCACCTGGCCCGAGGAGCCGTCGATGGTGATGGTGTCGCCCTTGGCAAGCGTGACGCCGGAGACGGTGAGCGTCTGCGCCTGGTAGTCGATGCGCAGGCTCCCCGCGCCCGAGACGCAGGGCTTGCCCATGCCGCGCGCCACGACGGCCGCGTGGGACGTCATGCCGCCGCGCGTCGTCAGGATGCCTTCCGCGGCATGCATGCCGTGAATGTCCTCCGGGCTCGTCTCGATGCGCACCAGGATGACGCGGCGGTTCAGCGCCTTCAGCCTTTCGGCCTCGTCCGCGTCGAAGACGATCTCGCCCGAGGCAGCACCCGGCGAGGCGGGCAGGCCGGTGGCGATCACCTCGCGCCTGGCCTTCGGGTCCAGCGTGGGGTGGAGGAGCTGGTCGAGCGAGGCGGGCGCGATGCGCGAGACGGCCTTCTCCCGGCTGATCAGCCCCTCCTCCGCCATGTCGACGGCGATCTTGAGGGCGGCCTTGGCGGTGCGCTTGCCGGTGCGGGTCTGCAGCATCCAGAGCTTGCCCTCCTGGATGGTGAACTCCATGTCCTGCATGTCGCGGTAATGGCGTTCAAGAAGATCGAAATTGTGCTTGAGCTCGGTAAAGAGCGCGGGCATCAGCGCCTCGAGCGACGGGGCCTCCGAGCCCGCCTCGCGCCGCGCCTTCTCGGTGATGTTCTGCGGCGTGCGGATGCCGGCCACCACGTCCTCGCCCTGGGCGTTGACGAGGAATTCACCGTAGAGCTCCTTCGTACCCGTGGCCGGGTTGCGGGTGAAGGCCACACCCGTGGCCGACGTCTCGCCCATGTTGCCGAAGACCATGGCCTGCACGTTGACGGCGGTGCCCCAGTCCTCCGGAATGTCGTTGAGCTTGCGGTAGGTGATGGCGCGCGCCCCGTTCCAGGACTTGAACACGGCGCCGATGGCGCCCCAGAGCTGCTGCTTCACGTCCTGCGGGAAGGGCTTCTCCGTCGCCTCCTCCACCAGCGCCTCGTAGCGGGCGATCAGCCCCTTCCACTCCTCCGCGGTGATCTCGGTGTCGAGCGCGTAGTTCCGCTGCTCCTTGAAGCCGCCGAGGATGTCCTCGAACTCGGCGTGGTCGACGCCCAGCACCACGTCCGAATACATGCTGATGAAGCGGCGGTAGCTGTCATAGGCGAAGCGCCTGTCGCCGGAGCGGGCGGCCAGGCCCTCCACCGTCTCGTCATTGAGGCCGAGGTTGAGGACGGTGTCCATCATGCCGGGCATGGAGGCCCGGGCACCGGAGCGCACGGAGACGAGAAGCGGGTTTGCCGGGTCGCCGAAGCGGGCGCCGGCGATCCGCTCCACGGCGGCCATCGCCTGCTCGAGCTGGGGTTCGAGGCCGTCCGGATAGGCGCGGGCATTGGCGTAATAGGCGGTGCAGACCTCGGTGGAGATGGTGAAGCCCGGGGGAACGGAGAGGCCGAGATTGGCCATTTCGGCGAGGTTGGCGCCCTTGCCGCCGAGCAGCGCCTTCATTTCGGCGCGGCCCTCGGCGGAGCCGCCGCCAAAGAAGAATACGAATTTCGGGGACTCAGCCGCCATGACACACTCTTCCCATTGAAAATGCGGTGTTCTTGTTCTGTGTAGCGGGCGGCGGCCCGCATGAAGACAATCACAGTTCCGGCGAGGGTGCAACGCAATATCGCAGATGCGTCATTTTCTGCCTGCCCTTCCGGCAATGGCGACGCGCCCCGCGCGGGTTCCTCAGGCCGGGGCGGCGGCCAGGGGTGCCGCGGGGCGGCGCACATAGAGGATCCACAGCGCGATGCCGAGGTTGAGCACGTTCCAGGCCACGCCGTTGAGGAAGGCTGCGGTGTAGGAGCCGGTCCAGTCATAGATCTCGCCCGACATCCAGCCGCCCAGCGCCATGCCGAAGACGGTGGCGGTCAGCACCGTCGAGATGCGGCTTCCGGCCTCCCGCGCCGGGAAATGGTCGCGGATGATCAGGGCATAGCTCGGCACGATGCCACCCTGGCTCAGGCCGAAGATGGCCGAGACGACGTAGAGTGAGGCGAGCCCGTCGAAGGGGATGTAGAAGAGCAGCGCCAGCATCTGCAGGAAGGACCCGGCAAGCAGCGTGGTGAGGCCGCCGAGCCGGTCCGCCACGACGCCGGAGACGAGGCGGCTCAGCACGCCGAAGCCCAGCATGAGGGAGAGCATCTCCGCCCCGCGCGCCGGGCCGTAGCCCAGGTCGGCGCAATAGGCGACGATGTGGACCTGCGGCATGGACATGGCCACACAGCAGGACAGGCCCGCCAGCACGAGGGCGGGGAACAGCAAGGGGTGCTTCGGCAGCAGGCCCTTCTGGCCGGAGCCGCGGCTCGCGGGGCTTGCCGTGTCGTCGAAATGGGGCCGGCGCTTCAGGAACTGCGCCAGGGGCAGCATGACGACGACGCAGAGCGCGCCGATCGCCATGTAGGTGGTGCGCCAGCCATAATCCTCGATCGCGGCCTGCATGAAGGGCGGCCAGATGGTGCCGGCGATGTAGTTGCCGCTGGCCACGATGGCGATGGCGATGCCGCGCCGGCGCAGGAACCACTGCGAGGTGTCGGCCACCAGCGGCCCGAAGGTGGCGGCGGAGCCGAGGAAGCCGATGAACACCGCCTGCACCACCACGAACTGCCAGTAGCTCTGCGACAGGGCGGCGAGGAAGAAGCCCGCCCCCAGCGCCACGCCGGCGATCGACACCGGCACCATGATGCCGAAACGGTCCGCCACGCGGCCCATGGTGAAGCCGCCGAAGGCGAAGCCGATGAAAGTGGCCGTGTAGGGCAGCGAGGCCCCTGCCCTGTCGACGCCGAACTCGGCCTGGATCGTGGGCAGCACCACGACCGCGAGCCACAGCCCGATGCCGCCGACCACCGCGAGGACCAGGGAGATGAACAGCCGGAACCAGGCATAGCGGCTGTCGGGCGTGTGGAGGGCATGTGCTGCGTTCATGAACCATCCCTACCCCCCGCGCCCGCACAGGTCAAAATAGCACTTTCACGCAGGACGAAAGGGAGGACTGCGGCGGGCGCATGGGAAGGGCGCGAGAGAAGCAGCCCTATTCCGCCAGCGCCACGCCGGGAAGCTTCGCGAGGATCAGCCCCAGGTCTTCGCGGAAGCGCTGGCGTGCGGCTGCCGCATCGCGCGCATTGGGGATGCGCAGCAAGGCCGACGGATGGACGGTGATGAGGATGGGGCGTCCGTCCCGCGTCTCCTCGAAGGACCCGCGCCGCTTCAGGATGTTGCGTCCGCTTCCGGTAAGCGACTGCGCGGCCGTTGCCCCCAGCGCCACGAAAAGCTTCGGCTTCACGATGGCCGTCTCGATGCGGAGCCACCATTTGCAGGCTTCGATTTCCGGCGTGTCGGGTTTCTTGTGGAGGCGGAAGGAGCCCCGCGGCTCATGCTTGAAATGCTTCACCGCGTTGGTGACGTAGCATGTCTCCCGGTCGATGCCGGCTTCCCGCAGCAGCGTGTCGAAGAGCTTGCCCGCGGGGCCGACGAAGGGGCGGCCCGCCAGGTCCTCCTTGTCGCCCGGCTGCTCGCCCACGAACATGATTGGCGCGCGGGACGGGCCCTCGCCGAACACCGTCTGGGTGCCGAGCTGATAAAGGTGGCAGCGCGTGCAGGATCTGGCCGCCTCCCGCGCGGCCTCCAGCGTCGCGGGCACGGCGATGTCCGCCCCCTCGAGGAGCGGCAGGTCCGATTCGAGCGTGCGCCTGGGCTTGCGGTCCATGCAGGAGGGAATCGCCGGGGAGTCGGGATGGTTCCCCGGCGGCGCAGGCCAGGAAAGATCAGCCCTCGATCTTCGAGAAGTCGGCCACTTCCGCCGTGGCGGCGCGGATGTGGTTCAGAAGGCGCAGGCGGTTCTCGCGGAAACTCGCGTCCTTGTCGTTCACCGTCACGTGCTCGAAGAAGGCGTCGACGGGGGCGCGGAGCGGGGCGATGGCCGCCATGGCGCCCGCGAAATCCTCCTCCCGCACGGCGCGGCGGGCCTGGCCCACGGCCTGGGTGATGGCGGCGTGGAGCGCCTTCTCCTCGCCCTTGATCAGGTGGTCGATGTGCACGTCGCCCGCGAAGCTGCGGCCGTCCTTCTTCTCCTCGATGCGGAGGATATTGGAGGCGCGCTTGACGCCGGCCAGCAGGTTCTTTCCGTCATCCGTCTCGAGGAAGCTGGACAGCGCCTCGACGCGCTTCACGATCATCACGAGGTCGTCCTGGTTGCCGAGCGCGAAGACGGCGTCGATCAGGTCATGCCGCCTGCCCTGATCCTTGAGATAGACCTTGAGGCGGTCGGCGAAGAAGGCAAGCAGATCCGCCCCGCAGAAGGAGAGCGGCAGGCGCAGGCCCTTGTCGAGGATGATGCGGATCACGCCCAGCGCCGCGCGGCGCAGCGCATAAGGGTCCTTGGAGCCCGTGGGCTTCTCGTCGATGGACCAGAAGCCGGTGAGCGTGTCGAGCTTGTCGGCCAGCGCCACGGCCTGGCCCACCGGGGAGACCGGAATGGAATCGGTCGGACCCACGGGCTTGTAATGGTCGCGGATGGCGTCGGCCACCTCAGCGTCCACGCCCTGGTCCAGCGCATAATAGCGGCCCATAAGGCCCTGAAGTTCCGGGAATTCGCCCACCATGCCGGTCACGAGGTCCGCCTTGGCAAGCCGCGCGGCCTGTTTCGCCTTCTCCACATCGGCCCCGATGGTGCTGGCGATTTCGGCCGCGAGCCTTTCGATGCGGGCCACGCGCTCACCCTGGCTGCCGAGCTTCGCATGGAAGGTGATGGCGTCGAGTTTCTTCGCCCAGTCCTCCAGCTTCACCTTGCGGTCCTGGTCCCAGAAGAACCTGGCGTCCGAAAGCCTGGCGGCGATGACCTTGTTGTTGCCCGCGATGATGGTCTTGCCGCCGTCCCTGGCCACGAGGTTCGACACCAGCAGGTAGCGGTTGGCGAGCCTGCCCGTGGCGGACTGGCGCAGCGCGAAGCATTTCTGATGGGTCTTGATCGAGGTGGCGATGACCTCCGGCGGCACGGCGAGGAAGCCTTCGTCGAAGCTGCCCATGAGCACCACCGGCCATTCGACGAGGCCTGCGGTTTCCTTGAGCAGGCCCTCGTCCTCGATCAGCTCCAGCCCCTGCGCGAAGGCGAGGTTCCGGGCCTCCGCCCGGATCGTCTCGGCGCGGGCGTGGGCATCGACGATGACGAATTCCTTCGAGAGCTTGAGCGCATAATCCTCGAAGCGGCGCACCTCGATCGCCTGCGCGCCCATGAAGCGGTGGCCGCGCGTCAGGTTGCCGCTCTTGATGCCCTCGATCTCGAAGGGCACCACCTCGCCGTCGAAGGTGCAGATGATGGAATGCAGCGGGCGCACCCAGCGGAGAGAGCCGGAGCCCCAGCGCATGGACTTGGGCCAGGGGAATTTGCGGATCGTGTCCGGCACGGCATCGGCGATGATCTCCGTCGCCGCGCGGCCGGGCCTGCGCATGACGGCGAGATAGAACTGGCCCTTCTTGTCGTCCTGCACCTTCAGCTGGCCGTGCGTCAGCCCGGTGGATTTCAGGAATCCGTCGATGGCGGCCTGAGGCGCGTCCACGCGGGGGCCCTTGCGTTCCTCGTTCACGTCCGCCGCCTTGGCGTCCAGCCCCTCGACCGACAGGACGAGCCGGCGCGCGCCGCCATGGCATTGCGCCCCCTCATAGGTGAGGCCGGCTTCGACCAGCGCGTTGGTGACCATCTGGCGCAGGTCATCCGCCGCCTTCTGTTGCATGCGGGCGGGGATTTCTTCGGAAAACAGTTCGATCAGAAGCTCAGGCATCAGGGCACTCCGGGCGGGCCCGCCGATTAGCAGCCCGCTCCGGCCTTGTCACCCCCGGGGAAGCCTCAGAGCGCCTTGTGGGCGCCGTCGCAGAAGGGCTGGCCCTGGGTCTGCTTGCAGGCGCAGAAGAACTTGCGGCCCGTGGCCTCCGCCGTCCACTTCACGGGCGTGAAGGACGAGCCCTTGTGGGAACCGTCGCAGAAGGGCTGACGCTTGGACTGGCCGCAGGAGCACCACCAGTAATCCTTGCCGGCCTCCACCTCGACGGGGATCGGCGATTTCTGGGCGATGACGGGATCGGACATTCGGTGCTCCTCAAAAAAGACGACTGCGCAACCTACGCAGGACGCCGCGCGTTGGTTCAGGCGCCGCCGCCGCCCGCCGTGCGGCTCCAGGCCTCGCAGCAGCCCTTGGCGAGTTCGCGCACGCGCAGGATATAGGCTTGGCGCTCCGTGACCGAGATGACGCCACGCGCATCGAGGAGGTTGAAGGTGTGGGAGGCCTTGATGCACTGGTCATAGGCCGGAAGGGCCAGCTCATGCCGCCCGTCCGTGGCGCCCGCCGCCAGCAGCGCCTTGCACTCGGTCTCGGCGTCGATGAAGTGCTGGTGCAGGGCGTCCGTGTTGGCGTGCTCGAAATTGAAGCGGGAGAATTCCTGCTCGGCCTGCAGGAACACGTCGCCATAGGAGATGCGCTGGGCACCCTCCTTGCCGTTGAAGTTCAGGTCATAGACATTGTCGACGCCCTGCACATACATGGCCAGCCGCTCCAGCCCGTAGGTGAGCTCGCCCGAGACGGGGGAGCAGTCGAGCCCGCCCACCTGCTGGAAGTAGGTGAACTGCGAGACCTCCATGCCGTCGCACCAGACTTCCCAGCCCAGGCCCCAGGCGCCCAGCGTGGGGCTTTCCCAATCGTCCTCGACGAAGCGGATGTCATGGAGCGAGCGGTCGATGCCGATGGCTTCGAGCGAACCGAGGTAAAGCTCCTGCAGGTCCGGCGGCGACGGCTTGATGATCACCTGATACTGGTAATAGTGCTGCAGCCGGTTGGGGTTCTCGCCATAGCGCCCGTCCTTCGGGCGGCGCGAGGGCTGCACATAGGCGGCGGCCCAGGGCTTCGGCCCCACGGAGCGCAGCGTGGTGGCGGGGTGGAAGGTGCCGGCACCCACTTCCATGTCATAGGGCTGCAGGATGACGCAGCCTTTCTCGCCCCAGTACTGGTGGAGCGTGAGGATGAGATCCTGGAAGGATTTGGTGGGATTCAATGCCATCTGGTCCGCCTTCGCAAAGCGCGGCGGACCCTATGCGGCAGGGCCTGGAGCGTCAAGAAAAAGTGGTTCAGTCCACCGGGTAGTAGACGCCGGTGCGCGGGTCCTGGCGCAGGCGGCGCATCTGCCGCGGGCCGGGCTGGCGGGTGCGGGCTTTCACTTTCACAGCCTGCATCTGGCGGACCATGAGGCTCGCCGCCAGCAGCGACAGCAGTGCTGCGACGAGAAGGGACAGGGCTTTCAGAACAACCATCGGATCCTCCAATGACCGCGGAACGCCCAAATCATAAGCCGAAACGCGACCACAATGCACGCGTTTCGAGTGTTTCGAGCGCAGACTCAACGATATCAGGCACTTGCGCGCCAAGTCCGAGGCGTCTTCCCCAGCCGGTGCCGGGCGAGACGTTGCGGATGACCACCTTGTCGCCGAAGCGCGTCTTCAGCACCTGGTGCAGGTGGCCGAGCCCGTCGACCAGCCCCTTGGCGAGGGCCTGCCGGCCGGACCAGAAGGCGCCGGAGAAAAGGTCCTGATCGGACCCGGCGAGCCGCGCGCCGCGGCGTTTCCTCACCAGATCCCGGAAGGCCTGGTGGACGTCGGCCTGGAGGCTCATGAGATGGGCCACGTCCTCCGGCCGCTCGGGCCGGAAGGGATCGAGCATGGATTTGGATTCGCCCGCGGTATAGACCCGGCGCTCCACGCCGAGCTTCCGCAGCGCCTCGACGAAGCCGAAGCCGGCGGAGATCACGCCGATCGAGCCGATCACCGAGCTTTCATCGGCATAGATTTCATCGCCCGCGCAAGCCAGCCAGTAGCCGCCGGACGCCGCCACATCCTCGCAGAAGACGATGACGGGCACCTTCTTTTCGGCCGCGAGTTCGCGGATGCGGGCATGGATGAGCGCGGACTGCACGGGTGAGCCGCCCGGCGAGTTGATGCTGATCGCCACGGCGGCGAGCCCCTTGGGCCTAAAGGCGCGCTCCAGCACCGGGTTGACCGACTTCAGCGTCAGCGCCGGGCGCAGCGGGCCGCCGATGCCGATGGCCCCGTGCAGCAGCACGTGATTGACCACGGGCACGGTTTTGCGGAACCGCAGCGGAATCAGTTTCGAGAAGAAGGATGGAATCCCCATGCCTCACAGATAAGTACGCCGGGCGCGGGCCGCAAGCCGGTCCTTTGCTCCGGCCCTCAGCGCAGGCGCCAGGGCGCGCCGTCGCGCAGCACGGCCTGGGCCTCCGGCGTGAACTGGCCGCCCTGGTCGTGCAGCACGATGCCGGGCAGAAGCTGCAGCGGCGCCCGGGAGCCTTTCACCCCCTGCACGATGACGCGGTTGGCCGGCGCCTTCTGGCGCGGGTGGAAGGGTACGACGCGAACGTCGCCGAAGCGGTCCTCCATGGCGGCCAGAAGTTTTCCCAGCATTTCGGCGCGGTACACGATGGTGACCGTGCCGCGCGGCGCCACCATGGCGTGGAGGACCTTCACCCAGATCTCGAGGTCGGCCGGGCCGAAGGAATGGGCCTGGGCCTTCAGGAGATGGGGCGAGGGCGTGGACTTGCCCTCCTCGTAATAGGGCGGATTGGCCAGCGCGTGGCTGAAGGTGCCGGGGGCGGGCATGGCCGCCACGTCCCTGCGGAGCGCGTCCTTCAGGTCGGCGCGGATCACCCGCAGGCTGGCCTCAAAGCCGTTGCGCCTCGCGTTCTCCTCGCAGAGCATGGCGTGGCGGGCGCCGAGTTCGACGCCGGTCAGGTGGACGCCCGGACAGCGGGCGAGAAGGCAGAGGGCCGCCACGCCGGTGCCGATCCCGGCCTCGAAGACGGTTTCGCCCGCCTCGCAGGGCACGGCGGCCGCCACGAAAACGGAATCGATCCCCGCCCGGAAGCCCTTCTCGGGCTGCAGGATGCGCAGCCGGCCGCCCAGGAAGCCGTCCTCGGTGAGGGAGGCCGGCACATGGCCGGCCTGCAGCGCAAGGTTTGATTCGGGGGGCGTTTCAGTATGCATGGTTGCAGATTAGGGCGGGAGCGTTAGCGCGGCGTTACTGAGCGCCCGCCTTGCGCGCTCCAGATCCGCCCGGGGAATGAGGATGCGGCGCGGCAGGATGCCGATGGAGCCTTCCAGCGCGCTCATGTGCTCGTCCAGCTGCAGGTAATCGACCCCCTCTTCCGCCAGCACGTGGCGGACGAAGGAGAGAAACACCGGATCATTGCTGCGCAGGAGTTCCTCCATGCCCTGAACTTGGCGGCAGCGGGCCTCCGGCACAAGGCTTTTGCGGGGGGCACCCCCTCTCAAACACACTGTTGGCCCGGCTATTGAGCTGTGCTTTAACGGCGGAAACTGGGAATCTTGAAGGTTGCGTCCATGGGAGTCGTCATCGCGCTCGACGGAGCGGGCAAAAAGAACCGGGCGAGCATCGAACCGCTCGTCAAGCTCACCGTCTCCGACATGGAGCGGGTGAACGAGGCGATCCTGTCCCATGCCAGGAGCCATGTCGAGCTCATCCCGGAGATCGCCACCCACCTGATCAATTCCGGCGGCAAGCGCATCAGGCCGATGCTGACGCTGGCTGCCGCCCGCATGTGCGGCTACGCCGGCGAGCATCACCTGAAGCTCGCCACTTCGGTGGAGTTCATGCACACGGCGACGCTGCTCCACGACGACGTGGTGGACGAGAGCGACCTGCGCCGCGGCAAGCAGGCGGCGCGCGTCATCTGGGGCAACCAGGCCAGCGTGCTGGTGGGCGACTATCTCCTGGGCCAGGCCTTCAAGATGATGGTGGAGACGGGCTCGCTCGAGGCGCTCCGCATCCTGTCCAACGCCGCCTGCGTCATCGCCGAGGGCGAGGTGCTGCAGCTTTCCGTGTCGCAGGACACCTCGACCACCGAAGACGCCTACATGCAGGTGATCGTGGCCAAGACGGCGGCCCTGTTCTCGGCGGCGGCGGAGGTCGGCGCGGTGGTCGCCAGCCGTCCGCACAGCGAGCAGGCGGCGCTGGAATCCTATGGGCGCAACCTCGGCATCGCCTTCCAGCTCATCGACGACGCGCTCGACTACACGGGCTCGACGGAGAAGCTGGGCAAGGGCGTGGGCGATGATTTCCGCGAGCGCAAGATCACGCTGCCGGTGGTGCTCTCCTACCGCCGGGGGGCCGCGGAAGAGCGGAACTTCTGGAAGCGCACGCTGGAGGACGGCAACCAGACGCCGGATGATTTCGGCTATGCGCGCAAGCTGATGGAACGCCACGGCGCGCTGAAGGACACGATCGACCGCGCCAACCACTATGGCGACATCGCGCGCGATGCGCTGGCGATCTTCCCCGATTCGGACCTCAAGGACGCGCTGCTGGAAGCCGTCGACTTCTGCGTCTCACGCGCGCACTGAAGGCAACATCGTCTCCTTCGCCGGGATGACGGCAAGGGGAGAGCCGCAAGCAAAGCCGCTCCAAAGCTTCAGGCGAGGACGGTGCGTGCCGACCACCAGCCGGGGTCGAGGTCGAGGCCGGTGGGCTCTTCCTCATAGAGCGCCACGCAGGTGGCGCCGGAGCCTGACATGAAGGCCCGCGTCACGCCGCCTGCGGCCTTCAGCCGGTCCAGCACCCGGCCGATGACGGGGGCCAGCGCCATGGCGGGCGCCGCGAGGTCGTTGCGCCAGCCCGCGGGCTCACGCACATCCGCGATGGGCCCGCGATAGGACTGGCCTTTTTCCAGGGCGAGGCCCTTGAACACCGCGGGCGTGGACACCTCCACCAGCGGATTGACCAGAATGGCGCGGCGCGGCGCGAAGCCTTCGAGCGCAACGATGCGCTCGCCCACGCCCTGCATGCGGCAGGCCTTGCCCGCGAGGCAGACGGGCACGTCGGCCCCGATCTTCAGCCCTTCCGCCGTCACCTCACCGCCCGAAGGCGCGAGGCCGGCGGCGATCAGGAACCCTTTCAGGGCCGCGGCGGCATTGGCGGAGCCGCCGCCGATGCCGGAGGCCACAGGCAGGTTCTTGGTAAGATGCACGGCGACGGGCGGAAGCGCCGCGCCATGGCGCGCCGCGATGGCCGAGGCCGCCTCCCAGGCGCGGGTGATGATGTTGTCAGCAGCAACCGGCAGGGCCACCGCGAAGGGCCCGTCCGCCGTGACCGAGAAGCGGTCCGCCGGTGTGAAGGCGAGCCGGTCTCCCACATCCGCGAAGGCCACGATGGAATCGAGATCGTGATAGCCGTCGGCGCGGCGCCCCAGCACGTGGAGCGCCAGGTTGACCTTTGCGGGTGCGAAGATCGAAAAGGGGCTCACGCCTGCCGCCCGCCTGCCCGCCGCCGCATGCCTGGTCCCTCAGCCGTTGGTGCTGCCGGCGGCGTTCTGCGCCGGGGTCACCGCCGGCTCTTCCGGCATGCCGTTGGTGATCTTGTCCTCGATGCGCTTCAGGTCATCGGGCTCCGGCTTGTTGTCGCGCGCGTGCTGCCACTGGAACTTCGCCTCCAGCCTGCGGCCGACGCGCCAATAGGCGTCGCCCAGATGCTCCGCGATGATCGGGTCTGCGGGCAGCAGCTCGACCGCGCGTTCGATGTGGATCACCGCCTGCTCATAATCGCCGAGCTGGTAATAGGCCCAGCCCAGGCTGTCGATGATGTAGCCGTCGTTCGGCTTCAGCTCGACCGCCTTCTTCACCATGTCCATGGCTTCGGTGAGGTTGATCTTCTTCTCGATCATCGAATAGCCGAGATAGTTGAGGACGCTCGCCTCCTCGGGCGAGAGCTCCAGCGCGCGGCGGAAGCGCTGCTCGGCCACGTCCCACTGCTTCAGCCGCTCATGGGCGATGCCGTCGTAGTAATAGACGCGCCAGTGGCCCTGCACCGGCTGGGTGATGAGCGCGATCGCGTCGTCATAGACCCTGGCGGCGCTGGCATAGTCCTCGTTGTTGCGGTGGAGATTGCCCAGCGTGACGATGGCGTCATAGTTCTTCGGCTCGCGCGCGATGAGCTGCTTCAGCTTCTCGAGCGCCTCGTCCTTGCGCTCCAGGCGCTGCAGGCTGACCGCGATCTCCATGTCGGCGTTGGACCGCAGGGGCGAATCCGCCGGCACCTGCGAATAGGCCTCGATCGCCTTGTCGTAGCGCCTCATGTCCTCGTAGGTGTCGCCGAGGAGCGTGTACATCACCGGTTTGTCGGACGCGAAGGAGAGGCCGAGGCGCGTGTAGAGCAGCGCCACGTCGATGCTCTGCTCGTCCGTCATGGAGGTGGCGAGCGAGAACAGCGCTTCGGCCGCGCCCGCGCCCGGCGAGGACACGAAGGGCTGCGGCTTCACGTTCTTCAGGCTGTTCTGGAGCGCGGCAAGGACCAGCGGGTTCTCGTCACTGTCGAGGAAGGTGCGGTAGATCTTCTGCGCCTCGGCGGCGCGGCCGGTGCGTTCGAGGAAATTGCCATAGGCCTGCACCACGCGGAGCGAGGAACCCGCCTCCTCATAGGCCTTGCGGTAGGAGGCCTCCGCCCGGATGGCGTTGCCCAGATAATCCGCGATGAGACCGGCGTGGAAGGACTTGAAATTGGCGAAGCTCTCGTTGCTGTCCAGCCGGTCCAGCGTCTTGAGGGCGGCGTTGAGCTCACCCTCGCCGGCATAGGCCCAGGCGGCGAGCAGCCAGGAGGTGAGCTCGCCCACCGGCGTATAGGCCGATTCCTGGAAGTTCTGGCGCGCTTCCGGATAGCGGCGGGCGCGGAATTCCTTCAGGCCGAGGACGATGCGCGCCATGCGCTGCTGGCTGTTGAAGGTGAGCACCTCGGCCGCGAAACGCTCCGCCTCCGGCATGTTGCCCTCGGAGAGTTCGAGCAGGAACATCTTTTCGGTCAGCAGCGGGTTGCCGCGGTCGGCCTTGAGGGCGTGGCCCAGGTAATCGGAGGCGATGTCGTTGTCGCGCAGCTTGGCGGCCGAGCGGCCGGCCAAATAGCTGCCCGAAAGTGACGGCTCGGAGCCCTCATAGGACCAGGCCGCAGCCGGCGCGAGCGGCGCCATGAGCATTCCGGAGAGAACCGCGCGAAGGAGAAGTCCCGTCATCGTCATCCATTTCAAAGAACGGGCGGCACACTGCCGCCCTTGTGACCGAGCCTTTGAGTCTTCCCCGTAAAATGAGGTGTTTTTGGGGTTGCCGCAATAGGCAGGCTGCTCCCCCGCCCCGCCTCACATGTTGGGGTAGTTCGGCCCCTCGCCGCCCTGCGGCACGACCCAGTTGATGTTCTGTGCCGGGTCCTTGATATCGCAGGTCTTGCAGTGCACGCAGTTCTGGTGGTTGATCTGGAAGCGCGGCGGCTGGCCCTTTTCCATCACCACCTCATAGACGCCGGCCGGGCAGTAGCGCTGGGCGGGCTCGTCATAGACGGGCAGGTTCTGGCCGATCGGAATCTCCGGGTTCTTCAGCTGCAGATGGACCTTCTGGTCCTCCTCGTGATTGGTGCCGGAGAAGGCGATGTTGGTGAGCCGGTCGAAGGAGATGACGCCGTCCGGCTTCGGATATTTGATGGGCTTGGCCTCGGCGGCGGGCTTCAGCGTCGCGTAGTCCGGCTTGCCGTGCTTCCAGGTGCCGAGGCCGAAGCCGAAGAGCTGGTTCATCCACATGTCGAGGCCGCCAAGCGCGAGGCCGCCCACGAGGCCCAGCTTCGACCACATGGGCTTCACGTTCTTGACCCGCTTCAGGTCCTGGTAGACCCAGGACTTCTCATAGGCCTGCTCATATTCGGCGAGCTCGTCGCCCGACCGGCCCGCCTCGATGGCGCGGACGGCGGCTTCCGCCGCCAGCATGCCGGTCTTCATGGCGTTGTGCGAACCCTTGATGCGCGGCACGTTGACGAAGCCCGCCGAGCAGCCGATCAGCGCGCCGCCGGGGAAATAGAGCTTCGGCACGGACTGGAAGCCGCCCTCGGTGATGGCGCGCGCGCCATAGGCGATGCGCCGGCCGCCCCTCAGCACCGGCTCGATCAGCGGGTGGTGCTTGAAACGCTGGAATTCCATGTAGGGGAAGAGGTGCGGATTGTCATAGTTCAGGTGCACCACCAGGCCGATCGACACGAGATTGTCCTCGAGGTGGTACATGAAGCTGCCGCCGCCGGTCTTCGTGCCCAGGGGCCAGCCCATGGTGTGGGTGACCTGGCCCTGTTTGTGGTTCTCCGGTTTCACCTCCCAGAGTTCCTTCATGCCGATGCCGAACTTCTGCGGCTCGCGGCCTTCGGACAGCTTGAACTTGGCGATGATCTCCTTGGCGAGCGAGCCGCGGACACCTTCGGCGATGAAGACGTATTTGCCGAGAAGCTCCATGCCCGGCTGGTAGTCGGGCTTGGGGTTCCCGTCCTTGCCGATCCCCATGACGCCGGCGACCACGCCTCTGACCGAGCCGTCCTCGCGGTAGAGGACTTCAGAACAGGCGAAGCCGGGGTAGATCTCCACGCCCAACGCCTCCGCCTGCTGGGCCAGCCAGCGGCAGACATTGCCGAGCGAGACGGCGTAGTTGCCGTGATTGTCCATGAGCGGCGGCATCAGCGCATTGGGAAGACGCATCGCGCCTTGCGGACCCAGAACGAAGAAGCGGTCCTCGATGACGGGGGTGTTGAGGGGTGCCCCCTTTTCCTTCCAGTCCGGAATCAGCTCGTTCAGCGCCACGGGGTCGATGACCGCGCCCGACAGGATGTGGGCGCCCACTTCCGAGCCCTTTTCGAGCAGGCAGACGGAGAGATCGGGCGAGAGCTGTTTCAGCCGGATGGCCGCCGCCAGGCCCGCGGGCCCCGCACCGACGATCACGACATCGTATTCCATCGCTTCGCGCTGGACCTGTTCCACGAGCCTCACTCCGTCTATCTTCAGCCGACGGGCGCCTTTATAGTGACCCCAAGAGCGGGCACAAGCCACCATTTCGGACATGGAAACGAAGCAAAACGACATGACGCCGCACCAGGCCGCCGACGCCCTGCGCTGGCTTGCCGAGATGGGGGCGGAGGACATCATCGGCGAGGAGCCGGTGAACCGGATGCTGGCCGCCCCGCCGAAGGTGGCGGCCCGCCCCGCCCTTGCCCCCGCCCCCGCCCCGGCAGCGGTGCCCCTCCGGGCCCCGGCCGCGCAGCCTGCCGGCGGCCCCTCGCCGGCTGCGGCCTGCACCAGCCTCGAGGAGATCCGCGCCGCGCTCGACGCCTTCGACGCCTGCCCCCTGCGGAAGACCGCGACCCGGCTGTGCTACACCGACGGCAACCCCGCGGCGCGGGTGATGCTAGTGGGCGAGGCCCCGGGGCGCGACGAGGACATCCAGGGCAGGCCCTTCGTGGGCCGGTCGGGGCAGCTCCTCGACCGGATGCTGGCGGCGGTCGGCCTCTCCCGCCAGGCCCAGGACCGAGACAGCGCGGTGTTCATCACCAACGTCATCTTCTGGCGGCCGCCCGGCAACCGCACCCCGACCGAGGCCGAAACCCAGATGTGCCTGCCCTTCCTGCTCAGGACCATCGAATTGCAGAAACCAGATGTCATCGTCTGCCTGGGGGCCACGCCGGCGCACCGGCTGACCGGACGGAACGACGGCATCCTCAAGCTCCGGGGCAAGTGGGTGACGGCGAATGTCAGTGGACGGAACATTCCGCTGCTGCCGACGCTTCACCCTGCCTACCTCCTGCGCCAGCCCGCACAGAAGCGGCTGGCCTGGCGCGACCTGCTCTCGCTGCGGCAGATGCTGGACGCGCATTGAGGCCAGGTGCTTCGCGCCCCCCTCGCAGGCGCGCGCCCTGCTCAGGTTGAAGCGTGCCGCAGATTTGGCACGCCGCTGTGAAGCGTCTGCAACCAGCACAGGAAAATTTTCCATCTCCGGCCGGTTTTCACGTCATTTTTCCGTGGATTGCTTGACTTCTGCGCATTCTGGGGAAATGTAGGCTGAAATCGGCGGCACCGGCGGCGGCACCGCGTGCAGCTTTGGACACAACCGGGTTTTCCCACCGAAGGTGCTTTCCGCAAATGAGTGAGGCAAGGCAGTTCATACCTGTCAGGATCGCCATCCTGACGATCTCGGATACGCGGACGCTGGAAGACGACGTGTCCGGCAAGACCCTGGCCGACAGGGTGACCGCCGCCGGCCACCTGCTGTCCGCGCGCAAGATCGTGAAGGACGACATCCGGGCCATCCGGCACGTCATCCGGGACTGGACCAGCCGCGGCGACATCGACGCCATCATCAGCACGGGCGGCACCGGCCTGACCGGCCGCGACGTGACGATCGAGGCGATGCGCCCGCTGTTCGAGAAGGAGATCGAGGGCTTCGGCACCCTGTTCCACATGGTCTCGTTCCCGAAGATCGGAACCTCCACCATCCAGTCCCGCGCCACGGCGGGCGTGATGAAGGGGAAGTACATCTTCTGCCTGCCCGGCTCGCCCGGGGCCTGCCGCGACGGCTGGGACCAGATCCTGCAGCCGCAGCTGGACTACACCCACAAGCCCTGCAACTTCGTCGAGATCATGCCGCGGCTCGAAGAGCACCTGCAGCGCTCCAAGGGCTGAGCGAAGAACCTCAGGGCCGGGCGGAAACCCCGGCCTTCGCCTTTCCGGGAAGCCTCACCCCCGACACGATGGCGAGGCCGGCGAGAATGACCAGCCCGCCGAGGACCTGCTCCATCGACACCGCCTCGCCCAGCACCACGGCCGCCGTGACGATGCCGACGACCGGCATCAGCAGGATGAAGGGGGCCGCCTCGTCCATGCGGCACTGCCGGAGCAGCGTGAACCAGCACATGTAGGCCAGGTAGAAGCCCACCACGCCGACGAAGGCCAGCATCGACCATTCGACCCAGCTCGCCTCGACGACGGACTGCCACTGGCCCTGCTCGATGACGAGCGTGGCCAGCGCCAGCTGCGGCAGGCTGCCGAAGGCGTTGGCCTTGAGGAGGCCGGGGCCGCTGTCGCTGCTGAGCTTGCGCGCCAGCACCTGGCCCAGCGCCCAGCAGAAGGCGCTGACGATGATCATCAGCGTCGGCACGAAGCCCGGCGCCTGTTCGGGAAGGCCGATGACGATGGCGACGCCGAGAACGGCGAGCGCGGTGCCCGCCGCCTTCTTCATGTCGAGTTTTTCCTTCATGATCAGCCAGTCGAGCAGGACGGCGAAGGGAATCTGGATCTGCAGGATGAGGTTGGCGGCGGTGGCCGTCATCTGCTCGTTCCTGAGGCCCCAGAACAGCAGCGCGCCCTGGATGGTGACGGCGAAGGCCGAGATGGCGATGATCGAGGCCACGGGCGTCCTGAGCTTCTGCCGGTGGGTGAGCCCGAGGACGATGGCGATGGCGCCATAGACCATCAGCATCATGAAGAGCGGGGGAAAGTGTTCCACCGCCGGCTTTGCGATGGTGAATCCCGTTCCGAAGAACAGGGGCGGCATCAGGGCGAGGAGAATCTGGCGGCGGGTCATGGGGCCGGGACCATGGCCGACTTCGCGAGGCCCGGCAACGGGATGCAAAATGTTCTTGTTTTGTTCCAGAAGTCATCCTATCTTGAAGGGATGTCCACTCTGATCGATAGGCGCCGGGCCCGCGAACCTCACCCTGCCGCTCTCGGCACGGGGCGCGTCAATGCGCTGGGCGACGGGAAGCTGACCGCGCTCGAGGGCCAGGCGCGGGGCCGCGGCGCCGGCGTGAACATGTCCGGCCGTTTCGAGGCCTTCAGCCGCTCCCTGTTCGACGACGGCTGGCAGGGGCTGGAAGACTTGGTCCCCTTCCGCACCGAGGTCTTCGAGGAGAAGCCGAAGACCATCATCACGAAGAACGAGTCCCCCGACATCAGCTTCGACCGCTCGATCAACCCCTATCGCGGCTGCGAGCACGGCTGTTCCTACTGCTATGCCAGGCCCGCCCACGCCTATATGGGCCTATCGCCCGGCCTCGACTTCGAGTCGAAGCTCTTCGCCAAGTCCAATGCGCCGGAGCTGCTGCGGGCCGAGCTGTCCGCGAAGGGCTATGCGCCGAAAACCATCGCGCTCGGCGCCAACACGGATGCCTACCAGCCGATCGAGCGCGAGCGGCGCATCACGCGCGGCATCCTGGAGGTGCTGGCCGAGTTCAACCACCCGGTGGGCATCGTCACCAAGTCCGCCCTCGTCACCCGCGACATCGACATCCTGGCGCCGATGGCGAGGAAGGGGCTGGTGAAGGTGGCGCTCTCCGTCACCTCGCTCGACCCGAAGCTCGCCCGCGCCATGGAGCCGCGCGCCTCCACGCCGGTGAAGCGGCTCGCGGCAATCGAGCAGCTCTCGGCGGCGGGCATTCCCACGGTCGTCATGGTGGCCCCGGTCATTCCGGCGGTGAATGACAGCGAGATCGAGGCGATCCTCAAGACCGCCCACACGGCGGGTGCCAGGGAAGCGGGCTACGTCATGCTGCGGCTGCCGCATGAGGTGAAGGACGTGTTCCGCGCGTGGCTCGAGGCCAACATGCCGCAGCGCGCGGCCAAGGTGATGTCGCTCGTCAGGTCGGTGAGCGGCGGCAAGGAATATGATCCGCAGTTCGGCATCCGCCAGACCGGCACCAGCCCCTTTGCCTGGACCATCGGGCGGCGCTTCGAACTCGCCTGCCAGAGGCTGGGGCTGAACCGCTCGAAGCTCAAGCTCTCCACCGGGCATTTCCGCAGGCCCCCGCAGCCGGGCGAGCAGTTGACGCTTCTCTAGCCCCTCCCCCATAAACGGGGCATGGGCGGATTCGAACCGGACTTCACCATCGAGCTGGAGGCGCTGCGGCAGGGCACGCGCCATGTCTGCGGCATCGACGAGGCGGGGCGGGGGCCATGGGCCGGACCCGTCGTCGCCGCCGCCGTGGTGCTGGACCCCGACTGCATTCCCCACGGCCTCAACGATTCCAAGAAGCTCACCGAAGCCCGGCGCGACCAGCTGTTCGAGCCGATCATGCGCCAGGCGCGGGTCGGCATCGGCATCGCGGATGTGGAGCGGATCGACCGCGACAACATCCTGCAGGCGACCTTCTGGGCGATGGGCGAGGCGCTGCGCCAGATCGACGGCGTGGCGCTCGCCCTCGTCGACGGCAACCGCGCGCCGGCGCTGCCCTGCACGGTGAAGACCATCGTGGAGGGTGACGGCCGCTCGCTCTCCATCGCGGCGGCCTCGATCATCGCCAAGGTCACGCGTGACCGGATCATGATCGGGCACGACTCAACCTACCCCCAATATGGCTTCGCGCGTCACAAGGGCTATGGCACCGCCTTCCACCAGGAGGCGCTGACGCGCCACGGACCCACCCCGCTGCACCGGAAAAGCTTTGCGCCCGTTGCGGCATTTTTCCTTCGTTAACCCTGTCGCCCGAAAGCGATTCACGCGGGAGTCCGCAGGATTCATCATGCGGATTCTTGAGTCAGTTGCGTATTGCGTAAAGGGGTTATGGGATGGGGTATCAGACTCGGCCGGAGATCCGGCCGTTGCACAATCGGATTCTGGTGGGCGACTGCCTGACCGAGTTGAAGAAGATCCCGACGGGCACCGTCGATCTCGTCTTCGCCGATCCGCCGTATAACCTGCAGCTCAACGGCGGCCTCACGCGGCCCGACCAGAGCAAGGTCGACGCGGTGGACGACCACTGGGACCAGTTCGAAAGCTTCGAGGCCTATGACCGCTTCACCAAGGGCTGGCTTGCCGAATGCCGCCGCGTGCTGAAGCCCAACGGCGCCCTGTGGGTGATCGGCTCCTACCACAACATCTTCCGCGTCGGATCGATCCTGCAGGACCTGGGGTTCTGGATCCTGAACGACGTGGTGTGGCGCAAGACCAACCCGATGCCGAACTTCCGCGGCCGCCGCTTCACCAATGCGCATGAGACGCTGATCTGGGCCTCGCGCGATGCGGAGTCCAAATACACCTTCCACTACGAGGCGATGAAGGTGTTCAACGACGACCTGCAGATGCGCTCCGACTGGACGCTCTCGCTGTGCACCGGCGCGGAGCGCCTGAAGAATGCGGGCGGCGACAAGCTGCACCCGACGCAGAAGCCGGAGGCGCTGCTGCACCGCGTCCTGCTCTCCACCACCAACCCGGGCGACGTGGTGCTGGACCCGTTCTTCGGCACCGGCACCACGGGTGCGGCGGCCAAGCAGCTCGGCCGTAACTTCATCGGCATCGAGCGCGAGGAGGACTATGCCGAGGCGGCGCTGGCCCGCATCGAGGCCACGCAGCCGCTTCCCTCGGAAGCCCTCAAGGTGACCACCAGCAAGCGCGCCGAGCCGCGCGTGCCCTTCGGCTCGCTCATCGAGCGCGGCCTCGTCAGGGCCGGTGACATGCTGTTCGACCCCTCGACGCGCATCGCCGCGCGCGTCAGGGCGGACGGCTCGATCGCCATCAAGGACGCCTCGGGCTCGATCCACAAGATCGGCGCCCATGTGCAGGGTGCGGAAGCCTGCAATGGCTGGACCTTCTGGCATGTGAAGAAGGGGCCGAACCTGGTTCCCATCGACATGCTGCGCCAGCAGGTGCGCTCCGAGATGGGCGCCGCCGCCTGACGCATGGCCCTGCCGCGCCTACGCGTGTTGCGGCAGGGCCCTTGCGGGCCTAAGGGCCATGCCGAACGAGGACCAACGCGATGAAAGCCCGGCAGCAGACTTCCTTTCTCTTCGATCTCGACGGCACGCTGGTCGACAGCGTCTATGACCATGTGCTCGCCTGGCACGACGCCCTGCTCGAGGTGGGGATCGACGTTTCCGTGTGGCGGCTGCACCGCAAGATCGGCATGTCCGGCAGTCTCTTCACCAAGGCCCTCTCGCGCGAGACGGGGCTCGACTTCCAGCCGGAACTTCTGGACCGGCTGCGCCAGCTGCACATCAAATATTACGGGCAGCGCTCTGCCCGCACCAGGCCGCTTCCCGGCGCGCGCGAGCTCTTGGCCTTCCTGAGCGGCAATGACATTCCCTGGGCCATCGCCACCTCGGGCCGCATGGAAACGGCGGGGCCGGTGCTGGAGATCCTCGGCGTGGACCCTGCGAAGCACGTGATCATCACGCGCGACATGGTGCGCTATGCCAAGCCCGACCCGGACCTGTTCCTGGCCGCGGCCGAGAAGCTCGACGTCGACATCGGCACGGCCTGCGTGGTGGGCGACGCGATCTGGGACATGCTGGCGGCGCGGCGGGCGCGCGCGCTGGGCATCGGGCTGCTCTCCGGCGGCTACGGCACGGAAGAGCTCGAACGCGCCGGCGCCTACCGCGTCTACGAGGACCCCGCCGACCTTCTGGCGCATATCGACGAAGTGGGCGGGCGCAGGTAGTCTTCCCCCAAACGGGAGGAGACAGACATGAAGACCATCGTTCCGGCGCGCGAGGGCCGCGCGGTTCGCGCCACCAAGGGCCAGACCATCCGCATCACCACGCCCAGGGGCGCGCAGGCGGCGGATTTCTTCGCCTACAATGCGCAAAGCCCCGCCGAGTGGCTGTCCGCCAACCACACCTGGGTGACCTCCTTCAACGTGAAGCCGCGCGAGAGCGACCTCCTGCTCTCGCGCTTCCGCAGGCCGATGCTGAAATTCACCCGCGACGGCGCGAACGGCGTCCATGACATGATGATCGCCGCCTGCGACCAGTTCCGCTACGAATTCTTCGGCCACAAGGGCCCGCATGCCAGCTGTTCCGAGAACCTGTGCGTGGCCATGCGGCGCGAGGGCCACCAGGTGGACGTGATCCCGCAGCCCATCAACTTCTTCACCAACACCACCGTCGAAAAGGACGGCAGCTTCAAGTCGCCGCCCAACCCCGTGCCGCCCGGCGCCTTCGTCGAACTCGAAGCGCTGATGGACCTGATCTGCGTCATCTCCTCCTGCCCCTTCGACCTGCCCATCGACGGCTGGACGATCAACGCCGGCCAGGGCCCGACGGAACTCGAGGTGGAGGTCAGCTAGGGCAACGTGCCGTCAACTGGCATCGGTGAGCATACAGATCTTTGAATCCGTCATTCCTTCGCCGGGGTGACGGACGGAAGGCGCGGGCGCGTGAGCCGGTTTCAGTTGATCGCCTGTTGCGCCAGGGCGATCAGCCTCCGCGCTTCTTCGGCTTGACCCCATCGCCCAGCACATGGGCGACCACCTTGCGCATCACGGTGGGGAGCGCCTCGCCGGCCAGCTCTGCGCGCGCCGTCCAGCGATAGTCGCCATCATCCCGCAGTTCGCCGTCGGCCACGCGCTCGGCCCGCCAGACGTCGAGCTCCAGATGGAAATGGGTGAAGGTGTGCTCCACCACGCCGGGCAGGGCGCGCCATTCGGCATCGAGGGGCGCGTGCAGGGCGGGGTCGGCCACGGTATCGCCCCAGGCGGTCGAGGGCACTTCCATCATGCCGCCGAGGAGGCCCTTCTCCGGCCTACGGCGGAGCAACACCGCGCCATCCGCCCGCTCGACCCAGAAGGCGGTGCCGCGGCGGGTGGGAACCTGCTTCTTCTGCTTCTTGCGCGGCAGCGAGGGCGCGAGGCCGGTGATGCGGCCCTGGCAATCCTCCGCCCACGGACAGATGAGGCAGTTGGGCTGGCGAGGGGTGCAGATGGTGGCGCCGAGATCCATCATGGCCTGGGCGAAATCGCCCGCCCGCCGGTCCGGCACCAGCGCCTGCGCCTTCTCCCGGATCTCGGGCTTGGAGTCCGGCAGCGGCGTCTCGATGGCGTAGAGGCGGCTGATGACGCGCTCCACATTGCCGTCCACCGCCGCATGACGCCCGCCGAAGGCGATGGCCGCGATGGCGCCCGCCGTATAGGGGCCGATGCCGGGAAGGCTCCTCAGCCCCTCCTCCGTTTCCGGAAAGCGGCCGCCGAAACGGGACACGACCTCCTTCGCGCAGGCATGGAGGTTGCGCGCCCGGGCATAATAGCCGAGCCCCGCCCAGGCCTTCAGCACATCGTCCAGCGGGGCGGATGCGAGCGCCTCCACCGTGGGCCAGAGACCCAGGAACTTCTCGAAATAGGCCTTCACCGCCTGGACGGTCGTCTGCTGCAGCATGATCTCCGAGAGCCAGACGCGGTAGGGGTCCGCCAGCGCGCCCGGAGGCGCGCGCCAGGGCAGCACGCGGGCGTGGGCGTCATACCAGTCGAGAAGTTGTGAGGCCCGGTCCGTCCCCGGCCCTTTTCTGGCCATGCTGCTGCGCAAACAAGCGACTCCTGTTATACCCCGACGATACAGGTCAGCCCCGAAGCACGGCAATGGAAACCCTCTCCAAGCATTTCCGCGAGATCACCAAGGCCGCCTTCGCGCGCTACGGCTTCGCCCAGGCCGACGTGGTGGCCAACTGGGAGGCGATCGTCGGCCCGGAACTCGCCGCCGTTTCCGCGCCTGAGCGCATCCGCTGGCCGCGCGGCAGCGGCGAGCAGGCGCAGAAGCAGGGCGGCACGCTGGTGATCCGGGCCGCACCCGGCCGGGCGCTCGAACTACAATATGAAGCGTCACGCATCATCGGCCGCATCAACAGCTTTTTTGGCTACGGCGCGGTGGCCGGCATCAAGGTGATGCAGGCGCACAGCCTGCCGGCGCGGCCTGCGAAACCGCCGCCGCTTCCTGAAAAAACCGTTTGCGAACAACAGCTTGCCTCGCTGGAGGAGAGCCCCCTGAAAGCCGCGCTGGAGCGGCTGGGGCGCGGCGTGGCGGCAAGCGCCCGGAGTTCTCCACAAGGCAAATAACGTTTTGTTTCAACCCCCAACATCTAGTAGGTAACCCCCATGAACACGATCTCCCGCCGCGCTTTCCTCATGGCCGGGGCCGCTGCCGCCGGCCTCGCCGCAATTGCCCCCGCACTTGCCGCCGTCGACGCGGCGGAGCTCCTGAAGCCGCCGACGCTGGGCGACATGGCGCTCGGCGCCGATGAGGGGGCGAAGATCACGCTCGTCGAATATGCCTCCGCCACCTGCCCGCATTGCGCGGACTTCCACAAGAACGCCTGGCCGAAGATCAAGGCCGAGTATGTGGACACGAAAAAGATCCGCTTCATCTTCCGCGAATTCCCGCTGAACGATGCGGCCCTCGCCGCCTTCATGGTGGCCCGCGCGGCGCCGAAGGAGTCCTATTTCCCGCTGATCGGCGTGTTCTTCGACACGCTTGAAACCTGGGCGCAGAACCCGGCGGAGGGCCTGTTGAACATCGCCAAGCAGGCGGGCTTCAGCCAGGCAAAGTTCGACGAGACGCTCAAGAACGAGCAGCTCGCCAAGGGCATCATGGAAATCCGCGACGGCGGGGTGAAGTTCGGCGTGAAGGGCACGCCGGCCTTCTTCCTCAACGGCGAAATCTTCGACGGCGACCGCACCTACGAGGCGTTCAAGGCCGCGATCGACCCGCTCCTCTGAGGGGCGGCACTGACACGGGGACCAGGGCACGATGAAATTCACACGGTTGAGGCTTTCGGGATTCAAGTCCTTCGTCGAGCCGACGGACCTCCTCATCGAGCCCGGCCTCACCGGCATCGTCGGCCCCAATGGCTGCGGCAAGTCCAACCTGCTGGAAGCGCTGCGCTGGGTGATGGGCGAAAGCTCCTACAAGTCGATGCGCGCCTCCGGCATGGACGACGTCATCTTCTCCGGCACCACCCAGCGCCCGGCCCGCAACATGGCCGAAGTGCTGGTGACGCTGGTGAATGACGATGGGTCCGCGCCCGCCCAGTACCAGGACCAGGAGACGCTGGAAATCTCCCGCCGCATCGAGCGCGACTCGGGCTCGGCCTACCGCATCAACGGCAAGGACGTGCGCGCGCGTGACGTGCAGCTGCTCTTCGCCGACGCCTCCACGGGCTCGCGCTCGCCCGCCCTGGTGCGGCAGGGCCAGATCGGCGAGATCATCAACGCCAAGCCCCAGGCGCGCCGCCTGATCCTCGAAGAGGCGGCGGGCATCACCGGCCTCCACACGCGCCGCCACGAGGCGGAACTGAAGCTCAAGGCCGCCGAGCAGAACCTGACGCGCCTCGACGACGTGACGGGGCAGCTCGAAACCCAGCTCAACAGCCTGAAGCGCCAGGCGCGCCAGGCCACGAAATACAAGGGCATCTCGGCCGAGATCCGCAGGCTGGAGGCGATGGGCCTCTATGTGAACTGGCATGATGCGGCGGAGTCCTCGAAGCGCGACGCGGCCGCCCTCGACGAGGCGACCCGCGTTCTGGCCGAGCACACGCGCGCGGCCTCCGAAAAGCTGCGCCTGCGCGACGAGCTGGGCGAACAGCTCCCCGGACTTCGCGAGCAGGAGGCGATCCGCGCCGCGGTGCTGCAGCGCGTGGCGCACGAGCGCAACGTGCTGGACGAGGAGGAGCGCCGCTCCGCCGACCGCCGCAAGGAGCTGGACCAGCGCATCGCCCAGATCAATTCCGACCTGCAGCGCGAACAGGAACTGCTGAACGACACCGACCGCGTGCTCGCCCGCCTCGCCGAGGAAGGCGAGACGCTGAACGCATCCCGGGGCTCAGACACCGAGATCCGCGCCGAAGCGGCGGTGGCGCTGCAGGAAGCGGCGGACGCGCTGGCGCGGGCCCAGGAAGCCGCCGACGAGGCCAATGCGCGCCTCTCCGAACTCACCGCGCGCCGCAACGCCATTCTCCGCGCCATCGACGAGCACCGGAACCGCGTGGCCCGCCTCGACCGCGAACTGCAGGAAACGCAAGGAAAGCGCAACGCGCTGCTCGCCCGCTACAACGTCGAGGGCGATGGCGAGAAGCTGGCCGCCGCCGTCGAACACGCGATCGAGCAGGCGGACGCATTCGAGCAGGGCGTTTCGGAGGCCGAGGCCGCCGTCAGGGCGGCGCGCGCCGGGGAAGCCGATGCCCGCGCCGCGCATGACGATGCCCGCCGCAAGGCGGACCGCCTGCAGACGGAAGTCCGCACGCTGACCAACCTGCTGAAGGTGGACGGCGGCGATCTCTGGCCCTCGCTGATCGACCAGCTGACCGTGACGCAGGGCTATGAGACCGCACTCGGCGCGGCGCTGGGCGACGACATCGACGCCTCGGCGGATGAGGGGGCGCCCGTGCACTGGCGCGGGCTTCCGCCCCTGCCCGAGACGGCCCCCCTTCCAGACGGTGCCGAACCCTTAAGCCGTTTCGTCGAGGCGCCCTCCGCCCTGCAGCGCCGTCTGACGCATATCGGCGTCGTGTCCAAGGCGCTCGGCCAGGCGCTGCAGCCGCAGCTGAAGCCCGGCCAGCGCCTGGTAAGCCGCGAGGGCGACGTGTGGCGCTGGGACGGCTTCACCGCCGCCGCCGATGCGCCGAGTGCCGCCGCCAAGCGCCTGGCCGAGCGCAACCGCCTCGCCTCCCTCGAAATCGAGATGGAGCAGGCGATTGCCACCGCCGAGGAGGCGAAGGCCCAGTTCGAATCCGCCCGCATGGCCGTCGAGGCCGCGACCCGGACGGAGCGCGAGAAGCGCGAAGGCCACCGCGCCGCCGTCTCCGCCGTCGATTTCGCGCGCCGCGCGCTGACCACCCATGAACGCCAGGTGTCAGAGCGCCTTGCCCAGACGAGTGCCCTGGACGAAGCCCAGCGCCGCATCGAGGAGGCCCTCGAGGAGGCCCGCGCGATGCTCGAGGAGGCCTCGGCCGAATCCGCCGAGCTTCCCGTGCTCGACACGCTGCAGGCGGAACTCAACGAGCTGCGCAACGCGGTCAACCGCGAGCGCGCCGCCTATGCCGAGGCGCGCGCCCGCCACGACGGGCTGGAGCGCGAGGCCAAGGCCCGCACCGACCGCATCCGGTCCATCGAGACCGAGATCGCGCAATGGACCTCGCGTGCCGCGCGCGCCAATGAGCAGATCGATCAGCTGACCGACCGCGCGGAGGAAACCCGCGCGGCGATCCTCGATCTCTCCGCCCTGCCGCAGCAGATGGCGGACCGCCGCCTGAAGCTGATGAACACGCTGGCCCAGGCCGAATCCGAAAAGAAGGCCGCCTCTGACGCGCTGCAGACCGCCGAGAACGAGGTGCGCCAGGCGGACCAGGACCTGCGCGCCGTGCAGGAACTGCTGTCCAACGCCCGCGAGGACCATGCCCGCCTCGGCGCGCGGCTGGAAGCCAGCACGCAGCGGCTCGAAGCCTGCGAGCGGCGCATCGAGGAAAGCCTGCAGTGCAAGCCCGACGAGATCATCGCCACGGCCGGCCTCGACCCGGAAAGGATTGCGCCGGCCGACGAGATCGAACGCAAGCTCCTCGGCTTGCGCGAGGACCGTGAGCGGCTGGGCGGGGTGAACCTGCGCGCCGACGAGGAATCGGTCGAGGTCGGAAAGCAGCTCGACGGCCTGATCAAGGAGCGCGACGACCTGATCCAGGCCATCAACAAGCTGCGCGGCGGCATCTCCAGCCTCAACCGGGAAGGCCGCCAGCGCCTGCTCGACGCCTTCGGCACGGTGAACCAGAAGTTCGGCGAACTCTTCACCACGCTGTTCGGCGGCGGCAGGGCGGAGCTGCAGCTGATCGAATCGGACGACCCGCTGGAAGCCGGGCTCGAGATCATCGCCAACCCGCCGGGCAAGAAGCCGACGACGCTCTCGCTCCTGTCGGGCGGCGAGCAGACCTTGACCGCCATGTCGCTCATCTTCGCGGTGTTCCTCACCAACCCATCGCCCATCTGCGTGCTGGACGAGGTGGACGCGCCGCTGGACGACCACAATGTGGAGCGTTTCTGCAACCTGCTGGACGCGATGCTGGAGCGCACCGAGACGCGCTTCCTGATCATCACCCACCATGCGCTGAGCATGGCCCGCATGCACCGCCTGTTCGGCGTCACCATGCTGGAGCGCGGCGTGTCGCAGCTCGTGTCGGTGAACCTGCAGGAAGCCGAGACGCTGGTCGTCGCCGACAGTGCCGCATGAACATCGTCTTCGACATCGGCAACGTCCTGATCCACTGGGAGCCGAAGGCCCTCTACCGCTCCATCTTCGGGAGCGAGGAGGAGGTGTCGTGGTTCCTGGAGAACGTCTGCACCGCCGAATGGAACCTGGAGCAGGACCGCGGCCGCAGCTTCGAGGAGGCGGTCGCGGAGGCCTCCGCCCGCTTCCCCGACCACACCGAGGCGATCGCCGCTTATCACCACCGCTGGCACGAGACGATCCTGGGGCCCGTCGAGGGCACGGTTGCAATCCTCGAGGACCTCAAGAGCCAGGGAACGGCCCTCTACGCCATCACCAACTTCAACCAGCACAAGTTCCGGGAGACGCTGGAGCGGTTTCCCTTCCTCCAATCCTCCTTCCGGGACATCGTGGTCTCGGGCGAGGAGCGCGTGCTGAAGCCCGACCCCGCCATCTACCGCCTCCTCCTCGACCGGAACGGGCTGGAGGCCGCCTCCTGCCTGTTCATCGACGACAGCCCGAAGAACGTGGCGGGTGCTGAAGCCGTGGGCATGCAGGCGCATCATTTCACCTCGCCGGAGGCCTTGCGGGCACATCTCGTCCGAAGCGGCGTTCTGGCGGGATGAGGGCGGCGCGCGCCCGGTCCGCGGGACGGCGTTGCCGGGCGAATCGACGCAGTGCCTCCAGTACGAAAAACGCCTTGCTAGATCAAAGCCTTAAAGCCGGAATCCATTTCTTGACACATTTTGGACCCGCAACTATGGTGCGCCCGCTTTGGAAGGGGAGAATTTCCGAGCGCGCTTGCCGTTTGCCTGGAGGTCGGTCACATGACTAAGCCCGGAAAAGACGGACAGGACAAGGGGCCTCCCCGGCCCGAGCTGGGCGACCTCTCGGAGCGTCTGAAGGATCTGTCCGGCCGCATCGCGGCCGAGCGGTCCGAGCGCACCGAGAGCGAGAAGCCGTCCGCAAGCCTTCAGGGCGCCACTGGCTTTGCCAAGGGCTACCGGCTTGCGAGCGAATTCGTCGCCGGGACGCTGGTCGGCGGCCTCATCGGCTATGGCATCGACTGGCTCTTCGGCACGTTGCCCTTCGGCCTGATTTTCTTTCTGCTCCTCGGTTTCGGAGCCGGCATCCTGAACATGGCCCGAACGGCCAACAGGGTGCCTCCGGCACAGGAGCGGCTTGGTTCAAACCCGCCGCCCAAAGCGGCCACAGATGATGAAGAAGAGGACTGATCGTGGCTAACGATCCGATCCACCAGTTCCAGATCCAGGAACTCGCCGGTCCGTTCCATATCGGCGGATATGAAATCGCCTTTACCAACTCGGCGCTGTTCATGGGCCTCTCGGTCCTGACGGTGACGGGCATCCTGCTGGCGGCCGCGGGCCGCGGCGCGCTGGTGCCCGGCAAGCTGCAGTCGGTCGGCGAACTCTGGTACGAATTCATCCACAACATGGTGAAGAGCGTGCTGGGCCCGGAGGGGAAACCATTCTTCCCGCTGGTGTTCTCGCTGTTCTCCTTCGTGCTCGTGGCCAACATGCTGGGCATGTTCCCCTACTTCTTCACGGTGACGAGCCATGTGGTGGTGACTGCCTCGCTCGCGGTCTTCGTCGTGGCGCTGGTGGTGGTCGTCGGCATCGCCAAGCATGGGCTTGGCTGGTTCAAGCTCTTCGTGCCGCATGGCGTGCCGATCGCGATCCTGCCCTTCATCTCGATGATCGAGATCATCTCCTTCCTGTCGCGCCCGGTCAGCCTCGGCCTGCGTCTGTTCGGCAACATGCTGGCGGGCCACATCGTTCTCAAGGTCTTCGCCGGCTTCGTCGTCAGCCTCGCGAGCTTTGGCGCGGTGGGCGTGATCGGCGCCATCGCGCCGCTGGCCATGGCCGTCGCGCTGACGGCGCTGGAGTTCCTGGTGGCGTTCCTGCAGGCCTTCGTCTTCGCGATCCTGACCTGCGTCTACCTGAACGACGCGCTCCACACCCATCACTGATTTCCACCCTTCCAACCCAACCCATACGGACACTCAAGGAGACTAAAATGGAAGCAGATGCAGCAAAGCTGATTGGCGCTGGTATCGCCTGTATCGGCATGGGCGGCGCCGGCATCGGCGTGGGCCACATCTTCGGCAACTACCTGGCGGGCGCGCTGCGCAATCCGTCGGCTGCCAGCGCCCAGTTCACCAACGCGCTGATCGGCGCGGCGCTTGCGGAAGGCCTCGGCATCTTCTCGCTCGTCGTCGCCCTGCTCCTCCTGTTCACGTAATCCTCATTACGGCAATCAAATCGAAGCCTGGCGGGCTCTTGGTCCGCGCAGGCTTCCCCATTTGAGGCTCTAGACATGTCGCAGACGACGATCGTCGTAGCCGAATCCACTCCCGCACCTTCCCCGGAAGGTACTGCCTCGGAAACGCCGGCGGCGGGCGAGGCCGGGCATACGACGGAAAGCACCGGGCACGAAGGCGGCCACAAGGGCGCCTTCCCGCCGATGGACGCGACCACCTTCCCCTCGCAGATCTTCTGGCTGGTGATCTTCTTCGCCCTGCTCTACCTGCTCATGAGCAAGGTGGCGCTGCCGAAGATGGCCTCCGTCCTGGCCCACCGCCACAAGACCATCGAGGGTGACCTCGCCAGGGCTTCGGCGATGAAGAACGAGACCGAGGCAGCCGTTCAGGCCTATGAGAAGGCGCTGGCCGACGCCCGCGCCAAGGCCAACGCCATCGCGGCCGAGACCCGTGCCAAGATGAACGCCGAAATGGACGCCGAGCGCGCTTCCCTCGACAAGACGCTCGCCGCCAAGACGGCCGAAGCCGAAGCCAAGATCGCCACGGCCAAGGCCCAGGCGATGAAGGACGTCGGCGAGGTCGCCGCCGAAACGGCTGCCGAGATCGTGGCGGCGCTCACGGGCTCGCAGGTCAGCAAGGCGGAGGCCGTGAAGGCCATCGCCGGGCTGAAGGGCTGAGGAGAGAAGAACGATGCATTTCGACGCGACATTCTTCGCCCTCGTGGCGCTGATCATCTTCCTCGGCATCGCCGCCTATGCCGGCGCCTTCAAGTCCATGGGTTCGGGCCTCGACGCCCGCGCCGAGCGCATCCGCAAGGAACTCGAACACGCCGCCCAGCTCCGCAAGGAAGCCGAGGCGCTGCTGGCCGAGTACAAGCAGAAGCGCCTTGACGCCGAGAAGGAGGCCGCCTCCATCGTCGCCGCCGCCAAGGCGGACGCCGAGGACTACGACGCCGAGACCCGCCGCAAGCTGACCGAATCGCTCGACCGCCGCACCCGGCAGGCCGAGCAGAAGATCGCCCAGGCCGAAGCCGCCGCCATCAAGGACGTCCGCATCGCCGCCACCGAGCTCGCCATCGCCGCCGCCCAGAACATGGTGGCGGAGGCTGCCCGGGGTGCCCGCGGCGCGGAACTCATCGCCACCTCGATCCAGGCGGTGAAGAACCGGCTGAACTGACCGCAAGGTCGGACGAATCGAAAAGCCCGGCCGAAAGGCCGGGCTTTTTTGTTGCCGCCGGAAAGGACGCCAGAGGTCTCGCCCGCCCCCAAGCACTCACCCATGCGCCGACCTGATCGGCGCATCTTTTCGGCCGCCAGCAAAAAGGACGCCCCGGTCGAGCCGGGGCGTGGGTGAGTGTTTGGCGCCGCCTCCCCCCTCATCATGCGCCGACCTGATCGGCGCATCCTTTCCGCCGCCAGAAAACAGGACGCCCCGGTCGAGCCGGGGCGTAGGTGAGGGTTTGGTGCCGCCTCCCCGCCTCACCCATGCGCCGACTCGATCGGCGCATCCTTTTCGCCGCCTGCAAAAAAGGACGCCCCGGTCGAGCCGGGGCGTGGGTGAGGGTTTGGCGCCGCCTCCCCCCTCATCATGCGCCGACTTGATCGGCGCATCCTTTCCGCCGCCAGAAAACAGGACGCCCCGGTCGAGCCGGGGCGTGGTTGAGAGTGGGAGATGGTTGGCGCGGGTGAGTGTCGGGCGTGAGTTGAACTCGCGCCCTACTCCGCCGCTTCCATGTAGTTCGCCATGGGCGGGCAGGTGCAGACGAGGTTGCGGTCGCCGAAGACGTTGTCCACCCGGCCGACGGGCGGCCAGTACTTGTCGTTCGGGTAGACCTTCAGGGGGAAGAACGCCTTCTCCTTCGAATAGGGGTGCTTCCATTCGCCCATCAGCAGGCGGTGGGTGTGGGGGGCGTTCTTCAGCACGTTGTCGAGCCGGTCGGCCTTGCCCTCCTCCACCTCGGCGATCTCCCTGCGGATCTCGATCATCGCGTCGCAGAACCGGTCGAGCTCGCGCTTGGCTTCCGATTCGGTGGGCTCGATCATCAGCGTGTCCGGCACGGGGAAGGACATGGTGGGGGCGTGGAAACCGTAGTCGACGAGGCGCTTGGCCACGTCTTCGACGGAGAGCCCCGTGCGCTCCTTCAGCCAGCGCAGGTCGATGATGCACTCATGCGCCACGAAGCCGCCCGGGCCCTTGTAGAGGACCGGGAAATGCGGCTCCAGCCGGCGGGCGATGTAGTTGGCGTTGAGGATCGCCATGATCGTCGCCTTCCGCAGGCCCTCGCCGCCCATCATGGCGATGTAGGTCCAGGAGATGGGGAGGATCGAGGCCGAGCCCCAGGGCGCGGCCGAAACCGCCCCCTGGGCCTGCTCGCGGCCCGCCGCGGGGTTCACGCCCGTCACCACATTATGGCCCGGCAGGAAGGGGGCGAGATGCGCCTTGACGCCGATCGGCCCCATGCCGGGCCCGCCGCCGCCATGCGGGATGCAGAAGGTCTTGTGCAGGTTCATGTGGCAGACATCCGCCCCCAGCTCCGCCGGGCGCACGAGGCCCACCTGCGCGTTGAGGTTGGCGCCGTCCAGATAGACCTGGCCGCCATTGAGGTGCACGACCTCGCAGATCTCCTTCACCGCCTCCTCGAACACGCCATGGGTCGAGGGATAGGTGATCATGAGGGCCGCGAGGCTGGCGGAATTCTCGGCCGCCTTCTTCTTGAGGTCGGCGACGTCCACGTTGCCGTGCTCGTCGCAGGCCACGACTACCACCCGCATGCCCGCCATCACGGCGGAGGCCGGGTTGGTGCCATGGGCCGAGACGGGGATGAGGCACACGTTGCGATGCGGCTCGCCGCGCGATTCGTGATAGCCGCGGATCGCGAGAAGGCCCGCATATTCACCCTGGCTTCCCGCATTGGGCTGCAGCGACACGGCGTCGAAGCCGGTGATCTCCGCCAGCATCTCCTCCAGCTCCTCGAAGAGCTGCATGTAGCCCTGCGCCTGTTCGAGGGGGGCGAAGGGATGCAGCATCGAGAAGCCGCGCCAGGTGACGGGGATCATCTCCGTCGTGGCGTTGAGCTTCATGGTGCAGGAGCCCAGCGCGATCATCGACTGGTCCAGCGCCACGTCCTTCGCCTGCAGGTGCCGCAGGTAGCGCAGCATCTCGGTTTCGGAGTGGTACATGGAGAAGACCGGGTGCGTGAGATAGGACGACGTCCGGCGCAGGGGCTCGGGGATCGTCTCCCTCACGCCACGGTCGACCTCGTCGATCGAGATCCGCTCCAGCGCATCGGTGCGGAACACGGTGAGGAGCCGTTCCAGCTCCTCCCGGCGCACCGACTGGTCGAAGGAAACGCCCAGGTGATCGGCATCGACGAAGCGCAGGTTGATGCGCTTCTCCTTGGCGCGGGCCCACAGCGCATGCGCGCGGCCGGGCGCGTGGATCGTCACCGTGTCGAAGAAGGATCTGGTGACCATCTCATAGCCGAAGCCCTTCACGGCGGCGGAGAAGATCTCCGCCATGCGGTGGGTGCGCTCGGCCATCTTCCGGATGCCCTTGGGGCCGTTGTAGACGGCGAACATCGCGGCGATGACGGCAAGGAGCACCTGCGCGGTGCAGATGTTGCTCGTCGCCTTCTCGCGGCGGATGTGCTGCTCGCGCGTCTGCAGCGCCATGCGGAGCGCGCGGTGGCCCTCCGAATCGACCGAGACGCCGATGACGCGGCCCGGCATGGCGCGCTTGTATTCATCCTTGGTGGCGAAGAAGGCGGCGTGCGGGCCGCCATAGCCCATGGGCACGCCGAAGCGCTGGGCGGAACCGATGGCGATGTCGGCGCCGAGTTCGCCCGGCGGCGTGAGCAGCGCCAGCGCCAGGAGGTCGGTTGCCATGATGGCCAGCGCGCCAGCGCCATGAAGCTTCGCGATCACCGAGCGGAAGTCCCGCACCTCGCCCGAAGAGCCCGGATAGGAGAGGAGTGCCGCGAACACCGATTCGGGCTTCAGGTCCTTGGCGGGATCGCCGATCACCACCTCATAGCCGAAGGCGCGGGCGCGCGTCTCGATGACGCCGATGGTCTGCGGGTGCGTGTCCTTGTCGACGAAGAAGCAGTTGGCCGAGGTCTTCACCACGCGCTTCGCCATGGACATGGCCTCCGCCGCGGCGGTGCCCTCGTCGAGCAGCGAGGCGTTGGCGATTTCCAGCCCGGTCAGGTCGATGACCATCTGCTGGAAGTTCAGCAGCGCCTCGAGGCGGCCCTGGCTGACCTCCGCCTGGTAGGGCGTGTAGGCGGTGTACCAGCCCGGGTTCTCCAGCACGTTGCGCAGGATCACCTTCGGCGTGACGGTGCCGTAATAGCCCATGCCGATCATGGAGACGAAGACGTCGTTCCGCTCCGCCATCTTGCGGAGGTAGGACAGGGCGGTGCGCTCCGCCATGGGCTTCTTCAACTCGAGCGGGCGCTTGGCGCGGATGCCTTCCGGCACCACGCGGGAGATGAAGTCCTCGAGCGAGGAGGCGCCGAGGCTGCGGAGCATCTCGGCGGTGTCGGCGTCGTCAGGCCCGATGTGGCGGGCGATGAAATTCGCGCCGGGTTCGAGCTCGGCGAATGTGGGGCGGCTTGCCATGGTCTGATCTCAACCGTTGACGAAACTGTCGTAGGCGGCCCTGTCCATCAGCCCGTCGAGCTCCGACGGGTTGGACAGCTTCACCTTCATGAACCAGGCGGAGCCTTCGGCCTCGCGGTTGACCAGTGCGGGGTCGCCTTCCAGCTCCTTGTTGACCTCGACGACCTCGCCCGAGACCGGCACATAGACCTCGCTCGCGGCCTTGACGCTCTCCACGACGGCCGCCTGCTCATGCGCCGCGACGGTCTTGCCGATGGCGGGCAGCTCGATGAAGACGACGTCGCCCAGCTGCTCCTGCGCGTGGTTGGTGATGCCGATGGTGGCGATGCCGTTCTCGACGGTCACCCACTCATGGTCCTTGCTGTATTTGACGGTCATGGGAATCTCCTAGCGTTTGAAGCGATTGGGAATGAAGGGAAGCTTGACGATTTCGGCCGGCATGGTGTTGCCGCGCACGATGAGGTTGATCTTCGTCCCGGGCGCGGAGGATTGCCGCTCCACATAGCCCATGGCGATGGGTCCGCCGGCGCTGGGGCCGAAGCCGCCGGAGGTGACCTTGCCGATCTCGCGGCCCGCGCCATCGGTGATGACCGTGCCCTCGCGCGCCGGGGCGCGGCCTTCCGGCCGGATGCCGACGCGCTTCCTCGCGGTGCCTTCCGCCAGTTCCTTCTGCACGCGGGCAGCGCCGATGAAGCCGCCCTGCTCGCGCCGGCGTTTCTGGATCGACCAGACGAGATCGGCCTCGACCGGCGAGATGGCCTCGTCCAGCTCATGGCCATAGAGGCAGAGGCCGCCTTCGAGGCGGAGCGAATCGCGCGCCCCCAGCCCCACGGGCTTCACCAGCGGGTCGGAGAGCAGGAGGGTCCACAGCTTCGGGGCATCGGCGTTGGCGACCGAGATCTCGAAGCCGTCCTCGCCCGTGTAGCCCGAGCGGGAGACCTGGGCACGGATGCCGCCCAGCTCCGCATCGGCATAATGCATGAAGGGCAGCGCCTTCAGCTGCGGCGCATGCCGGGCAATCACCTCCTCCGCCTTCGGCCCCTGCAGGGCAACGAGGGAGAGCCCGTCCAGCCTCCGCAGGCGCACCCCGCGCGGCAGGTGGCGCTCGATCCAAGCGTAGTCATGCTCCTTGCGGCCGGCATTGACGACCACATAGAGCATCCCCTCCTCCTCGTGGCGGGTGATCATCAGGTCGTCGAGCGTGCCGCCGTCCTCGGCCAGCAATTGCGAATAGCGCTGCTGGCGGGGCTTCAGACCCAGCACATCGGCCGGCACGAGCTTTTCCATGGCCTTGGCCACGGCCTCGAAGCTGTCGCCCATGATCATGCACTGGCCCATGTGCGAGACGTCGAAGAGCCCGGCGTTCTCGCGCGTCCAGTTGTGCTCGGCGATGATGCCGGTGGGGTATTGCACCGGCATGTCATAGCCCGCGAAAGGCACCATGCGGGCGCCCAGCTTCACGTGCGAATCGTAAAGGGAGGTTTGTTTGGGAGCGTCGTCGCTCATCTCTCGTTTCCGTCTCAGGACAAAGTTGGACCAGACCCGGGATCACCCGAATCTGCCCCCTCTGTACGAGACCTGAGAGATTTAACGGCCAGTCACTCTGACACCGGACGCCTTGCTCCTTCGGTGAGCGGACCTCGCCTTCCGGCCCGCTGCTCTCCAGAGTTCGACCTTACGCCCGAGCGGTCCTTTTGCCTGAGAGTTTCCGGGGCGGTTGCTCCTTCGGCGCCGGGGCTGTCCCGGTCTCTTCCGCACAGGGCGCTGTGCTGAACGGGGGCGACACTAGCCTGATCCCCGCACAAGTCAAGCGGGACTGACATTCCGGTTTCGCTCTGCTGTTGACATCAGCCGCTTCGCCCCGCATCTCTGGGCCATGACCAAGCCGCCGCTGAAAATCCTCCTCGCGGCCCCGCGCGGCTTCTGCGCCGGGGTGGTGCGCGCCATCGACATCGTGGAGCGTGCGCTCCAGCTCTATGGCGCGCCCGTCTATGTGCGCCACGAGATCGTGCACAACAAGTTCGTGGTCGACGACCTGAAGGCCAAGGGCGCCATCTTCGTCGACGAGCTGGACGAGATCCCGGACGGCGACCGGCCCGTGGTGTTCTCCGCCCATGGCGTGCCGAAGTCGGTGCCGGCGGCGGCCACCGCCCGCCACATGTTCCAGCTGGATGCCACCTGCCCGCTCGTCACCAAGGTGCACATGGAGGCGCAGCGCCATTATGCCGAGGGCTTCGAGATCATCCTGATCGGCCACAAGGGCCATCCGGAGGTGATCGGCACCACCGGGCAATTGCCCGAGGGCGCTGTCCGCCTGATCGAGACGGTGGAGGACGTGGAGGCCCTTCAGGTGAAGGACCCGCAGAAGCTCGCCTATGTCACCCAGACGACGCTGTCCGTCGACGACACGAAGGACGTGATCGCGGCGCTGCAGAAGCGCTTTTCCGCGATCAAGGGGCCCTACAAGGAAGACATCTGCTACGCCACCACCAACCGCCAGGAGGCGGTGAAGGCGATCGCGCCACAAGTGGAGCTGCTGCTGGTGGTGGGTGCGCCCAATTCCTCCAATTCGCGCCGCCTCGTCGAGGTGGGCGAGCGCAGCGGCACGCCGCGCTCCATGCTGGTGCAGCGCGCGAGCGAGCTCGACTGGTCGACGCTACAGGGTCTCTCCACCATCGGCATCACGGCGGGAGCATCCGCGCCCGAGTTGCTCGTCAACGAGATCGTCGATGCCTTCCGCGCCCATTACGAGGTGACGGTCGAGCAGGTGACGCTGCGCGAGGAGAACGTCTCCTTCAAGCTGCCGCGGGAACTCCGCGAGGTTCAGCCCTCCACATGAGTGCCAGCAAGGTGATCGTCCACACGGACGGAGCGTGCTCCGGCAATCCGGGCCCGGGGGGTTGGGGTGTCATCCTCGACTACAATGGCACGCGCAAGGAACTCTCCGGCGGCGAGGCCGCCACGACCAACAACCGCATGGAGCTGATGGCCGCCATCACCGCGCTCGAATCGCTCAAGCGCCCCTGCGAGGTGGAGATGCATGTCGATTCCAACTACGTGAAGGACGGCATCACCAAGTGGATTCACGGCTGGAAGAAGAACGGCTGGAAGACGGCCGACAAGAAGCCGGTGAAGAACGCGGAGCTCTGGCAGCGGCTGGATGCCGCGCTGAAGCTGCACAAGGTGTCATGGCACTGGGTGAAGGGCCACGCCGGCCATGACGGCAACGAGCGCGCCGACGAACTGGCGCGCATGGGCATGGCGCCGTTCAAGAGAAGATAGGCCGAACGTTCCCTTCTCCCACGCATGCCGCGCGGGAGAAGGAAGCAGCCGTGACTTACGCGTCCACGCGTTCCTTGAGCTGCTGCATGATCGTCTCGGCGCCGGAGACGTTGACGCCGCGCTCGGTCTCGATGTTGAGGGTCTTGACCACGCCGTCCTCGACGATCATCGAATAGCGCTTGGAGCGGTGGCCCATGCCGGCGGCGGTGAGGTCGAGGTCGAGGCCGGTGGCCCTGGCGAATTCGCCGTTGCCGTCGGCCAGCATCAGGATCTTGCCTTCCGACTCGGTCGCCTTGCCCCAGGCCTTCATCACGTGGATGTCGTTCACCGCGGTGCAGGCGATGATGTCCACCCCTTGCGCCTTGATGTCGTCATGGGCGAGCAGGAAGCCCGGCAGGTGGTTCATGTTGCAGGTGGGGGTGAAGGCGCCGGGAAGCCCGAAGAGCACAACCTTGCGGCCGGAGAAGAGCACGTCTGCCGCCATCTTCTGGGGGCCATCGGCCGTGATCACGGTGAATTCAACGGCAGGCAGCCTGTCGCCGGGCTTGATCGTCATCGCGTAGGGTCCTCGTTCTGTTGGAAAGCGGGTGTTAAGGGAGGGTCAGCGTCTGTTCAAGCTCCTTGCCGCCGACGCGGTAGGTGAGCTTCAGGACGGTTCCGGACAGCTTCGCCGGGTCCTTGACGTTGTCGATCACGAGCCGGGCCTCGCGGCCGCCGGCGGAGAATTGCGGCGCACGGAAATAGGCGGAGGTGGGCGTCTCCACGAAGATGTCGTCGGGCTTTTCATGCAGTGCGAGACGAAGCACGGGCTTGTCCCCCTCCAGTTCGATCGTTGCCGCCGCCACGGCCGAACCTTCGGCCGGAACGGATTTTCCGGCTTGTTCTACGCGCGCACTGCCGGAGGGATCACGCGCCATGGGCCCGAGCGTGAGGGAAGCCGTCGCGGTGGCCGGAATGCAGATGTCCTTGCAGACCGCGAAGAAGAGTTCGAGGCCGAGTTCCAGCCCGGTTGCGCTCTCCGGCGTCACCGTGACGGGAAAGAGCGCTTCCGTCTCATAGCCCACCGTCTCGCCGCTCTCGTCGGCATAGCGCGCAGGCGCGGGGAAGGAGACCTCGACCTTCGCCGGGGCCGAGGTGGTCCAGGTAAACTCCGGCGGGATTCCCGCTTCGCCGGGCATGCGCCAATAGGTCTTCCACCCCGGATCGAGCTCGATCAGCACGCCCGTCTGCCAGGATTGGCCGTCGAAGGCATCGCCCACCAGCGACACACGGTAAGGCCGTTCCGCGGCAAGCGCCACGGGCGCAAGCAGGGAACAAGCCACCGCCACGATGATTGATCGGAACCACATGGCTCCTATATGGAAGAAAGCGTGCCCGCCGCCAATCACCTTCCCGCGACCAGGGCCGTTGCCGGTCCGCCCCCCGGCCGGCAGGCGACGGGTGATGGCGAGATGAGCACGCGAAGGGAAATGGCATGACCAAGAGCCCATATCTGGACGGACAGCTGCTGATCGCCATGCCGGGCATGACCGATCCCCGCTTCGAGCGCAGCGTCATCTATCTCTGCGCGCATTCCGAACAGGGCGCCATGGGCATCATCATCAACAAGGCCACGCCGCTGATGAGCTTCGGCGACCTCTTCGCGCAACTCGACATCCAGGGCGACGAGGGCGCCATCGAGCCGCCGCAGGAGCTGATGGAAATGCCGGTGCTGTTCGGCGGGCCGGTGGAACAGGGGCGCGGCTTCGTGCTGCACACCAGCGACTATTTCACCGCCGATTCGAGCCTCCCCGTGGCGGAGAACATCGCCCTCACCGCCACCATCGACATTCTTCGTGCCATGGCACAGGGCAAGGGCCCGCAGCGCGCCGTTCTGGCGCTGGGCTATGCCGGCTGGGCGCCCGGGCAGCTCGAGAACGAGATCCAGCACAATGGCTGGCTGACATGCCAGGCCGACGAGGAACTGGTCTTCGGCACCGATTTCGACGCGCGCTACGCGGCGGCGCTGAAGAAGCTGAAGATCGACCCCGCCATGCTGTCGAGCGACGCGGGCCACGCCTGACGTCCCTCCCGCGCGGGCGCCGGGGTGACGGCCAGGGAGCGTTTCAGCTGACCGCCCCGATGCCCTAAGCCTCGAGATCGCCCAGCAGCGGCGCGCGGCGCAGCCGCTTGCGGCGGCGTGGTGAAGGGGGCGGCGGTTCATCTGCCTCCGGGCTCCCCACGGGAGGCGGAGCGGATTCCCCGGCAATCTCCAGGGCCGGCGGTTCGGGTTCCGGCGCGGAGGAGGTCTTGAACCGGAACTTCGTGTCGGGTTCGGCCGCAGGCTCGGGGCGCGGCGCGGCTTCGCGGCGGGGCCGCGCGTCCGGCTCTTCCACATCACGCCCGGTCACGGGCAGGTGCTGGGGCTCGGGCGGCGGGTCCTTGATGGCGCGTTCCCACAGCCAGGTGATGGCGGTGCGCCCCGAGGAGAAGGCATAGGGCAGGCCCGCCAGCGCCTCGTTCACCTGCTTGGCGCTCATCGGCTTTCCGATGAAATGGCCCTGGCCATAGTCGCAGCCGAGCGTGCCCAGCGTGTCCACCTGCTCCTGGTTCTCGATGCCTTCGGCCACCACCGCGAGGCCGAGGTCATGCCCCATCGCGACGATCGCCTTCAGGATCGGCAGCGAACGCTGTTCCTGCCCGTCCTGGGAGAGGAAGCTGCGGTCCACCTTCAGCATGTCGAAGGGCAGGTTGCGGAGGCTGGAGAGCGAGGAATAGCCGGCGCCGAAGCCGTCACAGGACAGCCCCACGCCAAGCTCGCGGAAGCGCTCCAGGATCTGGGCGGCGCGTTCGGGATATTGCATGACGAGGGATTCCGTCACCTCGATCTTGAAGCTGCCGCGGCGCAGGTTGTCGCGGTTGATGATCAGCCTCACGTCGTCCAGGAGCTCCGGCTCGATCAGCTGCGAGGAGGACAGCTTGACCGACACGAAGGCGGGCTCTGAGCCGCGGTAGGCCCGCTGCCAGATGCCGAGCTGGCGGCCCGCCTCGTTGAGCACGGCGCGGCCGATGTCGCGGATCAGGCCGGTTTCCTCGGCAAGGCCGAGGAAGCTTTCCGGCGCCAGAAGGCCGAGCCTCGGGTGCCGCCAGCGCACCAGCGCCTCGAAGCCCGCAAGGTTCATGTCGGCGAGGCGGGCGACCGGCTGGTAGTGAACCTCGATCTCGCCGCGCTCCAGCGCCTGGCGCAGTTCCGCCTCGAGCACCACCAGTTCGGCGCGCGCATTGGCCATGCCCGGGTGGAACAGCGCCACGGCCTCGCCGCCGGCGCGGCGGGCTTCATAGAGGGCGATGGCGGCGTTCTTCAGCAGCATCAGGGCGGAGATCTCCTCGCCGCGGTACTGCACCATGCCGACCGAGGCGGTGAGCAGGAGCTCATGGTCCTCGAACGTGATGGGGCGCGCCACCGCCTTGACGAGCAGCTCGGCAAAACTTGCCACGTCGCGCTTTCCCGGCCTCTCGTGGAACAGGATGGCGAACTGGTCGCCCGGCAGCCGCGCGACGGTGTCGGCCAGGCCTGCCTCGGACCTGAGGCGGCGGCCGACGATGGACAGCAGGGCATCGCCAGCCTGGTGGCCGAGCGCCTCGTTCATCATCCGGAAGCGGTCGAGATCGACGATCAGCACGAAGAGCCCGCCCGGCTCCGCGGCGTCCCACGCCTCCATGGCGCGTTCCAGACGGTCGATGAACAGCGCGCGGTTCGGAAGCCCCGTCACCACGTCGTGAATGGCGTCCTGCAGCAGCCGCTCCTCGGCGAGCTTGGCGTCCGTCACGTCCGCCAGTGTGCCGATGCAGCGCACGGCGCGCAGGCCGTGGCCGGTGATGGAGCGCGCCCGCAGCTCGAACCAGCGGTAGCCCCCCTCGCCATGGCCGAGGCGGAAGCTGCGCTCGATGGGCATGCGCCCGTCCCGCGCCGCCGCCTCGATGGTGGCCAGATAGGCCGAACGGTCGGCCGGGTGCATGATCTCGAGCAGGCCCTCGCCCCCCGTCCCGTCGAACACGTCGGCGGGCTGGGCCAGCGCGCGGCCGAGTTCGGGGCTGACATGGAGTTCGCCTTCCTCCGGCTGCCAGTCCCAGACATAGGCGCGGGCTCCGGCGAGCGCCAGGGCATGGCGCCCCGCTTCCCTGAAGAAGCGGCGCGACAGGTAGCCCTGGCTGAAGGCATGGTGCGCCAGCACGAAGCCCAGGACCACAAGAACCGCCCCCAGCCCCGCCATCAGCATGCCGGACATGGCCGCCTCCGGGTTCACGGCCAGGGCCGCTGCGACCGCCAGGAAGGTCCAGATCAGGATCGCGCCCCAGGACAGGAGCGCCGTTTCCGCCTTCACCTCGCCCATCCGCCACAGCACCGTGATCAGGAGGAAGCCCAGGACGGCGGTGGCCGCGAAGAGGCCGCGCGCGAGGCTCGCCGCCAGCAGCGGATCGGCGAAGCCATAGATCGGCAGACCGAAGGCAAGCGCGCCAAGCGCGAGGAGCAGCATGCCCGCGGTGCGGGAAAGCCGGTCGACTTCGGAGATGACGGCCAGGAGCAGCAGCAGGAAGGCCGCCATCACGCCTTCGACGGCGGCCCGCATCACCTGCAGGTCGAGGCCCGGAATCCTGAACCGGTTCAACAGCGGCGGCAGGTGGCCGGCCTCCATCATCATGAATGCGATGGCCGCCACGGCGAAGCCGCCCGCCACGGGGAACACCGCGCGCGAGCGGAACCCGTAAAGCGCGAACAGCGCGATCGCCAGCAGCGCGGACACGCCCAGAAGGGCCCCGCGGAAGAAGGAGAGATAGTCCTTGCGCGCGTCATAGGCGTCGCGCTGCCAGAGCGTGACGGAGGGGAGGCCCGCATGGGTCGTCTCGAAGATGATGGACGCCGCCCCGCCCGCCGGCAGCGAGACGAGGTAAGCCGTCTCCCCCGGCATGGGCAGGAATTCGATCTGCCCGGCGCCGGCCACGGTGGAACTGTAAAGCTGGGGGCCCGCCAGGCGCAGCGGCAGGACGCCGGACCCCGCGAAGCCCTGGTGCGGTATCGAGAGCACCGCCTGCCGCGGCGCGTTCGAGGAGTTGGTAAGCGCGGCGACCACCCAGTTGAAGCGCGGGCCCGGTCCCTGCGCGGACAGCGTCATGGTCTTGGGGGGCGCGGATGCGGGGCCCGGCACCTGCACCTGAACGCTGCGCTGCGCCGCCTCGAAACCCGCGAGTGCCGAGGTGATGTCCCGCTGGTCCGGCAAGGACGCGAGGTCGACCGGATCAAGGCCGAAGCCGGACCGCGGCAGGCCCATGGCCGCCACCAGGATCAGCAACGCCATGAACAGGCTGCGGGCGGGAGTTCTTCCCGCCCTGTGTCTTCCCCGGATCATGCGGTCAACTAAGCTGGCTCGCGTCCTCATTGCAAGGCATGATATGCCATCAAGGGTTGGGCGTCAGTCGCAAAGCCTGGCGAAAAGCAGATGGTCCCGCCATTCGCCCGCGATCTTCAGGTAGCCGCGCGCCTGGCCTTCCCGCTCGAAGCCGCATTTCTGCAGCAGGCCGATGGAGGCGCGGTTGTGGGGAAGGCATGCCGCCTCGACCCGGTGCAGCCCCAGATGATGGAAGGCAAATTCGACGGTGAGCCGGACGGCGGAGGTCATGTAGCCCTGCCGCGCATAGGGCAAGCCGATCCAGTAGCCCAGCGTGGCCGTCTGCGCCACTCCGCGGCGGACGTTCGACAGGGTGAGGGCGCCGACGAGCACCTGCCCCTCATTGTCGAAGATGAAGTAAGGGTAGGCCACGTCCTCATCGATGTCGCGCCAGTACTGGCGGATGCGGCTCCGGAAGGCGGTGCGCGTCAGGTCATTGGAGGGCCAGACGGGTTCCCAGGGCGTGAGGAAGTCACGGCTCTGGCTCCGCAGCCCTGCCCACTGCTCATAGTCGCTCATCTCCGGAACGCGGATCATCGCATGGCCGTCCCTCAGGGTGGGCGGCGGGTCGGCTGCGAAGGGAGAGCGGAGGAAGGCCATGGCGACTCACGCGAACTGCCGGGCGATCATATCATAACCGTTGAGCTGGCCGATGTGCCCAACGGCGCTGAAGGCCGGCTTCTGGCTGCGGAACAGGCGCGAGGCCAGATCCCTCACCTGCTCCGGCGTCACGGCATCGATCTTCTCCATCAGCGAGGCCATGCTCGGCACCTGGCCGAAGGCCAGGAACTGCCGCGCGATCTGGTCGGCGCGGGAGGACGCGCTCTCGAGGTTCATGACCAGGCTGGCCTTGAGCTGCGACTTGGCGCGCGCCACCTCGGCCTCCGTCACCTCTTCCGCGACCGACATCATGATGCCGGTGGTGAGTTCAAGGAGTTCGTTCGAATGCTCGGGCGAGGTCGCCGCATAGACCCCCACCTGGCCCGCATCCTCATAGGCCGAGCCGAAGGAGAAGACGCTGTAGCAGAGGCCGCGCTTTTCCCGCACCTCCTGGAAGAGGCGCGAGGACATGCCGCCGCCGAGGATGTTGGAGAGCACCTGCAGCACGTAGATTTCGGGGTCGCGGTAGCTCGGCGCCTTGAACGTCAGCACCAGATGCGCCTGGTCCAGCGGCTTTTCCGCCGTGCAGGCGGTGGGCTGGAAGGCGGGGGTTTCGCGCTGCGGCTCATGGCCCTCCGCGATGGCGCCCAGCAGGCGCCGGGCTTCGCCGGCGAAGGCCTTGTGGTCGATGTTGCCGGCCGCGGCCACCACGATGCGCGAGCCCCAGTAGTTGCGGTTGCGCCAGTCCAGGATCTGCTGGCGCGTGAGGCCGCCGATCAGGTCATGCGTGCCGAGGATGGAGCGGCCCAAGGGATGCTCGCCGAAGCTCGCCGCCTGGGCCAGATCGAAGACGAGGTCGTCGGGCTGGTCGTGCGCGGCGGCGATCTCCTGCAGGATCACGTCGCGCTCGCGCTCCATCTCCTCCGCGTCGAGTTCGGGCGAGGTGAAGATGTCGGCGAGGATGTCGAGCGCCAGCGCCCAGTCATCCTTCAGGACGCGGGCGTAATAGGTGGTGGTCTCCATGCCGGTCGCGGCGTTGATCTCGCCGCCGGCCGACTCGATCTCTTCCGCGATGGCGCGGGCCGAGCGCCGGGGCGTGCCCTTGAAGGCCATGTGCTCGAGGAAATGGGCGATGCCGTTCTCCTCCGCCCCCTCGTCGCGCGCGCCCGCCTTCACCCAGATGCCGAGCGCCACCGTCTCGAGATGCGGCATGTGATGGGTGACGACATGGATGCCATTGGGAAGACGGGTGATCTCGACGGTCATGCAAACACTCTCGTTCAGGCCCGCTGCCGCGACAGGATGAAATCGCGCACCCGGCCGACGTCGTTGGGAAGGACTGTGAACCGTTCCTCGGCTGCCATCAAGTGGCCGAGGCGGGGCGGCAAGCCGGGGCGGATGCCGCTCGCCTTCTCGACCGCGTCGGGGAACTTGGCGGGATGCGCCGTGGCGAGCGTCACCATGGGGCTCGCCGAAGCCTCCGCCCGGCGCGCCACCGCATAGCCCACCGCCGTGTGCGGATCGAGAAGCTCGCCCGTGCCGGCCAGCGTGTCGCGGATCGTCGCCGCCGTCTCGGCCTCGTCCGTCGCGCCGGAATCGAATTCGTGGCGGATCTGGTCGAGTTCGCGGGCGCCGATCGCGAAGGCGCCGGACTGGGCGAGGCTCGCCATCATGCGGCGCACCGCATAGGGGTCGCGCCCGTGCACCTCGAACAGCAGGCGCTCGAAATTGCTGGAAACCTGGATGTCCATGGACGGGCTGGTCGAGGGCCTGACACCCTTCGTCTCGTAGCGGCCGGTCTTCAGCGTGCGGTCGAGGATGTCGTTCACATTGGTGGCGATCACCAGACGGTCCACCGGGATCCCCAAGCGCTTGGCCACGAAACCGGCGAAGATGTCGCCGAAGTTGCCCGTCGGCACGCTGAAGCTCACCGCCCGGCCCGGAGCGCCCAGCGACAGGGCGGCGGTCACGTAATAGACCGTCTGCGCCATGATGCGCGCCCAGTTGATGGAGTTGACGCCCGCGAGCCCCACGTGGTCGCGGAAGCTCAGGTCGTTGAACAGCGCCTTCACGATCGCCTGGCAGTCGTCGAAGTTCCCTTCGATGGCGATGTTGTGGACGGAGGGGCTGTCCACCGTCGTCATCTGCCGGCGCTGCACGTCCGAGACGCGGCCATTGGGATGCATCATGAAGATGGCGGCATGCTGCGATGACTTGAAGGCTTCGATCGCGGCCCCGCCCGTGTCGCCGCTGGTGGCGCCCACGATGGTGGCGCGCGTGCGGCGCCGGGCCAGCGCCCAGTCCATCAGCCGGGCGAGCAGCTGCATCGCCACGTCCTTGAAGGCGAGTGTCGGCCCATGGAACAGCTCGAGCAGCCACTGGTTGTCATCGAGCTGCTTGAGGGGCGCGACGGCGGGGTGGCCGAAGCTGGCATAGGCCTCGCCGATCATGCGCCTGAGCTCCGCCTCGGGAACGGCGGCGCCGATGAAGGGGTGCATCACCGCGAAGGCGATGTCCTCATAGCTCTTGCCCTGCAGGTGGAGGATCTCGCGGGTCGAAAGCTGGGGCCAGTGGCTTGGAACATAGAGCCCGCCGTCGCGTGCGAGGCCCGTCAGCAGGACGTCTTCGAAGCCGAGTTCCGGAGCCTCGCCCCGGGTTGAAACATAGCGCAAGTCCGTGCCCTCTCAAGAACTTGAGGTTCCTTTAGCCGCGCGGACAGGGGCCATCAAGCGGTGGTTTCCCTCACCCGCCGGAGGCTCAGGGCCTCCGCCGCCGCTTCAGGTCGTAGATGTAGAACCCCGCAACCGCCAGCAGCGTGGCCGCGAGGCCGAACCAGGTGATGGCATAGCCCAGGTGATTGTTGGCGAGGTTCGCCTGCGGCTCCGGCGGCCGCGGGAAGTCGGCGGCGCTGCTGCCGGGCAGGAGCTGCACCACATAGGGAAAGGGCTTGGCGCCTTCGGGGAGCGGGCTGGCCTTCAGCATGCCGGGCACGTCCCACCAGTACCAGAGGTTTCCGGCGGGGTCGTTCTCGGGGTCGAAATAGCCTTGTCCCAGGGAATAGGTGCGGATGACGCCCTCGATCTCGACGGCGCCTTCGGGCTTGTCGAAATTCTCCAACCGCTGGCCGGGAAGCCGGCCGCGGTCGACGATCACCGCCCAGCCATCAGCGCTCACGGCGGGGGTGATGATGGTCCAGCCCTGGCCGCCGTCATAGGTGGAAATCATCTTCTTCCAGGAATCGTGCCGGTACTCGCCGGTGAACTTCACCCGCACGAATTCGGGGTCCCGCCCTGCCGCCCGCAAGCCTTCGGCCGCCGCGAGGTCCATGGGCGGGGCCGCGGCATTGGCGGCGAGCTGGGCGATCAGCCCTTCCTTCCACTGCAGCCGCTGCACGTGCCAGAGCACCAGCAGGGCGAAAAAACTACAAAGCA
>VFQS010000386.1_pt1 | contig 51647 bp, 43 predicted proteins | sample 3512361 | NCBI WGS metagenome assembly VFQS01 (sample SAMN10412375, study PRJNA504923) | tailings metagenome | isolation source: Relicate 1 Philex TSF3 active mining | place: Philippines | reverse complement strand
CCAGCGCCTAGCTCGAATTCGATTCGATCCGCGCTGGTTTTTGTTTTCAAAGCCCTATTTACAATTTTCCCCTGTGGCAATTTCACCTGAGCGGAAGTATTAGCCGGAATAGTGAAGCGATAGGTCGTTTTGTTCCCCTGTTTTGACCACTCGCTTTTGATGGTGCCATACATCGTATCTACATGGCCTTTGGCAAACGTAATCTTGCCCGTAGGATCTGGCGTAGGCTGCAAAATGAAGTGTTTGTAACCTGGAGAGGTTTCGTCGCGCTGAATGCCAAGCGAATGGGTGTACATCCACGCTGCCACTGCCCCGAAGGAATAGTGGTTAAACGAATTCATACTGTTATTCCCGCCAAAACCATTTTCGATGGTATACGAATTCAACCTTTCCCAAATACTCGTTGCCCCATTCGCCACCGAATACAACCAAGAGGGATAAGTTTTTGTCGTCAATAAGCCATAAGCGATGTCGTGTTTTCCATTTGCAGAGAGCGCCTCTGAAATGGAAGCGGTCCCGATGAAACCGGTCATTAAAGAGAAGGGTGGACGTGCCACACCTTGGTCATCTTGGTTTGAACGGGTGATGGTTTCGACTAGGTGATCTACGGCTTTAGGGGCATTCGTTGAATTGAATACATGTAATGCCAAAGGTATTGCATAAGATGCCTGTGTATCCATCAGCTGGCCTTTGTCCGAGGTTTCTGTTCCCGCACTCGCATTTGGGGGCCCCATAAAGCCGGTTTTTACGCCAGATTTGATGGTTTTATGGCTTGATTTATCTACGTAAATTGCGTTGAAATCGACTTTTTTGGCTTCGCTTTGGGCTAAATAGGCATCAGCCTCTTCAGTCAATCCTAAAATGCGCGCCACTTTCGAAACGATGGCTAAATCGGCCGCCTGGTAGGCCATCCAGAACAGGGTATTGTCGTTTTTATTTCCTTCAGGACTGAGCCAATCGCCCAATGGACCCTCGTTTAAGATGCCGTCCTTTACCTTGGAATCGAGGAAAGCCATGTAGCGTTTCATCGCCGGGTAATGTTCTGCTAGCATCGCCTTGTCGCCATATTGTAAATAGGTTTCCCAAGGAATCACAATACCCGCGCTCCCCCATAATGTACCACCAAAACCTCCACCCATGGGCGCCACATCCGTGAATCGGCCATCGGCCCTTTGCACATCGCGCATAGCGAGCAAGTGGCGGCGCATGAAATTGTTTACCGGTGCCATCATCGTGGCTGTTTTGGAGAAGACGTTGATGTCTCCGCTCCAGCCCATTCGCTCGTTTCGCGCCGGGGTGTCCGTAGGAATCGATAGGAAATTCGAGCGCATCGACCAGGTGATGTTGGACCATAATTTATTGACCATCGGGTCCGATGTTTCATAGGAGGAGCTGATGTTTTTCACGGAGGAAAGTACGATCCCGGCTACTTGAGGCAACTCTGGGGCTTGTTCGATTCCCGTAATTTCGAGGTAGCGGTAGCCGTGGAACGTAAAACGCGGTTGAATGTATTCGTCTCCACCTTTTAAAATGTGGATATCTTGTGCCAAAGCCGCTCGGATATTCTCGAGCATGATCATTCCTTTTTGGCCGGCATATTCCGCTAAATCGGGGTATAATACTTCGGCAAATCGCATCGTGATGACTTGTCCAGGCCTTCCGTTTTTGATGAAGATTTTGGGAAAGCCGACCATGTTTTGGCCCATATCATAGACAAAAACCCCTTTTCTGGGCTCTGCGAAGGACTTTGCCTGAAGAACTTGTTGAACCGTCACACGGTCATCCAAGTGATTCACTAATTTCATTCCTTGGTAATCGAGAGCGAAACTTGTTCCCTCTAAGCCGATTTTTGCAGCGGGCTTCCAGTTTTTAGCATTGAAATGAGCCGAAGACCAACCTTCGATCGCTGCGTTTTTTCGGGCATCATACACCTCGCCTTGGAAGAAACTTCCCACGCGGATGGGTCCATCGCTGAATGATTTCCAGGTATTTGGATTCGTCTGGATGATTTGCGCTGTGCCGTCTGTGTAGCGAATTTCGAGCGTGGCTAACAAGGATTGACGATCGCCAAAATAGTTCCAACTATCCCCGCTGTAGGTAATATTTCCGCTCCACCAGCCCTCACTTAACCAAGCTCCCCAGGCATTTTGGCCTTTGTTTAAAAGCGATGTCACATCAAAAACCTGGTAGGTATGGGTCTTATTATATTGCGTTAAACCAGGGTTAAAGAATTCATCTCCTACGCGTTTCCCATTCAGATATAACTCATAAATACCGCGCGCTGTGGCATATATGCGGGCGCTTTTAATGGTTTTCCCTTCAGTCGCCGCAAATTCTGTGCGCAACATCGGTGCTGCGTTTCGACTCGGATTAGCCACACTAAATTTCCCAGAAACGCTAAAAGCCTTGCCATCAAAAGGTAGATCTTGCCATAATCTAGGGTTCTGTTCAGCTTTAAATAAGGGATTACTCGGATGTCTAAAATTCCGGATAATCACATCGGAAAATCGGGCGGATTCTCCAGCCCCAGTCTCAAAACCGATCTCGGAAAGCATCGGGAAACTGATGAAATTATTGCCAGCCCCTATCGGGTTCAGGTTCACGCCGGTGGCCGCATAAGGACTCGCATTTTTTGGCGTTGGATTGATCTTATGCGCCTTGTCAACCGCGTCTATGTAGAAATCAAAAATCCCAAAATTACACTCCGCAAATACGGTGTGCTTTTGCGATTTATTTGCGGAATGGATGATGTTTAAAGGGATTTTGAAGCTTTTGAAAGCTTGATCTGCTTGGTCCTTTTTGTCGTAACCTACCCGGTATATATGTAATTCAGCTTGGCCAGAATCCGATTTTACTAGCCCGGAAAGATCTAATTCTAGCTTGATATAGGATTGGTTACGAGCGCTAGCTACATCTTGAATATTCAGATTGCGATTTTGTAATCGAGGGTCATTTGCCCCAAAAACAAAGCTGGCCTTTGTGCCTTTATCGATTTGGACGTCGTATTGAAATTTATATACTGAAAGATAATGGCTATAGAAATTCAAGTCATTGGAACCAATCCATTCCGCCCCTTTCCAGGCGTCGATACCCGGATTCATCAAACCTGTTTCAAAGTGAGAGGAGGATGTCGATTTCTTTTTCGCGGAATCCCAAACTTCCAGGGTCCAGCGATATGCCGTTTTCGCTTGTAAGGCCTCCCCTGCATAAGGTATGCCGAGCGAAATATCCGTGTTTTGTTTTTTAGAGTCCCAAACCGTTTGTCCTGATTCTTGCCGAACGATAATTCGATACGCAGTCTGTTTGGCATTCCGCACAGAAGATTTCATCTGCCATGAAAAACGTGGATGCGCTTCATCTAGTCCAAGAGGAGCTTTTTGGTATTCTACTTGTAAATTTTGAAGGGAAAACTGGGCTTGTGCCACAAAAGAGAGCACAAAAAGCAGGGAGGCAAGGATCGACTTTTTCATAGAGTATAGGTTTCATTCGAATTTACGAAAAGAAACGCAAGCCGGTGTCCTAGGGATGAGTAGGATGGTAAAAAAAGCGCAGCGTCCGCAGGACGCTGCGCTTTTTTATTTATTTCATAATTTCAGCCATCGCTGCTCTATCGTAAAGTGACCATTCTTCTACTAATTTGCCATCTTTGATTGCATCTACCGTATGGATGAATGTTTTAGCGGTCTTATCACCTCTTGTAAGGATAAGAGTCATGTAGCCACTAACGTAGTTTGTGATTCCTTTTTCGTTCGGTTTATCGTATTGACTCTCCCAAACGGGACCCAATTCTATTTTCACTTTAATACCTCTGTCCGCAAATGCTTTGAACATAGCCATGTTAGCGTCCAGAGTCATTGAATCTAAATTGTCATGAAAAACAACATCAGGGGCGTACGTTGATCGGTAAGCAACAGTGTCTCCGGATTCAATCGCTTTAATGGATTTTTTATATAAATCTGTGTTAGCAGAGCTGTCAATAGTGATTCCGTTTTGACCAGGTACTTTTGCTGAGTCTGCAGTACTTTCTTCTTTTTTAGTACAAGCGAAAATGCTTCCCGCTAGTGCGAATAATAGAATGATTTTTTTCATTTCTTTGGTTGTTTAAAGGGTGAATAATTTTTGCCAAAGAAAGTGTAAATAATTCCTACCTCAGAAAACTCAAAAAATACATTTGTTCCATTTACGGATTTGGGAACAAATTCTATTTTTTAATCCTGGCTGCTTGCTCCCCCGTTAAGCCCCAACGGGCTTTCACCTCCGATGAATTTTGCCAACTACCGTAATCATTTAGGTGTTTTGACAAAAAGGGGACTAATACGTGATCAGGGAGTTCGATCTTTTTGCCCAAACGATTCCAAAGCGATTTCAGTAAGTGTAAATCCCCTGATCCAATCTTTTTTCGCATGGATAGAGCCTTTCGAAGATCAGCCTGTCTATGCCCATCAAATCCGCGCCAAATCCGAAACTTTGGATCGCGTAATGGCCGAACGAGAAAGAGTTTTAGCGTTTTATTTTGACTGATTAATTGAATGACGTACAGCAAATTTACAAAACAAAATAGGTCATAGTCGAACCACAAATGGACCTCGGAATGGTCAGGAATTTGCTGCATTTTTTCGAATTCGGTCACTGTTTTTTTGACATACTCATCCGTCGAAACGGCCAAGGTTTTTTCTAAATACCGGGCTCTTTGGCGATAAAATGCCTCAAAGGATACCGCTTTTAGCGGTCCCTCTATCAGCATTTCTCGCATAATAATTGCGTTTTCAGCCTGCAAAATAGATTGCAGGCAATCCCCATTTAGAATGTGTACTTTCATCTACGCATCCACCGAATCATATACAATCACTTTCTTCCACAAGTGTGCATAATTTTTCACGAAATCGACGTGTATAGGGTGATCTTGGTACACTTTTTGGCCGGCTTCATCGTCGAAGAACATCAATTCTGACACATCCCAGCTCGTATCCACTACCTCGCGTTTTTCCGTGGAAGCTAAGGTTCCAATGTGTATTTCCTTGATCGTAGGAATGCCTTTCAAAGCTTTCAAGCCTTTGATTAATTGCTGCTTGTCCTCTTCAGAATTTGGATTATTCAGCCAAAAAAACACATGGTGTAACAAGGGTTTTTTAGCTGCAGCTTTGGCTACGGTTCCAGTGCTCGCTAATAAGCCAGCAGAGGCAATAAATTGACGTCTTTTCATCGTGTTAAGGTTTTGCGTTCAGGCTCTGGATGTCAAAGCCCGCCACTTGTTTATATTGATTCATAATTTGTGCTAGTTCTTCGTGCGGAATTTCATCTTCGCTAAAACCCCTAGGAAAACGATCTTCCATTAGATCCATAATATAATCAGGACCTTTTTGGCGGTTTTGCAAGACTACTTTTGCCGTGGCTGGTACGCGTTCTTTATCGTAATTAACGAGTGCTTGAATGACATCTTTTTCCGCTAATAAGGCTAATGCCAAAGCATCCGCATCTAAAATGGCCTGCGATGCTCCATTCGACCCAATTGGGTACATCGGATGTGCCGCATCGCCTAATAAAGTGACGCGTCCAAAGGACCATTTGTCCAATGGATTCCGGTCAGACATCGGAAATTCGAAGATGCCTCCGTCGGTCTTTTCAATCATTTCTGGCACATCGATCCAGTCAAATTTCCAGTCTTTGTATAGTGCTAATAGAGGCCCTTTATCCACTTTGCGATTCCAATCGCGAACGGTGATATTCGCCCCTTCTGGTTCACGCACATTGGCTACCCAGTTGATGATTTGATTTCCCTCTACGTCGGGTTCGCCTATGGGATAAATCACCATTTTCTGCTTCATAGAGCCGATCATCGCCATCGAAGACCCCGTTTTATAGGGCTTCATGAAGGCCGTTCCGCGGTAAAGGATATTGCCAGAAAAGACGACTCCTCCTTCATTCGGGTATAATTTTTGACGTAAAACAGAATTGATCCCGTCAGCCCCTATCAAGAGGTCCCCCTCTTCTTGTGTCACCACCGCACCCGTTTCCTTGTTGATAAACGTCGCGGTGATTTTGTCTCCTTTTTCTTCAAAAGAAGCTAAATGGCAATTTGTTTTTAGGTTTTCCGCCCCGATTGTTTTCAGGGTTTCTTCCCAAAGCAAAACTTGGAATTTTCCTCGGTGAATCGAGAATTGAGGCCAGCGGTATCCCGCGAACTTTCCCCTCGGTTCAGACCAAAAAAACTGCCCAAAACGGTTTGCATAGATTAATTCTTTTGTCTCCACGGCGATGGCTGAGACTTTGGATAATAACCCAATATTCGTTAACACACGCACGGCATGTGGGAGTAAATTGATTCCCACTCCAAGTGGTTTTACCTCTTCGACCGATTCAAAAACTTTCACCTTAAACCCGGCTTGATGCAAGCGCATCGCCGTCACTAAACCTCCAATTCCACCTCCGGCAATCAGTATTTTCATAGGGGCAAATTTTGTAATAAATCCACTAAATGAGCCACGCTGGCTAGCGGTTGTCCGTTGTAGATGGAGGCTCTAAAACCTCCTTTGGTAGGGAAACCTTTAATTCCCACGATGTCATTTTGTTCTAAAAAGAGATTAATTTTCTGATCCATTTCCAGCGATTGACTTTTAAAACACGCGTTCATCACTGAGCGATCTTCCGTAGCCACCATGCCTTGAAGTAGGGGGTTACGATTGATTTCAGTGTAAATCAAGGCTGATTTTTCCTGACTTAATCGCTGCATTTCGGCTAGCCCACCCTGTTTATCGATGTAGCGCAGCATTAACAAGGCCACATAAACCGGATAAGTCGGGATGGTGTGGTAAAGTGAATTTTCTGCGATATGCGTGTGGTAATCAAAAATGGTAGGGACCTTTCGGCTGTTTTTTTCTGGTAAAACGGCCTTGTTCACTAGTACGCAGGTGATTCCTGCCATGCCAAAATTCTTCTGGGCTGAAGCGAAAATCACCCCAAACTTCTCCATCGGCAAAGGTCTCGACAAGAAATCTGATGTCATATCTGCCACTAAGGGCACGTCCACTTCTGGGAACTCATGGTATTGTGTTCCGTCGATGGTTTCGTTAGAAACCACGTGCAAATAACGTGCGCCTTGAACGTCCGTGATTTTAGGGATTCGGTCGTAGTTCGTGTCTTTGGAAGAAGTCGTAATGGGTGTCTTTGGAAGAAGCTAAAAAGAAGGCATTCGCCTCATTCGCAGCCGCCTCGATCGCGCGTCCCGCCCAAAAACCCGTGTCCACAAAGGCTATCTTGTCACTAGGTTCCGTCAGATTCATGGGGGCAACCGTCAGCTGACTTGAAGCACCTCCCGGTAGCCAAAGCACCGCCCAATCATCCGAAAGACCATATAATTTTTTCACGAGCGCATTCGCCTCGTCTAATAAATCCGTGAAAATAGGAGATCGGTGGCTGATTTCCGCGATAGAAACGCCCATCCCATGATAGTCTAAAAGACCAGCCGCTGCCTCTTGAATAACCTCAAAGGGAAGGGTGGCAGGTCCGGGAAAGAAATTATGTTTGCGCATTAGGAAATGGTTTGGGAACTAATTTTTAGCGTAATAATACCAGCAATTAAGGAAGGTAAGGCGAAGAACAAAAAGCTTTCTGCCATGCCCAAACCTAGCCCCACTAAAACGCCTCCTAAAATGGGGCCTAAAATTCCTCCTAAACGACCCATTCCGATTGCCCAACCAATGCCGGTCGAGCGAATCGCCGTAGGATACATCCTCGCTGCTACGGCATACAAACCTACGAAGCTACCCTGCACCCCAAAACCAAGGAAAAACAACACCACTAAGATTAAATTAGAACCAGAAAATTGTCCAAAAATGCCCAATAAAACAGCGGTAATTAATAACAGAATTCCGATCGATTTTTTCAACCCAAAACGGGTCGAAAAATAACCTTGCACCGGGATACCTACAATGGCCCCCAGATTAAAGATGGTTCCTGAATAGATGGCTAATTCCATCGATAGGCCGGCATTAGAGGCTAATTTCGGAATCCAGTTCATCAAGAAATAGAGGGTCGTAAAAGAGAGGAACAGAGCACTCCAAAGTTGCCAAGTACTCCACTTAAATTCGGTTGTAAATAGGGCACTTATTTTGGCATCTTCTGGCTTGGCTTTGGCCTTAAACTCATCGGATTCTTTCAGGAAGAAAAACAAGATAGGGATCACTAAAAAAGTAGCCAAACCCGCTAACTCAAATAGGTGCTCCCATCCATTTTCCGCGATGATTTTCGCAGAAGAAATGCCCGTCAGCACAGCACCCACTGGATACCCAGCTACCACCGTGCTCACCCAAAAATCGCGTGTAGATGCCGGAGCATATTCCGCCGTAATCGCCGCCGTGCTCGCCATCATCGTCCCTATTCCCAGCCCACTAATAAAGCGGTAAATCATTAAAATGTTTACATCGGTCGCGTAAGACGTCAAATAAATGCAGGTTCCCATGATTACGGCTGCCAGAATCATCAACGGCTTCCGCCCAAAACGATCCGCAAGCGGAGCTAAAAATATCGCTCCCACCGTCATTCCAACAAGACCAGAACTAAACACAATCCCTAAATTCGCTGGGGAAATGCTCCAGGCCTTCGCAATCGCCGGTGCCGTGTAGGAAATAATCAACACATCCATGCCATCGAGCATGTTGCATAGAAAACAGATCAAAATAATCAATACCTGTATCGCTCTCATCGGTATTACATTACTTTCCAAACTCGAATTAACACATAATCCGGTAAGCGTTCTCCTGTACAAACAAATAGACTGTTATTTACCCAATCGTATTTGCCTTTAGGCGCATCGAATTTAGGCATCGCTCGGAAGTAATATTCATTCGCATCTACCTTTTCGCCTCTGGCTAAACGTGCCGCAATTTCTGGGGTTGCCGCTCTAATGCCGGTATTTTTCACATAGATTAACGTGCCATCATCCGTTCTAAATTGGTAATGTGCTTCTAATTCAGTTACTCCATCCGCTCGCAAAATTTGCCAATCTGCACCGCCATTCAAGATTTCTCCCTTGATTTTAGGGCCTTCCACTGTTCCGCCTATAATGGGAATGATGCGGCGCGTACCGTGAGGAGTTTCGCCCACGATTAACGCTGGATCCAGTTTTACTTTCAGTTCACAGAAGAAATCGAGCGCTGGCGCTTTTTGGGCCTGGGACATAGTAATGCTCATAAAGAATAGGAATAGAATTTTTTTCATAGGTTTTTTTTAATCAAGGCAGACCTTGCTGAAAGGTAATTTCAGTCGTTAATCCCATCGCGCTGAAGCGAAAAGCCATCGTGCGCGCTTGAGAAGGATTTGTAATGTTATCACAATGAGGTCCTTTTTCCAAAAAATACACGTAATATTCTTGGTTTCGATCCGCTAATTGTTGAATATCCGGCTTTCCAAGGATGTCCTCCAAATCATTCGAGCTAACTCCCTTCCACGTCATTTTATGGGTTTTCAACCAGTCGATCTGCTTTTCTCTCGTCCCGCCACAACTCCCACGGTCCTTTTTAAAGCTTTCTACATCAAAACCGGTCAAATCCGGTTGATTCGTACAAGAAGCAGATATCAAAAATAAGAGGGCGAAGGCTGTCAGTATTCTCATACCTTAAATTTAAGGAATTGTGGCTAAATTGCGGCATAAATCCATCGCTGTGCACGTTTTAATCTCTCCTGATAAGTTTAAAGGCTCTCTTTCTGCCTCGCAAGTGTGCGTAGCGCTTGAAAAAGGGATTAAGAAACGTCGTCCTAAAACCGTTTTCACCTCCCTCCCCCTCGCTGATGGCGGGGAAGGAACCTTGGAAGTAATTCAACAATTGCACGGCGGAACGTGGATTTCAGCGGACACCTTTGACCCGTTGATGCGTCCCATTCAGGCAGAATATGTATGGTTAGCGGATCAAAAAACGGCTTACATCGAAATGGCCCGCGCCTCTGGTCTTGCTTTACTGTCCGTAAAGGAGCGGAATCCGCTCAAAACTTCGACTTTCGGAACGGGAATGCTGATTGCGGATGCGTTAAAACGCGGCGCCACACACATCATTCTTACCATCGGGGGATCAGCCACGAATGATGCGGGAATTGGAATGGCTGCCGCATTAGGGTGGACATTTTTAGATGGAGAAGGAGCTACTCTGGATCCAGTAGGCGAAAACATGATTCGCATTGCTTCCATATCGGCTGCTAAACCAGCCTCTTGTTCTTTCACCGTCCTAACAGACGTAAGCAATCCACTCGCCGGAAGCGCAGGAGCGGCTTATGTTTTCGCTGCTCAGAAAGGAGCCTCCCCTTTAGCAATTAAACAATTAGATAAAGGTCTAAATAATATCGCTTCTTTTTTCGGATCCATCGCTTCAGAACCTGGTGCTGGAGCTGCGGGCGGACTAGGTGCAGGCGCTCGTTATTTCCTAAACGCGCGTATCGTGGCTGGTTCCAGCTGGATAATGGACAAAGTACACTTTAACCGTGCCCTTTTAAAAGCAGATTTCATTATCACTGGCGAAGGCAAAATTGATTCCTCTACCTGGGGGGGCAAAGTCGTTTCTGAAGTCGTAAAACGCTGCGATAAAGTCTTTAAGCAAACTATTTTGGTTTCTGGCGCCTTTGAAGGATCGGCAAATTTCCCACTTTTTTTAGACGAAAATGACGTGTTTACCATCGAATCGCTTGCATCAGATTCGGTAGACTCTCTTTCACGTGCCGCTGAGATTTTAGAGCAGATTGGGGAAGAGATTGCGTTAAAGTATTTGAATTAAGCGTTTCGCTGCTTCCACGAGTACCTCATCTTCTTTCGCAAAACAGAAGCGCAAAATTTTATCGCCAGGATCGGTTTCGTAGAAAACGGAAACGGGAATGGAGGCCACTTTGATTTCACGTGTTAGGCGATCGGCTAAATCCACATCTTTTTCTGCTGAGATGGCGGAGTAATCCAGGCATTGGAAGAAACTTCCGGCGCTTGGAAGAATTTTCCATTTACTACCCGCGAATTGGGAAGCGAATAGGTCGCGCTTTTTTTGGTAAAAATCAGCTAAACCTAGATAGTGAGCGGGTTCTTTTAGGTAATCCGCTAGGGCATATTGCAAAGGCGTTGCGCTTGAGAAAGTAACCCATTGATGTAGTTTTCTGAACTCTGCGGTCAAGAACGCCGGAGCGATACAATAACCTATTTTCCAGCCTGTGATGTGGTAGGTTTTACCAAAAGAGCCACACACAAAACTGCGTTTGCGCAGTTCTGGGTGCAATAAGACGCTGGCGTGTTGCGCGCCATCGAAAACGATGTGCTCGTATACTTCATCAGAAACGATCAGGATATTCGTCCCTTTGACCACTTCCGCAAAGGCATCTAAATCCGCCATGGACCACACAGCGCCGGTCGGATTGTGCGGACTGTTTACCATAATTGCTCTCGTTCTAGGCGTAATTTTCGCTGCTAAGGAAGCCCAATCAATCGCAAAATTATTCGAAGCTTTCAGGGGAATATGGATGGGAATTCCCCCCGCTAAACGAACGATGGGGTCATAAGCATCATAACTTGGGTCGAACATAATGACCTCGTCCCCCGGTGAAACACAGCAATGAATGGCCGCAAAAAGGGCCTCCGTAGCACCTGAAACAATCGTCACTTCTGAGTCTGCATCGACTGGGATGTTATAAAAAGCAGCTGTTTTTGCCGCTAGCGATTGACGTAAAGCGGGAACACCGGCCATGGGGGCATATTGGTTATGGCCTTTGGCATAATGCTGTAACAATTCTTGCAAAGCGGGGGCACAATCAAAACCCGGAAAACCCTGGGAAAGGTTTAATGCGCCGTGCTCGAGGGCGAGGGCGGACATTTTAGTAAATATAGTCGTCTGAACGTGCGGCTGCTTAGAGGGAAATGAAATCATAGCCTAATTTAACAAGGCTTTTCCATCGTACCAAACCTGCACCACGTCCAGCGCTGGATTCAGTTCCACAAAGCAAGCGCGTTTCCCTACTTCAATACTGCCTAAGTCGCTTAAATTCGCCACTTCTGCCGGATAAACCGTCGCCATCCGCAAAGCCTCTTCCAAGGGAATCGAAGCTTGTTGAACACAGTTTCGGATGGCCTCCATCATCGTTAATGAGGATCCAGAAAGAACTCCGGCCGCGTTCGTGAATCGACCCTCTTTGGCCAAAAAAGAATAGGGTCCGGAGCTATCATTCGTCACCGCATCCGTAATCAAAAATAGACGACCTTTTTTCAAGCGATAGGCAAGTTCCAGTGATTTGAAATCACAATGCAAACCATCCGCAATGATGCTGGTCCAGGCATTGGAATGGAAGCTAGCGCCCACTAATCCCAGCGCACGCGATTGCCATTGTGACATTGCATTGAACAGGTGCGTGATGCGGGAAACGCCTTTTTCTATGGCATTCATCGCTTGCTCAAAAGTGGCGTCGCTATGTCCCAGCGAGCACATTATAGGACTGCCCACTAACAAAGAAAGCTCCTCAGCACTAAACATTTCGGGGGCAATAGTTAAGTACGTTGGAATGCCTTTCGTCCGTTCGATAAGCTCTTCTAAAAAAGCCAACGAGGGTTTTTGAATGTAGGCCTCTTGATGCGCCCCGCGTCTAATCGGATTAAAGAAGGGCCCTTCTAAATGCAATCCCACCAGACCAGAACCGGTATAGGATTTATACGCATCGATAGCCTTCCACATCGACTCCGCTGGCGAGCAATTTAGGGTAATTTGAAACGCAACCGTTCCCGTTTTATGGTGTTCATCAAAGGTCGCTTGAATGGCTTCCTTCGTTTGGTGATTTGAAAACAGGATTCCACCGCCCCCATAGATTTGTAGGTCGATAAATCCGGGAACGAGGAAGTTTTCAGACGCCGCACCTGAGCCGTCCGATATGGCCGAAATTCGACCATTCGTTACGGAGATTTCTTTGTTCTCTAGCCATTGCTGGCCCGTAAAAATGCGGCTGGCAAACATCCTTAATACCCCGTGGCTTGACCGTCTTTTCTCGATTCAGTTGCTCCAAAATAGACCTTGCGAACTGGATCATATTGGATACATTGGTAGCCCCCATAAATCCCGTTCATGTAGCCTACCTGATGTCCCTTTTGCATTAATTCGCGAATGACCTCGTAAGGATAACCGTGTTCTAGCGTAATCATTCCACCGGTCGTTTCCATCGTTTCGCCCGTCGGTTCGGAAGAACCTTCGTGGTTAATGCGAGGATAATCGCCTGCTTCTTGAATGTTTAGGCCAAAGTCCACCACGTTCATCACGATTTGTACGTGACCCATCGGTTGGAACGCTCCCCCCATGACGCCAAAGCTCATCACCGGCTGGCCATCCTTGGTCATGAACGCTGGGATGATCGTTTGGAATGGTCTTTTTCCTGGCGCATAGGTATTGTTCTCGCCTTCTTTCAAGTTGTATAATTCGCCGCGATCTTGGAACATAAAGCCTAAACCATCCGGCATCATGCCTGACCCAAACCCTCGGTAATTACTTTGAATTAAGGACACCATATTGCCGTCCTTATCAGCCACGGTCAAGTAGATGGTGTCACCCTCTTTCAAGGCCGGATTTCCCGCCTCGTAATGGCGACCCGCGCGATTCGGATTGATCAAGGCCCGGCGCTTCGCGCCGTACTCTTCTGAGATTAATTCCGCTACCGGAATTTTGGCAAACTCAGGATCCGCATAGTATTTTGCGCGGTCTTCAAACGCTAGTTTTTTGGCCTCGGTAAACAAGTGGATGTGTTCTGCAGAACCTAATTTTATTTTGGAAAAATCATAACCCTCTAAAATCGTTAACATCTGTAAAGCTGCGATTCCCTGGCTATTCGGCGGCAATTCCCACACATCATAGCCACGGTAATTTACCGATACCGGCTCCACCCACGTAGACGTGTGCGACGCTAAATCCTCGTAGCTCAAAAACCCGCCATTCTTCTTCATAAACGCGTCCATCGTCCGCGCCATATCGCCCTTATAAAAGGCATCACGCCCCTCTTTTCCTAATTTTTCTAAGGTATTCGCTAAGTTCGGGTTCTTGAAAATATCGCCCTCCACCGGTGGCTTTCCATTCGGATAATAGTGGTTCGCCACATTCGGGAACTTCCCATAATTCGCCGGAACGCGCGCTAAGGCGGAAGCAAATTCACCGTGCACCGGAAACCCATTTCTTGCGTAAGAAACCGCCTTTTCCAATACCTTATTCATCGGCATCGACCCGAATTTCTTGTGCAATTCAAACCAACCATCCACACAACCCGGCACGCTGACTGGCAATGGACCTAGCGACGGAATATGCGTCAGACCGCGTTTTTTAAACTCTGCCAAAGTCAAGGATTTGGGTGATCTCCCCGACGCATTCAACCCATATAATTTCTTCGTTTTCGCATCCCAAACAATCGCAAATAAATCCCCTCCTATCCCATTCACATGCGGTTCCACCACACCTTCCATCGCATTCGCCGCAATCGCTGCATCAATGGCATTACCACCTGCTTTCAGCACATCCAGTGCGGCCTGGGTAGACAAAGGATGTGAGGTAGCAGCCATCCCGTTTTGGGCAATAGCCTGTGAACGAGTCGCCCAAACTTTACCATAGGGACGATCTTGCGCCTGAGCAAACAGGGGCAAACAAAGGAGTAGGAGTAATTTCTTCATGTTGTTGATTTTGAAGAGGTAAATTAGGGAATGGCGGATGGAAATGCAAATGGGCTGTGGGGGTAAGGAGTCACTAGTCCGAAGGGAGGGAGTCCGGAGTCCGAAGGATGCAACACCAATTAAAACAAAAAACCCCTAGACCTTCGCCCAGGGGTTTTTGCATTCTTGAACCCAATAGGTATTACACTACACTGACTTGGTGAACCATTTTTGCTTAATGCGCTCTGAGATGTAGTACATACACGGAACGATAACGAGCGTTAAAATGGTCGAGAACGTTAATCCGAAGATGATCGTCCAGGCTAAGATTCCCCAGAATACGGCGGAATCAGACCCGATGAAAATATGTGGATTTAATTCGGTAAACATGCCTACGAAGTCGATGCTTAAGCCTAATGCCAAAGGAATTAAACCTAATACCGCCGCCGAAGCCGTTAACAATACCGGTGTTAAACGAATGCCACCCCCTTCAATGATCGCCTCCTTCAAGTCATAGCCACGTTGGAAACGAAGCTCCTCGATGAATTCGATTAAAAGGATACCATTCTTTACTACGATACCTGCTAGGGCGATGATACCTACACCAGACATAATCACGGAGAAGGTCATTCCAAAGGCCATGAAGCCTAATAACACGCCTATTAATGATAGCAAGATCGTCGCGAAAATGATCAATGGTTTCACGGCAGAATTAAACTGCGTCGCTAGGATTAAGTAGATTAAGATTAATGCCGCTAAGAAAGCAATGCCTAAGAAGGCACCGGACTCTTTTTGGTCTTCTTGTTCACCACCCATGCGAATCGTGTAACCCTGTGGGACATCGATTCCTTCGAATAAGGTCGTTAGTTCACCTACAATTTCATTTGCGTTATAGCCTTGAATCACATCTGAACCTAGGGTTACGACACGTTCTTGGTTTTTGCGGTTGATTTGGCTGAAGGAAGTGGCGTAGCGAATATCGGCGATCGAGTTCAAAGGTACTTGACGCAAAGCACCACCCATATTCATGTCTCGGTAAGTCACATTCATTTGCAATAACTTCTCGATTTGGTTGCGAGAATCTCCTTTCAAACGCAATTGAATGGGATATTCATCCTTCGTATCACGGAATTTCGAAATCTCAGCCCCAAACAATCCGGTACGCACGGCCATCGCCACCTGTGCAGATGAAATGCCTTCGCGGGACGCTTTCTCCCGGTCTACATCGATGATGATTTCCGGCTTATTCGTGACTAAATCAGATTTAAGCTCTTGGATTCCTTGAATTCCAGCTTTCGTAATCTCCGCACGTACTTTCTTTTCTAAGTCTTGTAAAACGCTGAAGTCATCTCCTGCGATTTCGATCGAGATAGGCTTACCCGTAGGCGGTCCATTGTTCTCGCGTTCGATGGCTAATTCGACTCCTGCTAGCGGATTTTTGGCAAAATCAGCCTGAATCTTACTTAATACTTCACTCGTTTTTATGCCTTCACGCAATTGCAATTTCTCGAATGCGATCGTCACCTTACTCTTGTGTGGCGTTGCCCCACGGTCTGGCTGCATCGGATCTCCAGCGTTTTTACCTACGTTAGAAATCACTGAATTGACAATTTTGTTGTAGCCCCCCTTGTTTAAGAAAGCAAAAACACGATTTTCGATTACCTTGGTCACGGAATCCGTTACAACGGCATCTGTACCGATGGGGTTTTTGGCATAAATGTAGATATAATCTGGATCACCTGATGGGAAGAAAACCACCTTAGGTTTCACCACACCCAGTAACATGATCGTTACAATTAACAATACAAAGGAAGAAATCGTCGCGTAAATAGGACGTTTGCCCATTAATACCCAAGAAATTAACTTACGGTAATTCGTCTTGAAGTTAGGCAAGGTAGTCTCTTGGAATGGCACGATCCATTTCGGTGTGATCACAAAGTGGTTAAACACATATAGAATGATGCACAGAACGAAGAAGTTACCAAAGCCAAAGTGACCCAAGCCAAAGCCCATCACATAACCGAAAATCGCCAAACTCAACAGGATGAATACGGTCCGACGGATATCCGAGAATTTCGGGTTTTTCACATCATTCACTTCCTCCTCATGACGCTTCATAAACGTGATCGCAAACACAGGATTCATCACATAAGCGACAAATAGCGAAGCAAAAAGCGTAATGATTAACGTAATAGGCAAGTATTTCATAAACTCACCCACGATTCCTGGCCAGAATAACAAAGGCAAGAAAGGGGAAATGGTCGTTAATGTTCCTGATAATACGGGAACAAATACTTCTGAAGCGGCTAATTTTACGGACTCCGTAATGGTCAATTTCTTGAAATTATTGAACAAACGGTGTGCATTCTCGATCACCACAATCGCGTCATCCACGACTATACCCAAGCCTAATAGGAAACCAAAAAGAACGATGGTATTTAAGCTGAAGTCTAGTGATGGCATAAATAAGAAGGTCATCAAGGCCGATAATGGCACCGAAAGACCCACGAACACGGCATCTCTAACCCCCATGAAGAACATTAACACGATGACTACGAAAATGAAGCCTAGGATAACCGTATTAATCAAATCGGCTAAATCGCCACGTGTACGCTCGGATTGATCCGCCGTGGTTGTGACCGTTAAGCCGGCAGGGAAACGGGTTTCTTTGTATTCTTCAATGGTCTTCTCAATGCGATCAGCTGCTTCAATTAAGTTAGCTCCTCCACGCTTAATGACGTTTAGGGTAATCACTGACTTATTGTTTAAACGAGCAAAATCTTGCTTTTCCTCATAGCTGTCTTTCACTTCTGCTACATCCTTTAAACGAACGCGTGCTCCGGTAGAAGACCCTATCATGAGGTTAGCGATTTGATCCACTGCCTTGAATTCACCTGTCACACGAAGCGAACGGCGCACGCCATCCACGGCTAAATCTCCACCTGAAATGTTCACGTTTTCACCTTGAACTGCGGATTGTATGTCATAGAAAGTCAAACCATAACTTTGCATTTTGTACAAGTCTAGGTTGATTTGGATCTCTCTCTTTAGTGCACCGATGATGTCAACGCGGTTAATTTCCGGCATTCCCTCGATCTCGTCTTGTAAATCCTCCGCATACTTTTTCAACTTATCCAAGGGATAATCCCCCGCGATGTTGATGTTCATGATCGGGAATTCAGAGAAGTTTACCTCAGCCACAGACGGCTCACGCGTTAAATCCTTAGGTAGATCGGCGATGGCTTTATCCACCGCATCTTGTGTACGTTGCTTCGCGATGGGGACAGTGACATCCGTGTTGAATTCGACGATGATAACGGAAACATCCTGTAAGGCGTTCGACTTCACGCGCTTTACGCCTGTGATCGATTTGATTTGTTTTTCGATCGGTTTGTTGATCGTGTTTTCGATATCCGAAGGAGTAGTCCCTGCATAGACCGTTTGGATGACCATTTGTGGCACCACGATATCTGGGAATTGCTCCTTAGGTAAGCTCGAATAGATTCCCATCCCCGCCACAAAAATGATGAAGGTGAAGATGTAAACTGTCGTGCGGTTTTGGGCTAACCAGCCCACCATGTTATAGATCAAGCCTTTGCCTTCTGGCAATTGCTCATTTTTGCTATTTTTTTCCATTTGCTACTTAGAATGAGATGGCTGTGCCATCTACTAAATCTTGAAATCCTTGTGTAATAATGGCGTCTCCTGCCTTTAGGCCTTCGGTGATTTCCGCTTGGCCATTATAGGTTAGTCCGATGGTTACCTGACGCGCGCGGGCTATTTTTTTGCCATTTTCTTCCACTGCCACATAGACTAAATTGCCTTTTTCAGTCTTTTGGATGATGTTTTCGCTAATCACGATCGCATTTTTCTTCGACGTATCGTTGATGTTAATCACCGCTAATAAGTTCGGCTTTAACTCCCCGCCTGCATTTGGGATGCGTGCTTCGATGTCGAACGTACGTGTTAAGGGGTTTACCATTTTAGAAACCAACGAGATGCGCGCTTTCAACTCCTTGTTTAAATCGGGGAATTTGATGCTGATTTCGTCGCCTTGTTTCACGGTTCCTACATAAGTATCCGCAATTTTAGCAGCGATTTTTAGGTTGCCTAAGTTCACGATTTGAACAATAGGTACACCAGGCGCTCCCATTTCACCCGCTTTTTGGCGAACTAATTCAATCGTTCCTGAGATCGGAGCCGTTACACGAGATAAGCCTAATTGCGCTTTCAAGGTCACGATTCTTTTTTCCAAAGACTCCATGTTTGACTTCGCGCTCAAGTATTGCACTTCAGTACCGATTTGTTGATCCCAAAGCGCTTTTTGTTTCGTGTAAATGGTCTTCGCTAATGACAATTGTTGACGTACTTCTTCTAAGGACTCTTTTAAAATGTTGTTGTCCAAAGTCGCAATCAATTGACCTTTAGATACTGACTGTCCTGCCACCACGGGTAAGGATAAAATCACACCCCCTGTTTGTGGGCTCACTAATACAGTGTTTTCTGCTACTACATTTCCTTGTGCTTCTACAAAGTGTTGGAAAGTTTGCGGAGTAACAGGGCTAACTGCTACAGCGATCACTTTCGCCGCAGCTTGCTCTGCAGGCTTACCTACTTCTTTCTCTAATTGTGCGATTTTTGCCTGGATTTCTTTTTCCTGTGACTTCAAATCCGCTAATTCTTGCTTTTTGTCTTTTGATCCGCATGCCGCGAAGAAAAGAATTCCACTTAGGAGGAGGGCTATTTTTTTCATGTTTCTGTTAGTCTATGTATAGTGTACCGTTTGCTTTTTCTAATTCAACTTTGGCAATTAACGCATTGTATAAAGCCGTAAAGTAGTTTGCTTGAGATTCTTTGATCGATGTTTCCGCATTTAGAACCTCTAAGTTTGAACCTACCCCTTGTTGGTATTTCACACGAGTCACGCGAGAAATCTCGTTCGCCAGGTCTAGGTTTGCTTTTTGTTCTTTCATGGATTCCAAAGCGTTCTTCATGGTGATGCTAGCCTGTGAACGTTGTAAGTCGATAGATGACTTTAACAAGCTGTAAGACTGGCGCACCTTTTGCAGGTTGTTTGCGGATTGGATTGCTTTGTATTTCTTCGAAAACCCATCAAAAATGGGAATTTGCAAGGCCACCGTGATGGCCGCATTATCGAACCATTGTTTGCTCATCAAATCGCTGAAAGCATTGGCCCCAGCATTGTAACCGTAGTTTGCGTTTAACACTAAACGAGGCATATAACCCGCTTTGATGCTTTTTAAATCTAGTTCAGCCAAGTTTTCTTGTGTTTGCAAGATGGAATATTCGATGCGATTCGCATAATTGAAATCCCCAGCCGCATTCGTATTAAACGTCGCTAATTCTACTTTTTCTAAGCTTTCGCTCAAGCGAATCGGCTCTTCCATTGGATAGCCCATTTGGAACTTTAATAAAGAATAGCTCAATGCTTGAAGGCGTTCAATATTCTCTAATTCCGTGCGTAAATTATTCGCTTGTACATCTAAACGTTGCACATCGATTTTCTCCACGAAACCTTGCTTATTTAACTCGCGAGTCTCCTTTAACAAGGTATCTAAACGAGCCAAATTTAAGGCTAATAGGCCCTGGCGTTTTTCGTTTACTAGAATTCCGTAATAGGCCTTTGTTACATTCTCCGCCACTTGTTGCTTCGATTGTGTCACGGACTTCACGGCTAAATCCTTGTAAACTGTGGAGGCTTTTAACCCGAGTAAATAGGTTCCGTCAAAAACCAATTGGCTTAATCCCACATTGGCAAAGCCTGAATTATCCACCCCGAATTTCGCAGCGATTAACTCTCCTTCCGCAGCGGCAGGGTTGAAAATTTTAGCCGGGATAAATACGCGTTGCAAGATTAGGTTGTTAGTGAGTGCAACAGACCCATTCACTTGGGGCAATCCCATGGCTTTGATCTCATTGATCTTTGCACTTGCGTTCTGCAAGTCAATTTGGCTATTCTTCACCTGAACCTGATGCGCGATGGCATAGTCTACGGCTTGCTTTAAGCTGTAAGTCTGTGCATTAGCTACCAGGCTAGTGATTAAAAATAGACCGACGTAGATTTTTCTTAGGCGGATCATGATTTTAAATTGTTTTGGTAAGATGTATAAAGCGTTAAACCTTTTTCGGTCAAAATTCCCCGCATGAAGATATCCATCAGCGTTAGCTGGGTCTCATAAAGGGATAATTTATTGTTTGGATAAAAGTCAGGGTTGAAGGCTAAATCCACTTCGGCCATACGCAAGCGGGCTAGTAGTTCGAAATCAATATCATTTCTAAAATACCCGAATTGCGCTCCTTTCTTGAAGTCAGCAATTAAGTTTTTATGAATGCATTTTTCCCCGTGTTGTTTGAAGAGGCCGTGCGCGCTGGGGAAATATTTCTGAATTTCGAAAAGAAGCCGGGGATTCATTTGAGTTAACATATCCTTCATCATCTCAAATGACTTGAAAATCTTTTCAACCACGTTCGGGTAAAGTCGATCTAACTCATCCCACTTAGCAGAATCAAGTTCAATGAAGGCTTTCACCACTTCATAGACCATGGAATCTTTATCCGGAAAATGTTGATAAATCGTTTTTTTAGAAATCCCTAATTCGCTCGCAATCGCATCCATCGTCACGGTCTTGACACCGTAGCGGAAGAATAATTCAGTTCCTTTTTCTAGAATGCGCGATTTCATTTGCTAAACCCGTTGATTTATCGGATAGCAAAACTATGGAAACTTTCGTAGACTACAAAGTTTTCTTGTATTATTTTTAGATGAACGGTCGAGCCTAAGGTCTAGCGGCCAAAGTCATCTTGCAATCGAACGATGTCCGATTCATCTGATGGATGCTCCACATCAGTATGTTGCCAAATCTCCGTCACCACTCCCCAGTTGTCTAAACCGACTAAACGATGGCGCATTCCGGTGGGTAAGGTAATTAATTCACCTACTTGATAAACGCCAGGAGCAGATGGCTCATCCGTTTCCGAGATCACCACGCCTACTGGACCTGAATTCACTGTCCAGACCTCCGCTCTGCGGAAATGGTATTGCCAAGACAAACGTTTCTCTGGAGCCACCACTAAAAACTTAGGGCTAAGCTTCTGTGTGATTTGAATCGCATCCATGGAAAGTTGTGGAAAATACTGTGCCGCAAACTTCGCCGCTTGTGATTCATCTAACACAAAGAAACCTCCCCAAGGGCGCTTGTGGTCTTTGTCGATAATGGTGTAGCCTTGAGAAAGGATATAGGCTTCGACTTGTGCGAAGACTTCAGTAGCAGGAGTGGATGGGCTAAAATTCATAGTACAAAAATAAAAAAAAGACGGGAGAGCATCCCGTCTTTTCAAGTCTATTTATCGAATGGTCACTTAGAGTGTCCAGCCGTTGCGGTATTCGCGTTTCACGAATTGGTTTGCCGCATCGAAGTTTGTGATGCGCATGTTTTTGGCATCCCACTCTAGTTTTTGGCGACCGATGTATTTCGCATTACGGCCTTCGCCTTCGCGTAACATGTATGAACGAATCGCTAGGTTACCCATTAATACGGATTCTGTAAACGGTGCCGCATAATCGAATGGAGAACTTACTTCCATATTCCCGAAACCAGCTTTACAAGCCTCTACCCACTGTGTATTGTGACCGCTGTCGCCACCTTTTACACGCGCAATACTCGCTTTAGGAAGTTCAGACTCATCTACACGAGCTCCGTTTCTAAATACCTTCGGATACATACCATACGTTCCACAAGTCATGATGCCTTTTGAACCAATTAAGATAACCCCGTTCGAACCATCTGGATCCCCTATGATTTCTGAAGATGGAATTCCGTCTGGATGTGGTGCCCGAAGACCTCCGTCAAACCAAGTCAATTTCACGGGTGAATTATTCTTCTTCGATGGACCATAATGTAAAGTCACCATTGAGCTTGGAGGGCATCCTTGTGGAATGTATTCCGGTGTCCAGTCTTGTAGGAAAACAGATCCTACGGAACATTCTACGTCAATCGCATCGCGGATACCTAATACTTTAAAGGGAGGGTCTAATAAGTGACATCCCATATCACCTAAGGCACCTGTACCATAATCCCACCAGCCTCTCCATTTGAATGGAAGTAGAGCGGGGTTATATTCTCTGTATTTTGCTGGTCCTAACCACAGATCCCAATCTAACTCTGCTGGCGCTGGAGATCCAGCAGCAGGGTAGGCGATCCCTTGTGGCCAAACGGGACGGTTTGTCCAAACATACACTTCTTTCACTTTACCAATCGCACCGCCATCGAACCATTCCATCATTTGACGTACACCGTCACCTGAAGAACCTTGGTTACCCATTTGAGTGACAACTTGCATCTCACGCGCTTTCTCGCCTAATAGACGCGCCTCGTAAATATCGTGTGTTAAGGGTTTTTGAACATAGACGTGTTTCTTACGACGCATCGCCTCCATCGCAATCGTTGCGTGGGTGTGGTCTGGTGTAGAAACGATCACTGCATCTACGTTGCTTCCTTCTTTGTCTAAGGCAGCGCGGAAATCGCGGTAGTAATTCGCCTTAGGAAGGTCTTTCTTGATTCTAACGATTTGGCGATCATCTACATCGACGATAGCGACGATGTTTTCTGCCCCTTTGTTATACGAATTCATGATATCGCTGTAGCCTTTTCCGCCACCACCGACACCCATGATGTTTAATTTATCCGAAGGAGCTGTGTAACCCTTGCCTAGCACGTGGCGAGGTACAATGTAGAAACTGGCTGCGGCTAATCCTGCTTTACGCAAGAAGTCCCGTCTTGAATTGTTACTCATGGTTAATAGGTTTAAATGATTGACTGTAAGTTTGGAAAAAAAAAGCAAAAAACAAAAAAAGGGGTCAGCTTTCGCTAACCCCTTTCCCTATAGAACAGGTGAATGGTACTATTCAGCCTTTTTAGATTTTTTCTCTAATTTTTTAATCGCTTGTTCTCTTTCAGCACCTTCCATTTGCTCTTTTAAAGCAGATAAAGCACCGATATCGCCCATAGTCGATTTCTCAGCTGTTACCGTAGCAGGCTTGTCAGCAGATTTCGCTGCCTTCTTTTTCTCTGGCTTCGCAGCTGCAGCATCTGCCGCTACTTCTTCCGCCGTTGCCGCCGTGAATGTACGTGTGTGAGATAAGATGATCTTACGCTCTTCTTTGTGGAATTCTGTTACCACGAAGTCTAAAGCCTCACCTACCTCAGCAACTGACTCATCTGCCTTTGTTAACTGCTTCAAAGGAGCTAAACCTTCGATACCGTATGGCAATTCTAACACACCGAACTTGTCGTTTTTAGAGATGATAGTTGCTTTTTGAGTTGAACCTAATGTGAAAACACTTTCAAATGTATCCCAAGGGTTTTCTTCTAATTGTTTGTGACCTAAAGCTAAACGACGGTTATCCGCGTCTAATTCGATAACAACCACATCTAAAGAATCACCTACTTTAACGAATTCAGATGGGTGTTTGATTTTCTTAGTCCAAGACAAGTCAGAAACGTGTACTAAACCGTCGATTCCTTCTTCTAATTCTAAGAATAAACCGAAGTTAGTTAAGTTACGAACCGTTCCTTTGTGCTTCGTACCGATCGCGTATTTCGCTAATAAATCAGTCTTAGTCCAAGGATCTTCTGTTAATTGCTTGATACCTAAAGACATCTTGCGCTCAGCACGATCTAATGTTAACACAACTGCTTCCATTTCGTCGCCTACTTTCAAGAAATCTTGTGGGTTACGTAAGTGTTGAGACCATGACATCTCTGACACGTGGATTAAACCTTCAACGCCTGGCAATACTTCTAAGAAAGCACCGTAATCCGCTACGTTAACGATTTTACCTTTTACTTTCGAACCTACTTCTGTTTCAGCAGCTAAAGCTTCCCAAGGGTGAGCTTGTAATTGCTTCATACCTAAAGAGATACGTTTTTTGTTTTCGTCGAAGTCTAATACCACCACTTGGATTTTTTGATCCAATTTCAACACCTCTTGTGGGTGGTTGATACGACCCCATGAGATATCTGTAATGTGAAGTAAACCATCTACACCACCTAAATCGATGAACACACCGAAGTTAGTCATGTTTTTGATCACACCTTCTAATACTTGACCTTTATCTAAGTTCGTTAAGATCGTTTGACGTTGAGCCTCTAGATCTTTCTCGATTAATACTTTGTGAGATACAACTACGTTGTCATTCGTGTGGTTGATTTTAACCACTTTAACCTCCATGTTTTTACCTACGAAAATATCGAAGTCACGGATAGGCTTCACATCGATTTGAGAACCAGGTAAGAATGCCTCGATTCCAAAGATATCTACGATTAAACCACCTTTAGTACGGCGCTTAACGAAACCATTGATGATGGTATCTTCTTCTAATGCTTTCTCGATGTTCGTCCATGCACCCATTACCTTAGCTAACTTACGTGACAAGGTTAATTGTCCGTTTGCGTCTTCTTGGTTTTCGATGTACACTTCTACTTCGTCACCAGCTTTCAAATCCGGCATATCGCGGAATTCTGAAGCAGATACTAAACCATCAGATTTAAATCCAATGTTAATGATTACTTCACGGTCAGTCTTGCTTACCACAATACCTTTCACTACTTCCTTCTCAGTGACCGAGTTCAAGGTTGCTTCGATAGCAGCCTCCATTTTTTCTTTTTGCTCAGCAGAATAATTACCACCGAATCCTTTTCCTTCAACTAAATCCCAGTCGAAATCTTTTGGTTGTTTTGACATATTTTTTGCCCGTTTGGCGATTTGCCTACATCAACAAGCTGGGCTAACCTGCTGAAATTAAGTTTGAAACAATTTTTAAATTGGGGTGCAAAGCTACGAAGAATTAGTTTATTTTCCATCTTTTGTGCTAAATTGTTGTCACAAACCTTATTAACCTATGAAATTTTGCTTTTTAGCCCTTTTTTTCTTGTCCCAAAACCTTTTTGCTATGTCTAATCCCGGAAAAATTTTCGGTCAAACGCCTGCGGGCGAGTCTGTTACCTTGTATACCTTGAAGAATGCGAACGGCATGGAAGTTCACATCATGAACTACGGCGGCATCATCCAAAAAATCCTAACCCCAGATCGCAACGGAAAACTAGAAGATGTGGTGCTCGGATTTGAAACTTTACAAGAATACATCAAAGACACGCCCTATTTCGGAGCCGTGGTAGGCCGCTTTGGGAACCGCATTGCGAAAGGGAAATTTACTTTGGATGGGAAAGAATACACACTCGCTGCCCAAAACAACGGTCAACACCTTCACGGCGGCCTGGTCGGCTTTGATAAGAAAGTGTGGAAAGTGGACGTGGCCTCCGCGCAGAGCCTCAGCTTATCCTATGTTTCTAAAGACATGGAAGAAGGATTCCCGGGAAACCTGAGTGTTAAGATGACTTATACCTTGTCGGATGACAATGAATTAGGGATTTCCTACGAAGCCACAACGGATAAAGCCACTGTTTTGAATTTGAGCAATCACTCCTATTTCAACTTGAGCGGGAACGCGAAACGCGCTATTTTGAACCATGAAGTGCAGATAGACGCATCGCGTTTAGTATCAGTAGACAAATTCCTGATCCCCACAGGTGCGTTAACACCGGTAAATGGAACACCTTTTGATTTTACGAAGCTGCACGTTGTGGGCGATCGCATTAACGACACTTCTTCGGAGCAGATTGTGTTAGGCGGAGGCTATGACCACTGCTGGGCCTTGGATAAACCGGCGGGAACTTATGCGAAAATAGCGACGGTACACGATCCAGTTTCAGGTCGTCAAATGACGGTGTCTACGGACCAGCCGGGCGTGCAGTTTTATACGGGTAATTTCCTAGATGGACATTTGATCGGAAAATATGGGGTGACGTATGCTAAGCGTTTTGGCCTTTGTTTAGAGACAGAACATTTCCCGGATTCCCCTAATCAGCCTCATTTCCCAAGTACGATTTTGCGACCAGGGGAGGTGTATAAAACGAAAACGGCGTACCAGTTTAGTGTGAACTAAAGCGTTTTCGCTTCGTTCCAGTAGCTGTCCATTTCTGCTAAGGTCATCTCGGAAAGCACCTGGCCATTCTCTGCCGCGCGTTTTTCGAGGTGCTGGAAGCGTTTGATGAACTTTTTGTTAGTCCGTTCTACGGCTGTTTCGGGATTAATATCGATGAATCGCGCAAAGTTTACGAGACTGAAAATTAAGTCTCCCAGCTCGCCCTCTGCTTCCGCTTTTCCAGCAGCATCGAGGTCTTTGCCTACGAAAGTCTCTTTGAATTCGCCCAGTTCTTCCTCCACTTTCTCCCACACTTGCTCTTTTTCTTCCCAGTCAAAACCCGCACCGCGCGCCTTTTCCTGTATCCGCATCGCCTTCACAAGCGCAGGTAATGAACCCGGAACGCCGCCTAGAACAGATTTATTTCCTTCTTTTAATTTTAAGGCTTCCCAGTTCTGCTTAACCTGTTCCTCGGTTTCTGCCACTACATCCCCGTAAATATGCGGATGGCGGCTGATGAGCTTTTCACAAACCCCATGCAGCACATCGCTCACATCAAAAGCCCCTTTTTCGGAACCGATTTTACTGTAGAAAACAAGGTGTAAGAAAATATCCCCTAATTCTTTGCGGATTTCGGCTAAATCATTTTCCAGAATCGCATCAGAAAGCTCATAGGTCTCCTCGATGGTTAGGTGGCGTAATGATTCCAATGTCTGCTTTTTGTCCCAAGGGCATTTCTCCCTCAGGTCATCCATGATGACGAGTAAACGGTCAAAGGCCTCCGCAGCTTTAGGGTATTTCATACTAAGGATTAAGGGCGTAAACGCGAATGTAATCGATTTGGAATTTGTTCGGGAAGATCGTGTCATCCACGCCTTTTTGCCCGCCCCAGTTTCCACCGATTGCTAGGTTCATCAAGATATGTTGCTTCTTGTCAAAAGGCCATTGTTCCCAGCCACCCTTGGGGTTTTTGAATTCGAAATAAAGCCTGTCGTCAATAAAGGCACGAACGTAGTCCGGCGTCCAATCCACACGGAATAAGTGGAATTCCGTGTCCCATTTGTCAAGCGTAGTCGTGGCTGTTTTTTGGGTGCCTATGACGTGGTTGTATGCTTTTGTGTGAACACTGGCATGAATCACGCCCGGGTCATACCCTACGTGCTCTAAAATGTCGATCTCGCCATTATCTGGCCAATACTGAGAGCCATAATCTGATTGAGAAGCGAGCATCCAGATGGCTGGCCAGTTTCCGCGGCCGGCTGGAATCTTGGCTTTGGCCTCGATACGACCATATAAGAAGTCGTTTTTACCTTTAGTAACGAGTCTAGCGGAAGTATAATTACTAGTTCCTAGTTGTTCTTTAATGGCCTCAATCGTCAAAATGCCATTCTCGATGTGCGCGTTTTTGATATTCGCGTTCGTGTAGTTTTGGAGCTCATTATTGCCCCAGCCACTATTACCTACATCATACCCCCATTTCGAAGGATCTGGGAGACCATCTTTTTCGAATTCATCCGCCCAAAAAGGCGTCGCTGCAAACGTATATTCCTTCGGTGGCGGCGCCACAAAGTTTGTCATATCGATAGCAGGTGTAACAGGCGCATCGGATTTACAAGAGTAAGCACCGAAGCTGAAAATAACGAGAGCAAGTCTTAACATAGAGAGGTTTTATTTTTCCCAAAAATAGTATTTCCCCCGGATTAATCCTCTCCATTATTCGTATATTTCGGGATGGATTTTAAACTCACTTCTTCTTACCAGCCCACCGGTGATCAGCCGGAGGCGATTCGGCAATTAGTCGAAGGAGTCCATAAGCAGGAGGCTGCTCAAACCTTGCTGGGTGTGACCGGTTCTGGAAAGACGTTTACGATCGCGAATGTGATTCAGCAGGTAAATCGACCTACCCTGATTTTGAGCCATAATAAAACCCTTGCTGCCCAATTATACGGGGAATTCAAGCAATTTTTCCCAGAAAACGCGGTTGAATATTTCATTTCGTATTACGATTATTACCAGCCCGAGGCCTTCATTGCCTCCACGGGGACTTACATAGAAAAAGATCTGTCCATTAACCAGGAGATTGAAAAGCTGCGTTTAGCCGCCACTTCCTCCTTGATGTCCGGCCGGCGTGACATCATCGTGATCGCCTCCGTTTCCTGCATTTACGGTATGGGGAATCCGGACGAGTACCGAAATTCCATTCTGCGTGTCGCCGTGGGAGACATTATTTCGCGCAACCAGTTTTTATTCCGCTTGGTAGAGATTCTCTATGCGCGGACTGAAGGGGAATTCCTTCGCGGAACTTTCCGAGTGAAAGGTGACACGGTAGATATTTTCTTGGCCTACGCGGACTTCGGGTATCGCTTCGTGTTTTTTGGCGATGAGATCGAGGAGATTCACCGCATCGATCCTTGGTCTGGCAAAAAAATCTCTTCAGAGACGATGGTGGCGGTTTTCCCGGCGAACTTGTTTGTGACGGGTCGCGAAACCTTGAACAATGCCATCTCCCACATCCAGGAAGACTTAGTCAGCCAAATCGCCTATTTCAGTCGAGAGGGTAGGCTGACGGAGGCAGAACGCATTAAACAGCGCACGGAATTTGACATGGAAATGATGCGCGAGTTAGGCTATTGTTCAGGCATTGAGAATTATTCCCGGTATTTTGACCAAAGAAAATCCGGTCAGCGTCCCTTCTGTCTATTGGACTTCTTCCCAGACGACTTTTTGATGGTGGTAGATGAAAGCCATGTCACCATGCCCCAAATCCGGGCGATGTACGGCGGTGACCGTTCCCGCAAAGAATCGTTAGTGGAATATGGTTTCCGTTTGCCTTCTGCAATGGACAATCGACCGCTTAAATTTGACGAATTTGAAGAGCTCATTGGCCAAACCATCTTCGTCTCCGCTACCCCTTCAGATTATGAATTACGACGTTCAGAAGGTGTCGTGGTCGAGCAGATTATTCGCCCTACCGGCCTTTTGGACCCATTAATCGAAGTCCATCCTACGAAAAATCAAATCGATCATTTACTCGAGGAGGTCTACGATCGCATTAAAAAGAACGAACGTGTCTTAATCACCACCTTGACCAAGCGAATGGCCGAAGAGCTATCTAAATACCTTGACCGGGTGGGCATTAAATGCCAGTACATTCACTCGGAAGTGAAAACGTTAGAGCGAGTGGAAATTCTGCGCAACTTACGTCTTGGCGTCATCGATGTCCTAGTGGGGGTGAACTTACTGCGGGAAGGCTTGGACTTGCCGGAAGTTTCCTTGGTTGCGATTATGGATGCGGACAAAGAAGGGTTTTTGCGCGACATTCGATCCCTGATTCAGACCATCGGTCGTGCGGCGCGTAATGAAAACGGTAAGGTGCTAATGTACGGAGATAAGATAACGGGTTCGATGGAGCTCGCGATCTCAGAAACGAACCGCCGCCGTGCCATCCAAGTGGCCTATAATGAGAAACATGGCATAACGCCTAAAACGATTTGGCGTTCCCACGACGAGATTATGGAGCAAACCTCCATCGCGGATCGAATGGCGAAGCCCACAAAAAATTACACGATTCATCCGGATCAAGCGCCAGTCGCTGCGGATCCTTTATTAGCCTACATGAAGCCATCGGAGCTCAAGCAGCAATCTGAAACCATTCGCAAAGAGATGGAAAAAGCGGCGCGCGACCTTGACTTCCCATTAGCGGCGCGTTTACGCGATGAATTAGTGGTGATCGAATCGATGCTGACGTAGTTTCAGCGCACACACATTCCGTACTTGTTGTAGGTAGTTTTGGACAAGAATCCATTCGTATTCTGCAGTCATCGAATCGGTCAGCGAGAAGCGGAGACTGTCGCCGGGGCCTTTTTGGGCTAAACGTGGAATATCCGCTGAAATCACGTGCGCTAAACGCGGGTAGCCGCCCGTTGTTTGATGCCCTGCCATTAACACCACGAGTTGCCCCGAAGGAAGTAGCTGTATTGTTCCCGCATTGACCGCAGAGGACAACAGCGTAGGTGCGCTTTTTATTTTCAGCGGCTCCTGTATCAATTGATAGCCCATCCGATTTGACGTGGGCGAAATGGCAAAAGTTTTACTCAAAACCAGCTGTTGTGAACAGGACTTGATCTGTTCCCATTCCCGGCCACATAAAATCCGGATCGGTTCATCCGTGAACACATTTTCTGGACTCATCGACCATGGCAAAATCTTCACACGGGAAACCTGTTCGTCCTGTAATGCACGGGCGGCGACGTAGACTCTTTGGCCTGAAACCGGTTTTTTACAACTCAAAATAGCCCCCGGCGGAACCTTGATGGGCTGGTTCATGGGAACTTCCACATTATCCACGCAGGCCGTGAAGTTAGCCCCACAAATGGCGATTAAGGTACTGGTCTCGAACTGGTAAACACCCGCCGGGAAATGCATCTCCAGCGCCTTGTCGTACACATCGTTGCCTACGAGCGCATTCGCAATCTGCAATGAAAACGTATCCATCGCACCCCCGGGAGGGATTCCCTCGTGCTGCAAACCGTAGATGGGGAGGCCCTGCCAGCTATCCAATAAACCTTTTTTGATCAGTTTCATGCGGTGACGGGGATAAATCGTACACGGTCACCCGCTTTGAAATGGGGAATTTCCGTTGTACGACCGATGATTTGCCAGCCACCGGGAGAGGCATTAGGGTAAATGCCCGTTTGGTTTCCGGCTAACCCGATGTCTCCCCTCTGAATGGGAGCAGGCGTCGCTTTTCTAGCCACGGTAATGCGTGCATCTGTCGTCCCCATGTAGGCGAATCCCGGTAGGAAGCCCAGGAAGTACACGGTGTATTCTTTTTCGCTGTGAATGCGAATGATTTCCGCTTCGCTAAGCCCGCATTGAGAGGCCACGGAGGCTAAATCAGCACCTTTGTATTCGCAGGGAATTTCGTGGAGGCGGCCCTCCGGTAAGTGGCCGGTAAAATCTTCGGCTAATTTCTTTTCGATGAGGTTTTTCATTCCTGCCAAACCTTCAAAGCGGCTCGCCACCACCCCTAAATCAAACACTATCGTTAAGCTCGTGTAGGCTGGAATTAAATCCAAGGTTCCGGGCAAGGGGAAGGACTGAAACTGATAAAACCGCTTCATGACCTCTTGGTGCACGCTTTCGCTGATTTCGTTGCCGAATTCAATCGTCAGTGCGCTGTCGCCTAGATCGTAGATTTGCGGGTTCATTGGGTTAAATTTCTAAGGTAATTTAGTATTTTTAGGCAAATATCCTGCTATGAAAAAGACCCTATTTTTGTTCCTCACCTTGTTAGCGTTCACGGCGCGCTCTCAGGAGGACTATTCGGAATTTTATACTAAAAGAGAGGCCAGTCTTAAATCCGAAAATGGCTGGTTAAACCTGGCGGGTTTGTTTTGGTTGAAAGAGGGAGAAAACACCATCGGCGGTGCGGAGACAAACGATTTTGTCTTTCCTCACGCGGAGGCTTCCTTAGGCATGGTCATCTTGAAAAATAACCAAGTCATTTATAATAATCAGGTCATATATCCTTATGAGGGCACAAAGCCCACCGTTATTTCACATCAATCGCTCCGCTGGTTTATCATTAAACGAGGCGACAAATACGCGATTCGCCTTCGCGATCTAGAGGGAGAATACCTGAAGGCCTTCCACGGAATTGATCATTTTCCGGCAGATGCTAAATGGAAAATCAAGGCCAAATTCATCCCCACTGCGGGCAAAAAAGTGACCATCATCGACATTACGGGCAGATCCTACCAAGAGGATTCTCCGGGTTTATTAGAGTTCCAGGTGGACGGGAAGACTTATCGCTTAGAGGCGGGTCCGGGGGAGACGAAGGAAGATTTCTTTGTCGTTTTTGGCGATGCTACGAATAAAACAACGACCTATGGCGGAGGCCGCTTCTTAGACACGCAAGGATTTAATCCAGATGGAACCGTGACCTTGGATTTCAATAAGGCTTACAATCCGCCTTGCGCGTTCACGCCTTTTGCGACTTGTCCGCTGCCTACGAAGGAGAACAAATTAACGCTTGCTATTCCGGCGGGCGAGAAAAACGCGAGTCATCATTAATATGGAGAACAAACGCCTTTTATCGATTGACATTTTTAGAGGACTCACCGTCATCTTGATGACGATTGTGAACAATCCGGGGGACTGGGGTCACATTTATGCCCCGTTAGAACATGCGGAGTGGCACGGTTACACGTTGACGGATCTGGTCTTTCCGTCCTTTTTGTTTATCGTGGGGATTTCGACGGTTTTATCAAAGCCCTCGGAGGATCAATTATGGAAGATATGTAAGCGCGCCTTGCGGATCTTTTTATTAGGCTTGTCGCTGAGTTTTTTCTCCAAAATCAAAGCCGGCGACTTTACTCTTGTCGTTCGCTTACTCGCGATGGCACTAGCCACGGTGGCCTTTCTAGGCGACTATCCCTTGCGGAGGCAGTTTTGGGTGGCCGTGGGCGCTTTTGGACTGATGATCGGTTTGTGTTTCTCTGGTATGGAAGATTTCGAACATGTGCGCATTCCGGGAGTCTTGCAACGGATCGCGGTGGTCTATTTGCTAGTTGGTTTATTGCATACTTACACCTCTGTGCGCGTGCAGACCGGAGTATTTATAGCGAGTCTCGCAGGTTATTGGGCCTTGATGAACTTTGTGGATGTGCCGGGGATCGGTGTGGCGAATCTAGAAGTGAATAAAAACCTAGCTGCTTGGTTAGATAATTACCTACTGGAAGGTCACCTGTGGGCCACTTCGAAAACCTGGGATCCGGAGGGAATCCTTAGTACCTTACCGGCGGTGGCGACGGGGCTAGCGGGATTGTTTGCGGGGAGGTATTTGCAGGGGAGTCCGAAGGCTTCGGTGTTGTTTGCTTTTGGGGCCCTTGCCTTAGTAGGAGGGACCATTTGGGGATGGTATTTTCCCATTAACAAGGCGTTGTGGACGAGTTCGTATGTGCTCGTGGCGGCGGGATGGGATCTGTTGTTGCTCGGCTTTTTGCAGGCGACGGTTCATTTGGGGAGGATGGCTGATCGGTATTGGAAGCCGGTGTTGATCTTCGGGATGAACCCGATGCTCGTGTTTTTCTTCTCGGGAATCATTCCTCGGGTTTTAGGAATGATCAAAATAGGTGATGAAGGCTTAACATCTTGGATTTATTCACGGGGGATAGAGCCGCTTTTTGCGGAAAAGATAAACGCTTCGCTGGCTGGAGCGCTGATTTATGTGCTGATTTGGGCGGTGATTTTGTTCTTTTTTGACGCCCGAAAAAGATATTACAAAGTCTAATTTCATAGGGCAAATCCGGGCTAGATTTCGTATTTTTGAAACCCTAAAAGATTAGCCCAAAACAGATGGATTACCTAGCTGGCCTGAACGAGCCTCAACGAAAAGCAGTCGAACATATTGATGGTCCTTTAATGATCATCGCCGGTGCCGGATCTGGAAAGACCCGTGTGCTGACGTATCGTACGGCGCATTTAATTGAGAAAGGCGTGGATCCCTTTGCGATTTTGCTGCTAACTTTTACGAACAAGGCGGCCGGAGAGATGCGTCACCGGATTGAGACGGTGATCGGGAGTGCAGCGAAGAACATTTGGATGGGTACTTTTCACTCGATTTTTGCCAAAATTCTTCGTTTCGAAGGCGAACGTCTCGGCTACACCTCGAACTTCTCCATTTACGATACAGATGATTCTAAATCCCTGATTCGCGCGCTGATCAAGGAGAAGAATTTGGACGATAAAGTGTATAAAGTGAATTTGGTCTTGAACCGAATCTCTAACGCGAAAAACCGTTTGATCAGTCCGGCGCAATACACCGGTTCGTCTATTCTAGCCGAGGAAGATCGTCTCGCGCGCATTCCAGCGATGGGGGAATTATACCAACTCTATTGCGCGCGCTGCTTTGCTGCAAACGCGATGGATTTCGATGATTTGTTATTCCAGACCAACATCCTCTTCCGCGACCATTTGGACGTATTGAATAAGTACCAGCACAAGTTCAAGCACGTGATGGTGGATGAGTTTCAGGATACGAACGTTTCTCAGTATTTGATTACCAAGAAATTATCTGCCGTTAACCGCAATATCTGTGTGGTGGGGGATGATGCGCAGTCCATTTATGCCTTCCGCGGCGCGGATATCCAGAATATCTTGAACTTTGAGCGAGATTATTCTGATTTAGTAACGATTAAGTTAGAGGAGAATTACCGTTCCACGAAGGCCATTGTGGCCGTGGCGAATTCGATCATCTCCCGCAATAAAAATCAATTAAAGAAAGACGTCTTTACTTCGAATGAGGCTGGTGAAGATATTGAAATTATCAAAGCTCCTACAGAGTTTGAAGAAGGGCGCATGGTCGCTTCAGCGATTTTCGAAGCCGCTCAAAAAGAAAACCTCACATGGTCGGATTTCGCCATTCTATACCGCACAAATGCCCAGTCCCGCTCGTTTGAGGAGGCCTTACGTCGGTTGAATATTAAATACCGCATCATCGGGGGACTTTCTTTCTACCAACGCAAGGAGATCAAAGACGTGGTCGGTTATTTGCGTTTTACCGTGAACCAGAACGATGAGGAGGCTTTTAAACGCATTATTAACTTGCCTAAACGCGGGATTGGTGATACGACCATCGCAAAAATCGTGGTGACGGCGGCAGAAAATAACGTGCCGGTTTGGGATATCGTTTCTAATATTTCGCAGTTTCAAGCCGCTCGAGGAAGTGCGGGCATCGAGGCTTTCGCTGATTTGATTAAGTCTTTCAAATTGATGGTGGAGGTCGAACAAAAAGATGCCTATGAGGTGGCAAATCACGTGGCGAAAGCCTCGGGTCTGCTGCGCGAATTATATGAAGACAAGACGGTAGAAGGCCTTGCTCGCTACCAAAACTTACAGGAATTACTGAATGCCATCAAGTCCTTTGTGGATAATCCCGAGAATGAGGATAAATCGCTAGCGACCTTCTTGCAATCCGTTTCCTTGTTAACGAACGCAGATGCGGACGAAGATCCGGCGGACCGCGATAAGGTGACCTTGATGACGATTCACTCAGCGAAGGGTCTGGAATTTAACCGAGTGTTCTTAGTGGGTTTAGAGGAAGATTTATTCCCTTCCCAAATGATGTTGCAATCCCAGCAGGACCTCGAAGAGGAACGCCGTTTGTTCTATGTGGCCGTGACGCGGGCTGAAAAGAAATTGCAAATCTCCTATGCGGAATCCCGCTACCAGTTTGGCCGTTTGAAAGCCTGCGAACCGAGTCGCTTCTTGAATGAATTAGATCCGAACTTTGTGAAAATGGCGAAACCCGCCGGTGCGCGCAAAGAAGTTTCCAGCTTCCGTCCGGTGCAGAAGACGGGCTTTACTGCAAAACCAGCTCCATCAGCAGCACTGATTCAAAAGCCTACGACGAATACGAATTACCAGCACGTGGTTTCGGCGAACTTCCAGGCTACGGATGCCTTAGCCTTAGCAGCCGGCCAAAAAGTCGAACACGCTAAATTCGGGTTCGGCCTTATCAAGCGCATCGAGGTCAATGGCGCGGAACGCAAAGCGGTAATTGATTTTGAAAAAGGCGTAGGCGAGAAGACGCTCTTGTTGAGCTTCGCGAAATTAATGATCGTTACTTAGTTTTGGGAATCGTCTTGATCCGCTGACATACGCTGTGTCACGCGCACTTTCTTAATGCGGCGCGTATCCACGGATTGCACCTTGAACGTAAAGTCTTCGAATTCGATTTCCTCACCGGCACTCGGAATACGCCCAAAAAGTTCGATAATCAAGCCAGCCAGGGTTTCACTTTCGCCTTTGGCCTTCTCGAAATAGGCTGCCTCGATCTCAAACACACGGCAGAAATCATTCAAAGAGGTCTTTGCCTCGAACACATAGATGTTATCGGCTATTTTCTTGTAATCGGCTTCGACTTCATCAAATTCGTCATTGATCTCACCTACGATTTCCTCGATGATGTCCTCCATGGTCACAAGTCCTTCCGTTTCGCCGTATTCATTCACGATGATGGCCATGTGCACCCTTTTCTCTTGAAAATCGTAGAGTAAATCGTCGATTTTCTTGTTCTCGGGAACGAAGAACGGACTATGTAAAAGCGGCAACCAGTCGAATTTCTCGTCCTGATCGATGTGTTTTAGTAAGTCTTTGATGTACAAAATCCCTTCGATTTTGTCGATGGTCTCGTTGTATACCGGAACGCGGGAATAGCCATTCTTATTGATCAGGTCCATCAATTCGTGGAAATTCATGCTCGTATCGAAGGCCACAATGTCCCGTCTTGCCTGCATCACAGACTTCACGGAGATATTGCCAAAATTCAAAATCCCTCGCAAAATATCTTTCTCTCGATCGCTCGTGTTCTCATCTGTCGTTATCTCCAGCGCCTGATTCAATTCCTGCGAAGTCAGCGTGTAGGATTTCTTCTTGACGCGTTTCTCGATTAAGCCAGAAATGCCTAAAAGGGCCTTAGAAAGCGGAGAAAAGACAAAATTCAAGAAGCTAATCAGCGGAGCAGAATAGCGGGCGAAGTTGAGGTTATTCTGTTGCGCCCATACTTTGGGAATCAATTCCCCAAAAAACGTAATGATGAACGTCACCCCGAACAACAAAAACAAGGTCACGAGTAAGGTCTCCATCGACTGCTGACCCAGCACCATCGAGGTTAAATAATTCGCGAGAGTAATGAAAATAATATTGACAAAGTTGATAGAAATCAACAAAGTAGCTAGTAATTGTTGGGGTTTATCTAGTAATTGACTTACCTTTTTCTCGCTGCTCACCTCACTTTCACGAAGGCTGATACGCTGATCTGCGTTCAGGGAAAAGAAAGCTACCTCCGATCCAGCTAAAACAGCTGAAAGGAACAATAGAGCCACTAAAACGAAGGAAATAAGCGCAACTGAACTCACACTAATGGAGGGCTCCACGGCGAGTAATAACAGATTGGGTAAGGGGTCTGGGTCCATATTTGGGTGAACTGATCGATGCAAATTTACAAAAAAGGGAATACGAAATGCGATATCCCCTTTTTTGTAACAAAAATTTAAAACGGCAGATCGTCCCCTTCTTCCATCATTGGCGGGAATGGATCAGCCTTCGAGGCACCGGCTAAAACCGCCTCAGGCTTGGGTCTTTCGGCTGCCGGAGCAGATGCTGGAGACCCCTCGTTACGGCCTCCGATTAAATTCATCGAAGTCGCCCGCACTTTATAGCCTCGAACGGTTGCGCCGTTTTTATCTTGCCATTCTTCGGAACGAATTTTCCCCTCGATATAAACCTGGTTTCCTTTCTTCAAGTATTGCTCGGCGATGTTCGCTAGGTTATCCCATAGCTCTACGCGGTGCCATTCCGTTTGGTCTACGCGCTGTCCGTCCTTTCCGGTATACGACTCAGAGGTCGCAATGTTAATGTTTGCCACTTTTACACCGCTAGGTAGGGCGCGAACCTCTGGATCAGCACCTAAATTTCCTAGTAAAATAACTTTGTTTACTCCAGCCATAATGATTTGTCGTTTAAAGGGTTAGCTCAGCAAGGCTCCTTGCATCGCCTAAAGGTACGTGGACGATATGTCTTGTAAAATAGGACAATCTAAATTATCAGATATTAGGTTCAAAAGCAAAACAGGTTTTCCTTTACTCTCGAAGTCTGAGGGGCTCATCCAGCTGTATCCCTCCGGAATTTCCAATGTAAAATTATCAGGAACTTGAACGTGCCATGCCTCGCAATGGATTTTTCGGTGACTTAACAGGTGAACGGGAGGGGATTTCAAGGCTCGGCGCTGAAAAGGCAACCATTCGGTCGAATTTTCGATTAAATAAAACTCCCACAACCCTTTCCAAATACCCTTTTCCGTCCGTTCTCGGACTAATACTTGACCCTTTTGTTCGATGACCAGGTAATTCATTTCTATCTCTTTGACCTTCGTCTTTTTCGACTTAAAGGGTAATTCGGCTACACGACCTAAACTTAAAGCCTCACAAGAGACCCGCAAGGGACAATCCGAGCAGTCAGGCGCTGGGGTGCATTGCAAAGCGCCAAACTCCATGATCGCCTGATTAAAGGTCGCTGGATCCTGGCTGGGAATCAGAGACTGCGCCAGGGAGGTAAAAACGCCACGCGCTGCAGAGGAAGCAATATCCGTTTCTATTGCAAATACACGAGACAAAACCCGGTATACATTGCCGTCCACCACGGCTTTGGCTTCATTAAAAGCAAACGAGGCGATTGCCGCTGCGGTGTAGGGTCCCACGCCCGGAAGCAAAATGATCTCATCGTATGTTGGTGGGAACGAACCCTTAAAATCCCGCATGACCATTTGGGCTGCTTTTTGGAGATTTCGAGCGCGGGAATAATAGCCTAGGCCTTGCCACAATCGCAAAAGAGAAGCTTCAGGCGCTTCCGCTAAATCGCGGACAGTGGGAAAAGCGGTGATTAATCGGTCAAAATAGGGTAGCCCCTGCGCCACCCGTGTCTGTTGCAAGATGATTTCCGACAGCCATATCGCATAGGGGTCCTTGGTTTGCCGCCAAGGCAGCTCGCGCTGGTGTTTCGCGTACCAGGCCATAATTGTGGCCGAAAATGGATGTAATGGGCTTTTTTGCATGGATGAAATCAAATTTACGAAAAAAATCAGCCCGAAATCGAAAGATTTTTTAGAGAATTGGGAGAAAAACGTTACTTTTGTGTCCCTTTTACGGAAGGGAAATTGTAATTACCTAAGAATCATCATTTAATAAATTAAAAACGTGACTAAGGCAGATGTAATTGCTGAGATTGCCAGCAAAACAGGGATTGATAAGAAAGATGTATCGGAAACGTTAGAGTCATTTTTCGAAGTAGTTAAAAACAACCTAGCAAACCAAGAGAATATTTATGTTCGTGGTTTTGGTAGCTTCATCAACAAAAAACGCGCGCAGAAGATTGCTCGCAACATTTCAAAGAATACAGCGATCACGATCGATGCACATTATGTGCCTAGCTTTAAGCCAGCGAAAGTGTTTGTTGAGCAAGTAAAAACGAGTACTGACCCCACTAAATAGGCTTTAGAGCTAAAAAGGGTCTAGAAAAATGAAAAAAAACCTTTTGATCATTCTTCTGGTAGGCCTAGGGATAACTGCCCTATTGTTTCAATTACCGAAAGGTAATGTGGCGGGAAAGACACAAAATACTCCTTCGGGGGGAGCTAACCGAGACGCGGGTAGCGAAAAGACAGAAAAAGTCGCAGAGAAAGAAGAGCATGCTGCTCCTTTGACTCCGGCGCAGCTAAAAGAGATTTCAGCCTTGAAGTCGACCTTTGCCGCTGCGAAGACAGATGCCTCTCAGGTGAAAGCTTTAGAGAATTTGATGCGCGCTTTTATGAATGCGAGTCATTATGATTCTGCTGCGGTTTACGCGGCGAATTATGCGGATCAGCATCCCAGTTTGACGAACGTTTTGCGGGCCGGTCAGCTGTATTTCGAAGCACAAACCTATGCTTTGAATGCACAGAAGGGCGGTAAAATGGGCGAAAAAGCGAGATTGTACTTCTCGAAGGCGTTGGCCATCGACCCGAACAACTTGCTGGTGAAATCGAACATGGCGATGACTTACGTAGATACACCCACTCCGATGAAGGGCATTACCCTGCTTCGCGAGGTGATTGAACAAGAGCCCACGTTTGTGCCGGCGCTGTTTAATTTAGGGATATTATCGATTAAATCGAATCAGTTTGGCAAAGGCCAAGAACGATTCACCCAGATATTGAAGCTGGAGCCGAATAACCACAAAGCCGCGTTAAATCTCGGTTTTTGTTTAGCCCAGTTAGATAAAAAAGAAGAGGCTCAGAAGGTTCTGAAGCGTGTTTTAGAGCAATCTAAGGACGCGCAGGAGCAGAAGGCCGCGAAAGAGTTGCTTGCAGAAATGCAGGAGCATTGAGGTTGAAAGTCAATCTCGTAAAGTATTTAACACATTAATTCTTAACATTATGCCTTGCGGTAAAAAAAGAAAACGTCACAAGATCTCTACTCACAAAAGAAAGAAGCGTCTTCGCAAGAATCGTCACAAGAAGAAATAGTCTTCATAAATCCATTTTCCCTTTTGGAATTTGTATTTAGGTAACCCAGGAACAGGCATTTTTCGAAATGGCCTGTTTTTGGTGTTTAATTTCCTGTATATTTAGACTATATAGGCCTTAAGGCCTTGTACCCTTCTTCTTGACATAAATTGTGAGCAATGAATTAATCATTAATTCGACTCCCAAGGGGGATCGAATCGCCCTTTTGCAAGACAAAAGGATCGTAGAGTACCACATTGAACAGTCGGAACCTCAATTCTCTGTAGGGGATATTTACCTCGGTACAGTAAAGAAATTAGTTTCAGGACTGAATGCCGCTTTTATCGACATCGGTTATGAAAAGGATGCATTCTTGCATTACCATGACCTAGGACCTAATTTGCCTACCCTGCAGAAGTTTACGCGGGAGGTGATGACGAAGAAAAACAAAGTTATTCGTTTAGAGAACTTCAAGCTTGAGCCCGAAATTGACAAATTAGGTAAGATCGAGAAAGCGGTTCAAAAAGGACATTTAGCTTTAGTTCAAGTCGTTAAAGAGCCTATTTCCACGAAAGGCCCTCGTTTATCTTGCGATATTTCCATTGCGGGTCGTTTCCTCGTTTTAGTTCCTTTCGCGAATGGCGTGAATATCTCGAAAAAGATCACGTCTAAGGCGGAACGCAATCGCTTGCAAAAGCTGATGAGCTCGATTAAGCCTAAGAATTACGGAGTGATCGTGCGTACCGTGGCGGAAGGCAAAGCCGTGGAAGAAATGGAGCGTGACCTGAAAGATTCCATTGCGAAATGGGAGGACGGTTTAGCGAAATTAGTGGATGCCAAAGCTGGGGACCGCATTATTGGAGAAATGAGCCGTGCCACTTCGATGTTACGTGACTTGTTGAACAATGATTTTGATAATGTCATCGTTGATACACCAGAATTGTACAATGAGGCAAAAGGCTATGTACACAATGTGGCTCCTGAAAAGGAGAAGATTGTTAAGCTACACCAAAGCAAAACCAAGTTATTCGAGCAATTAGGCATTGAAAAGCAATTGAAAATGCTTTTTGGCCGTTCGGTTTCTTTGCCTGGTGGAGGTTATTTAATCGTGGAACACACGGAAGCTTTGCACGTGATTGACGTGAATTCGGGAAATAAGTCGAATTCAGAAGAAGATCAGGAAGCAACGGCATTAAGTGTGAACCGAGAAGCGGCGAAAGAAGTAGCTCGCCAATTGCGTTTACGCGATATGGGCGGTATTATCGTGATCGACTTCATTGATATGAAGAAGGCGGATAACCGCAAGTTAATTCAGGACATCATGCGCGATGAAATGCGCGGGGATCGTTCGAAGTACACCATTTTGCCCTTAACGAAGTTTGGCTTGATGCAAATTACTCGCCAGCGTGTTCGTCCTGAGATGAACGTAGCCACGCACGAAACGTGCCCTAGCTGCGGAGGAACAGGAAGTATCACGGCGAGTATCGCGGTCTCTGACATTGTTGAACAGCATTTGGAACACTTAGTGACAAAGCAAAACGAGAAGAAATTGACCATTTTGGTACATCCCTTCTTGAGTGCCTATTTCACGAAAGGTTTCCCTTCTATTCGCATGAACTGGTTCTTGAAGTACAAGACCTGGATTACGATCATGGAAGATTCCTCATTTGGCATTACAGAATTTAAATTCTTAAACCAAAATGGAGATCAAATTGAGATATCATCTTAGTATTGTAGCCTTCTTTTTCGGCCTTCTTCTACCCGCATTTAACTCGAATGCCCAATGGTGGAAGAAGGCGGATGAGGCAGAGAAGGAGCGTTCCAAAGGAATGCTGTTGCTCACCACCGAAGTTCAGACGGAGGCCACCGTGGCCATCAACCAGATGTATAACTTCCATTTCCCGGAAGCTGAACGTGAATTCAATTATTTAAAGATTAAATACCCCCAGCACCCGCTGCCTGATTTTCTTTTAGGCCTGATGCAATGGTGGAAAATCGTGCCTAATACGAAGAATGAAGTCTATGACGATCGTTTGATCGAATATATGGACCAAAGTATCGAAAAGGCCGAAAAGATCTACGACGAAACTGAAAACCCAGAAGCCGCCTTCTTCATGGCTGCTGCCTACGCCTTCAAAGGCCGCCTGCACGCAGAGCGCAAGCACTGGACCCGCGCCACGTTGGCCGCCAAAAACGCCCTCAAATACCTCGAATATTCCCGCAATTTTGCTGATTTCAGCCCGGAATTGATGTTCGGCGATGGTCTCTATAACTACTATTACTTCTTCATCAAGCAAAACTTTCCCCTATTGCGCCCCGTCTTGTGGCTTTTCCCGAAGGCAGACAAATCCCAAGGAATTGCTCAACTAGAAAAGGTTAGCTACCAAGCTTTCTACACTCGAACGGAAGCCCGCTATTTCCTTTTGCAGATTTACGGTATCGAAAATATGAACGAGAAGGCTTATGGAATGGCCAAATACACCTCCGAAACCTTCCCAGACAATCCCTATTTCCACCGTGCCTATGCCCGTTCAGCCTATATGAACGGAAATATTCAGGAAGCCACCTCGCTTTGTAAGGAAATCTTGCGTCGCATAGAGATACATCAAATCGGTTACGAAGCTACCTCAGGGCGCTATGCCAGCTATATTTTAGGCTATTATGCCTTGTATGTGAACCGCGATCACGCGGAAGCGATGCGTTATTTCAAGCAGTGCATGGCCTTCACGAAGGAGACCGACGCCACGGATTCCGGGTATTATTGGGCCTCTGTTTTAGGTCTAGCCCGCATCTCCTACCAACAGCAACATTACGACGAAGCCGTCGACTTCTGCAAAGAAGTGCTCGAGCACGCCGAAAAAAAATCGCCTCAACACACCGAGGCCAAAAAACTGCTTTCTGAATCCAAGAAAGCCAGACGCAAAAAACGATAACATGAAAGCAGCCATCATCAAACAGTATTTCCCTTCCATCACCGACCAGCAATTAGCCCAATTCGAGCAGTTGTTCCCCTTATACTCGGAATGGAATGAGAAAATCAATGTCATTTCCCGCAAAGACATTGATAATTTGATGCTGCACCACGTCTTACACTCCTTAGCGATCGCCAAATTCGTCGATTTCAAACCCGGCACCGAAATCCTAGACGTAGGCACCGGCGGTGGATTCCCCGGCATCCCTTTGGCCATCCTATTTCCGGAAGTCAACTTTCATTTAGTCGATAGCATCGGCAAGAAGATCAAAGTCGTTCAAGGTGTCGCAGAAGCCTTAGGCTTGAAAAACGTCCAAGCCACTCACGGTCGCGCTGAGGACGTCGAAGGCGAATTTGAGTTTGTCGTATCTCGTGCTGTGACGCGTCTTTTGCCTTTCTTCGGTTGGGTAAAGGATAAGATTAGCTTGAACAGCTACCACGATGTGAAAAATGGATTGCTGTGCCTTAAAGGAGGTGACTTGCAGGAGGAATTACAGGAATTTGGCCGCAAGCACAAGGTGTATCATCTCTCTAATAACTTCAAGGAAGACTTCTTTGAGACGAAGAAGTTAGTGCATGTACCGGTTTAGCGGCCCTGCGGGCCTAGTCACGACTGCGTCGTTTAGTCGACTTTTGGACTTAGACTTTGAACTTTGCTCTTTGAGCATCTTGACAGATTCTGTCAATACCTGGAAAGTGCCCTGATTACCTCAAGGTTTTTATTACAATTTATAAGATATACGCATCTGAGACTAGGTCACGCAGTGACGACTAAAATGCGAAGCATTGACTAAATCGCGAAGCGATGACTAAGCCCGAAGGGCGACTAAGCGACATAGTCGCGATTAAGATGCGAAGCATTGACTAAATCGCGAAGCGATGACTAAGCGACATAGTCGCGACTAAGTCGACTAAGCCCGTAGGGCGACAATGGCTACGCCTGCTGCACAGCCGCTTTAAACAAATCCTTCAGTGGTTTAATTTGTCTACGAGAAATCGTGACCTGGTGTTGGTTAACTAATCGGATACTCTTATTAATATTAAAATCGATCGCTTGAATCGCATTCATATTCACGATCGCAGATTTAGATGGACGGACAAATCCGCGTTCTACCAGGTAAGACTCGAAGTATTTAAGCGTTCGACAAGAAATGATCTTAGAACCATCGCCCATGTGAAACTTGGAATAGTTTCCCTCCCCTTCTACGCGAAGGATATCTTTAATGCAGATGGTTTGATCTCCTAAGGTGAGTGTGCAGTTTTGCTCTTTTCTAATGCTTATAGTCATAATTTGGAACAGATAGTGAGACAAAACTACATCCTTGTGAAGACGTATGTAACAATAATTAGGTTATTTGCGTTATTTACTATTATTGACATTATTTCGTTTATTTACCGGTAGATAAAAGATTGTTTACATATATTTTTTAACGCTTATACCATTCTATTCACAATAAATCATTTAAAATGAAGTCCCCATTCACCTAGTTTAAGGGACAGACAAAGTGAATATTTTGCTTATTTTTGGGCATTAACGAAATACGATGAAAACAAGACGATTTGGCCGGACGAACTGGCAGGTGAGTGAAGTGGGGTATGGCATGTGGGGATTAGCCGGGTGGACCGGTTCTGATATTGAAGAAGTGAATCGATCCTTAGATAGATCGGTCGAGCTAGGCTGCAATTTTTTTGACACGGCTTGGGGCTATGCGGAAGGTAAGAGTGAAGAGATTTTGGGAGGTCTTTTGAGACGTCATAAAGAAACTACCTTATATGCGGCGACGAAGATTCCGCCTAAAAACTTTACGTGGCCTTCGAAGTCCCATTTTAAAATAGAGGACTGCTTTCCGGCAACGCATATTGTGGAATACACGGAGAAAAGTTTGCGCAATCTGAGGGTGGAGCAAATTGATTTGCAGCAATTCCACGTATGGGAAGATGCGTGGGCAGATCGCGATGAGTGGAAAATGGCGGTGGAGAAATTGACGAAAGAAGGAAAGGTGGCTCATTGGGGTGTTTCGGTGAACCGTTGGGAGCCTAACAATTGCCTGCAGACCTTGGAAACGGGATTGATTTCTTCGGTGCAGGTGATTTATAATATTTTTGACCAAAACCCAGAAGACCAATTATTCCCGCTGTGCAAGAAATTAGACGTGGGTGTGATTGCGCGCGTTCCTTTTGACGAAGGAAGTTTGACCGGTTTGATGACTTATGAGACTACTTTCCCAGCAAATGATTGGCGTTCGACTTATTTCGTTCCGGAGAATTTAATTTCGAGTGTGGATCACGCGAATGCCTTGAAACCATTGGTTCCAGAGGGAATGGACTTGCCGGAAATGGCCTTGCGTTTTATTCTTTCGAATCCAGACGTAGGCACGATTATTCCAGGTATGCGGAAGATCAAACACGTGGAAAGCAATATTGCCACTTCAGATGGACAAGGTTTATCGGCAGAATTAATACAAGAATTGCGCGCGCACCGTTGGGAGCGTCAGCCTACTTCTTGGTCGCAGTAAAAAGCTCTTTTAACGCGGCCTCTTCCCGGAATCCCGATGTTTTAGTGATCAACTCTCCTTTAGAGAAGACGATGAAACTCGGGATTTCGTCTATTCCGTAGGCCTGCATGATGGCCTGGTTGCCGTCTGCCTCTACCTTTAGTACGGTCACTTTGCCTTTGAATTCTTCGGCTAGCTTATCCACGATCGGCATCATTTTCAGGCAAGGCGCACACCATTTGGCATAAAAATCGACTACAACCGCGTCAGATGAAGCGATTTCTTTTTTGAAGTCGCCCAAATTCCAAGCCGCATCATGCTTCACATCAGGTACTCCCTCTAAAGGTTTCATGCGAGTGGTCCACTTCAAATAGCCCCCTTTCATTTCCGTCACTTGAAATCCAGCCGCGCGCATCTGCTCAGCTGCCTGTGCGGAACGACCGCCGGAAAGGCAATAGATTAGGACAGGTTTATCTTTCGAAAGTTGAGCTACCTTGGCGCTAAAATCTGGGGAACGAAAGTCGATGTTCATCGCCTTGGGTAAATGTCCTCCACCAAATTCTCCCGAAGTCCGAACGTCCAGCAAATAAGCGTTAGGCGTCTGCTGAATCTTCTTTTCGAAGCCATCTACGTCTAAAACTTGAGCGAATGCACTGAGGTTCAGTAGGGATAGAAAAAACAGAGACAAGCAAGCGATGCGAATTTTCATGAGGTTATTACGGATTTTAGCCAAAATTTACGTTATTTTGCAAGGCAATTTATGCAATAATTAGTAATTCAGTTAATCACAATAAATATTATACGATGAGTGCAATACAGTATGTACACGCAAGACAAATTTTAGATTCACGCGGAAATCCAACGATCGAGGTGGATATCAAGACCGAAGACGGTGCTTTTGGACGTGCAGCAGTTCCTTCTGGAGCTTCTACAGGTATCCACGAGGCGGTTGAACTTCGTGACGAAGACAAATCAGTATACGTTGGAAAAGGTGTTTTAAAAGCAGTTGAGAACGTAAATACAGCGATTGCTGAAGAACTTTGGGGTTTAGAAGTGTCTGAGCAAAACATGATTGATAACCTCATGATTGAATTAGACGGAACTCCTAACAAAGGTAAATTAGGCGCTAACGCGATCTTAGGTGTTTCGATGGTTGCGAAAGCAGCAGCACAAGAAGCTGGTTTATCTTTATACCGTTACATCGGTGGCGTGAATGCAAATACGTTACCAGTTCCGATGATGAACATCTTAAACGGTGGTTCTCACGCGGATAACTCGATTGACTTCCAAGAATTCATGGTAATGCCAGCGAAAGCGGAGTCATTCTCTCAAGCTTTACGTATGGGTACAGAGGTTTTCCACGCATTGAAAGGTGTGTTGAAGTCCAAAGGTTATTCGACTAACGTAGGTGATGAAGGTGGTTTTGCCCCTAACATCAAGTCAAACGAAGAGGCAATCGAAATCGTATTGCAATCGATCGAAAAAGCAGGTTACAAGCCAGGCGAGGAAATCTTCATCGCGATGGATGCCGCTTCTTCTGAATTCTATGATGAGAAAACAGGTCTTTATACGTTCAAGAAATCGGACGGAAAGCAATTGAACTCGATGGAGATGGCTGCTTACTGGAAGACTTGGGTAGACAAATACCCTATCATTTCAATTGAAGACGGTATGGCGGAAGACGATTGGGCAGGTTGGGCTGAGCAAACGAAATTGATCGGTTCTAAGTGTCAATTAGTTGGTGACGATTTATTCGTAACAAACGTGAAGCGTTTACAACAAGGTATCGAAAAAGGTGTTGCAAACGCAGTATTAGTAAAAGTGAATCAAATCGGTTCTTTAACGGAGACGATCGACACGGTGAACTTAGCGAAACGCAACTCCTACAAAAACATCATGTCACACCGTTCAGGAGAGACTGAAGATGCTACGATCGCTGACTTAGCGGTAGCATTGAACACAGGCCAAATCAAAACTGGTTCTGCGTCTCGTTCTGACCGTATGGCTAAATACAACCAATTGCTTCGTATTGAGGAGGAATTAGGTGCTAACGCGTATTTCCCAGGTTTGAAATTCTAATTCCATGCTTGAGCGCGTTCGTAGTTTATTTTTAGGGCCAAATCGTTTCTACTACATTTCTACCAGTGTTTTATTGGTTTGGATGTTCGTATTAGACACAAACGATCTTTCGGTCCAATATAGACTCTACACCGAACTGGCAGACTTGAAGGCAGAGCACGAATACTATCGGCACAAATTAAAAGAGCTGAAACAAGAGCGTGCTGCCGTGATGGGCAATCCAGCGTTGTTAGAAAAATACGCTCGCGAGAAGTACTTCATGAAGCGACCCAAAGAGGACGTCTTCGTGATCGTCGATCAGGATAATCAACCGATTGAAAAATAAAAGAAGCCCGGCGCATAGCGCCGGGCTTCTTTTATTTCAAAGAGCAAAGTTCAAAGAGCAAAGTTCAAATGATCCTTCGGATCAAAGCATAAAGCATTCTAGATCCTTCGGATCAAATAATAAAGCACAAAGCATAAAGAATAAAGTTGGAATCGCCTGCGGCGAATTATAGTGATTGTGCCTCTCTGTGCTCTAAACCCTATAAAGTGTGAAATAAAGTCTGAAAGCATAAATGGCATTTCCAGGTATTGACAGAAAGTGTCAAAACGCGAAAATGCCATTTATATTTTTGAAAGTATTTTAACTCATTTGTGCCCAGGGAGCGCCTCAGGGCCTTTTTCGACTAAGCGACGCAGTCGCGACTAAGGCGCTTGCACCGACTAAATCGCGTAGCGATGACTCCGACGCAGTCGGCATGACTAAGCGACGCAGTCGCGACTAGAATAACGCTACCCCCGTCATCTCTTTCGGCTGAGCCACGCCCATTAGTTTCAAGATCGTAGGAGAAACGTCGCCTAGTTTACCATCGCGAAGCGTCGGTTTGAAGTCGTTATCCACTAGGATACAAGGAACCAAATTCGTTGAGTGTGCCGTGTTAGGTGAACCATCTTCGTTCATCATCACGTCTGCGTTACCGTGGTCAGCGATGATGACGAATGAATATCCATGTTCAAGTCCAGCCTTAACAACTGCTTCAGCGCAAGCATCTACCGTTTCGACTGCCTTCACTACGGCAGAGAAAACGCCTGTGTGGCCTACCATGTCCGGATTAGCGAAGTTCAAGCAGACGAAGTCTACCTCTTCTTTTTCTAATTCAGGGATCAAGGCATCGCGAAGGTCTGCGGCAGACATTTCGGGTTGAAGATCATAGGTGGCAACTTTTGGGGAGTTGCGTAGGATGTTTTGTTGTCCTTCAAAAAGCGCTTCGCGGCCGCCAGAGAAGAAGAAGGTTACGTGTGGGTATTTTTCGGTTTCGGCGATGCGAATTTGTTTTTTACCCGCGCCCTCTAGGACCTCGCCCATCGTCATTGGCAGGTTAGAATCGTTGAAGATTACGTGGACGTTTTGGAATTCTTTATCGTATTCCGTCATCGTCAAGTAGTACAAATTCATTTTGTGCATGTTCTCCTCGTGGAAATCACGCTGCGTTAAAGCCTGAGTGATTTCGCGGCCTCGGTCCGTGCGGAAGTTGAAGCAGATCACCACGTCGCCCTCTTGGATGTTGCCTACGGGAGCACCTGAAGCATCTGTCATGATGATCGGGTGGATGAATTCGTCCGTTACACCAGCCGCATAACTTTCTTCGATGGATTTTAGCACATCGGTGGAAGGAGTCCCTTCGCCGTGAACCATTGCTTTGTAGGCCAAAGCCACCCGCTCCCAGCGATTATCGCGGTCCATCGCGTAGTAACGACCCGTTACTGAAGCGATTTTCGTGTTGGTTTTAAGCGTATGTTGGTATAAATCGGTCATGAATTTCAGACCTGATTTGGGATCCGTATCGCGGCCATCGGTGAAAGCGTGAACGAAAACGTTCGCCAAACCAGCCTCTGAAGCCGTCGAAAGCAAGGATTTCAAGTGCTCGATGTGCGCGTGAACGCCACCGTCGGACACAAGCCCCATGAAGTGAACGGATTTATTGTTTGCTTTGGCGTAATCAAACGCTTTTGCTAATTCAGGCTCCTGGCCCAAGGTATTTTCTGTGACTGCTTTGTTAATGCGAACCAGGTTTTGGTAGACCACGCGGCCTGCCCCTAAGTTCATGTGGCCCACCTCGGAGTTGCCCATTTGGCCCTCTGGTAAACCCACTGCTAAGCCGGACGCCTCTAATTTCGAGTGCGCATATTTCTCATATAAGGAGGAAATAAATGGCGTTTTGGCCGCGTCGATCGCGGAAACTTTGGGGTTTGTGGCGATGCCCCAGCCATCTAAGATCATTAAAACTACTTTCTTATCCATTGATTATTTTATTACATTTCAGGTCAAAATTACCCATTTCTGCGCAATTCCCCTAGATTCTGTTGTTCATTTGTTGTGCCAAAGCCTTGATGTCCACCACCTCAATCGTCTTCTTTTCTATAGGGAAGGCAGCCACCTCGATCATCGCCTTCGCTAATTCTTCCAACGTAGACGCCGTCTTCCCAGCCACCAAAAGCAGCAGCGGATACATCCAATCGATGTATTTATAGTATTTCAAGGTGAATTTATTCCCCTTCATTGGCTGCAAATACCCCGGTCTAAACGAATAGGAATCTCGAAAACCCATCTTTTTGAGATCATTTTCTGTCTTCCCCTTCACCCTCGCCCACATGATCGAACCCTGTTCGCTGCTGTCCGTGGACATCCCAGAAATATAGCTGAAGCTGATATGTTTAGGCATTTGGGCTGCAAAACCCAAAGTTAAGTCGTAGGTTTTGCGCCTAAACTCCTCCTCCTTCATCCCCACGGACGAAACCCCCAAACAAAACAGGCACGCATCGTAGTCCTTCACTACCTCTTTGATCTCCTCCGGCCGGTAAAAATCGGCCAAAAAATACTCTTTTAATTTTGGGTGCACATGTCCAGACGGCTTGCGACTAATCGCCAAAACCTCTTTCACAAACGGCGAACGCAACGCCTCCAGCATCACGCCCTCGCCCACCATCCCGGTTACCCCGGTCACAATCACTTTGATTTGTGGATTTTCCATTGTAGAATTGAAAAAATATTAAACCTATGTCAACCTCCCGCCGCGATTTTATCGCCCTAGCCTCGACCTTGCCTTTTGTGGCATCCGCTGAACCCTCTACGAAAATGACCTTTATACATCACGTATTGTTTTGGGCCAAAAACCCAACCTCCACCACCGAAACCGATCAACTCTACCGCGCCCTTAAATCCTTAGGCACCCTGCCCATGATCGCCTCCGCCCACGTAGGCAAGCCCATCGTTACCGATTTTGACAAATCCGTAACAGAAGCAAGTTACACCTTTTCGGTAGTCCTTGTTTTCGACAGCGCCGAAAAAGAGAAAGAATACCTCTACCACCCACTCCATAAGAAGTTCATTCAGGATAACATGCACCTGTGGGGAAAAGTTCAGGTGATAGATTCGC